>Ga0315914_1000568_pt1 | contig 48093 bp, 25 predicted proteins | sample MpolenodulesMG_FD_203920 | JGI IMG/M metagenome (GOLD analysis project Ga0315914, IMG submission 203920) | Medicago polymorpha root nodule microbial communities from Los Angeles, California, United States - elongated nodules | ecosystem: Host-associated > Plants > Roots > Nodule | place: USA...
TGGAGGAACAGGTCTTGTTTTCTGACTTTTTAATGAATTCAGATGATATAATTTAATATATGGTAAAAATGGTTCGATTATATAATCCAAATAGGGTGAAATAAAAAATTGAAAGGATGTACGTGAAGCATAAAGTGGAAGCAATCCATAACATAAAAAAATGTGTTAACTTATGAACACAAACTCTTTTTCTGTGCTGACACATTTCAAATTATTTAATTCAAACCTGTATTTTACGAGTTCAGATTATAAAATCCGAACTGTATACTACAATTACAATTAATCTTTGAAACTTGTCTGTTGAGGGTTTGACATATTTCAGATCATATAATCCTAACTTGTATTAGTTTTTTTGGATTTGATTTTTCAAAGTTAAAACAAAATTTGGAGGAACTAGGTCTTGTTTTCTGACTTTTTAATGAATTCAGATGATATAATTTAATATATGGTAAAAATGGTTCGATTATATAATCCAAATAGGGTGAAATAAAAAATTGAAAAGATGTACGTGAAGCATAAAGTGGAAAAAGAAATTTGAAATTCGAACCATTTGTATTCTCTAATCACATCATCAACAAATTCAAATAGTAGATTTAGTCATTTCCTTGTACATTCGTTTAATCATAATGAAATAAGTAAAGGAGTACATTCGTTTAACCATTTGGAGTACATGTACTTCGCAAAAAGGTTTAAGACGGGACAAAATCCTAAGTATATTGTAGAAAAATCCCAAGTACATGTACTAAGAATAACATAAATATTTGACCATTTTTCTACACATACTTTAGATTTTCATTATGTTCATATGTTTTTTAAACCATACTTTAGGTATTTGACCATTATTATCAAACATTAAAATAATGTGAAAATATTATCGATACAATTTTGTCATTCTTTACCCACCAAATGATTGATTTTTTTTTTCCCTTAAAAAATGATTGATTTTTTTAAATAACTATGCACAATTTTCTCAATTCCATTATGTTTTTAAAGAAATTATAATTTTGAGTGTTTATCCATTAAAAGTTAGAAGGAATATCAACACTGTTTTTTTTGAAAGAAGGAATATCAAGACTATTGAACAGCTAATTATAGTTCGGTGATAGAAGTAAAAGAGATAAGAGAAAAAAGAAGAAAGAAAAAAAAAAGAGGAAGACAAACGAGGAAAAGCAAAAGTTAGCCCATTAGAAACTAAAATTGAATAATCAATGACTTACGTTTGAATAATTTCATGATAAAATCATACTCCCTGTTCTCAATTTTTTTTTTTAACGTGAACTATTCACATAATTTACTTTAATTATATATTTTAATTAATATATAAATACAAATGTCAGCATGTAAGTTATTGTTCGATTTATCTTAATGAATATTTTCAAAATATCAAATTTGTATAATTTTTCACTATAGATAATAACATATATTAATAGTCAAAATTATGTATTATCAATTTTGATTTAAGAAATCAAACATTTTTGCATAGTCAAACCACATTTGACCATTGCAATCTCAAATTTAACCCTTCCATTTGTGGAAGCAAAAACATTCTTATTTAATGTAAATAAACTAAGAAGTAAGAACATAGATTAAAAATCTTTACATTAGAGTAAAAAGATAAAAAAAAAAAAGTCACATTTTATCAAGAAACCAATTTTTTATGTATTATTATTTGATTGGATCAGCAATGGCCTAAGTAGGGTACCCTCAATCAAAACCCATAATGTGAGAGGTTGGATACAATTCACTTTATGTTGTCCCTATCTCTTAATATGATCCACTTGAATTTTGATGACGTTAACTGATAAGGTATTTTGTCCCTATTGTTTGTTTGGATCCTGTCGTCCTCAAATTACAATCCCAATTCACGACAACAATACCACTAAAAAGTTACTCACACACCTATGTCATTTTCTACATATTTTTCATTGCAACAAGACAATTTTTCAGATTCTTTTAGCTAAATTTGTTACAGTTACACATTTTTGTTTTTCACTTTTCAGCCAACTATATTTAACAGAATGTCACGAGCTTCTGTCAACAGAAACAGGTTACTATTATTATCCTAAGATTCAATCATCAAAAACTTGATACTCTTCAATACTATGTGCTCTGCTACAAATACATTTCCGTTTTTTTTTAATTATTCTTAAATAACATAATATGTTTTAAAATTGGGAAAAACTTAGAGAAAATAGGATATACACCGATCCATAACAACCCTGTATTCCGTTAAAGAGATAGTTGATTTTTATTAGATGTTAGTATTTACATTTAAAAAAACATAAAATATATCTATTAAACTCTAAAACTTATGGGACACTTGACAAATTTTATTTGTATACACCGTCGGTATGAACATTGTCAGTCAATCACAATTATCTAATCCTTAAAAACATTTAATGTTTGTTGTATTCATGGACACATCACAAATGTCGGTGATGTTAGGTTGAAATTGAACATTTGATATTTCAATGTAAATTTCTCTTTAAAATATAAAACAAAAGATACGGAATTGAAATCTGGATCATCCAATCTCAATCCAACGTTCACAAATGCGATGACAGCGTAAATGGGATAAAATTTAATTGCAAAGTTGATCATGGTCCCAATATAAAATGGGTAAACTTAATTTGAGTGCGAAGTTCATCATTTAAGTGCACCAGACATAATAAAAATATCAGTTATATGACTCTCTAAAGTTTTTCATATTTAAAATGTGTTATAAGTAATTTTTCAACTTAAAAGGGTAAAAATATCTCCAAAAACATTGCATATAAATAAAGACTTCAAGTGTGACATTTGGTACTTTTCGCTACAATTTAAGTCAAATGACTTTTTATGTGACTTGTGCTTTTCACATGTGTTTTTCGAAAGCAATTTTTTAGGAAAAAAACTACATAAATCTTACATTAATGTGACACTATTACTATCAAATACTTTTTCTTTAAAAAATTGAAAGGGTGACCTCACTTTCAATGTGAAACTATGTAGACTCTTCTAATCTACACCATATTGATAAATTTCAAATAAAGCATGCATATATATCACAACTCTAGAATTGCAATTTCCATAACAAAGAAGTAAAGATTACAACAAACTATAAATGCATATCACTAAGATAAAATCCAAAACAAAGTGCTACTTATAAAATGGTGCCAAATAGTGACAAACATAACCGAGGTTTATGTTGTGAGTGTAAACAAGTTTTAAACTAACACGTGTCCTAAGACGTGTCCCCCTTGAGTTCCCCTTCTCCCATTGGTTTTGCAGTGCCCATTTCCATTGATTCTTCTTTTGTTGGTGTCTTTGCATTCCCTTTATTGCCACGGTATATGAAATACAATATTAGTTGCAATGTCCCTAAAAATGACCCCACTCCATTTGGTACCTACAATTCACAAAATTGCCCCATCATTTTGTCACTATCATGGCCAAATACAATGCAAATGGAATTAATCAATCACAAGTCATTTCATTGTTCCTAGTACGTATGTTAAATTTCATATTCTATTATAATAATTGAAGTGATTATTGAGTACTTACAGCAATAAAGGGGTCACGTCCTAATAGGCCAAAGATGAACCATGAGGTACCACAGAGAAAAACAAATAGTGAAAGGAAGAATGGCATGAACTCCACACTCTTTGTTTTGATCACTAGTCTCTGCATACATAAAAAATTAAGAAAAAAATTGGACATCAACAACTATTTCATGATGAAAATGAATAAGGACACATTCCTAAATGAATTTTGTGTAGGGTATATAGTATTTTAAAAGTGAATGATCATGTGGAATTCTTACAATAATGATTAACAAAAGGAGAAGTAAATCACCAAAACAGAAAAAGGACAACAGAAAAGGCTAGTGGTTCTGGATTTAATAGGTCAAAAAAGGAAAAAGATTTCATGCATTAGGCATGATGCTTTATTTAGTTAAACACTTGATTTTACATGTCTCATTCAAAGATGACTCTTATTTGACTTTGTAAAGCAGTTTAAAACATCAACATAAATGAGTTGGTATGATTTCGATGATTAGTTTCATAGCGGATCCAAAAGACTTATGCCTTAGGAATAGATTGAGACGTTAACTAGAGATCAAATATCCTAATTAAGGTGGTTAACTATTTTTTTTATTAAAGATAAGGAAATGTACATGATTTAAATTCCAAGGACAAGATAAGGATAAGTTAACAAACGCACAATAATTAAGATAGAAAGTATAAACAAAACTTACCATAATTGAGAGTGGTGAACCATACATGATGATTGAAAATATAGCAGCAGCAAAACCACAAAACACTTTCCTTGAATTACCATGCAAAGCAAACAGAGAAATGAAAACAACAGCTGCAAACACTGTTATTACAAAGGCAAATAAGCCACTTATTTTCAGCTTCTCCTTCTTAGGTGCAAACACTATGAAAATGATAACATATATGATTTCAATCACTGCTCCTGTTCCATTTATGATTGTTACTAGTATGTTGTCTGGTGACACAAATGGTAAACCATACCTGAAAATTTGTTACATACTCAAATTAGAATATGTTCTATAAATTATAACTACTAGAAATTAAATTAACATTTTCTTGAAATTTCACTTATTCAATTGAACTTGCTTAATTGAATGTGAAGGACAATTATGTCAACAAAATTATAAAGAAAATTAAGAAAAAAAATAGATGTACTATATAGTCAAAATAATAGGGTATAGTTCTAAACCATATATATGAAGTTTATATGAAAAAGATGCAAAACAAAGGGAAATAACAGAAGTAACAAACATAACCGCCATAAGAACAAGAAAAGAAAGTTACCAAGAAGAAAGAAGACAGTTGAGAAGTGTCATAGGGTAAGGAACACCAGAGAATTTTTCTGTTGATTTGTTGACAATGATCCTCTTGAAAGTGATTCTACAAAAAGATTAAATTTTTATACACCATAAAGAACAAGAAATGAAAAAGATTAAAAGGGTCATTGCAAAAATATTAAAAAAGTGGAAAAATTTGAAGAAATGAATCTATACATTGGAGCCAAGAAGAGAAAAAGGCCAAAAGCATTTCCTGCATTGCAAGAAAGAAAATGAGAAACAGAGAAAATAGAATTCCCAAAAAAATCAAGAATATAAAAAAGATTATGAACGTACCAAATACTCCGAATATAAAATGTGCAATATCCATGATGTTGATGATGAGGCTTTGAAGATATTAGAGAAAATATCTTTGAGAGAGATGAAGGAAAATTAAGAAAGCAAGTTGCTTAAAGAATGATGAATGGTGAATTGGTTTGTTCTTTGTGAATGAATGGTAACCAACACTAATGAGTGGTAATGTGCAGTTGTAGAAGCAAGTATTTATAGGAAAAAATGGCAAGATTATTATTTTATATTGAAGTATAAAAATGAAATGATGGAATTAAAAGGTAACTAACAAGTTGTGGAAGTTTCTTTAAAACCAAAGCTGTGGAAGTAAAATCGAGAAGAGTTTTTGAGAACCGTTTTTATTATTCTATTTTGATTTGATTCATGTAAAATGTGTATGGGCTTCACAAATCACAATCCATTAAAAAAAAGGTATTATTTTTGTAAATAAAAATATTTATAATAAAAACTAAAAGAAAGGAAAAAAAGAATATGTTTTATGAGAGTTGACCATGGTAGTCAATGTTTGTAAAACAAAAAAAAAACCATGGTAGTAAATCGTAATACATGGTAGTAAAAACCAATGGTTGTATTAAATTTCATACTTTTTTGATAAAATAAAATCTGAATAATATATTAAATTTGATATTTTTATTTTATAAAAAAAAACCATGGTAGTCAATGATATTTTTGTATTAAATTTGATTTTTTATAAAATAATATATTTAAATTGTAAAAAAAAGTGATTATGAGGTGGCAGTGGACAACATCGATCAACGTCAGAGCTCTGCTTTTCTCCCTCATCCCTTGCTTTTTCCTGAATCCTAATTAAGTATTTCCCCTAAGACGATCTCATAACACTATGTTAATTACGACTCCTCCAACCTGATAATCTTATTTGAACCCTACCAATGATTGGATTCCAAAGTGGCAATCTTCTTGAATTATCTCCGATAGGCAATCCCAAATACTTAAAAGAAGTTTTAAAAATTTTACAATGAAGAACATATGGCGCCTCTTCTAACCATGACACATTCACATTTACACTGACTAATAAACTTTTATGGAAATCCACATTCAAATCCAAAGTTAACTTATATGGTATAAGAATGAATTTGATGGCTCAAATATTTGCCCAACACACTCAAACCATGACACAATGAGAAATCAAAATAGTTATAAAGGATCTTTTATCGGAGTCCACTCGTCAATGAAAACTCGTTAGTGGTAATCCCATTAACCAATGCAGAAGCTTTATTCGTACGGGGACATTCAAACATCCATCGTCTTCACATGTTTGAAAAATTCATTTTGGTCATTACTACTTCTCAATACGACCACTCCATTGGATCATAAGTTTTTTCAAAATCAACCTTATACAAGATCAATTATCTTTTATTTTTTCTAGCTTTATCCACAATATCATTAGCTATTAATACCCTACCAAGTTCTGTCTGCCCTTCATAAAAGGTGACTATGAGTGACTTAACGACGATCTTTCTAGTTATATTCTTCAATCTATTATCCAACACCATGGATAAAACTTTATACATACAATGCTCGACGCTATTGTGTAGGTGCACTAGCTGGAGATTGCATAAAATTTTCTTCGAATTTCAATTGCTTGATTTTTCATCAACATAACTTTAACAAACTCTTAATCAACAAGTTTGAGCCTAACATTATATTAGAACTGAAATAAAACTTTTTATTTTTATTGGCCTACGCCAGGTTTTAAGGTCCATAATTAGTTCTTTTATAAAGTTATGTTTTTATTAGATTTTCTTATGTCTGTTTTCTATTAAATACACGTTTGGATCAACATTGAAAATTGAGAGAATCACAATGAACTATAGTGATTTTGCCAAACTCACAATTTATACAAACATACATTAAACACTTGTTTGGATCTACGGTTGGAGCTTCAATTTTACGTTCCTTGATTATTTTGACGTGAAAAATTAGAAGTTATGAATAACATCTTCTACGTTAACATTGTTCTTTACTGTGATTTTTAACGTGCCGCACTACCAAACAAGTAGTAATATGTTTGATATCACGATAAATTTGTAAAAATCATAGTTATTCATCGTGGTTCTCATGAACCCAACGTGATACCAAAATTATCTATGACATATACGTGTGATGTGAAAGCACATATATTTTTTATATCATCTGCATGAATCATGATCATTTCTAAATTTTTCTACTAACATCCACTGACCGCTATACAATCGTTAATTTTACTTTAATCAAATTTTAGTTATTTATTGAGAAAAGTAATCTTTTTCAAAAAAAAAATTGAAAATTAGAATTGCCATGTGACAATATAAGCCTGAAATAATGACAACAAATTTTGTAGAGTTTTGGGTTAAGACTGAAAAATGTGACGGAACAAGTTGTATAGCACATGTATTTCTATTGGTACATTATAAATATTGGCACATATATCTATATATATGGAGTCGATAGAATGCATCCTCATTCCTCAATGCTAGCGGTGCACTTCCAACATGTGTTCAGGGAAAGGCACCCTTCTCAATGTCTTTACGGCATATACTATAACATTGCCCATCTCATATTGCATCTATGATTCAGTAATATGATACCATGAATATAAATGCTCTTACGTTGGTGATCATGTATATATCTAGTCGCAGATAATAATACCACATAAATTTCAAAAATCATTTTTTTTTATTTGAGAGTAAGTTGTGACGTGATGATGTTGATGGACTTGAACTACAACTCCATCATCTCATCAGAGAGGGGGGTGGTGTACGTGTAAACACTCTGACGACCAAGTATATTTGAGGATTTTAGGGTAGAAATTTTTTGTACTTGGGTAGAGGTTATGAGTTACCTTTTATAGTGGCGAATTAGAGTTTTTGTATCCTCTAAGCCCTAGTATGAACAACGGTTTTAAGGGACACCTATGAGCATATTCTGTGCATACGATGGCCCATGTGTTAGCTAATGACTTGCGACGACTCTATCTATTGAGGAAATGAGTTTTAGCCCAATCTAGAACAAAAATATTAGTGGTTAATTTGCTAAGATGATGGAGAATTTGTTAGCAACATAAATGAAACTTTGAATCCCCTGTCTTGTATTAATTCCTTTAATGTCCAACTTATATCACTATTCTATACTCAAAGACATTTAAAGTTCCAAAGCATTTCTAGCAACAATCAGGAATTAAATCGCACAATTATAAATTAGGGGGGATAAAACGAGTTGAACCGGACATGTTAGTGACACATTGTTTTAGAAGGGTGAATTGAGGTTTTAGACACTACCACTCAAGTTGGACCGCTATGCTTAATTTACTGAAAAATAGGTCAGTAACAGGGTGAGACATTCTTTAAAAAAAAAAAAAAACAGGGTGAGATATGTTGGTTCGTCAGATCAATTTAAAAAATATCATCCATTTTTACTGACTCATTTATTTTACCGGTAATCCATTAGCCTTTTCTCTCTGCAACCCCTTTTTTTTTTTGTTTTTTTGTATTCTATTGTTTGTATAATGATTGTTGGGTTACATTTAATTTTAATGAGCTAATTTCTAGTTTTTTCTTTCTATTTTGACCGGACAATTTGCCTAAAAATTAAAACATTTTTTCTTCTGGTATTGATGGTCATTGCGCCAAATCTTTGAAGGGAGAGAGTTTGAACTCACATACCTAAGTTGCTTGTTCCACCTCCTTTTAGACGGGTCGATGGCGATGTGGTCTAAAATGGAGGTGGGTTGACCTATTTTTCAATCCCTAAAATTTCAAAATGTATACTTTAATATGACTACTATGATATCAAACATGCGCTAAACCATTTAGAATCATCAAAAAGTAATTTTCCTTTAAAAAGTATTTCAATGGTGACTTTTAGAATTTGTAGTTATCACTCGAAAAAAATAATAAAAGCACCAATTTATATATCAAGAGATATATATTTATGCGCATATACATGAAGGTGATGGAGATTTATTATTTTCTAAATAAACCAAAAGTATCATCCACAAGTAAATGCAGAGATTAATCCACTTAACTTGAGATCCTTTTAAGGTGAGAGGTATATTTAGTAAGCAATTACTTGATCAATTTTGGCATTTAAGCATCTGAAATCGGTTACATTAATTAACTAATTAGGCATATGCAATGCCGTAGACAACAATACAAGCATCTTATCTTGGGATAGAACTAATAGCAAAGTTATGCAAATTTGCAATACATAGGGTTAAATGGCTTTATCAATCTTAGCTACTCAAATTTTTATGTCTTGTAGGAACCGCTCATTTTCTAAAATTTTTTACTAACGGATCCAGCTTGTTGGTAAACTTTGTATTTCTGATGGAATTTTCAATGGTATTTTTTAGTCAGTCCAAAAATTGAATTCAGAAATCCACTTTCACCGTTGAACAATTTAGATTCATATCTTGAATATGATGATGATCATCATTTCTTAATTTGCTTTGCATCTAATGGCAAAATTAGGCATGTCCCTTAACCATATAAGGGAACTAATATCAAGTTCAACTCTTTTTGTTCATATTTTTACACCATCTTTTATGTAATGAAGCGAATCAACACACACATGGTGGATGATTTGTTTAAGAATAAGGTTAATATTCCATTAGAAATTTGTGTAATTTGCCAATAAAAAGTGTAAATATAAAGGTTCCACGAAATATGATACCAAAATTTGTTTCTTTCTGATTTTTTTTGTCCTTTTTAACCCTAACTGACAAGTACACTTTTCAGCTGCAGTCGGTAGTTTTCTTCACCTGGGTGGGGTCTGTGAACAAAAATTGGAAGGTTTTTACATACACAAATAAGTATCATGTTTATCATGTTGAATTCATGTGCAATAAAATTTGTAGGATTATCACCTTAGAGAAATATTTCTCTTATGTTGTGGTTTCGTGCTGTTTAGTTCAGTTAGTTAATAAAAACCGTAAACTTAACCAAATCGTACGGTTAAGTCAAAAAATGGTCTGAGCACATCCAAGCCAAGTGCGCTTTTTTGTGGTTTCAGTTTGAGTTGACTTTGTTTGCGACTTTTCTATTGAATTGGTACGATTTTGAACACCCTTGTCAATAATGTTAGCAATAGTACTTGGTTCACTTTGTTAATTAAATTAGAAGAAAAATACTAAAACAATGTTGCATTAATTAATAACTCAGTGTCTCAGTGATTCACCGACTTAGTTACTAATGTAGTATGTATGAGTTGCAGTAACAATAATAACATAACATAACACAGTCTTGTCCATTAGTCAGTGTGGGACGGAACAGGTAGCACTAAGAATGACCCAAACCCGGTCCTACTTCTAATGTGCCGCGTCCTTTGTCCCTAATTTTTTTGTGGTTGGGTTAGACCCGACTCGAAACTTATCGGTTGAGATGGGTTAAAGGACTGAGCCGGGTTTTTGTACACCCATACTTATTGAGATAACTTCACCATATTAGTCCCCATGAGCTTAGCTCATTTGGTAAGGGATAATGCACAATATATGCAGGGGCCGGGGTTCGAACCCCGGACACCCCACTTATTCATCTTTAAGGTGAATTTCTCTAGTCACTAGGCTACTTGAACAAAAAAAAAAAAACCTTCACTATATTACTAGGAAATAATCGTAATATGTTAAAATGAAAAATAATACACAGTAAGAACATTGTACATTGACATAATAACCAATTTTTAATGTAAACATAACAATAAATACAATAAAAGGAGGTAGAGAAAGTGGGTGATTTTGTTGGTACTTGGTGCTGATGTTCAATAGTCTATAATATACCTGCCAACAGGCAAGAGAAATTAAACTTTCAACTTAGAGCAACATGTTGGAGAAAATTATTCAGCAGAGGAAAACAAACAAATATTTGTTAAGATCACATGCGTATTAATCAATGAAAAGTTATTTTGTTTTATATATACTATATAGATAGATTACTAGAGGACAATGATGAACTAACATGCTAGTAAAGAATCAAGAGTTGAATAATAGTAACAAAATAAAATACTTTATACAAGAAAAACTATATGCCAAGCTTATCAAGGCAAAGGTACAGGGAGTTTCCATTTAGAAAATTTGACCAAGTTTCTGTTTACAAACGATCCATTGTGCAACCAAAATGTTTCAGCTGATTGGTGAAATTGCCTTACTTTCCTCTGCAGTTCCCACATGATTCCACGCATTGCTGAACAAGGTTCTGATTCTGAAGCATAGACCCACATGCACCTAACTTGTCGACCGCGAGCTATTATTGCCTCTATGTCTTTATCTGCACAAATAAAATAATTTACATTCAAACCTAAGAAGGGGAAAAGGGACATGGTGTGTGGAAAAGGTAAATGGAAGAGCACTTTGACCTGGAATGGATTCCAAATACTCCAATAGTTCGGGACCTATTCGACTGGATGGCCACTTTATTGATATCTGACTGTAATCAATGACATTCTGGAATGGCAGTTCTATTTGATCTGATAATATAACTGGAACACATTCCTTAAAAATGGAAATATATGGTTATATAACTTCATTTGATTTCCTGTCTTTAGGGAAAAGAGTAAAGAAGGAGGCCATTAACGTACCACAAAAAAAGACTCGTAAAATCGAAGGGTCCAAGATGACTCCCCTCGTGGGGCGAGGCAAAACTTGGAATTGCGCAAGTGTTCAAAATAATCCTTCCTTCCCAGCTTTTCCCCTCCACTGAATTTCAAATCTGGACATTCCAACTGTTTAAACCATCAATATATGCTTCATAAAAAAATTGCATGATTATGAAGACTAATCATAGCTTGAACAAGCACAATATTCCGAACCGCAAATAAATGATAAGTGTAGTTCTCCTGTTAAAATAATTGTGATATGATTTGTCGACTTTTAATTGATGTATGCTGTAGAGGCTAGTTGATAAAAACAGTTTTTGAACTAGTTTAACCACTTCAGAAAATCAGTTCAGAACAATTCGGAAAACCATTTCATAAAGTAGTTTGGTTCGAATATTTAAAACTGGTCCACTGGTCCAAAGTTCTGGTTCAGTTTGGTTCAGGGGAAGTTTCATTAACAGTTCGGTTTGACCAAACTGGTTTCTGGTTCAGTTCAATTTTCACTCCTGAACCAAACTATGACCAAGTAAATGGAGATTACTATCTATCAGCCACCACATTTGCTTTAGCATAACATTCTGAATGCAGGTAAATTTTTCATTTAATAGAACTCAAATTCAAACACAACCCTGAAACACAGTATTCTGCCGATAAGAAAACTTTACTCATAGAACTAACCAGTCACGATTAAAGATGACATACCTTCTCTGGAAATTGTTTGGAAAGCTCAATTAGCTGAAGACGACCAGCTTTTCCTTGTGCACGTCCTAAATAATTTGCCAAGTGTTTCCTCTTAGACAGAGGCAAAGGCTGGACCATGGGAGACCCAGCCCTGGTCATACCATCTTCGATATTACCTGGAATGATTATATCTTTCCATGTATTAAAGGCACTGGTATCTCTCTTATCAGTGCGATCCCCCTACATTGATTAGCCAAAGAAATAACTTTAAGAGCAGATAACCTTTCACGACAACTTCAAGCATTTAACCATTATGTTTAGGAAAGTCAAGCCCTAATAGTTGAAGATATGAGAATATAGAGGCTTTCAACTAAAAATTATGAAGGGTAGGTTTGGAGGAATAAAAGAATAAAGGCTAAATTGTACTTTTGATCCCTCATCTTTATTTTATGTTTCAATTTGATCTCTCTTAATAGTCTCTTATTTTTCAAAGGTATAATAGAAGAGACAAATTGAAAGTTAAAATAAATATAAGGGACTAAAAGTATAATTTAGCCAAGAACATGTAAGATTTCTTATTATGGCAGTTATGGGCAGTTATTATGTCAGTTATGTTTAATCTTAGGAATAAATAGGGAAATGGAAGGAGAAATTGATTAATGGGATATTTTTTTAATGGTTTTCGGAGGGAGAGACCAAGATTCTCAAATTTCTTGGATAGTAATTGCGTATAATATCTATTTTCATAGTTTATGTGGGAATTCTACATTATCTATAGTGTGTATAATTCTATTTGTTGTAAGCGTTTCCGTCATCAATAAAGTCACTTTCTACTATTAAAATGTCTATTTTATTTAGTACAGAGGTCAATTTTTTAAGCAATGTATGAGAGTACATGTATATGAATTATGAACTAATGTTTAGTCAGTTGTACTTGATTACTACTTCTGTTTATCACTAGGGTTTATGTGGTCTAGGTTGTACCGGGTAATTGCTTCTGTTCTGTTAGGAGCAAGTTATAGCTTAAGCTTCAGAGTCTGTACGACTCTTGTATTATATTATATATAAGGGTTCTTTCAGAACTCATACTAAGAAATACGGTTTAAAATCAGAAAGTACTTTCTCTCGTTTTCTCTCTATTCTCAAACAACCAACATCAATAGCGCCTCCACAAGTACAGAGGATCATGTTTTTATGCAACACTGCAGCAGGTAAAAAGTAAGAGGGAAATGTGAGTAATTTCTAAGGATGCATTAGACAAACAAAATCAACTGTTGGCCCATGGATAGTACTAAACCAGTAGATTGGTCAGAATATAGACATGATGAGAAAGAGAATAAGGAAATTTTGGTGTATCCTTGTCAATCTCCGGATCAATGGGTATTCGAGGTGAAAAAAGAGCAAGAATGAGACACAATGGTGTCTTGCCCAAGAATTCAAGAGCCTGGCCTCCCCAACTCAAAATGAACTAACCCACAGACCTCTAGTTTCTCTGCCTACATTTATAACAGCCTACCTAATTTACTGCCCTAATATCTTTCCTAACAAGGCCTGCTCTAACTCAATAACAAATCCTAACTTATAGGGCCTCACCCACTTGATTCTTTGCCCATTTGATGTAAGCTTTCCTAATTGGGACCTGTCCCTAATAGTACAATCTTGTAGCTCCGGCCAGATGACCAGAACTGCTTTGTTGCGTATAAGTTTTTCACAAAAATTCGAAACTGGCACGACCATAGAACTCCCACCTGAATCCCGTTGCTCGAAGTGTAATGACCAATCTATGCTTGAAGTGTAATGACCACTCAATGCTTGCTGCATAGCAAGGTAAGTATCCTAAATGCAGAAGTAACCTCAACCAGGGCACCATTGCAGCTGGAGTGACATTAGTTTGTTGAGCGGTTGAGTTAATTATAGCTTGATGTTTTTTTTTGACAAAATTATAGCTTGATGTTGTTGCCCAGCCTTTACCTCTCAATTTTGGTAAAGAATTAATCCATTTCTGTGTCAAATATCTCAAATATTATCATAAGTTGGTTATTAATATGGAGCTGAACTTAAATCTACCAAGCAAGACCTTCCTGGTTGAATAATGAACAAAGTCTTCCCCTGGCTATTCTCATACATCAAAGTGTATCCTGCAGGGACTATTCCCAGTGAAATAGTACCCTGTATCCGATTTTCAGTCCAGAAACTGCCTGAGGTCTGAATAGTAACAGCAATACACATCTTATATTATGAACTCTTGTGCTATGAAATAGGCCAGCATTCAATACAAAAAGTTTATAATTTGAATGTCCAAAAATGTTGTGGATGATGTTCCACCCTTTTGGCCCCCCTTCTCTCCAGATACCATAGAAAGATCAGTCCCCTGTCTGTTGATCTTGTTGGCCCCTTCGCTGAATCTTAGATAAGGCATGCGAGCTGTCTGGAACCTTGGGATAGTATTCCACTAACTGTTAATGATCTATGATAGGATAACTGTAGTCTGCAATGATTGCTAATCCCCCACCATCCTCCCTAAGAAAGATCTCTTTCAAATTCAAGAATCCCCACATGTTCCTCCTTGAACACAAACTTAAGCTTGCCAGCATTCTCAATAATTCGTAAAGTATTTGCTTCTTCTTTCTTGAAAGTATTTGGGGAGCTCTAATACTGGAAACCATGTAGTTCAGAATATAGTGATGAAAAACAACCGTGTCTTCCCTGGGAATGAGAAAACCTGACCTACCACCTAAAATGAACTTACCAACCATCTAACTCACTCTAGCTTCTCTGCCATTGTTAATAACAGCCTAACTAATCAATTATTCCACCATATTTCCTTACAAGGCCCTTTCTTAACTAAATACTAATTCCTAACAAGGCCTGCCAACTTGATTCCTTGGCCCATCTTGATGTGATATTTCCTAATTAAGGTCTGACCTTAACATACCCACAAACTAAACAGGGTGCAATTCAAACTTTACCTCTTGATTATTCCAAAGCTTATTATTTACAAATGTAACAATGCTAACAAAATTACAATACAACATTGTAGAACAAAACTCTTCAAGTCTTTCACGTTCAAGGCCAAGACAGAGGAATGTTAAATTCATTTAATCAATGGCCGGGTACTCACTACTCAGTTCATGTAAACTTTAAACTTCTTCCCTAGTTCAATGAAAAGAAAAGACAAATCCAACTAAAAACCAACATTAGAAAATGAAGGCTAAGATACATTTAAGTATTGCCTCATTGTTACATCTTCGTTGTTTCACATTACATTTGGTATTTTTTTTCCTCAGCTTGTTTCAAACTTTTCATGATTGCATCTACTAAATAATTAAAGACACAAGTCAAAAAAAGTAAATTAAAGACATTATTACACCACCCCACTTAGTGGGATAAGGCTCGGTTGTTATTGTATTACACCAAACCAGTTTGGTTTACAACTGCAATTTCAGTGTTTCTGGTTAACATAGAAAACCAACATTTTAAATTATGGTTCACAATTATAAGTGCGACAAAAACACCTAGATTTCTGATCTTCACAACTACGATTGCAGCCTAACTAGCCACATTTTCCATGATTTTTATCAAGCATGCGCAACCATAATTTAAAACATTTGATAAAACCTATAAAACTATGAGGAACATTTAAAGTTTACCTCAGGGGTAAGAATAATGGAGCGATTTATATACGTTGCCCAAGACTTGAACAGGTGAGCTCCAGCTCCACTGAAAAGAAAGCATGTATATCAACTAACAGGAAACCCTAACAAAATGGCTAAATCCAAACAAAAAAAAAGCATGAAAATTCATATCTGTATTAACCTATATAAAACACAATTGCCACATGCTACTCACAACGCAAAAAATAAAATCATCATCAGCATTATTACCTTGGGAAAACAAATATATGATTCCGGCCTCCAGATAACCGAAAATACGGCATTTGGCTAATAACCTAATAATCACATAAACAGAATTTCAGCTAAATAATTCCTAAAATTCATTTAAAACATAAGCAATGCAATTTCAATTTAAGTACCGAAAGAGTTTCTTACTTTAACATAAGTGTGATTAATTTCTTTGTCGTTAAGTCCACCCATCATACGGGCACATTTAACATACGATGGAACAAAGAACAAATCCGCTTCCTCCTTCTTTCTCGTCCTGTATCTTGATTCTAAAAGTAACTTGTGTATTTTTACCTACAAAAATAGTAATTAGCAAAATTTCAAAAACGATCCTAAAATACAACATGAAGATTTTAATGTCTCCACAACCAAAATTGAGGATACATCAAATTCAGGTTGTATCAACCACCTTTGACCGAAATTTTCCGCAGTATCAAGGGTTGCAACCTATATAGAAACAGACACTTCAAATTAAAGGTGTGTCAAGTGTCTGACATTGTCACGTCATTGTTGTAATTGAATAATTTCCATGTGACAGTATCTACATGTCCAATGTTGTCAATGTTCGACACTGACACGACATCAATCAAGCTTAACGCCAACCAAAATTGAGACTACATCAAATTCAGGTTGCATCACCTGCATTTGACCGTGCCACAATGCAGCACCGACACTTCAGATTAAATGTGTGTTCAGTGTCCAACACATGTGGTTACATTCAATCACTTCTATTTTCACAAATTATTACCGGTGTCTACACACAAATGCAGTTACATTCAATTACTTCCATTTTCACTAATAATTACTAACATCTATCTACGTGTCAGAGTGTGTCCGGTGTCTGTGTCAGTGCTTTTTATATCCCCATGCAACACTTGTTATAAAAAGCAGGTATAGTGAAATTACCTGACTACCCCACTGTCCTTTCAAGCAAGCCTCCGGCGTAATCTTCCCATCTCGTCCTTTCAAAAGCTCCTTCAATCCATCAATCTCATTCTCATCATAAACATAGATCTTCACCGTTAATTCTTCAGATTCCGGTAAACGGTGAACACCGACAAACTTCCGCTGCGACACACCGGATGAGAAGCTACAAGGCGCGTTTAAGAGTCTCGTGAGGAAGAAGGTTGCGGCAACTAAGAGTAAGGCACCGATCTGGTGCGTGCGTGTGCATAGTTGTTGATGCTGATGATGATGATGCATTGTTCTTGATTTGTTGTTACTGCTTGAACTCAACATTAGATTCGAGAACGAAGAAGAAAGAAGGTAGTGGTGCGGTGTAAAAGATGCAGACGTATTGGTTTACATTGTTTACTTCCTCTATATTTTTATTTTAAACATAGTTAGCTACGAGGATTAATCTTGAACATCAAACTTATTCGAATTGGATAATTTAGAAAATAGCTATGACAAAAAATCGAAGGAAAAACTCGATAATCAATTAAATATTGGTGGAATCGATGGTCTGACGTTTTGGACACGGTCAGACCAATATGTGTCGTCATTTCTTTATATCTATGTTCGTGACTTTGAGAATGAAAAAGATTCTGTTTTAACATGTTTTTAATTTGACTTTTTTTTGAGTAATGTTTTTAATTTGACTTGAGTGTATAACAAGTAAAACATTAACAAATAAATATAACTTGTGTGATCGGCTTCTTAATAAAATAAAATAATAACATGAGTAACCGACTTGAACATAAGAGTATATGATATGTAAAATTCTTAATCTTAAAAAGGATATATAATAAGTAAAATATTAACAAAAAATATAGCATGTGTGCTTGAGTTGAACATTAGAGTAATTGGGTAGGAATCTAAATGACCTACGAATAGGAAGAATCTAGAACAAAATGAGAAGTACCTAACCAACTTCTAGGAGAGACATAATCGACTGCATTAATCTTTGTAGCTACGCCATCCACGGAATTTAAAGAACCTAAAGGAGCATGAGTCATATATTCTACAACACGACGTTCTTGCCAAGGCTGTATGTCTTTTTTCAGTCTACTCAAGTCCAAACCATTAGGACCTCTTAGAGGTTCTAACCAGGGAGCACGCAGATCCCAAAAACACATAGTTTCTCCCCACAAAAGTAACTTCTCTGGTCGGAGAACGCATTAAATATTTACCTAAACTTGTAGGTCCTTGAGCGGATCCTACATTAGCTCCAAGACATTGGTCTCTAACTAGAAAAATAAATGCTTGAGCTTGAGAAACTTCTGGTCAAATGGGACCATAAGACTCACTAGGATAAGCAGTATTATTAAACTAGACAAAGCAACAAGCTATAATACCATGTCGTCTGAACCGTATATGACTAGGTTTGAAAGATTTGGTTCAGTTTTATGCCCGATCAAAATATTTGTGCAATCCAAACATTTTGGATTTGTCCGGAACATCCATACTTGATGTTGAACTCAATTTAGTGTTCATGTAGCAGAAGTCTTAGTTTTATAATTAGTGGAAAAAAAAACTTAGTTTTATAATTCACGTTTGCACTGTATAGTTTCAATTTTTTTTTCTTAAAGATAAAGGAAATTGTAGCAGTAGTTACAACCCCATATGATATTCAATAAAAAAAAGAAGCAAAACAAGAACAAACAAAAGAGGGGGGACAACAAACCAAAACCCTCAAGGAGCTAACAAAATCTAAAATTAGGAAGACCTAATCTATTCTTAAAGAAGTCTAGCCCAATTTGAGAAGGCAGCTGAGTAAACCAAAAGTGAGAAGACAAAGATAAACCAATGTTAGCTAACTGATCAACACAAGTGTTGCCTTCTATATAAATATGAGTGATATTGAAATTAAAAGAGGACAATAGATGCAGGAAGTTGTCCCATCTGTTTCGGAGATGCCAAGGAACGATCTTAGAAGACTTGAAAGACAAAAAAACTAGCATGGAATCAGTCTCAAGCCATAAGTTGCGCCAATTCATACAATGAGCAATTTCAATAGCTACCATAGCACCAATGAGTTCAGAGTTGAAGGCGGAATTGATACCAAGGTTTATGGCAAAGGCTCCAAGAAAATCTGAAGTTGAATTTCGAAATAGACCCCCACAAGCAGACTGCCCTGGATTGCCTAAGGAGGCTCCATCAGTGTTGCATTTGACCCAGTTAAAAATAGGAGGGTTCCAAAGAACCTCTTTGATGATAGGAGCCTTTGGAGGCTTAATTATCACTTCAAAATGCTTATGAATCACAAAGTCAGAGATAGAAGAATTAGCAGCAAGCCTAGTGTTGTTTCCAGAAAGGGAAGCACCTGAGATAATTATGTTGATGGTTGATCTGGGATTAACAACCTTATCATTAAATCTCTTTTGATTTCTACAGAACGAAATAGCATAGAAGCAATGAATGACCGCAGAGAGAATGACAATTCTGCACTGAGGTGACCAATTTCTGTCACATAAACTGACCAGGTCCAAATAATTAGAAGTGTTACAATTGATATTCAAGGTAGTGGCTAACCAATTCCAAATTACCGAGGAGAAAGCGTAGTTTAGGAACAAATGATGAGCGGATTCTTCAGATTTATTACACAAATTGCAGATAGAAGGAAGGTGAAGCCCTCTCTTTGTCAAATGATCATCTGTTGAAATTTTACAATTGTTTCAATTGTTCATATGTAACTATTTTTATTTTTTTTTTGAAAAATATTGTTCGTTCCAACAAAATTATTAACTTCCAATTTTTTATCATGTTATAAATATGACTCCAAAAAAATCATTAAAAAATTTAAAATTTAAAGATACTTAAATAAATTTGTCTTTCGCAAGTAATAAAACTATGCAAAGAAAAATTATATAGAGTGACAAAGTGACACTTTTTTTATTATGCCTGTGATCTCTACGTTCTCCTTGATGGCAACCTCACAACGACCTCATCGATTGACTCACTATCTTCTTTGAGTCCTTCATCAATTTCGTGTTCCTCTGATCCTTCCACAAAAAATCTCCTCTATAAATACTATACTTCGTGCCCTTACCTCATTGATAAACCCGGTGTCTGAATTCACCGTCAAATTCTTGCAAAATCGGTAAAACGACAACCATTATGATTACGATTCATCATTTTTGAAGTGAAAGAAATAATCACAAAGAAATGGGGTTTGAATTATGATCCGAAAATTTAGTCATGCAACTTACAAAACTCGTATACTCAAGAAATTCATGGTAAGAGGTTAGACAATTAATTTAATATGGACCAGATCATTAAGGATAATATAGTGATAAATATTAGGCAATTAAATATATAAAAACCAGATCATTCTAGATAGTATAATGATAAATATTAAAAACTTAAATTAATTTAACAAAAAAAAAAACTTAAATTAATAAAGACCAAATTGTTCCGGATAGTGTAATGACAATATTATGAATCCGCTTGTATGTGATTTGTGTTTTAAGATATATAATAAAAAAAAATAAGGGGTAAGATAATCAAACAAGAGAGTTATCCTGGTTCACCAAATATGAGCTAGTCCAATCCCCACACTTCGTCTAAGATTATCCACTATAGTTTTCGGCTACCAGAATGTACTAAGCAATACAATTCTTCTTGATCATTTTTGTTTTAAGACATATAATGAAAGATTTCCTTAAAAAATAAGGGGTAAGATAATCAAACAATAGAGTTATCCTGGTCTACTAAATATGTGCTAGTCCAATCCCCACACTTTGTGTAAGATTATCCACTATAGTTTTCAGCTACCATAATATACTGAGCAACACTATTCTTCTTGATCACACTAGATCAGTTTCCAATAATGATTCTGATAAGTAATCATGTCCACCCTATCTCCATGAGAGGGACTTATTTCACTATAATCTAAAATACTCAAAGTATCCAACCCTAATATTTCACGAACCATCAATCATTTCTAAGTCCATTACTGCCATCACTTACCCTATCACTAACCATAATAATCACACCACTTAATTGAATGATACAAAATAAATTGCTCTGATTGAAAATCAGGAATAAAAAGGCGATTAGGTCATTTGAATTCCTTTTTCTTCACCAATCAAAGGAATATAGGGGCGATTAGGTTTTCAGATTTTTAGGATAATTTTTCAATGATCACAATGAAAATTTTCATTTAATGATCACAATGAAAATTGAGAAAAAGCAATTTATTCCTGATACGAAATTTAATGATCACAATGAAAATTGAGATTGTAATATAGGGGCGATTAGGTTTTCGGATTTTTAGGATAATTTTTGCGAGTTTAGGGTTCTTATTATTTTTCCAAAAAATTGTGTTGCAGCTATGAACGAATGCATAAAAATAAAGAGTGTAGGGAAGAGAAAAAGAACACAAGAGAATTATAGTGGTTCCTCTTCTAACCTAAGAGTACTTCCACTCCCTTCACACCCCGTGAAAGATTTCCACTATGTATGGATCTTTGTTACAAGCAACCTTAACCCAAGGCCCCCTAACAATATTTCTATACATCAAGATAGCACCCCATTATCTTTTACAACAATTCCAACCAACAAATGATGAGAAACTTTTTACAAAATAAATGAAGAATAATAATGTATGGTTGATTCTTTGATCAATATCACTTTAACACAAAGGACTTAGTGCTCAATTAACTTTCTTTATGAATGTTAAAGAATGGACAATGTTTTCCAAGACAAGAGAATGAGAGTTTTAGAATGCAGGTGATATTGAAATTGACAATTGAGAGTGTGAAAGTTGTTGTTAAAATGATTATGATCTCAATTGGTTTTATAGAGGTTGAAAATGTGTTTATGAAGCAACGTTACCTTTCAAAAAGGGTCTCAAATGAATTAGAGACGTATTTGAAATAACACCTAGTCATAAAATTTAAGTTTTTGAAGGTGGTAACTGCTTACCATGGGAGGTGCAATAGTTACACCTTCCAACATTAATATTTTTAAAAAATGCAACTCCTGTAACTGGTTACATGTCAAGGTGCAACTAGTTACGCATGCCCAAAAATGTTTTTTCACGTGTTTTGGTTGCATTACTCAATATGGACTTAAAACTTTAACTTATAAAAATATTTGAAAATGTTTTCTGAGCATTCTAAGTTGCACCAAAGGTTAAGAATGATAAATCATAAGATAAGTGTCATACTTACAAAATGTATAAACATGAAGAATAATAATGTATCATTGATTCTTTGATCAATATCACTTTAACACAAAGGACTTAGTGCTCAAATAACTTTCTTTATGAATGTTAAAGAATGGACAATGTTTTCATTGAAATTGACAATTGAGAGTGTGAAAGTTGTTGTTAAAATGATTATGATCTCAATTGGTTTTATAGAGGTTGAAAATGTGTTTATGAAGCAACATTACATTTCAAAACGGGTCTCAAATGAATAGAGACGTATTTGAAATACACCTATTCATAAATTTAAGTTTTTGAAGGTGATAATTGCTTACCATGGGAGGTGCAATACTTACACCTTCCAACATTAATATTTTTCAAAAATGCAACTCCTATAACTGGTTACATGTCAAGGTGCAACTAGTTACGCATCCTCAAAAATGATTTTTCACGTGTTTTGGTTGCATTGCTCAATATGGACTTAAAACTTTAACTTATAAAAATATTTGGAAATGTTTTCTGAGCATTCTAAGTTGCATCAAAGGTTAAGAATGATAAATTATATAATAAGTGCCATACTTACAAAATGTATAAACATGAAGCCTAGGCCTTTAACATCATTATTCAATTGAATCCTTCATAAATTTTTCTTCTTTTTGCATAAAATAGTGCTATGCCATAAGAGATTTTCTTCACACACAACACCCTAACTTCCTAGATGAGTTCGTGATCATTGAATGTTTAATTCAAACATTAAATCTAGTATCACAGTAAGACAATTCAATATGTCTAAAACCATTATCTATTGAACATTGATCCTAGATCAAGTTTCAATAGCTAGAGATAATAGTCATTTGATGCTTGAATTCAATTCATAAATCCATCAACATATAAAAAGCATAACATAGAAGGATAACTGAATATTCTTGCAAAAAATAGTACTCTACGATTTTATGGTTCAAGTATATCTGAAGAAGTTCATAAACTGGCATAATCTAAAAAATATCATCAAAATTATTTCTTTTAAAAAATACTCTATCGAAAAACAATAGATCCATTAACCACAAGTTCATTCAAGCCAGGAAAATGATTTTTTTCATACTTCATTAAAACTTAAACATTTTACAAGAAATCATTTTTGTTTAAAATCAAATTTTTCTTTGAGATCTAATGTCATGAGCCATAGATCTATAATTCTAACCAATAAAATTAAAAAAAAAAAATCACCATCATAAAGGTTGTAGGCCTAATGTCCATTACCAAAAAGAAAGTAAGGAATTTTTTTTTCTTGCATTAATAATTTATGCTCATGAAACATAATATCATAGTGATCCAAAATTCAAGACAAAATAAAATTCATGAAAAAAATCATCTTCAAGTTATAAAAATTGTATTTTTCCAAAGTTGTCAAAAGTAAAACTTTTCCTGAGATTCATCCACTAGAGTGATGGATCTATCAGTTTACAAGGATTATTTTTTTTAAGTGTTGACTCCCTCACATAGGCCTATGTTCAGCCAAGAGAGATCTAAGGGAAAATAAATTTTCTCTGTCATCAACATTTACATGGTAATAGAGAGAAGAAGAAATGTAGGAGGGTTCATTCACAAACCATTGAATGATTTAGCTCTTAAATTAGTTTTTAACTTGGTCATTAACGTCTACAAGAATTTCTGTTAATCAAATGACAGTGGATATATAATCATAGCAGTTCTACGGTTAGCAGACAATTTACAAGCACAGAATAAATATTTCACAAAGATCATGTTTTGCATACTCCCTCCATCACTATATGTAAGTCCTCATTGCTTTTTCACATTTCCTAAAAAAAGTTGTCAGTGTAATTAATGTGTCTGTTTTGTGTGTTAATATTACCAAATTGTCCTTTGTTTGTATGTGTATTAAATTTGACTATTCATATTTCAAGACAAGTTAGCAGTATTAATTAGGCGTATGTTTAAGAAAAATAATAATAAATGCATCTAGTAATTTGAAAAAGGGTTTATATTTAGAGACAAAAATAAAGTCAAATAGGTGCTTAGATATAGGGACGGAACGAGTACATCATAAAAATCATATTTGGAAATAACACAACCGTCACAAATAATAAAACAAGTAGAAACTTAGGTTCACACACTTCTAGGTTTGGCGACTAAACATCTTACTTAATACTAACTAGGGCTAAACTATGGTTTGAAAAAATATAGGAAAAAAATAGATATCTCACACTTTTACTTTAGAGTATAAATATGTGGAGTGAGGACTAAGGATAAGTACATAAAAGAAGAATGAGTTGTAACTTTGTAAGGGTCCTCGTACCAAACTTTTTTAGGTAGAAAAGAGAGAATGCAAATAAATTATACACAGTTCTAAATATATTTTGATTGGGGTGCACACAATTTCACATACAAGTTAAGCTAATTTTCTAATCATAGCATAATTAACACCAGCAACAATAAAATCCTTCTATAAATTGGTTCATGCATTAGAAATGAATCCGAATAGATATGCATGCATGCGTCAATGTTTGTGAACTTTATTCCAGAAACAATAAAAAAAGGACTTATTTAAAGATTATCTATCCTTGAACATAATCGTCAGAATTAATGCGCGAGAGACCTGATTTCATCTTCACGCCAAATATCCTCAAAAACCCCAAATGGTCCTCTTACTGGATCATTCCCATTTCTGCACCTGAGGCACCTTCTTCTATTACAAAACATAAGCTTTTGTAGATTGGAGAGACTCAAATGGTTTCGCAAATCACGAACGGTGTATACTTTAACTACACCTTCTACTCGATCCCAAATAAAACTGTGGCAAATATTTACCACCTCCAATTTTTCCAAGCTATTGAGTATGTTGCATAAACCTCTTAGGTTCACCATAATGTTTCGAACACTCAAGAGCTTCAAATTTGGGGTGTATTGAACCACAAGATCTGCTTCACTTATGCCGAAGTCCCTAGTAAATTTCAGTTCATAGATGGTCATGTAGTACTTACTAATGGCAGAAAAAATGTGACTCGGCTTGACCATGGCGGTAATGGTGATGGATTCAAGGCCTTCCCATGACTTCATCGCAATATCTATCGCATTCTTGGACAATTTGCCTTGGAACGGCAATATTAATCTTTTTAGATTTGGCGTCCTACAAAATAGAAAACACACATATTAAATTACCATAAATAAAGAGTGATATATATAGTTGATTAAATCATCAAAAATAAATTCTGAGAATTATTCTGTTAGTATTAATTCCAAAAAATTAAGGAGATGAACAAAGTGAGACAGGAAAAGGAGAAATATATTGTCCTACATAACATACAAATTGTGTACAGTTGTAACTAAAAAAAAAAATACCTTTCAGCAATGAAGATTAATTCTGCATCTTGCAAGTATATGAAGAAATTGAACACTAAACAACTTGTATTGTAATTGCTCAAACGTAGAGCATACTTCAAGCATGTGATCAATTTACTTTTTGAAACTAAATCGTCCATCCAAGCTCCTGGCAGCAAGGGTATATTGAAAGCATTGGAGCTAAGTCGAGATAAGTCGAGCTTAGCCCAGAGTAAGTGGTTACAACAAATTTCATTCCATGATTTGCAAACCATGGAGGCAACTGAAAGTTCAACAACATTCAATTTCAAGAAAATTTTAATCAAGATATCATAGAACAAATCTTGAATTGAGACTCTACTAGCTGAGTTGTTTTTCTTCATTGTTAATGTTTCCTGCATGAAATATTAATTCAGACATTAATAAATATTTTACATTGAGTCCATTTTTCTCTCGTAGGATCATGACTTCAAAGAAAAGACAATAAATATGTGTTTAAAATTGGAATGTAAGCAAAACACATGCAATCCAAGAGATGATATAGTGCCACTTGAGCTATATATTAAGAACTCAGATTTTCAAACCTAAATAATAAGAACAACAATATCAATAAGTAAATCTAAATATTAATAGCTAAACCAATGTTTATTCAAGAAGTCAATAGTATCTACTGTAACAAACTATCTAGCAAAATATACTTTTTTTATAACGTTAATTGTAATTTTGTATTAATTAAGAGGAATGAATTAATTAGCACTTTCATCAATATCGTCATTTATTTGCAACACCAAGTCTGTGCTTCAAAATAAAACATTTTGCATGCAATCAACACAAATTTTGGTAGTTGCTTGCTTCTACTACTGAAACATCAAGAACAAGTTGGCATGAAATTGATATATCTTCGTTTTGTCAACTAATTATAGTTTGGACCAATAGTTCAATCTTAACCAAGTATCTAGTTTTACTTAATTTTTAAAGGGTTAAATAAGTAAATAGTCCCCCTAAATATACCAATATTTGATTTTAGTCTCCATAAAATGTTCTTTAGACTTTTGGTCCCTCTAAAATTTTTCATTTATGAAATTAGTCTCTGCTCTACATTGAGTATTACACTAGAGCAGGGACTAATTTCATAAATGAAAATTTTTAGAGGGACCAAAAACCTAAAGAATATTTAATGGAGACTAAAATCAAATATTGGTATATTTAGAGAGACTATTTACTTATTTAACCCTTTTTAAAAAGTACTCAAAATATGAATTGAGAACACTACCATCTGAACGTAATCAAATTATCCATATCCACAATGTGTCTTTGTGTAACTATGCACACTCCATTCGAAGTGGCAATAAACACGATAGGATCATACCAAAACGGTCCATATCTACAACAATGTAATTGCGCAAACATAGACAATACATTTTCGACAAACCTAAGAAGCAATAAAAAAATTATTTTATTTAAAAATAAATAAAATTAATATTTTTCTGCCAAAAGAAAAATAATACATTGATTTTCTTTGATCAAACTAACCGCAAATTCATTGGTTAAAAAATGGATGTAAATAATGAATAAGACATATACACACATCTGATCTTAACCCAACGGTCTAAGTCCACAATAGTGTAAATTTACACTATTGTGGACTTAAATCCACATTGTGTAATGGTGTGACTGCAGAAAATAATTTCTTTATGAAACCTATGAAACAATAAATATTTTTGTTTGTTCAACCTTAAGAAAAATCAAACAAAGATCACCCAGATGCAAGTTAACAATGATTTCATGCAAACATATACAACCATATATGCTAAATCTTAACCAAAATCTTGGATTTTATTTGTATAAAATGGATCTAATATCGAAGTGAAAATTATACACCAGATATTAATCGAACGATCTAGATCCATATTAAAACATATTTCAAATGGATCTAAAAAACAAGCAGAAATTATACACTGTCAGATCTGAATCAAACGATCTAGATCCATAGTGTAATGGTGTAAGTGTAGACAATAAATTTTTGATGAAACCGAAGAAACAATAAATATTTTTATTTGTTCAACCTTACGAAAAATCGGACAAAGATAACCCAGATGCAAGTTAACAATGATTCCATGCAAACATATACAACCATATATGCTAAATCTTAACCAAAATCTTGGATTTTATTTTTATAAAATGGATCTAATATCGAAGTGAAAATTATACACCAGATATTAATCGAACGATCTAGATCCATATTAAAGCATATTTCAAATGGATCTAAAAAACAAGCGGAAATTATACACTGTCAGATCTGAATCAAACGATCTAGATCCATAGTGTAATGGTGTAACTGTAGACAATAAATTTTTGATGAAACCGAAGAAACAATAAATATTTTTATTTGTTCAACCTTACGAAAAATCGGACAAAGATAACCCAGATGCGAGATAACCATGATTTCATGCAGACATATACAATTTTATATGTTAAATCTTAACCAAAACCTTTTTCATTTTAAAAAAATGGATCTAAAAAATGAAGCAGAAATTATACACTAGATCTTAATCAAACAATCTAGATCCATAATAATGGATCCAGCAAATCTTGTATTTTGTTTTTAAAAATGGATCTAAAAAACATGTGAAAATTATACACTGGCAGATCTCAATCAAACGATCTAGATCCACAGTGTAATGGTGTAACTGTAAACAATCAATTTTTGATGATTTTTTTATGAAACCTGTGAAACCATAATTTTTTTTTTCAACCTTAAGAATAACCAGACGAAGATCACCTAGATGCAAGATAATCATGATTTCAACAAGTAAAATCACATAGGAAATGGATTGATTTAAGCATACCTCGTCTCCTAAGCTCCTTACAAAGGTTTGAGTTAATAAAAAACCTACTAACGAACGTTGAAAGGACCTAGCAAGTAGCAATGTCCCTCTCTTAGATATATGGGGGGTGAATGGAGTGAGGACTGAAATCGAGACTACTTTGAAATATATAGTCAAAGACCTTGAAATGATCATTTTACCACAACAATGCAAAAAATATTTGATTTATTTTCTATCCTTAATTACTAGAATAATAAATCACACCTATTTGGAAGTAAAGTTATTTTACCTTGAACATTAAAATATTGTTTCAAATTGCTATCCATAAAAGTTAAAATGTAGTCGCATAAAAGTTAAAATGTTAAATATTTTTTATGGATTTGACTAACCTCCCAATAAGGACTATTCTTATCTTTGTTAGTAAAATAATTAAATTTAATACTATTACATCTACTACCACTACTGCTAATAATAAAAATAATAAGAATAATAATAACAATAATAATAATAATAATAATAATAATAATTATTATTATTATTATTAATATTATTGTAAAAGGGAAGGTATGTAATATCTTATTAAAGTTTAATAATAGTGGTAAGAGTCCACCTTTAAATATTTTTTAGAGGTCCATATGATCGACCTATATTTCAGATACACTATCAATAGAATAAATATTTGTTTATTTTATTTGTAAAGTTTCACTTTACTTAAAAATACATATGATTTATTTATGTAGTTAAACTTTTTAAGCTAATAGTGTATCGAAATTAAATTCAAAATATAATTTTCGCTTAATTTTACTTTTATTATCTGTATATAATTTTTTTTCTTTTTAAGAAGATTTTGGTCCGTATTAAAATTGTTTAACATATACAAGAAATTGTTTTTATAATTAAATTTTGAGTGAAGTTATCCTTTATATTTGAAAAAGATTGAAATTATCCATAATATTTAAATCTTATAATTAAGATCTTCAGTGATCTTTTTCATTCATCACTAAAACAACAAATGAAATTGCATGGTTGGTTAAATTGGGTTAGCAAAGGATACCATAATAAGGGGGGCTTGAAAAGGCTTAGAGTACCATGAAATGTGCCTCATGTGTATGAAAGTACGACCAATAGTCTATAGAGAACCAATGCATGCTACATGAATCACTCAAACAAGGATACTCACATATGAAGAAAAGAAACTAAAAAGAGAAAAATATTTGACTCAAATTCATATCGGTTATGCTATAGAAAAAATAAAAGGCGATTATGATGAGTATCTTCCGCAACATGTTCCATAGTCATTATGCTCTTAAACATTGAAAGTATGTTAGCCTCCTGCCTTGGTGGTAACAATTCTTTGAGATGAAAAGAATTTTTAAATTTTTTGAAATGGAAGGGCTATAAAATGCATGCAAATTCAACAAGCTACATTATTCCCTTGAGCCTCTTCTCCAATAGGATCTTCTTCATGCTCTCCCATTATCTTTAATTTGGACTTCTTGACCTTGGTCAACCCCAATGCCGCGTCCCAGATTTTGATGTAATTTTTTTATTTAAAAAAAAGAAAAGATTTTGATATAATTTCATTTGCAAATGCGTCGTTGCACATTGAAGGCCCGTGTCACATTTTCTTGGACTTAGAATGTCGATATAACATGATTTGAGCTTTCCTTGTCTCTCACATCCTCAAGCTCATTCATGATTTTCAATTCTATGTGCTCACAATCGGAGTGGATAAACCGATTGATAGATCATGAAGACACCACAACTGTCTGTGGAGGTTCCGGTTGATAAGTCGTGGATTAACGACATGGTCGATAAACTAGATATACAGTTCCAAGAACTAAATAAAATAACTCTCAATTTTTACTCATTATAAAACTCCCTTTATTTCATAAAATAAGTACAATTTTTAGAGCCCTAGCTCCAATTCATTACAAAACTCCCTTGTTCCAAGACTAAATAAAAAAAACGTAACACAAATTAAAATAGATGTATAACAATTAAAGTATGAAATCAATGAAGACTTGTAAAGGTTCATGCAGAAGAACTGAATTCTCTCCTGCCCTTGAGGAGGACCAAGTTTATGGATAAATCGATGCTTCATGAGTAACTAAAACGCATGGACCAATTAAAGTATGAAATCATTGAAGACTTGTAAAGGTTTACATGCTGGCTCTGAATTAAAATAAATAAAACATTCATTGTTTATTTTTAGTGCATTTTTTATATGTCATCATCCCCTAATGTGTCATTCCATTTGTAAGTGTTTTCATTGCAAGTTCGTTGAATGATGAAAGTCATTTTGGTCGCTACGATAATCTCTTAAATTATCAAAATTGTAAAATATATAGTCTTTGATTGTATACTTTTTAAACAACATAGTCTCTGACGCTAAAATAGTTTTGAAATGCTGACATTAACTCTTTTCATATAGTGACCGATATGACAATAAATAAGTATATATAAAGATTGATATAATATGTAAGTATATTGAGGGACTGACATGACAATATTAACGAAGTTAACATTTTAACATAAAAGACCATTTTGACTGACATAGCACACAATGAGAGACTATTTTAACATTTTGATACATTGATGGACTATTGTGGCTACTAGTTACACATCCAGGGACTAAAATCACTATTATCTGAAATCATTTACCTCATAAGAGTGGGAATTCATCACCACCACTTATATCCATAACCATAAAATATAACTTGTCAACCTGTTAAAGCAATGTACTTATGATGAGCACAACCGTACGGAACCCGTCAGCGATGTACCAAGAAAAAGGTTCAAAACATGGTAATTTGGTGAATCCCTTTTATTTAAGAGTGCCTTAGCCTCTATTTACAGAGTTGGGCTTTTGAAGGAGTTGGAGTTATTAGGAGTTAGAGGAATTATGAGGCGTTAGTGACGGAGGGAGAGTCGGAGAATAGTGGGTGATCACTTTGTATAGGTTACGGCATCTGACCCAATATTATTAATATCCCCCCATTTGTGAGGCCCTGAACGGACAAATGAGGTGATTTATGTTGTTATGCTCTAATCATCTTATGTCGGCTTGAAGCCCCCAATGCATGATGCTTAAAAAGGGAGAAGTGTTATTTGATGGTTGTATTGTGTACCTGATCATATTGATCATAGATTGGTGAGCTTTTGCTTGTCTCGCTCTTGGAGAGTTCTTTATAATGGTGTATAAATGTAATATTGGAATGTCGGCAAACCCTTAAGTTTGGTCAAGCCCTTAATTTTTCTATTCAGTCTTCAACTTCTGATTAACTTCAGCTTATGATGATCTTCAGACTCTGATGACGTCAGAAGCTCTCTTCTTCAGACTCTATCTTCTTCAGACGCTATCTTGCAAAACAAGCTTCCTTTTTGTAAAATTCCATTACTCTCATTTGTTCTTCCAGAACTTATGCTTGATATAAAGACTTTTACATTTTTGTCTATGGTCCTGCACACTTGAACAAATATTAGCATATCCAATTGACATTTTTAATATCTTGTTATCATCAAAACTCAGTGGTATTGTTAAACACATTTTGTTCCAACAGGGAATACCTTGTCTTTTAAATTCATCGGTCCATCGATTTAGGGCACCAATCTATACGGCACAATGTTCACCCTTGTAAAGTGCAATCTGAAGTCCCCTTAATTCCTCTTCATTTATAAAAAAAAATAAAAAATATCATTTAGAATAAGATAGACACTAAAAAAATATATGGTGGGTCTTATCCCTAAGTGGGTCACATCATTAATCACTTTATATATTTTTTTAAAACTCTTTTGTATCTTATCTCTACAAATTGAAGAAAAAGAGAAGATATTAAATGGAGAGTGTTATGAATTCTTTAAAAAATCACTCCAATGAAAATTTGATGCGTGGAGCAAATTAATCAAACAACCAATATCAACGTGTGTAACAATTATAAACACAAGCAAGAGTTAAAACACCGAGAGAGAAGAAGAAGAAGAACACAAGATAATTTGTTTATCCAACTCGGTCCAATACTGACGTACTATGGGGGAGAGAACAACTATCCGTTCCACTATAATTTTTTAGTAACTTTACAAAAGATTCCAAAGGGTTACAAGAATCATTCTGCAAACCTAATTCTACCCAAAGTCCCGAATATATTTCTATAACCAAGAGACTCAATCCTAATAGTGTTTTTCCAAGGTGAATCAATGGTGATTCCATCCCAACCATTGTGTTTGTTGCCAAGAGAAAACTCTACAAACCCTAGTTTTGTTGTTGGCTTCTATTCCTTGTTTTTCTACTCTCTACACCTTTTTTCATCTGATACATGATATGTATTTATAGAGAAATAAAACCCTCAAAATTTGGAACAAATCTCGCGCTGAAAATACGTTTTTATTTTTCTCCTTCATCACAAAATCGGACCCCAATTTTTTACGAGACAAAACCTCCAAAACTGCACCCAAAATTGCGGCCCAATTAATACTTTTGTTTTGACTCACTGATATAATTGAAAGAACATTTTGAGAACTTTAAGTACCTATTGTGTTTGTCATTACAATCTATTTTGTTTTGACATCAAAATTGATGATATCATGTTTTTTAGTGCTTGAAAAATGGCAATCCAATTTTCACCAATGTTGCCAACTTGTAGAGGATGTTGGAAAGGTAAAGCTTATGATTTCAGAGAAACCTATTCCTATAACATTGCATGATAATGTTCACTAAAACCATTCTTGCTTAATGTATCCAAAATTGATTCACTTTAGCATTTTATCCTAATTTATGCTCTTTTGCTATTTCTTCTTATACTTCAAAATTTTTGGCCCACAGTGAAGATAATCAAGTGAAGTTAAGAGCTTGACAGATACAAGGACTCCCCTGCTGTTTCTTGAAGCAATGCATTGTTGAATAGTTAAAAGGACAATAGTTAAAAGTACAGAAGTGAAACATTATTATAACAATGAGCTCCTGCGATTATATTGAAAGGTTGAATTTGTAACAAGTATTGTAATGGGTGTATCTCCATACCTTTCTTCTAAAAACAAATCATTGCGAATAAATTTGTTCCTTGAAGTATTTCCCAAAAGAGTTAATATAGCTTTCACTTTAGTTTTTGTGTAAGTGAAATAATTTTGTTACTATAGGCCTTTACTATCTACTAGATCGCACATCCGTGCGACGCACGAGTGAGTTCTATAAAAAAAATGTATTCCTTTATTTTATTTATATCGAGAATCTTTAATTAACAATCGAGGTTATCAAGCAATTTTGGTGGATCCAAGCCTCAACATTCTGGCCACATGTTCCTTATATGAGTGGGATCATGAATCCATTATGTGTTGGCACCGTTAGTGTCTTGTGGCGGATTTGTCAAGAGGTTGGTTGACTGAGGGGCTATGCTCATAGTCTTCATTTTGTTCGGCTGCCATTGGATATTCTTGTTAAGAGTTTTGTGTTTCAGTTGTGGTTTTAGTTTTTGCTCTTGTTTTTTAAGGAGGGATTCTTGAATTTTGTTATCGCTCGACCCGAGTACTTCTTGTCCTCATATTTGTATATATGTTTGGAATCTTGTAGGAGATTTCTCCTTTTTTATATTAAATATATAGTATATATTTGCCATTAAAAAAATGTTGAAAATTTAAATATCTATTTCCAACTTTCTTTGTTTTATTCTATTTTTTATTGTAAATTTGTTTGTTTAATTTTAACTATTTGACCAATTAAGAATTTACAAGTAGAGAAATCAACATTTACTTTATCATGTTGTTGATCAGCCCAACCCTTAATAGTTAGTAGACAACTGAGGCATGTTAAGCTTACCGTCTAAATTTTTAATTTTTAAACTACAAAATCAAATATTTGCTAGATTTAAAGAAGAATGGGTTGTACATCTTTACATGGAGGATTCGTTCTTGTTACAAACAATTTTTGGACAACCTTATTTATATATGTTCATCTTATTTATACATAATCATTGAGGTCCAAAGGATAATGGTTCTTTGATTTTTCTGTTAAATTGGTAGCACTTGAAAGAGAAAATTAGATCCACTACAACGAGGTTTATGGTGTATCCTGGTTAAGACACCCTAAATTCGATTGTGGATGATCCGAAAAAGGCTGCTAATAGTTATATTTTATTTTATTTGAGTTTATCATATGCTATGAATGTATTATTGTAAAACTTTTGATTGCATATGCTATGAACATTTTATTGTACAACTTTTGATTGCTTAAGCAAATAAAATTACTTCAACCTACTTTTATTATTTTTCATAAATCCGAATAGTTTGATACAAAGTTTGCTTACAATATTATTCTCGTATCTTATTGGTATAGAGATTATGTTTGTATTTATATATACACACACATTAATTATTTGTTTTGTCCATGAAGAAAGACAAGGATTTGTGTTAAAAATAATTATCATGTTTACTCTATTTGTAGTCATCAAGTTTATGGCATCGTTTATAAAAGTTGGTTCAATCTGGAAAGATTTTTCGTAATATGATCTCATGGATTCACATTAATGTGAGGCATCAACTATTCGGTAAGTTTTATTTCAATTTATTTTTTTTATTTTAATCTGATTATATTACATAAAAAGTTGTGAGTTCATAAACTCAGTAAGCTTTAATCCAAAATTTTGTTCCTCCAATAAGAGATATCAATATTAATAATGTTATTGGATTAACTAGCAACAAAGTCACTGATTTGATTAATTATATGCTAATTAGTGACGATGAGAGTGAAGATAATGCTCAAGTTGTTAGAAAAACAGATAACTTCCAAGATAATTAGTTATTCATATTTTTTACTATTTTATATTGTGTTGCTTGATTTTCGTGTGTACTTAATATACATTAAAAAAATAGGTCTAACGGTGGACCTCTAAAATGTTAAATAGTTTTTTACTTTAAAGTTTATTGTATAAATGTGTTTATGTTAAAAAGAAAAATTATGTTAACTTGTTATAATAGATCAAACTAAAGATGTCCATCATTAAACCTATTTTTTTATTCATATATTATGTGTTTATTTGATATCACAATGTCAATGTGATTTTGCTCACCCACCTTAAAATTAACTTAGCACATAATTGTTTTCACCACATATATTGTTCCATCACAAGAAGGTTGTCCAAGTAACTTCAAGAATATCCATTTTATATAATGAGTGTATTATTTTACAATATTTGTATATGGTTTGTAATTTAATATTTTTTCTAGACAAGGAAGTCATCTTGGAAAATATTTGCAATAATCAAATATCAAGTGTTCCATCACAAAACATTTCTCGGGTAATAACTTCAAGATCACATGAATATATTGTTTACTATGCACCTTTCAATTTGTGGCTTGCTTTTTATGTTTTCAACCAATGAAAAAGCTGAACCTAAAAAGTTGTGCTTGCTAACTGACATAATTAATGAATTAGATCCCAAATAGACAACATGTCATCCGAATGAAAAATACATGATAATGGAAAAAATAAGGATCAAAGGTAGAAAACCTAAATATTCAGTGGAAGTAGGGTGCAAACATATAGAAAATGGATTTCCGAAAATAAAGGAGGGTCCAAATGAAAATGTGATGGGCATAAAAAAGACTAATTTAGTGGGCAGTATTGTTATTTGTGAACCAAAGAAAAGTTAAATGGAGGGTATCAATAATGTTTCAATCAATAATAATGATGATGATGAAGCTAGCGTTGTTGATAAAGGAAAATGGAATATGATTCAAACAAATGAGGAGTTAGAATCTTCATCCTCTTTGGAAGAAGAAGTCCTAGCATTTGCATCACATTTCCTACCCTTTCCATATGATGCACAACAATTTGGGGAAGGTGCCTCATAGTTTTTTTTTGAAGATGGAACTGATTCTAGGCTCGAACTCAATATTGGTGAAGGTATCGAAGAAAATTTATTGGATGAATTTTACTTCACTCCAAACAATGTCTGAGTAAGTATATCCTTCTATCATTGTACATAACCATTAAGTAGTGTTATCGCTTTGTATGTACAATAACAGAAGGATATACTTACTCGGACATTGTTTGGAGGGAAGTAAAATCCATCCAATAAATTTTCTGCGATACCTTCACCAATATTGAGTTCGAGCCTTGAATCAACTCCATCTTCAAAAAACCTTGAGGCACCTTCCCCAAATTGTAGTGCATCATATGGAAAGGGTAGGAAATGTGATGCCAATGCTAGGTCTTCTTCTTCCAAAGAGGATGAAGATTCTAACTCCTCATTTGTTTGAATCATATTCATTTTACTTTATCAACAACACTAGCTTCATCATCATTATTATTGATTGAAACATTATGGATATCCTCCATTTCACTTTCCTTTGGTTCACAAATAACAATACTGCCCACTAAATTAGTCTTTTTGATGCTCATCACATTTGCTTTTGGACCCTCCTTTATTTTTGGAAATCAATTTTCTATATGTTTGCACCCTTCTTCCACACTATTTAGGTTTTCTACCTTTGATCTTATTTTTTCCATTATCATGTATTTTTCATTCGGATGACATGTTGTCTCTTTAGGACCTAATTCATTAATTATGTCAACTAGCAAGTACAACCTTTTAGGTTCATCTTTTTCATCAGTTGAAAACATAAAAAGCAAGCCACAAATTGAAAGATGCATTGTAAACAATATATTCATGTGATCTTGAAAATATTACCTGGAGAAATGTTTTGTGATGGAAGACTTGATATTTGATTATTGCAAATATTTTCCAAGATGACTTCCTTGTATAGAAAAAAAATATTAAATTACAAACCATATTACAAACATTGTAAAATAATACACCCATTATATGAAATGGATATTCTTGAAGTTACTTGGACATCCTTCTTGTGATGGAACAACAATATATGTTGTGAAAACAATTATGTGCTAAGTTAATTTTATGGTGGGTGAACAAAATCACAATGACATTGTGATACCAAAGAAATACATAATATATGAATAAAAAAAAAGAGGTTTAATGATTTTATCTGTTATAACAAGTTAACATAATTTTTCTTTTTAACATAAACACATTTATACAATAAACTTTAAAGTAAAAAACTATGTTAGCATTTTAGAGGTTCACCGTTAGACCTATTTTTTCTGATGTATATTAAGCACACACGAAAGTCAAGAAACACAATATTAAATAGTAACAAATATGAATAGCTAAAGATCTTAGAAGTTCCTGTTTCTCTAACAATTTGAGCATTATCTTCATTCTCATCGTTACTAATTATCATATAATTGATCAAATCAGTAACTTTGATGCTAGTTAATCCAATAACATTATTAATATTGATATCTCTTATGAGAGGAACAAAATTTTGGATTAAAGCTTACTGAGTTTATGAATTCACAACTTTTTATGTAATATAATCCGATTAAAATAAGAAGATAAATTGAAATAAAACATACTGTATAGTTGATGCCTCACATTGATGCGAATCCGTGAGATCATATTGCGAAAAATCTATCCAGATTGAACCAATTTTGATAAATGATGCCATAAACTTGATGACTACAAATAGAGTAAACATGAAAATTATTTTCAACACAAATCCTTGTCTTTCTTCATGGGCAAAACAATCAATTAATGTATATATAATTACAAACATAATCTCTATATAAATAAAGAAATAAAATATTAATATTTAAAAGGAGATAAAGGTTCTAATAATCAAATAAATATATTGTTAATCAAATTATTATGAGTAGAAAAATAATTTGAAAATATATACCAAAAAGATACAAGAATAATATTGTAAGCAACCTTTGTATCAAACTGTTAGGATTTATGAAAAATAATAAAAGTAGCTTGGAGTAATTTTATTTACTTTTTTTTTTCCGATCCACAATTTTTTTTTATTTACTTAGGCAATCAAAAGTTGTACAATAAAATGTTCAATTGAAACAATACACATCTTAAAGAAGCAATATATATATCTGCTACTTCATATAAATAAACAATTCGACTAGTATTGCAATAGGCTGGAGTACCCTTGTACTCCACTTTTCTATATATTCATTTTGCTAGTTATTCATAAAAAAAGGAGTGTGGCTAAATTTTAATAGAAGTGAGATATTTTTATCTAAAAAACTAAAAACTTAGTCCCAAAAAGTAATGAATTATATATTCATAGATTATAAAACAAATCATCAAAAATAAATACTAAGAATTATTATGTTAACATACAAATTGTGTACAGTTGTAAGTAAAAAATGATACCTTTTAGCAATGAAGATTAATTCTGTATCTGTCAAGTATATGAAGAAATTGAACACTAAGCAGCTTGTATTGTTATAGCTCAATCGTAGAGCATACTTCAAGCATGTGATCAATTTACTTTTTTCATTTTTAAAAATGAATCTAAAAAATGAAGCGGAAATTATTCACCAAATCTTAATCGAACGATATCTAGATCCATAATAATGGCGGATAAGGCTAGGAGTGCCACTGTTTTTTGGAAATATAAAGTTTTGACAGAAGTGACAAATGAGATAACCACGATGGCGATACGGTCAAGATTGAAGTCGTTGTATATGACCAAGTCCTTGGCTCATAGGCAATTGTGAAAACAAAATGTCTACTCATTTTGGATGTTGGAGTCAATAACCATCACGAAAAACTAAAGGAGTTCAGGTTAAGGTATGGTTTGTGTGTGATTGTGGACTCCCTTATTGGAGAATTCATACCTTTTGAAAAAATTTATTTTCACAAATGCTCACTCTGGTCATTGTTATAAGCAAAATATAACTTTTTGAATTCATTGAATAAATGATGTATCTAGTCTATAATGACTAGATACATCAATTACTGAAGAAACTTGAAAAGTAAGTTTTTACTTATAATAGTGCCGGAGGATGTATTTCAATCAATTAGTTTTTTGAAGTACATGCTGTCAAAAAATTGAATTTCAGAAGACATATATACTTGTATTTTAGAAATTAAATTTTTTAAGAAAATGATATAAAATTATGTAATTAAAAAACTTTAAATAAAACAGTATTTTGGATAAAAGATTTTAAAGATGATATTTTGAGGGGAAACAATTTTGCTAAAGAGTGGTTTATAAGAAAAATAGGGTGGTGTAAAAGAAACACCATCTAATTTGGCTAATTTATATGTTGTTCACCATGACACTCAAGGTCGGCCCATTTCACAACATACTCCTTTGCTCAATACTATAGAGAGTAATGATATATATGTCTTTCAGCCATCGAGAGTATAATAACTTTTTTGCTACCGTGTAAGAGAAAACCTAGATCAACATAGAGTTTAAACCTAATCGACTGGAGTAGGCGAATCAGGTTTACAATCTTAGTACAATTTAGATTTGTTTTCTAGTTCCAACATTATTCAATTATATCGTGACATAAATACCTTGATTTACTATTCAGATATTGCAATATTTTTTGTGTAAATGGTAGTTTAAAGAATGAGACATGTCTAGGAATTAATTATGTATTTGTTGGCATGTCTAGACATGTATATATTGCAATAGTGTGTGTGTGTACACACACACAACTAATTTCTAGACATGTCTCATTCTTTAAACTATCATTTACACAACAAATATTGCAATATCTCAAGAATAAATCAAGGTGTTTATGTCACGATATAATTGAATAATGTCGGAACTAAAAAACAAAACTAAATTGTACTAAGATTGTATACCTGATTCGCCTACTCCAGTCGATTAGGTCTAAACTCTATGTTGATCTAGGTTATCTCTTACACGGTAGGAAAAAAGCTATTATACTCTCGATGGCCGAAAGAAATATGTCATTACTTTATATTATTGAGCAAAGGAATATGTTGTGAAATGGGCCGACCTTGAGTGTCATGTTGAACAACATATAAATTAGCCAAATAAGATTGTGTTTCTTTTACACTACCCTATTTTTCTTATAAGCCACTCTTTAGCACAATTTTTCCCACAAAATATCATCTTTAAAATCTTTTATCTAAAATATAATTTTATTTAAAGTTTTTAAATTACATAATTTTATATCATTTCTTAAAAATAATTAATTTCTAAAATACAAGTATATATTTTTCCTGAAATTCAATTTTTTGACGGCATGTACTTCCAAAAACTGATTAATTGAAATACGCTCTCCGGTCATTATTATAAGTAAAAACTTACTTTTCAAGTTTCTTGAGCGATTTCTTGACTGGATACATCATTTATTCAATGAATTAAAAAAATTGTTTTTTGCTTCTAACAGTGACCAGAGTGAGCATTTGTGAAAATAATTTTTTCGAAAGTTATGAATTCTCCGATAAAATAAAAAAAAGTAGATTGATGTAATTTTATTAACTTAAGCAATCAAAAGTTGTACAATAAAATGTTCAATTGAAACAATACACTTCTTAAAGAAGCAATATATATATATATCTGCTACTTCATACAAATAAATAATTCGACTAGTACTGCAATTGGCTGGAGTACCCTTGTACTCCACTTTTCTATATATTCATTTTGCTAGTTATTCATAAAAAAAAGGAGTGTGTCTAAATTTTAATAGAAGTGAAATATTTTTTTCTAAAAAACTAAAAACTTAGTCCCAAAAAGTAATGAATTATAATATATTCATAGGTTATAAAATAAATCATCAAAAAAAACCTGAGAATTTTGTTAGCATGAATTCCAAAAATTAAGGAGATAAACAAAATGAGATAGGAAAAGGAGAAATATATTGTCCTACATAACATACAAATTGTGTACAGTTGTACGTAAAAAATGATACCTTTCAGCAATGAAGATTAATTATGCATCTATCAAGTATATGAAGAAATTGAACACTAAGCAGCTTGTATTGTTATTTCTCAATCGTAGAGCATACTTCAAGCATGTGATCAATTTACTTTTTGAAACTAAATCGTCCCTCCAAGCTCCTGGCAGCAAGGGTATATTGAAAGCATTGGAGCTAAGTCGAGATAGGTCGAGCTTAGCCCAGAGTAAGTGGTTATGACAAATTTCATTCCATGATTTGCAAACCATTGAGGCAACTGAAAGTTCAACAACATTCAGTTTCAAGAAAATTTTAATCAAGATATCATAGAACAAATTTTGAATTGAGATTCTACTAGCCGAGTTGTTTTTCTTGATTGTTAATGTTTCCTGCATGAAATATTAATTCAGACATTAATAAATATGTGTTTAAAATTGGAATGTAAGCAAAACACATGCAATCCAAGAGATGATATAGTGCCACTTGAGGTATATATTTAGAACTCAGATTTTCAAACTTAAAATAAGAACAACAATATCAATAACCAAATTTAAATATTAATTGCCAAACCAATGTTTATTAAAGAAGTCAATAATATCCGTAACAAAAATAAATCAATAGCATCTACTGTTAAAAAAAATCAAGCAAAAGATACTTTTTTTATAACGTTTATTTTAAAAAGCACTTTCATCAATATCGTCATTTATTTATTTGAAAACCAGACAAAGATCACCCAGAAACACATTAACAATGATTTCACGCAAACATTTACAACTATATATGCTAAATCTTAATCAAAATATTGGATTTCATTTTTCAAAAATGGATCTTAAAAACGAAGCGGAAATTATACACCAGATCTTAATCGAACGATCAAGGTCCATAATAACGGATCTAAAAAACAAGAGGCAATTATACACTCTCAGATCTAAATCAAATGATCTAGATCCACAGTTTAATGCTGTAATTGTAGACATAATTTTTTTGATGAAACCTAAGAAACAATAAATATTTTTATTTGTTCAACCTTATGAAAATCCGGACAAAGATAACCCAGATGCAAGATAACCATGATTTCATGCAGACATTACAATCATATATGCTAAATCTTAACCAAAACTTTTTGCATTTGTTAAAAATGGATCTACAAAGCGAAGTGGAAATTAATCACCAAATCTTAATCGAACGATATCTAGATCCATGATAATGAATTCAGAAAATCTTGTATTTCGTTGTAAAAATGGATCTAAAAAACATGCGAAAATTATACACTGTCAGATCTCAATCAAACGATCTAGATCCATAGTGTAATGGTTTAACTACAGACAATCAATTTTTGATTTTTTATGAAGCCTGTGAAAATATTTGTATTTGTTCAACCTTAAGAATAATCAGACGAAGATCACCCAGATGCAAGATAATAATGATTTCATGCAGACATATTCAACCATATACACTAAATCGTAACCAAAATCTTGGATTTCATTTAGAAAAATGAATCTAAAATATGAAGCGGAAATTATACACCACAGATCTTAATTGAACGATCTAGATCCATAATATTGTGATTGTATAAGGGCAACCCATTTCCCAAAAATTCAACTTATTAGAGAGAAAAATTTCTTAGAAGGGAGCATATTGAACGTTTTGCAAATATTCAACAAAAAATCGGACTTCAACAAGTAAAATCACATAGGAAATGGATTGATTTAAACATACCTCGTCTCCGAAGCTCCTTACAAAGGCCTTGAGTTAATAAAAAACCTACTAACGAACGTTGATAGGATCTAGCAATGTCACTCTCTTAGATATATGGGGTGAATGGAGTGAGGACTCAAGTTGAGACTACTTTGAAATATATAGTCAAAGACCTTGAAATGATCATTATACCACAACAATGCATAAAATATTTGATTTATTTTCTATCCTTAATTACTAGAATAATATATCACACCTATTTAGTAGTAAAATTATTTTACCTTGGACATTAAAATATTGTTTCAAATGGCTATCCAACCTTTTTCGTCACCATCCCTAAAAAAAAAACTTTTTCGTCACCCTTTAAAAAAAAAACTTTTTTTGTTACTGCCATAAATGATTGTAAAAAATAAATGTGGCTGGTTCGCATAAAAGTTAAAATGTTAAATTTTTTTTTTATGGATTAGTTTAAACTCATTATAAGGACTATTCTTATCTTTGTCAGTAAAATAATGAAATTCAATAATAATAATAATTGTAAAAGGGAAGATCCTCTCATAAGAAAATCGTAAAAGGGAAGATATGTAATATTTTATTAAAGTTTAGAGCAAATTGTAGTCATCTCCCGTAAGGTTTTATTAAAAGACATTCATACTGTCTTGTGAGTTTAACTCAGTTGGTAAAGACAATACACCACGAAAAAAACAAAAAGATATTCACACCCCTTCTAGTTTGAAAAAAAAAATCCAACTCCCTCCGTGATTACATTTTTTTTATCATCATGCTACTTGCCTCAAACATCAGATTTTATACCCTAATATGCTTCTTCTCACCATTGTTGGAAATATAGTATTCCTGTAATACTTTTTTTTTGAGGGAAAGTACTCCTGTAATACTTGTATTATAGCTTTCATCACCTCGCCATTAATTGTCTCTTGGTTATAGTTTGATTGAGGCAGCACCAAGAAATACATTTTTTCTGTGAAAGAAAACCAAAAACAATTCTATTTGAGGAATTCCAAACTCACACTATCAGACTTATATAGTCACATTATCAGCGACAAAACACACACTAATTGAATTCAAAACTCCCAAACCTTAGCACTGGGGTAATTCAGTAAACCTGGACTTAAACGAACTTTTTCATGCTTTCTAGTAGTACAGTGTGTGGGCAACACATACCATAAACACGCACCACACATGAGGTTGAAATTAAAGGCATTGAGAATAATACTTATAAAATAAACATACTTAAGATAGTATTGAATAAAGGAAATCCAACAAATAATAAAGGTTCATTTTTGAACCATAATCTTATGTGTTTAGCTACACATGGTAAATAAATACATAATCAAAGGAAAAGAAATAAAACATACACTAAAAAAAGTAGAAGGGGGTTGGAACACCCCTCTTTGATGCTCTGATTTCCTACCTTTGCCTCTGAAGCGTCAAGTTACTTAAAGAAAAAGAATATTTATGGATCAAAAGAGGTTTTACATAGGCAAATATTTGCACATAACATGCCCGAGGCGCATGGAAGCAAGCTCATGGAAATGCACAAAGGTGCATGTGGTAGACAGAAAAAACTCCATTAGCGGAGCAATGTGCAGGGCTCATGACCTAGACAATATTTTCTGATTTTTCTTCATTCTTCAAGTATTTTTCATCCTTAATATGTTGTTGAGACTTGGAACAGAATTTCCCCAGGTTGTCTTGTCTTAAAACCTTCATTACACTTGATCCTTTTGCTTCCATAACTTCCATAAGGTATATTGTTATTCCGAATTACATGATTTAAAGCATAAATTACTCAAAACTCCTATGAAGTTGTCTGGTTAGGGAAGAAGTCAAATTACGCTACTCAAGCAAAGACATTCCCATACATGATAAACTTATCTAAACCCATTATAGTCTTTAAATGCATAGAAAAATATTCCAAAACATAGCTGAAAATATCATATGATGAAGTGTCATCACAATCCCAAAATTAAATTATTGGTTTTCCTCAAGTAACGAAATTGCCAAATTTCAAAATTTGCACAAATTTTAAAATGACATACCTTTTCGAGAGGGTTCCCACATTGATTAACTAACTACTTTCGCTCACGCCGGTCAGACTTAGAGACCATAGTTAATGCTTTTAATTACAATTTATTTTTTATTCTCTTCCTCATTCAAGTCGACATGTTAATGCATTTTGCTATGAGCTTGAAAAAGTCTTAAACAATCATTCAAATTCAAGCACCATAACACACTTTAGAGGTCTTTTAATATTATAATGTGGCTTGAGTTAAGGTGGGATATATTTGGGAAAGTAGACTAACAAAAAATTAGAGTTAGATACATGCTATAGATCCCTAAATCTTAAAGTAGTACCAACCTTCAATATCCTTGCCAAAACAACATGGGTACTACTTGAAACTCTTCTACATTTTCTTTCCTTTTTTTTTTTGTTGATGAGACCAATTTTTTGATTTCTTAGGTCTTGTTTTTCAATTTTTTTTACTGTTTATACCAAGTTTTGATGGTTTAGTCTACATGTTTTCTTTCTTTTTAATTTTTATAATAACCAAATATTGCTAATTTCAAATAGCAACCTCAAACTCAGTTTCAAACAAATACCACCACTAAAAAAACAAAAATTGTGAGGGAAATTTAGAGAGGGAAAAAAATGAAATGCCTCTCTATATTCGTCACTAAATTTTGTGAGGATGAAATTCTTGAGGGATTTCATTTTTTTTTCACTAATTTCGGTTGCTAATTTCATTTTTCTAGGAGTGTACCAAGTACCTATGATTCTATTTAATTCCAAAGAAATTGAACAATCATAACAATTTTGGTTCAAAACTTAGGACATGGTTCATCACCAAAACAACAAAGAAAATTGCATGGTTGGTTAAAGTGGGTTAGAAAAGGATAACATAATAATAAGGGTGGCTTGAAAAGGCTTAAAGTACCTGTAAATGTGTCTCGTGTGTATAAATACGACCAATAGTCTATAGAGAACCAATGCAAGCTACATGAAAGTATCACTCAAACAAGGATATTCACATATGAAAAATTATAGTAAAAAGGGGAAAATATTTGACTCAAATTCTCACCGGTTATGCTATAGAGAAAAGAAATGGTGATTATGATGAGTATCTTCTGCAACATGTCCCATAGTCATTATGCTCTTGAACTTTGAAAGTATGCTTGCCTCCTCTGCCTTGGTGGTAAGAACAATTCTCTGAGATGAGAAGAATTTTTAAATATTTTGAAATGGAAGGGTTATGAAATGCATGCAAATTCAACAAGCTTTGTTAATAGTAGAAAAAATAGGTTTAATTAATTTGTAGGTCCCTAAACTATTTTGGGAAGTTTTAAATAGGTCCCTGAAATACAAAAAGTAGTAATCAGGTCCTTAAACTATTTTATTTTTTTCAATTAAGTCCTTCCGTTAAACAAGTGTTAATCAATGGTTAGTCAACATTGATATGAAATCTAATTACGTCCCTAAACTTATTTTCAATTTGTACGTGGGTCCCTGAATTATTATATAAGAATAATTTATTTTATATTCACAATGAAATATATAGTTTCCTTCAAAAAATGAAATATATAGTTGGTTAGTTATACTCTACTGTTTTTTTCACAATGAAATTTATTTTATATTAAGAATAATTTATTTTCTATCTAAGACAAAGGAACTACAAAGAAAATCAAATTTACCTTTTTTCACAACGATATGTGCACAAGGAAGTTTTGTGTAATGTGATTGTTCTCAATTCCTGCATGATGTACAGGGCATGTTGCACAATGCACAACCTCCAAAAGCTTGTATCATTAATTTTCGTAATTTGTTGTCCCATTTTCATCACTGTAACATCCATAGTAACTATGCCCTAAGAAGTCACTTGATAGATCTTATAAAAATCATAGCACAACTACATACTTGTCTCGTAAGGATGAATTCAATATGTTTTAGAGCTCTTCAAAGTGACTTATCATTAATATGAAAATTCCTTCAACTTGTTGTTACATACTCTGGTATAATTTGGAGTCATCAATACATACTTGAATGTATATAGGATGCATGTGAAAACACTTTCATAAACCATTTTCGAAATAATTGAAAACGACTAGGTACCGTTTGGCCAGGCTTTTTTACGGTTTAAAAGATACTTTAAAACAAAGTTAAAATAAAGCTCTTTAAGAAAGAAGGTAAAGTTGTTTGGAAAAATATTGTACAAAACTTACTTCTCGACAATTTATTTCACAAACATCTCTCTTCAAATCACGCTGGGAAACTTTTTTTTTTTTTTTAATATTTATATTTCAATATGTTTTTTTTTCTTCCATTTAATTTCTTTTTAACCGGTCCATTTAATTTTTTTTAATGAGGGTCCATTTAATTTTATTATCTACTTTTGAAGGAATTTATTATCTTTTTATCACTTATATATTTAATTTCAATATCGTTTAATTATCACAACCTAGCAAATATTTTTATTCACGTTGTAATTGAAGACACCAAATATTTTTATTCCCTTTCTTCAACCTCGAAAATATATACACATATTAATGATTAAAGTAATACTTTATGTATCCCCGTGAGCTTAGCTCAGTTGGTAGGGATATTGCATATTATATGCAGGAGCCGGGGTTCGAACCCCGGACACTCCACTTCTCCACAATTAAATTGTGTGAGCCTTAGCCACTAGGCTACTTGACCAAAAAAAAAGTAATACTTTATGTCCATCTGTCTGTTTTTTTTTGTTACGCTAATGCATATAATTTTTTTTTAGTGTTGTGTAATACATATAATTATTTTTATAAAATTTTGATTTTAATTAAAAGTACAAGTATAGATGCCTAAAAAAATTATACTTATATATATTTTACACATTTATATTGTAACAAACTATGCATATTTTTTTCTTATTAAAAAAACTAAACATATCTTTTTCAATGACACCAACAATGTAACAAATATAATATCATATAATATGAATTCTTATCTTTTTGAATGACACCAAAAATATGGTATTCTTATAACAAAATTTGTTATA
>Ga0315914_1000569_pt1 | contig 48065 bp, 47 predicted proteins | sample MpolenodulesMG_FD_203920 | JGI IMG/M metagenome (GOLD analysis project Ga0315914, IMG submission 203920) | Medicago polymorpha root nodule microbial communities from Los Angeles, California, United States - elongated nodules | ecosystem: Host-associated > Plants > Roots > Nodule | place: USA...
ACTGGATGGAGGCCAATCGCTACATCAACATGGACGATCTGCGAGAGCACAAGAAACTCGCACTCCGTCAAGCCGCATGACCAGCACTCATGACCGCCCAATTTTGCAGAACTTGACGCACACAACCCCTCCTAATGCTGGGGCTGGAACCTTATCCTTTGGCGGACGAAGACGCGCGGGACCGAGCATGGCGCGGGTCATACAACCTGTCTGTGGCGCCGCCGCGAGCACAGCGCACCGCTTCAAAGCTCAGGCTTCGACCGACGTCTAGTGCCATTGCTTGGCCGACCAGATCAGGGGAGCTCACGGGAAGGTCTGCTCCTTGGGTGGCCGACTAAGCTCGCACGTGCCGTGCGCGCTACCCGGCAGGCTTCGTCCCCGTGTAGACAAAGACCGCGACATGTTCGCCACGGCCTCCCAATGGTTCTCGGCACACCGCCTGCCACGAGGGTTGCTGTCGTGCCCGCAAGACCACAGTCTCTGAAGCTAGCAACGCGGTATCGAACCGCTTGGTAGCTTGTTCAATCTTGGCAGCCACATTGACAGTGTCGCCAAGCACTGTGAACTCAAGTCGGTGGTCGTCACCAACTAGCCCGTAATACAGTTCACCGCTGTGGATGCCGATCCCGACCCGGACAGGCGGATCGAACCCTCTTTTAATGTTCCATCGGTCTATGAGTGAGAGAAGCCGGTGGGCGCAGGCTATAGCGCGAGTGCAATCATCACTCTGGGGTTCTGGAATGCCGAACACGACAAGAGCGCCATCGCCAATAAACTTATCGACCACACCGCCGAATGCCTCCGTTGCGCGCATGACGCGTCGTCGAAAGGAGGAAATGAAAATGGACAGCCTGGCAGGGTCCAATTTCTCAGCGTAAGCCGTGAACCCCCGTATATCGATGAACAGGATCGTTCCCTGCTGGCGGCGGCCTTGACGCCAAGTGGCTAAATCGTCCTCCCCCACCAAAGGCGCAATCTCGGCCGGTAGAAAGCGAGCAAGGTTTGCGCGTCTGGCTGTCTCGCTCACCTCGCGCGCAAGAAGGCGTCGAGAGCGCGCCATTGCCAATGCCGTTGTGAGCCCGATGAGCGTTAGCATGACGGCCCGCATAAGATAGGCAGGGAGCGAAAAGAGGCGGCCGACACTTTCTCCCAATGTGCCGAGAGTTGCCGGGGTCTCCGGGCCAGACTGAGACAAAGGAAAGCCAAGCACGGAAACGACCCCGACTAAAGCAATCATTGTTGCCGTGGTGGCCCATATTTGAACGAGCGGCCGATAACGAAGCGCGCCAACAGCAAGGAGGAGGGGTACGGCCCAGATCGTAGGTATGGCTGCCACCCAATTGCCCCCCAAGCCAATGCCGTGCAGGGCAAAATAAAGGCTGAGGCCAAGAATTGCCGCATCGCAGGTAACGAGGACGAATGCCATCCAGGGCCTAAACCTGCCGCTGATCACGAGAAGAAGCGATGTGATGCCGAGGGCCAAGAAGGCAAAAACTGTGAACAACGCCGAGGCGCGAAGTTGGTTCGAGTTGTTCAGTTCAGTGAGCTCAGTCGTCCCAGACGTGACCAGGAGACCACTCACAAACAGGGCAAGACCCAACGTAATCCTTACCCATCCGGTCGTGTATTCGGCCTCGCTCTCCGATTCCCGGAACAGTTTTTCGACAGATGTTCTGCCGAGGGCCGAGCGGCTTGTGTCGTATCGATGCGCATTAAAGAGAAAAATTCCCATTGAACAAACCTCTCCCTCAGAACAGGCTTCACCCCGTAGACGAAGCCGATGAGGACTGCTCGACATTATACCTCGGCAAAGCAGGGAATTGGCAATCCGGTTGGCGCCCCAACGAGCGTAGCTCTGGACAAATAGCGGACTGAGCGAGCTTGCCCGCGAACGTTGCCGGATAGTCGAAATCGATAAACACGCGCAGTCGCGAAGCTCCCAAAAGGGCTGACCTCGAACCCCAGCCGGTAGGCGCCGGTGACGAGTTCTGTCGTCCACGCGTCTCATACTTACGAGGTTCGTGGATGGACTGGCCTCCCAGACACGCAAGATAGGGAGGATGCGCCGACAAAATCTTGCCATCGTCAAGTCGACACGACCCGCGGCATCCGACGCGTGAATGCGGAAGCAAAACGACGATGCCACAGGGGCGGAGCGAAGTCGTCAAACAGACGAACAACTTCGGACCGCAGACTGTCGAACGGGCCCCACGACTCCCCGCTTCTTCGACAATGCGGTCACCCAGGATCAAAACCATCTCTCCGACGTCGCCGTGCGAGGCACGGAACAAGTTGACCATCGTCTCGGGAATGGGTTGCAAGTCGGGCAGAGTCACGGCCGATACCGATACACGCGCACTAGCCTAAATTAAATTCTGCTGGCGCCAGCGTGCCATCAATCCACCGATTGGCAGAGATCATCGCAATCGTCCCGGTAGCTTTCTACTCTTCCTTCATTTCCACGAAGGGTCAAAATTGCATGCCGGTTCACACCCAGTCTAAAGTCCAACGCATACCGGCCTCGATCAGCGTCGCGGTAAGGCCGTGATGAACAGTTTCATCTGGACCGGCGGACGCCATCTCATTCGCCCCCTCGTCTGATGCCAACCGCTCGAAGTACTGCATCGAGTTTGTTGCCGCTCTGAGCTTCGAAATCACCTCTGAGCGCCTTCAATGCGTAGCGTTCCTGATTGATTTCCTCCGCTGTTCGGAAGCCGAGCCGGCGCAGGATCGGCAGCGGCGGGCACCAGCCCTGAATGGCGTGCTGAAAGAGGAAGCCCGTCACGATCGCGGGCAGTGCTAGCCACCGCCTGTCCACGGTAGCTGCAAGCATCGTTCCCGTGAACGCCAATGTTGAAGCATTGGCCTCAAGCGTCCGCTCGATGTCCCATTCGCGATCAAGCTCGGTGAGCCTCGCCTCGATCTGGTCGGGATGGGTCTCGTAGTAGGCGAGCCTCTCCTCCATTTGCAGGCGCAGACGTCGGTTGATTTCGTCGGATGTCTGGGCGTCTACCCGGTTCGCTGTCGTGGCCATCGTTGTTTCTCCTCTCCCGCCGGCAAACACAGGGCAGCACGAAGCTCCCAGCCTGATCTTGCATGCTTATTAGTATACATTATATTATATCTTAAATTGATGTGAAACCCGGAGCCAGTCATGCGTATTACTGCTATATCCGACAAGCTTTCGGTCTCGCCGCAGCTAAGTGTCGAGGACATCCCGTTGCTGCGCGACAGGGGATTCAAGACACTGATCAACAATCGGCCGGACAACGAAGACACCTCTCAGCCGAACATGCAAGCGGAAAGGCAGGAAGCGAAACATTGCGGCTTTACCTACGCGTTCATCCCGGTCGGGGCCGATACGATCACCGAGGCGGACGTGCGTGCTTTCCAGCGCGCGGTCGATGAGTCGGACGGGCCTGTTCTGGCGCATTGCCAGACCGGTAGGCGTTCCTTAAACCTCTACCTTATCGGAGAGGTTTTGGACGGCCGGATGTCTGCCGACGAGGCCGTCGCGTTCGGACGCAGCCGCGGCTTTGACACCAGCGCCGCTGCCGCGTGGCTCAAGCAGCATGCTGCCCGCAGGCCGCAGGTGAAGGGCTTCTTCGACAAACGCACCTGGAGCGTCCAGTACGTCGTCTCCGATCCGGAAACGGGCAAGTGCGCCATCATCGACCCGGTGCTAGACTTCGACGAGAGGGCCGGCGCGACGGCGACCATCAATGCCGATGCCATCCTCGACTACGTCCGCGGCAATGGGCTGACCGTCGAGTGGATACTCGACACCCATCCCCATGCAGACCATTTTTCGGCAGCGCAGTACCTGAAGGAAAAAACCGGCGCGCAAACGGCTATCGGCGAGCGCGTCGTCGATGTCCAGAAGCTATGGCAGGAAATATATAACTCATCGGGGCTTGCCACCGACGGCTCCCAATGGGACCGGCTGTTTGCCGATGGCGAGGCCTTCAAGGTCGGTTCAATCGATGCGAAGGTGCTGTTCTCACCGGGACATACGCTTGCCTCGATCACATACGTCATCGGCGACGCGGCCTTCGTGCACGACACGCTCTTTTTGCCCGACAGCGGGACTGCGCGAGCCGATTTCCCGGGTGGCGATGCCCGCGTCCTATGGAATTCGATCCAGGAAATCCTGGCGCTTCCGGATGAGACGCGGATTTTCACGGGTCACGACTACCAGCCGGATGGCCGGGCACCTCGCTGGGAAAGCACGGTAGCTGAGCAGAAGAAGTCCAACCCGCATCTTGCCGGCGTGAGCGAGGAAGAGTTCGTAGTACTGCGAACGCATCGCGACAAGACACTGCCGATGCCCAAGCTCATCCTGCATGCACTGCAGGTGAACATCCGCGGGGGGCGTCTGCCGGAGCCGGAAGCCAACGGCAAGCGCTACCTCAAGTTTCCGCTCGATGCATTACAGGGAGCAGCATGGGAATGACAACCGAACTGAAGGCAATGATGAAGGCAGGGCTTTCCCCAGCTGAGATGGCGAGCCGGGCTGGAGAGGTGGCAAACCTCCTGAAGACACTGTCGCATCCGGCGCGCCTCATGATCGTCTGCACGCTGGTGCAGGGCGAGTATTCGGTCGGAGAGCTTGAAGAGAAGGTCGACGTCCACCAGCCGCATCTGTCGCAGCACCTGACCGTGCTGCGCGGCTCTGGCACCGTCGAGACCCGGCGGGACGGCAAGCAGATCTTCTACCGCCTGACCGGGGAGAAGGCCGCCCGACTGGTTGCCGCCCTCTACGACATCTTCTGCGTGAAGGGGGACAAATGAGCGCCTATCTCCCATCTTTGGCTGGCGGCATGCTGATCGGTGCATCGGCTGTAATGCTCCTGCTCCTTAGCGGTCGGATTGCCGGTATCAGCGGGATCGTCGGGCGTCTTGTGCAAGGCATCGGCATGACCACCAATCTTGCCTTCGTACTCGGGCTTCTGCTTGGGCCGCTTGCCTACCTGTTCATGTTCGGCGGTTGGCCGGCCGTGCAGATCACCGCAGGGTGGCCGCTGATCATCATTGCTGGATTGCTGGTCGGCTTCGGCTCGCGCATGGGATCGGGCTGCACCAGCGGCCACGGCGTGCTTGGCTTAGCCCGCATGTCGCCGCGTTCCATAGTGGCGGTCGCAATTTTTCTTACCGCGGGCGTGGTCGCCGTCGCCGTCATGCGAGGTCTCGGCCTATGAACCGGAATGTCTACCAGTTTGGAGCGGCACTCGCCTCCGGTATAGTCTTCGGCTTCGGCCTGTCGCTCTCCGGCATGCTGAACCCGGCCCGCGTCCAGGGCTTCCTCGACATATTCGGCGCCTGGGACCCGACCCTTGCTTTCGTCCTCGGCGGCGCGGTCGTCGTCGCCTTTATCGGCGTGCAGGTGATGAAGCTGATGCTTCATCCCGCCTTCGACGACAGCTTCCATGTGCCAACGAATCGGCGGATCGACGCGCCGCTGGTGATCGGCTCGGCCCTGTTCGGCCTAGGCTGGGGGATCGGCGGCTTCTGTCCCGGACCGGCGGTTGCCTCCTTGGCACTCGGCCTGCCTCAGAGTGTCCTTTTCGTCATCGCAATGTTGGTTGGCATGACCCTGCATGACCGCCTGTGGAGCAGACGGACGTGAGCACCTCCATCCTTTCGGCAGTCGGCTCCGGCGGGATCGTCGGCTTCATGCTTGGCCTCCTGGGTGGCGGCGGGTCCATCCTGGCGACCCTTCTCCTCTACATCGTCGGCGTGACGCAGCCGCATGTTGCCATTGGCACAGGTGCGCTTGCGGTTTCGGTGAACGCGTTTGCCAACTTCGCAACCCACGCAATCAGGGGCCACGTCTGGTGGCGGTGCGCGGCCGTCTTCTCCGCCTTAGGTGTCCTCGGCGCCCTCGGCGGCTCCAGCCTCGGAAAGGCGGTGGATGGGGATCGCCTCATCTTCCTCTTCGGCATCTTAATGGTGGTTGTTGGTGTCCTAATGCTAAAGCCCAAGAAGTCGGTGGCGGTGGACTGCGGTCCTGTTGACCTGCGGATGTGCCTCGCCACCGCTGCCGCGGCACTTGCCGCCGGCGCTGCATCCGGCTTCTTCGGTGTCGGCGGGGGTTTCCTGATCGTTCCAGGCCTAATGCTGGCAACGGGCATGCCGATGATCAACGCGATCGGCACCTCGCTCCTCTCCGTCGGTGCGTTCGGACTGGCGACCGCCCTGAACTATGCAAGTTCAGGCCTGGTGGACTGGTGGCTTGCCGTCGAGTTCATCGGCGGCGGCATCGTCGGCGGCGTGCTCGGCATGCTACTCGCCACACGCCTTAGCGCCTACAAGAACATCCTCCACCGCCTGTTCGCAGCGCTTATCTTCGCAGTTGCTGCCTACATCCTCTATCGGAACTGGGGAACGCTACTGACTAGGTGATTGGATAATAATGCGTTTCCTCAACCCAGATGACCCGCCTCCCAAACGTCAAACCATGGCTCTCGTCAAACCAAGGGCAGCTTCTGGCAAGACAGGAGGGCCCGCGATGGCAGACATGGGGCGCAACCTGCGTCTCTCGGTGACCAGTGAAGGTAGATCCACACGGCCGTTCCCTGACCAACCTAGCTGTACGACGCGACGTGTCCGCCGGATTGTTTCACAAATCCATAGACAGAGCTCAGCCCCAACCCCGTGCCGGACTCCTGCGGTTTCGTGGTGTAAAACGGCTCGAAGGCGTGCTCCCTCACTTCCGCCGGCATGCCACTCCCGTGTCGCTGACGGTGATCAGGACATACTGCCCTGGGCACCACCAGGCTCGCCTGTTGTTCATGATTGTGCAAATGACATCGCTCCAAGGCGTGTGTTTCCCCGCCCGACCCGCAAGTAGAGAGTTGGGACGTGAATGTCACGGTGGTCACGCTATGGCGTGCCGACGGCCGTACGCTTCTTGAAACGACGTGCTCTCCAGTTCTCCAGCTCGCCATCCGCAAGCGCGGCCAACGTGTCCATGTTTAGGACGGCAATGGAATTACGCCCGACCGTTGCGATAACACCGTAACCAGCGAGCTTGGTGAAGGTCCGTGAGACCGTCTCGATCGTCATGCCGAGATAATCGGCTATATCGAGTCTTGTCATCGGCAGCTCGATGAGCATTCGCCGGTTCTGCACTTGGCCGCGCGTCATCAGCAAGAAAAAGCCGGCCAGCTTTTCTTCCGCACCCCTGCGCGAAAGCAGCACCATCTGATCCTGGACAGCAGCCATTTCGTCAAAGAGTTTCGAGAAGAGCTGCTCTTTGAGGTGCGGTTCGCGCTCGCTCAGGCTCTCGAAACGGTGTTTCGGCAAGCGACGGGCTTCGACGGGCGTGATCGCCTCAACTGTGCAAAGGTAACGTCCCCTCAGCGAAACGCCCATCAAATCTCCCGGGCGGACGAATCCGAGAATAACGCGGCGGCCGTTGTTGAGAATCCTGTAGACCCTGAGCGTGCCTTCAACGACCTCGAAGATGTTCTTGGCCGCGCCGCCTTCCCGGAAGACGGCGGAACCCGGAGCGATTCTTTCGATCGGCTGCCTCCGGAACAGCGACGAAAGCGTAGGTTTCTCGGCCGCGATTGACGCCGCCGGGTTCGCCGGCAGTCCGGCGATTGGCTGAAGGCTCATGGCAAGTCTCCGTCCACTGATGACAGGGAGCAATTGACCGTCTCTGCGTGACTTCAGAATGACTCAACGATGATAGTATTTGCGAAATTGTAACAGTTTGTAACCGCAAAAGAACGGGCTCTTCTCTCAGTAGAGGCGGAGATAATCTCCACAACCCATGGAAAACGCTTCGCCAGCACGAAGATTATTGCGGGGTTTATTTCAATCATTTTTGATTCGGGTCAAAGACCGCCAGCGGCTCCCGCGCAATCAATTCACACGCTTTTAGATGTCCGAGGTCCTTTCCATGGCCAAGAAGAACTTCGCCACAAGACGCAGTCACCGGCCTTCCTGGGCTCGGCTTGGGGCTGAGCAGGCCACCGTAGATATAGAGCGGCGCATGCGGGGTTTCGGGCGTGTGAGACACTTTGCGACTACCTCCGTCCGCTTCGGGCCCGACAGGCACACCTTCTCCCTCGGCGTCGTGGTCGACGGCGTGGTGCCGGTCCGTCGGCTGCGCAGAGACGGAAACAACCCAATTCTGCAATTCTTTGGACCCAATGACATCATCTATCCGGCGCTCACTCACCGCCCGGATGTTGAATTCGACACGCTAATGCCGGCGACCATCCGTTGCCTGAATCCAGCACAGCTGACGTCAGTATTGAGCAGCGATCCGGAACTGGCGAACGCAGTGCTTGCCGCGGCAGCTTCGCAATTGCACGGCTGCCTCGACCAGAGCGCCTTTATGAGCGAGCGCCCGCTCGATCGTCTCGGCTATTTTCTCCTGCGTGCCATCTATCGTCCGTCCGACCAGGATCAAACAGTTGTGTCGATAAAGCGCAATCCGATTGCTGTCGTGACGATAAATCGCGTGGCGTTGGCAGCACACATCGGCATCACGACCACAAACCTCGCCCATCTGCTGCTGGCGTTGCAGGAGGAGGGCATCATCCGGCCGCTCACGCCACGACGCTTTGAAATACTTGATGAAGCGCGGCTCCCGGCGTGCTGCACACCTGACCCCCTGTCTCTAATCACTTACAAGTAGGAGGAGCGTGAACATGGCCCACGCAGATCGAACTTTTGCGCCTGCCGAGGCAAATACCGTGCAACTGAAAGAGCCAACCTCTTCCGATGCGGATTTCCGCGTCGAGAGAAAGGAGGCGCGGAACTGGCGGATCAGCCTCCTCTCTGCACGCGCGAGCCACTGGTTTGAGACAAATTTCGCAAGGGGTAGCCAAGACGCTCGCGTTCTCGAGACAAATCTTGCCGGGGCGAATGCCTTTATCCGCAAGGCTCGGGTGGATGGATTTAGAACCGAGTACATAGGACCGCTCGCCCGGTCCTATTTCTGATCAGGAACAATTGAGACGCGGCCCGGTTCTCGGAGCGACGTCTGGGCATTGACCACGGACTTGCGTGGAGGAAACATCATGAATCGCGTGAGGGACAAAATCGCGTTGATCACCGGGGCAGTACTTAGGATGGGTGGGGCCTCAGCAAAGGTGCTGGCGTCCGAGAGCGCAAAGGCCGTCTGTCCTGACAGACATAAAGGATGAAGAAGGAGAGCGTGCAGCAGAACGGATCCGCGAACGCGGCGGCGAGGCGGTCACTCTGCTTCATCGCTTCGAAGACATAACCAACGTTCTCACCGCAGCATAATGCCGGCGTTCCACCGCGCAGTCACCGGTTTCCGTCAGATTGGCAATTCTTTATTTTCTCAGACTGAGAATATAGGCCGAGACGTCCTGCACATCCGTCTGCGAGAGTACGATGTTCGGCATGGTCGGATGATCCTGAGCCGTGAGCCAAACGTTTAGCGCCGCTGCGGTCATTCCCGGTGTCGCAGCGACCGCCTCAAAGCTCGGTGCTTCCGCAAAGGGCGACTGAGCTTGGCCGGCGAGGACGGCGTGACAGCCAGCGCAGACCTCAAGCGCGAGCTGGCGCCCCTCATGAATGTCCTGGGCCTCTACCGCCGGAACTATTGCAATGCTGCCGGCGATTATTGAGGCAATCGTTACGCGCATTCTCCAGCTCATCGTCCCGCTCGACAGATCAACCCGTTCTCCTTGCGTCAATGGCAGTGAGCGCTTAGGGCGTCGTCAACATCGTTCAATATCACCACGGTGTCAGGCCTTCCGACGATGGCGCCGTTTCCGTCCTCTTCCGCGGTCTGCGCTCGGCTCCGGTGTCCCGTTGAAACTACACTGTACTCATTGGAGTGAGGAACGACAATCTGTAAGTCAGAAATGGGCCCGGAGGACCCGAATGAGCCGCGAATGCACATCGGCTGCGCCGTGCCGCGCTGTTGGACAGATTCGGACCGGGACACATCACCGGCGCAGCAGATGGTGATCCGAGTGGCATAGCCACGTACTCGCAGGCTGGCGCGCAGTTGAGGGCCAAGATGCTCTGGATGATGCTGTTTCTCTATCCGCTGATGTCCGCGATGCAAATGATCAGCGCCAGGATTGGACGCGTCGCCGGGCATGGGCGTGCCGCAATCATGCGCCGGCTCTTTCCCTCCTGGGCCGGCCAACTGGAACCGCGATATGCCCCTTCATGGATCTGAGCGCGACCGTAAAACGCGCTGTTATATCTCGTCTTGTCGATAAATTCTCGCAGGCGAACGCCAATCGCTGCAGCACGTCTGAAAAAGCACGATGAAGCCTCAGGCCACAGACGGCATGTCTACCAGGAAACCATGCTTAAGCTGTGCAGAATGATCTGGAGACCAAGCGCCGCTTGCGTAACGCCGAGTACGACTGCCAAGACCTGAAGCGACGTGCCGATCCACCTTAGTATGCTCTCCGCAAATATCATCGCCGCCCAATCCATCGCCAGAATCAGCAATACAATGGCCGCTACGGTGAGACCTTCCGCTTGCAGGCCGCCCGCCAAAGTCGCAAAAACGATCACCGCGGCAATGCCATAGGGCGTGACAATCGTCGGAAACGCCAGCGGCGTAAGGGCCAATCGCAGATCGGGTGGTTGGCCCGGCTCAGGTGTTTGATCCGGCAGGCTGTTTGACTGATGCAGGACGGTCCGCAGGGCCACGAGAAACAGGATGATGCCTCCGGTCATCGCCAGTACCGGCAATGAGATTTCGAAATTCTCGAGCATGGTGCGTCCAAGTAGGCCGGCGATTGCCAGCGCGGCCGCGGAGAAAATAATTGCTCTGGTGGCTATCTGCCACCTACGGCGGCGATCGCATGTACTCGTTATAGCTACGAAGGGCGTCAGGATCTTAATAGGACCAAGCATTAGGAAAAGCATGAAGAACATTTTCCGCGCGCCGAACTCCACCTCTGGTACGCCGGCTTCCAGCTGCGCTTGCGCAAGGGCTTCTGTCGGAAAACTGGCGGACAGCGCCATAGCTAGTGCGGGGACGAAGAGAACCGGCTGCCAGCGCGCCGATCGAAAGCGCTTTTTAGATTGTGTGATTGTCGCACGCCAGAAAAGCCACGAGCATACGATAAATTAGTCTCACTAATCAGCATTGGCCAGTCTCCAGCGAAAAGAGCTTTTTTGAAGCAAACGAACGATTACGGGGCCTACGAAATACGTGATTTCCCTTTTTAAACTTCATAACTATGCCATGCATCTACCGCCGCAATCGGACCTCCTTAGGAACAAGAGCCTGACCTAGCGTGCAAGTGTTCGCGGTAGCCATCAAATCAGGCAAGCCCCGTCCTCGGGGAAAGTATATCACTGACCCGCAGCCGCCAGCCCACCTGTACGCGCTGGGTGGGACCGGCATCGTTAAGAACGGAGAGTGGCGACTGTCTTCTGTCCAGCGATATACCCATTCGGCCTATAGCCAGCCCCCTCGGAATGCGTGCAAGAAAACAGGGATTGGCGATCTTTTATCCGTTGAGATGGAGATCGCAAGCTCATCGGGTCGACCCCAAATGATCCCGAAGCAAACTCGAAAATGGAGCGACGGAGTTTACAAGTCCCTCTTTGGTCGTAAGTTCGATGACGACGATACTGCCGAGGAGAGAAATGGTTCGCTCTGCGTCGTGCAATCATACCGGGTCAGGCAGACCGGCAGACCGCCGCTGCGCGACTGCGAATAAGCGGGAAGAGATCCAGACCGCGCCGCCAAAGGCTGCTGCTATGACTGGCAGTGCCCAGACGAAATCCAGGCCATACCGATTGACAGAGAGAGCCCGCAAAATCTCCATGAGCCCATCGGGTAGAGGACATAAGGTCCACCCGATGGCGGGTGGGGCGGGCAAGCGGTTCGCGGGTTCGCTGCGCTATGAAGCCAAGCGAACAGCAGCCACAAAAGCTGCTTGAACCTGTTGATGACGAACGAGCGAGAAGTCGCAGCCGGTGGCAGCTAGGTCGGCATTGATGGCGTCGTCATGTTCGTCGGCGAGAGAGTTGCGGCTCAGGCGGTGCTCGGCCTTGCGTACCCGATGACCGTCTTGACAGTCGATCGGCGCCGCATCCAGCGCTTGATGGTCGGCGTGACGCGGCGCTTTAGACCGTTAGTGAAGACCCGGAACTAGGTGGCTCTCGGGGGGCATTGGCTGTGTGTTGCTCATCGTCCCAGGACTCATTGCCTCGACGGGCCTGCCAACCCGGAAGCGGCCGGTCTCAAGGAGTCCCAAGGGGCCAGAAGGAAGTGTGAACGTTACGTGGGCCGCCGGTCACCGCAGTCGCGGCAACGATGTGCGGCTAAATAAATCCACAAGGCGAGGCCGTTTCTGGCAAGACAGCTCAGGAAACGCCTTTCAATCGAACTTGCAAGGCCAGCTTGCTGGCACGGAAACTCCAGGCGGCAGCTTCGTCATAGCGTCGCCACAGGCCAAATCGATCTGCGCCTGGCGCAGGCCGGTGGCGGCCGAGAGATCCATTCCCTCGATCCTAGTCAGAAAAAGAACGGCGCGATCAAACGCGATCGGCCCCTCGATGATTGCTCCACTGAGATCAGCCCGCGAAAGATTAGCAAACGAAAACCGGATGCCTTTCAATTTCGCCCGGTCGAACTTGGCGCGTCCCAGTTCGGCTCTCTCGAAATTGGCACCGTTCAGCCGCGCTCGGCTAAAGTCGGCGCGTTGCAGTTCGGCGTTGGCGAAGGAAGCGCCATCCGCAGAGACCCCCACGAAACTGGTCCGGTGAGCTTCGACCCGAGCGAAGTTTGCCTTCTCGGCATTTGCGCCGGCGAGCGAGGCGCGCACCAGTTTCGCTTTTTCGAGATTTGCTGATTTTAGGTTGGCGTCGCGTAGATTTGTCAGGGTGAAGTTGGTGTTGAGTAGGATGGCGCCTTCAAGGTCGGCCCGCCTGAGGATGAGGTGGCTCTCGTTGCAGTCGCTCCAGTCCAGCCTGGGCGCAGGCGAGCTCTTGCAATGTATGGCCGCTGCGGGGCCCGTAAAAGCCAGGACAAGAACTGCTGCGTTGAACGCCATGGTTAGGAGTGCCGGGATCGCGGCTCTGCGAGCAGGGCCGACATGTGCCGCATCGACAGAGCAGCTGACGCTGGCAACTTGGACGTCGGCAATACCACCGAGGGTATCATCATGAATTTTCATTGCGTTTGCCCGAACGGTTTATTTACCCGCTTTTCAAGCTTGTGGCCGGCACCCAGGACAATGTGAAAACATTACCTAGTTGCGAGGCCAAGGTATCATGACTCAAGGTACCGGATTTCAGGCTGCCAGATCTTGATCCCCATCAATATGGCTGCGCGGGAATCCATCGCCGCGATGAGCGATGGTTCACAATCCGGATCCATGGGGTGTTGAAAGGTTGAGAATGCTGATGACCTCAGCTCCGGTCTTCGTTCGGCCGAGGATATCGCCGCGTTCCGGTGGCGCGTTGATCGCGCTCAAGCGAGGCGATCCCTGCCTGGAATTGACTCTCCTCAATGCATTCGCGCTCGCGGCAGTGCCATCCTAGTCGGTAGACGCTCTGATTGAGCCGGACAGGAGCATACCATGAGATCGTTAGCACTCGATGCGCGAGAAGGGGGCGCATATTGGGCCACCCCGGCCGCTGACCTGATAGCCGACTACGGGACCCGACCGACAGGGTTGACCAGCAGGGAAGCGCATGAGCGCCTGGCGCGCTATGGGACCAATTCCGTGGCACGCGGAGAGAAGTTTCTTGCCCTTTCCGTTCTGCTCCGCCAGTTCCGCAGTCCACTGCGCGCCGCTTCATGGTGAGTTTCGGACTGGTGAGTTCGCTGTTCGACTTCGTCACGTTTGCCGGTCTTGCCCTGTTAATAAAGGCGGCGCCGGCGACCTTCCAAACTGCCTGGTTCGTCGAGTCCCTGCTCACCGAGTTGGCAATCGTGTTGATTGTGCGCACGCGGTCCTGCTTCTGGCGGAGTAAGCCAAGTCGACTCTTGTCCTTCCTGACCGTGGCGACCGCCGTTTTGGCCATTGCAATTCCCTATGCACCATTCGCCGGGTACTTCGGGTTGGTGCCGTTACCTTGGCCGATCATGACAGGACTCCTGCTGATAACGGTGCTGTATCTAATGGCTTCCGAAATCACCAAACACTGGTTCTTGCGGTGGGACAACCGGACGCTTGGGAGGTCGTATTCTCGCGCGAAGAAAAAGTAGTCTGATAAGCGTGATATGAGGAGCCCGACATCAATCCAGCAACGCTCGAACCCGCAATGCCAGTTCTCGGGCGGTGTAGGGCTTTTGCAGCCAACTTCCTACCGCCCTGCCGGCGGCGCTCGGCTCGGCATAGCCGGATGTGAAAAGCATCTTCACATTGGGTCTGAGTGCGCGAACATGTTCGGCCAGTTCGCCGCCATCCATTGCGCCCGGCATTATCATGTCCGTGAAGACGAGGGAAACTTCCGGATGTTCTTCAAGCAGTTGAAGGGCCTTCGTGCCGGCTTCCGCTTCGATGACTGAATATCCAGCGTCGCGCAGTCGCGCGACCACGACGCGGCGCACCCGTGGGTCGTCCTCCACGACGAGGATCGTTTCAAAACCTCTCGGCATAGGCTCGGTGGCCGCTTCTTCTCCTGCGCCAGCCTCGGCAAGCTGGCTTTCTCCCTGCGCCGCTGGCAGGAAGAGGCGCACGCTCGTTCCCCGATCGGGTTCGCTATAGAGCTGAATATGTCCGCCGGATTGCTTGATGAAACCATAGACCATGCTGAGGCCGAGGCCGGTCCCCGCACCAAAGCCCTTCGTTGTATAAAACGGCTCAAACGCATGACGCTTGACCTCTTCGTCCATTCCGACGCCCGTGTCAGTAACAGCAACCAGAACATAGTGTCCCATTCGCACTTCGGGTAACATCAAGACGTCGTCGCGGTCGAGGACTGTGGTCGAAATCTCGATTGTCAAGCGGCCACCATTCGGCATTGCGTCGCGCGCGTTCAGACCCAAGTTCAATAGGGTGTTCTGAAGCTGAGAAACGTCGATCAGAGAGAGGTTCGCGCTGCCTTTCACGACGGTGGATAGTTCTATGGTCTCGCCGAGGGTCCTGGTGAGGAGCTTTGCAAAGTTCGTGACGAGCTCACCAAGGTCGACGAGTTTCGGATTGAGCGGCTGCCGCCGTCCGAATGCTAACAATTGAGCCGTCAGCTTTGCCCCATCGTCGGCTGCGGCCTGAGCTTCTTGTAAAAGAGGCACCAGCTTCTCATCCTGCAGCCTGGCTTCGATCATTTCCAGATTGCCGGTAATCACAGTCAGCAGATTATTGAAATCATGCGCTAGGCCGCCGGTGAGTTGCCCTACTGCTTCCATCTTCTGTGCTTGCCTGAGCTCATTTTCAATCCGCTGGCGGCTTGTCAGATCCCGAATGAACCCGGTGAATGTCCGCCGACCATCAGACGAAGCTTCTCCGACCGACAGCTCCATTGGAAAAGTTGTGCCGTCCTTTCGCAATCCTGTAACGACTCGGCCAATTCCGATGATGCGCCGTTCACCGGTGCGCAGATAGTTGTTGAGATATTGGTCATGCGCCTCGCGATGTGGAGAGGGCATCAGGATCTTGACATTTAGTCCAGCGACCTCGGTTTCGGTATAGCCGAACAGGCGTTCTGCGGCTGCGCTGAAAGAGGAAATCGCGCCCTCTGCATCGATTACCACCATCGCTTCGGGAATCGTGTCGAGAATTGAGCGAAGATGTGCCTCTCGAGCTGCCAGATCGGCCTGAGCGCGTCTAAGATCGACAATGTCGCTGTCGGTCTGCTCGACCATTTCGACTCTCTTCTCCATTAGGCTCCGCCGCCTTCACGCACTGGCGGATGCATGCTGCGCACGCGGTAGGGGCGGGGGCGCCCAATACTCGCTTTCGTCACCGTCTGCCAGCGATCTCAGCGTTTCCATCTTCAGGACTGTGACCGAGCGCCGTCCCGGTGTCGCGATGACGCCGCTGTTTGCGAGCTTTGTTATAGTGCGGGATACCGTCTCGATTGTCATGCCGAGATAATCGGCGATGTCTAGCCGCGTCATCGGAAGGTCGACAGTCGGAGTCCGTTTACAGTTCTCGTTCGGTCTCATCAGAAGGAAGAAGTTCGCCAGTTTTTCCTCGGCGCTCCGGCGGGAAAGAAGGACTGCCTGATCCTGCGCGGCAGTCATCTCGTCACGCAGCCTCGAGAAGAGTTGCTGCTGCAAGTTGGGATGACGCGCCACTTCGTCTTCGAAACGGTGGCGAGGCAAGCGGCGAAGCTCGACGGAGGACACGGCCTCGACCGTGTAGAGGTAGCGTTCCTTGAGCGACACGCCGAGCAGGTCTCCTGGGCGCAAAAATCCCACGATGATTCTCCGACCGTCGCCGAACAGCCGCAAAGCACGCAGCATTCCAGCGGTGACCTCGAAGATATGCGTTGCCTCGTCACCCTCCCAGAAGACGGCTTGGGCCGACGCGAACCTTTCGACTGGTTGCCGAGCAAACAGCGAGGGCAGATCCGGTACAGGCAGCACCTGCGAGTACATTGCTCCCGTGCGACCATCCTGTATGCTAACCACCTGCGCAGTCATGAGCTTCCCCCTCAATCTTTGCTTATGGAAAGAGTTGAACGCGAAGCCGTAATCTCATGACAACACGGGTGAAAAAATTGGTACGATATTGTAACAGGGTGTAACGGCGCCGGGAGGGGAACAGCGCTACGAGCTTGACCGGACCGTGATTGATGAGCTCTGCATCCCCTTGGTTGCGCAGGATGAGCGTCTTGGCTCCCTCACACACCAGCACGACGCCGCCGTGCGGATTTTATCGTCAACATCATGCTGGCCTCAATTGCAAGCGTTCCTTGTCTTCTGTCTCATTATCGCGCCATCAACACGGGTAGCCGAGCTTCATCGAGCATTGATCGGGTGACGCCACCGAATACGAGCTCGCGCAGCCGGGAGTGACCATAGGCGCCCATGACGATCATGTCGGCGGCCACATCGTTCGCATGTCGCTGCAGGACTTGCGCCACGGTTCGGCCAGCGCTCGGCAGCGCATCCACCGTCACATCGATGCCGTGGCGCGCCAGATAGGTGGCGACATCTGCTCCGGGTTCATCTCCACTCTGCCTGGGCGTTGCCGTGGGATCGACCATAGCCACGTGAACGGACTTGGCGTTGGACAACAGCTGGAGTGCTTCTCGAGCCGCATTTGCGGACTGAGCACGCGAGTCCCATGCTAACAGGACGGTTTTCGGGTGCAGCGTCGGTATAGGCCCGGGCGGGATCAGCAGCACCGGGCGCTCGGACTGAATGAGGCCGCCGGTGATGATCTGCTGCTTGAGGTCGGCGTTCTGAAAGGCATCGGGCCCCATCAGGATGAGATCAGAATAGAGGGCGCGTTCGCCTATGTCGTAGGTGGCACCGGCCACCTCCGCGTAGATGCTGTCGACTTCAAATGAAATCTCCCGCTTCGAGAGTTTGTCGCGAACCGTCGTCGCGGTTTCGCCAAGCGCTTTCAGGTTCCAATCGCGCTGTTCGAACCACGTCGACGCAAGCGTTGCATATCGTGAGGTCGGCTGCGGCGCAAAGCCGACGATAAAGACGCTTAAGTGGGCACGGACCTGATTAGAGATATCTGCAGCCGTCTGCAGGTCACGGTCGGTCTGCGGAATGCCAAGCACGGCAAGTATCGTTTTGAACGGCATGTTTTTCTCCATTGAAACGCCCACCCGTGAAGCGAGTGTGAACCAGCAGCACGCGCCAGTCCGCGCGTGCTGCTCTCGGTGCGAAATGCTAGGCTGGCTTGATCTGGATCTTGCGTGCGCTCTGCTGCGTTTCGGGGGTCTTTCGCAGGATCACGGAAAGAACGCCCTTTGAAAATTTGGCGGCGATGTTGTCGGCATCAACGCCGTCAGGCAGTCGGAAGGCTCTCTGAAATGAGCCGTAGCTACGCTTCGAAAGAACGTAGCCCCTGCGCTTCTCTTCTTTCTCCTCCTGCTTCTTACCCCGGATCGTCAGGTTCCGCTCAAGACCGCAGCCTCTATGTCCGTTTCCTCCATTTTTGGCAGTTCACAGGTAATTTCGTAACTCTTCTCTGTCTCCGCGACGTCGACGGCAGGCGCAATCCTGAACTCCGACCGCCGCGGCAACCGACGAATGAATGCGGACGCAAAGGGGCGATGCCAAAGGGTCGGGCCAAGTCGTCGAAGAGGCGGTCCACTACGGATCGGAGACTTTCGAACGGGGTCCACGGCTCGCCGCGATGCTCGACGGCTTTCTCTTCCGATCTGACAAGCAATTTGGTTACAGGTTCAGCCATGGCTGGTTCCCCTTGAAGCAGAGTTACAGGCTCATCGGGCCGCTCGTTGCAAGTACGACCGCAAACCCCCTGGCTGGCCCCGTCGCGGTCCTTGCCCGGTGTTCAAGTGAGATTTGTGATTAGAGCCCTATATGGCACCAGCGTCATTGATGCGCGTCAAAGACGACCCGCCCCAATCCCTTTGACGGAGAACAAGACGCGCTCCTTGGATGTGTGATGTGCTTGTACTCGGTCTTCTCGTCTTCTGAAAACGACGAAGGCTGTGCCGAAGAGCAAAAGCAGCGCCGCCGGAATGATCGGTCCCGATTATATCTGTAGGTAGCCGGCAAGCCCGCCGAGAGGGCCTGACAGACCGAACGTCCGAATGGCCGCGGTCCTGCTGCTGCTGCCGGACAAACAAGCATTCTCCGTAACCGCACCCCCATTCGTTGACGCACATCAATGAAGCGGCACCTGATAGGATTCATGATGATCAAAAGCTCGGTAAAGAAGGGCGTAGTCGAAGTGGCAGCGGTTCGAGGTTGCGAGGCAATGTCCCCACGCCAAGAACGATGAGGGCGAAAACATGCTTGCCGAAGATCAATCGGAGGCTATCACCTTTCTGCAGGAACTTCGCGGTGCCACTGCGGTCGAAAGGATCGAGACGCACATCTCCCATGTTTTCCTGGTCGGTGACCGTGCATTTAAGATGAAGCGCGCGGTCAAGCTACCCTATGTGGATTTCTCGACCCCCGGGATGAGGCTCGAGGCCTGCGAGAAGGAGGTCCGGTTGAATTCGGTAACTGCACCTGGCCTTTACATAGGAGTTCGGAAAATCATGCGGGGAAAGAACGGGCGGCTCGGTTTCGATCAGGGAGACGAGCTTATCGATGCCGCTGTGGAGATGGTTCGTTTCGACCAGGCTGCCCTGTTGGACCGTATGGCCGTTGACGGTCGGCTTACCGCCGAACTCATGATCCGAGCGGCGCGCATGATCGCCCGTTTTCATCGTGGTGCTCCGACCACTCACCAGGGCTCCGGTTGTGCGAACATTGCCGGCGTACTTCGGATCAACGCTGCTGGGTTTGCAACGAGCCGGGTCTTCGGAGCCGACGAGGTTGAGAATTTCAACGGTGAGTTCGAGAGAACGCTCACGGCTCACGCATCGATGCTCGATGCTCGTGAGATTACCGGCAAGGTCAGGAGGTGCCATGGCGATCTGCATCTGCGCAACATCTGCATGATCAACCAGGAGCCCCGGCTCTTCGACTGTATCGAGTTCAACGATCAGTTAGCCACCGTCGATACGCTTTACGACCTTGCCTTTCTTCTCATGGATTTGTGGCACCGTGGCTTCCCCGAGTACGCGAATCTGGTTGCCAACCGATACCTTGATGAAACAGATGACGACGAGGGGTTCGTCCTGTTGCCTTACTTTATGGCCATACGCGCGGCGGTAAGGGCCCATGTTATCGCCACCCAGGTCGAGGAAAGCACCGCGGCGGACAGGGACAAACTTGCCGCCGAGGCGCGCTCCTATTTCGACCTCGCTCGTTGTATGATCGTGATGAAGCCGGCGCGTTTGATCGTGATCGGCGGCCTCAGCGGCTCAGGCAAAACTACGGTGTCAGAGATCTTGGCCCCGCAGTTTGGGTCGCCACCAGGAGCGCGTATCGTCGAAAGTGACCGCATTCGCAAAGCAATGCACGGTGTTCAAGCCGAGGAAAGGCTTGGGCCAGCCGCCTATCGACCGGAGGTCTCCGCGAAAGTGTATGCCGAGATCGCTCGCCACACCCTCGCGATCCTGCGCGCCGGCGGCTCAGCCGTGGCCGATGCGGTGTTCGACAAGCCGAACAACCGAGCACGCATCGAGGCTATCGCGCGTGAAGCCGGCGTGCCATGCACGGCGGTCTGGCTCGACGCGGAAGCCTCGATGCTGCGCCGGCGCGTGGCCTCAAGAGCTGTCAGTCCTTCCGATGCTGACTTGCAGGTGCTCGCGCGACAGCTTGTCGCCGATACGGATGACATCACATGGCAACGGGTCGATGCTGATCGAGATGCGCATGAGATTGCCCGCGTGATACTCGAGCTACAGAGTGATTCATAGATACAGAAGGCCAGATCCTTGGATTCTGGTTCCTACGGGCGGACGGCGCCGACGCGGCGTTCGGCCGCGATCGCGCGTGGGGCTCCCGTTCGCATCGGGATTTCTCAGGTTGTTGCGACAGGAATGTAACAGTGTCTGTGGCCGGCCGGTTCAGGCGATTGATGCGCGTGAATGCATGCTATCGCGACGCCGCTACAATCGGGACGTCAACGTCAGACGGGCTATTGCTCGCCAAGAGGAGATCACCATGTTGCCAAAGCGAGCACAACCAGGATCCAGGCCGAAACAGCTGCAGGCCGGGCACCGCCTCCACCACAAGGACGGACAGAAGCGACCAGCGGAAACCAAGTAAGGCGAACAGGACTGCGGCGGTGGCTGCGTCCAACAGCCACTGCCCTGGCGGGGATGTTTAGCGCACAATCAGCCAGAGCAGTCTACGTGCTGGACGACCTTCTGCGAGACGCTTCCGACCAGTAGGCCTCTCAGACCCCAAGCCCGCGGCTGCCGACGACGATCAATCTCTCCGGCGTTGCCGTGCGAGGCACGGAACAAATTGGCCATCGTCTCGGGAATGGGTTGCGAGTCCGGCAGAGTCACGGCCGATATCCAGCTGACAGAGATCGACGAGGCGGCGGCTGCGATCGCCGCGCGTGGCAGCACACCGCGCGGCAAACTGCGGATCCGCGCGCCCTTGCTGTTCTGACAGATGGCCATGGGCAAGCTTGCAGCCGAATTTGCGCTGAAGCATCCGCAAGTGCAGCTTGAAGTCAGGACGGAGTACCGGGCGGTCGACATGATCGAGGAGGGATATGACCTAGTCATCCGCGTCAATCCGGACCCGGACGAGAGCCTGATCGGTAGGGCCTTTCTTCGCGACCGGCTGGTGGTTGTCGCGAATTCCCGACTGCCTCGGCCACCTGCGGGGACCGTCGTTCCCGTGGTTGTTCGTGGCGGGGGAGAGCAGTCCGGTAGCTGGCAGATGGAGATGCCCCAGGGAAGCTCGCAGATTTCGGTAGCGCCGATCCTTCGCCTATCTTCGCTCCTGATGATCCGCAACGCCGTGCGCTTGGGCGTCGTCGCTGCCCGCCTGCCGATCTCGCTTGTCAGTCACGACCTGATTGCCGGGACACTTGTCTGATGGGGAGACTTCGAAGCGTCGGACATCTCTCTTTGGGCTCTCTATCCGTCGCGGCGGCTGATCAATGCACGCGTCTCCGCGTTCCTCGATCATCAGAAGTCGGCATTCTCGACTGGCGATCCGCAGAATCATACGTCGTGTGTTGAAGTTGCGTCGGTGCGTCCCGCCACTGGGCGGCTTTGCGCCGGCCGCACCTCGGAAGCCAGCCGGCACACCAGTTGCCCTCAACATCGACCGAGGAACAGGTATCATGCTGCAGCGGGTGTCCGGGTGCTTGCCGTCGACGGTCGAAATCGGCGCCATCGTCTGCCATGCGTTCGATGTGCTTTACCTCGTCGGCCGCAAACTGCGCCGCTTGCCGCTGCACGAGCGGCGTCATTGCTGGAGCCGCTCGTCGCCAGGGCAGGCTCAAGGCTGCGCGCATGATCATCAACGCAGCCTCGAGAAAGCGCTCGCCAACCGCATCGACAGCCGCGCGACGATGGAGATGGCCCTGAATTCGTTCAATGCTGCAAGCTTCTTTCCTGACCGTGTTTCTCGGTCAGGAAGATGGCGGCAGCTGTGGCCGGCAGCGCGAAGCCGATCATGGAGGCGAACCACCATCCGCCAGAGGCAAATGCCCAGGCACCCAAGGCAGAGCCAATGGCGCCGCCAGTGAAAAAGATAGCCATGAACAGGCCGTTGAGCCGACTGCGGAACTCCGCGCCGAGTTCGTAAATCGAGCGCTGCCCGGTCACCAACGTCATGGTTACGCCGAAGTCGAGCAGGATGGCAGCAAGCGTCAGAAGCGTGATCGCAATGCTTGAACCTTCAGAAGCGATTTGCGTCATCAGAAAAGCGGCTGCGGCACTGAGGAGGCCGAACGCCGTTGCCGGCCGAGCCAAACCCTTGTCCGCGAGGCGCCCAGCGATGGGGGAAGCAATTGCGCCCGCAACACCGGCCAGGGCGAAAAGCGCAATGCCGTTATGACCTAGCCCAAAGTGCGGGCCTGCAAGATAGAGCGGCGTGACGGTCCAGAAGAGGCTGAAGGCCGCGAACTGACAGGCTTGATATGCGGCGCGGCGCTGCAGGACCGGCTGCGTCGCGATAAGCTTGGCCATCGACTCGAGCAGTTGGCCGTAACTCAGCCGGGCCGACGGCATCCGGGTCGGCAGTCGGACCCATAGCAGGGTTCCAAGCCCGACCATGACGATTGCGGAAAGATAGAAGACGGCATGCCAAGAGCTGAGGCCGGCGATCAGCCCGGAAATCGGCCGCGCCATCATGATCCCGACCATCAACCCGCTCATGATGTTGCCGACGACGCGGCCCCGAGCCGCATCCGGAGCAAGGTTGGCAGCGAAGGGAACGATCATCTGGACTGCAACCGAGCCTACCCCGATGGCGAGCGAAGCGGTGAGGAAGGGCCCGGGCGTGGTTGAGAGGCCGGCCGCAATCAGGGCGACAGTAACCAGGCCGATCATGGTCACGATCAGCCGACGATTTTCCAGAAGGTCACCCAGCGGCACGAGCAGCAGCAGACCGAGGCCATAGCCGATCTGCGTCAGGGTAACGATCAGGCCGGTTGCCTCTGCCGGCAGGCCGATGTCGAGTGCGATCGGCCCAGCAAGCGGCTGGGTATAGTAGAGGTTGGCGGCAATCAGGCCGCAGGCGGCGGCCATCAGAAATGTCATGCCGGCAGAGAGTCCGGGCGGGTGCTGCGTCTGGCCGGTGGAGGCGGGAGTTGTCATTGAAAATCCTTGGGAGAAAGGAGCGCGGGCGGTTTATTCAGTCGAGAATCCGCAAGAGGGCTTCGGCGGAAGGGAGCATCTGGTTCTCCAGCTCTCCGGTTTTGCCGGCGATGCGGACGCCCTGAAGATAAGAAAACAGCGCAAGCGCTGTCGGCGCAGGATCGACGTCCTGGCGGATTGAGCCGTCCAACTGGCCATCGCGGACGAAACCTTCGAGCCGGGCGACGAGCTTGCGATTGTGTCCGCCGACCTTGTCGGCGATCACGGTGTCGGACAGAACCAGTTCGACGGCGGCGCCAATGGCCAGGCATCCACGTCTGCCGGTCTCGCCACAGGCGGACATGGCATAGAATCGGACGACGCGGGCAATCTTTTCGCGACCGGTGGAGGCCGAAGACAGCGCCTGATCCAGAAGATCGGCTCGGATCTGTTTATAGCGGTCGTAGGCGGCGACGAAGACGTCACGCTTGTCGCGAAACGCCTTGTATATGCTGCCGGCGGTCAGGCCCATTTCCGCTTTCAGCTCGGCTATGGAGGTCCCGTGATAGCCCTTCTCCGAAAAAATGCGGATCGCTGCATCCAGAGCCTGGTTCATGTCGAATTCGCGCGGCCGCCCGACGGGACGAGGAGAGGTGCTTCCGATATTCATCTGACAGCCTATTAGGAAACGTTCATTCCCTATTAGGCTCCAGAATTGATTTGGTCAAGCCGCAAGCGGGGTGGCTGCTGGCCGCTTGGAATCCAGTCAGATTGAGGCCTCGGGCGAGGCCCCGCATTCGAGCAGGTCAAATCAGCCATTTACGTGGTGAAGCACATAGAAGCAAAAGCTTAGTTGCAAATTGAACCTGTTCAATTTCGTATCGAAACAGAATGTGAAAACAACGGTCGAGATGAATCAGGAATGCATTATGTTGCGTTGTTATTCGCATCTTTCCAGTAAGCCTTAATGCTTTAGGTTAGTAAATCGTAAACTGACACTTTAGCAAGACGGGTGGCTCTTTTGGGCGCAGCAGACATGATGCAAATCTCCGGATAATAGATCCATGATCCGACGTTCTGTATCAATCTCTGGCTGAAGTTTGCGCAGGATCAAAGCGGCTTTGCGCGATGAGATCAGGATAGGTCCAAGTTGAGGCGCAGGGAAAGCGAGCATCGCGCCGTGATAGTCCCAAAGGAGCGCAAACTCGAACCTGAAACAGGTTCGAGCAAGGGAGATGCCGATGACCTACTACTTCGCCAAGACGCTTTCCTGTGGCTTCGACGAAGCCGTGCGGCGAACCGCCGAAGCCCTGAAGAATGCGGGTTTCGGCATCATCACGAAAATCGACGTCAAGGAAACGCTCAGAGAGAAGATAGACGTCGACTTCCGACCCTACCTCATCCTCGGCGCCTGCAATCCGCGCATGGCTTACGAGGCATTGAAGATCGAGGACGAGGTCGGGACAATGCTTCCCTGCAACGTCATCGTGCAGGATGCCGGGGCCGGCAGGACCGAAGTGGCGGCGATAGATCCCGTCGCCTCGATGCATACGATCGACAACCCGCCTCTTCTAGAGACCGCAAAACAGGTCCGGTCCATGCTGGAGACGGTCGTCAATGAACTCTGAATGTTGGCGCCACCGCGGGCTGAGGACTGCCACCCCTTCCCAATCCGGGACGTCGATGATGTCCGATGACGCTCATTGAGTGACCATTGTTCTGTCTTCAAAAGGAGAACTACGATGCACAAGGTCTCCAGCATTGCATTGATCGCGTTTGGCATTTTCTCGGGGCAAGCATTGGCTGACGAATATGGCCCCGGGTGGGGATTGCGGCATGGCTACGGTCCCGGGATGATGATGGAGCGAATAGGAGCGATCGACACGAACGACGACGGCGTCATCAGCGACGACGAAGCCGCCCATCAGGTGGAATTGGTCTTCGCCGCGATGGACGCTGATGATGATGGCGAGCTGACCGAAGACGAATACATGAGCGTGCGCATGGGCCCCGGCCGGGGGCTTCAATGAAGCGCGGCAAAAGGCCATGCAGGATCGCAAAAAGGCCCGTTTCACCGAGATGGATACGGACAAGAGCGGAAAGGTCAGCAAGGCGGAGTTCCTGACGGCCGGCAAGGCCCGCTTCGACGCGGCTGATACGGACAAGGACGGAAGGGTCACGCCGTGGGAGTTTCTCGCTCAACGTGGAGGATAACCGATCGATGGCAGCAGGTTCGGCGACAATGGCAAGACATTTCGTATGTCCTAACTGCGCCGCTATAAGCCGGCTGGCCGCAGACCGCACGCCCACGGCATTAAAGTGTGACACCTGTCGCCAGCCGCTGTTCAACGGTCGTCCGGTCGACTTCGACACCGAGACGTTGCGCAGACAAATCGTCCGGAGTGACATCCCGGTCCTGATTGAGGTGTGGGCTCCATAGTGCGGCCCCTGCCGTATGATGGAACCTGCGCATGAGGAGGCCGCCCGAATCCTCGAGCCCGAAATGCGCCTTGTTAAGCTCAATTCGGAAGTCAGTCAGGAGATTGAGCCAACGCTTGGCATCCGGGTATGCGACCTTGCTCCTGATCTCCAGGGGCCGTAGGCTTGCCAGGGTATCAGGAGCAATCAGCGCCGGTCAGATCATCGACTGGACGCGCGCTGTTTCTTACAGACAGGCCGACGCGTCCTGATCAGTCGGCCTGCCGGGTTGAGACATTCGGTTCAACTGTCAAGAGCAGCCTTCACCCGATTGGGAAGGAACGGATAGTGACGAAGCCGCACGCCCCCTGTAAGCCGGGCAACAGCATTGGCGATCGCCGGGCCGGTGGGCGGCAGACCGGCTTGGCCGATGCCACCGAACGGGCTTCCCGCCGTCGGTACCACGGAGACCTCGATCTCTGGCGCTTCGGACATGCGAATGACTCGGTAGGTGTCGAAATTCGACTCCCGCACCTCGCCATCGATGACGTTGATCTGCTCGAACAGTGCATGGCCGGTACCGCCGGTAATGCCGGCGATCATCATTGCCTCTATATGAAGCGGCTGGATCGCCACACCGGGATCGATGGCACACCAGACCTTGTGCACCCGGATCTCGCCAGTCTCCCGGTTGAGCGAGACCTCGGCTACCTGGGCGCAATGCGAGCCGAAGGCATCTGAATAAGCAAGGCCAAGCCCTCGGCCGTCGCGCGCCCGATCCCATTCCGCCATCCTGGCAACAGTCTCAATCACCTTTCGCGCACGAGGCTGATCCTTCAGAAGCTCCAGTCGCAACGCAACGGGGTCGATGCCTCTGACGGCCGCGATCTCGTCGATGACACATTCGATTGCGAACCTCGTGTAGCCGACCCCCACCGCGAACCAAAATCCGATGGCTAGACCGTGGTCCTGGCGCAGATATTCTATCTGGTGGGCCGGGACTGCGTAGTTGAACTTCGCACCCTCAGTCACGACGTCGTCGTGGCCGCCAGCCTCTTCGAAGACAGGTGGCAACGTCCGGGCGAAGATCGAGTCTGCTACGATGCGGTGTCGCCAGCCGACAATCTTTCCCTTGGCATCCAGTCCGACCTTGACGTGCTGCGCCTCGAGCGGCCGGAACTTGTCGTGCCGGATGTCGTCCTCCCGACTCCAGACGACCTTGACGGGCCGACCCTCGACGGCCTTCGCCAACAACACCGCATCGATGATGAAGTCGGCCTCGGCCTTGCGTCCGAAGCCGCCGCCAAGCAGGGTCGTGTTGACCTTCACCTTGTCGGGCGTCGTGCCGGCGACCTGCGCGGCGAAACCCTGTGTACCAGTTGGCCCCTGGGTCGGTGCCCAGATCTCAACCCGGTCGCCGGTCACCAGCGCGGTGGCGTTCATCGGCTCCATTGTGGCGTGTGCGACATGGTCGCTCATATAGTCGGCTTCAATCACTTTTGCGGCGCCGGCAATCGCGGCCTCGGCGTCGCCCTCGGTGTGCGCGGCAACACCTCGCGTCCCGAGGTCGCGACCGATGGCGCGATACTCGTCGAGCAGCCGCTGGCTCGTGTAGTTGCGAACCCGTGACGTCGTGCTCCAGGTAACCTTGATGAGGTCTTTCGCTCGCCTGGTCGCTTCAACCGTCCCGCCGATAATACCGACCCCGTACGAAAGTGGGATGATATGGGTGACGCCCGGCACGCCCCGCGCTTCGGCATCGTCTATGGCTTCCGGCCGCTCGTCCTGAACCGGTGCCCGCAGAACCGCCCCGTAGAGCATGCCCGGAAGCTGCACGTCTATTCCGTAGACGGCGGCACCATTGACCTTGGAGGGCACGTCGATACGCTGGATCGACCGGCTTCCGATATAGCGCCACCTCTCGCTTGGCTTTAGATCAGCCTCTGTTGCCTGCGGCAGCGGGTCCGGAAGCGTGGCGTTGGCGGCGATCTGACCGTAATCAAGTGCGCGGGCCGACGATCGGTGGACGACTCGGTTCGGTTCGGTGGTAAGCTCGTTCACTGGCACGTTCAGCATGCCGGCGGCGCCAGCCATGAGGATCAGCCGGGTCTGAGCACCGGTCAGGCGAAGCAGCGCGTTGTAGCCACGCGTCGACTCGCTGCCGCCGGTGAGCTGGATCCCGTAGAAGCCGGGATTGCCGTAGGTTTCCGCGTCGGATGGAGCCTGCACTACTCGCACACGGTTCCAATCGGCATCCAACTCCTCGGCGACGAGCAGCGGCAGCGTCGTCATGATACCCTGACCCATTTCGACGGCAGGCGCGATGATGCTAACCGTGCCGTCGGCTGCAATCGCGATCCAGGCGTTGGGGCGGAAATCCCCCTCGGCGGCGGTAGCCGGGGTCGCGCCGTATGCAAGGTCGGGCAGGCTCCCGAACGCAACGGCGATCCCGAGGCCGCCGGCAGTGACGAGGAAGCTGCGCCGCGACAGCGCGCGGCTTTGAGACTGCAGGGTCCGGGTCATAGCTCAGCCCTCCCGTACTGCGCGCTGGATCGCGCTGATGATGCGAACATAAGTACCGCAGCGGCAGATATTCCCGTCCATGTGCTCGACGATCTGTTCGCGGGTGGGATTGGGCGTGGCCGCAAGAAGGGCGGCGGCCTGCATGATCTGCCCGGACTGGCAGTAACCACATTGTGGCACCTGCTCGGCGATCCAGGCCTTCTGCAAGGGATGGTTGGAAGCCGGGGAGAGACCCTCGATCGTTGTCACCTCCCGGCCAGCAACATCCTCCAGAAAGGTTTGACAAGAGCGGGTCGGCTCGCCGTCGACGTGAACGGTGCAGGCACCGCATTGTGCTATACCGCAGCCGAACTTGGTGCCGGTGAGCTTGAGATGCTCACGTATGACCCAAAGAAGGGGGGTATCGGGTTCGGCGGCGACATCGACGGCACGCCCGTTGATAGTGAATGCTGTCATGAAGGCTTCTCCTCAATTGGGTGCCTGTTCTCCAGGTAGCCGATGATCGTTGCCCGATCGGCCTCATCGGGGATGCGGACCGTCATTCGTGTGCCGGAGACTAAACGGCTCGGTTGGCTAGGAAAGCGTCGAGCGATTGCCTGTCCCAGGTAATGCCTGCGGACTTCAACGCCTTTGAATAGTGAGCGCCATCGACGCTGGCGGCGGGTCTGCCGGCGATGCTGGCGAGACACGGGCCTGCCTTGTTCTCGCCCGGATCAACAGCGTGGCAGGTGGCGCAACGCTGCCGGAACAGCGGTCCTCCGTCGGCCTGCTGCGCCGCGCGGGAGATGGCGTGAGCAGACCCGCAGTTGCTGACAGGACCGCCAGCAGCGCCCGCACTTGTCTGCTGTAGGGGGGGCTCCCATATGCCAACGGATCATGACGTCTACCGTAGATCAATTGAATGCCTCATTGCTTTGCAACTACGATAGGCGGCCGCTGGAATACGAGCTATGTTTCGAAGTCCAGAATATCTCCTCGATCGTCCAGGATGGTTTCGATGGATCCTCTTTCAGACGTACTCTCCTTGCTGAAACCGCGCAGCCACATCTCGTCCGGCTTCGATGCCGGCGGGGACTGGCTGATCCAGTTCTCCGACCTGCATGAGCGCATCAAATGTTACGCGGTCGTGTCCGGCGGGTGCTGGCTGTCGGTCGAGGGGGTAGCCGATCCCGTTCGCTTGGAGGCCGGAGATTGCTTCGTGCTGCCGAGCGGCAGGCCGTTTCGGCTCGGAAGCGACATGGGCCTGTCGCCGGTCGACGCCGGCACTATCTTCCCGCCGGCGCGGGCGGGCGGCGTAGTCAGGGTCAACGGCGGCGGCGACTTCTTTCTCGTTGGAAGCCGGTTCACTGTCAGCGGGCATTATGCTCACGCCGTGCTGCGAACGCTGCCGCCCATCGTCCATATCAAGAAGGAGTCCGAACAGGCGGCGCTGCGCTGGGCCGTCGAACGGATGATGCTGGAACTCCGCGAACCTCAGCCGGGCGGCTTTCTGGTTGCCCAGCATCTTGCCCATATGATGCTGCTTCAGTCGCTGCGGCTGCATCTTGCGGATGGGGTTGGAAATCAGGTGGGGTGGTTCTCGGCGCTTGCGGACAGACAGATATGCGCCGCGATCACCGCGATGCACGCCGAGCCCGCCTATCGCTGGACTTTGCAAGAACTGGCCGAACGAGCCGCCATGTCGCGATCGGCTTTTGCCATGAAATTCAAGGCAACCGTGGGAGAGACGCCGATGGACTATCTGACCCGCTGGCGGATGACTCTGGCGGCGGATAGACTCGAGAACTCAGGCGACCCGGTTTCGGCCATTGCCTTTTCGCTCGGCTACGAATCAGAGAGTTCATTCAGTGCGGCCTTCAAGAGGGTCATGGGCTGCTCGCCGCGGCAATACAGCCGGAACCAAATTCGCCTTCCACTTGCGCCCCGGGCCGAAGCGAAGCCGGGCCGGCAGACTGCTATGGTCTCGAACTGAGCGATGGTCCAGCCGGCATTCGACCAACCGTCACAAGTCGGCCTCGGAGAGCAGCTTGAGAACCCAGTCGAGAAAGTCGCGCACCCGCGGCGAAAGCTGGCGGTTCTGGGGTAAAGCGCCGAAAGCGGTGTCGGCGGGGGAGGGAACTCGGCGAGGACCTCGACCAGGGCTCCTTCGTCCAGGTCCCGCTACAACCGGCAGCGCGGCGCCTGAATTAGGCCGAAGCCGCGAAGGGCGAGATCGTTCATGGTGTCCGAGTTGTTGACGGTCAGCCTGCACGGCAGCGTCACGTAGCGGACACTGCTACCGACCGTGAATTCGAGCGGCATGATCTGTCCGGTGCGGGACGAGATGAAGCCCACGGCGCGATGACCGTCTATCGCATCCGGGGAGTGGGGAATTCCATGCCTCTCGATGTAGGCCGGGCTGGCGCAGGTGATTCCAGTGACCATCCCGAGGCGGCGCATGATCAAGCCGCTGTCCGCAATCTCTACGGCGCGGATGACGCAATCGATGCCCTCCCTGACGAGATCCACCAGGCGATCGCCCTGACCGATCTGAAGGTCGAGGCAGAGGATAACCGATCGAGGAATTCGGTGAGCCGCGGCAGCAGGAACGTGCGTGTCAGCAGGGGATGCGCATCGACGCGCAACAGGCCGCGGGGCTGCATGTCGCGGAAGGCGTTTTCCGCTTCGTCCACCTCCGCGAAGATCGCAATGCAGCGCTGGTAGAAGGCCGCGCCGTCCAGTGTCGGTGCGACATGCCGAGTCAGTCGCTCGATAAGCCGAACGCCAACATCGTCTTCCAGCTGCTTGATCGCTCGGTGGCGGTGGATCGGGCAAGCCCGAGGTCGGACGCCGCAGCAGCAAAGCTGCGCCGCTCGACGATCCGGATGAAGAGCTGCATGCGGTCGAGCCGGTCCATGGTTTTGTTCACCACAGTCGAATTCTCATGTCAATCCTTGCCCAATTGTGAAACGGCGTTGGCAGTATCTCCCTGTTCGTCAAACAGGAGACTATGACGTGACCATCAAAGGACAATCCGTCGCGATCGTCACCGGGCGCATGCAGAAATTCAACAGGGTACGATTGCGCCGGCGATCGAGGCTTTGACGAGAAGATACTGCCCGGCCTACAGAGCGGCGAGCGTGATAATGAGCTCCGTCATGTTGCCGAACGTCGCATTGAGCAGGCCACCGACCGCATCCCCGGTCTTTGCCGCCACCGATTCTGTTGCGCGGCTCAACAGGGCAGCGAGCGGTACGATCGCTGCGACCGACAGGAAAAACAACGAGGTATGAGCCTCAGGCGCCATCCGTTCCAGGAGAATGACAACAGGAACAAAGACGATCAGCGTGAGGAGGGGAAATCGTCGAAGCTCGGTGAGGACGGTTCCAATTCCAAGACTGCGCTGTGGAGCTCTTCACCTCGGAATTGCGCATCGTATAGCCCTCCGGAATCGAAAGCCTCTTATACAGAATGCGCCCGGAATATATGACCGCAGCGACGTCAGCGCATTGATACGCATCAGCCGTGCACTGGGATGAATTTTTTCATTGGCCCATCGTGCCTTTTCCGAGGGAGTCAAGGCAAGCGTTCGCTGATCAGATGCATTGGCAGCGCTAACTCGATCATTCGATATGGCGCGAATGAAACGAGGAAGTAAAAGGCGCGGTAGGATAAGTGATCTGCAGATCGTGGGGCTCACCAAACCCCGCCTCTGCGATTGTCGTTTCAGATTGCGGAATTCGCCGGTGGTGCCGTTCCAACCACGCCAGGCGCTGTCACGGCGATCTGCACCTGCGCTACATCTGCCTCCTCGGCGGTGAGCCACGGCTGTTCGGCTGCATCGAGTTCAACGAACAGATTGCTACCCTCCATCAAACGGGTTTCGTCCTGACGGCTGAATGGGGATTTGGGGACTCCGTGTTTTGTTGCGAATCTACCAGCGGCTTTGGTGTGTGCATTGATCCGCGTCAACGCGGATACTCAAATAGGAACTAACGTGAGTGCGCTGTTGGCCGTCGACTGCAATTGCCTCATACCGGCGCCGCCGAGATCTTCGACGCGCCAATTTTCCGATCGCGTGGTGAATGATCGTAGGTTTTCGACGTCATCCGGCGGGTAATGGAAAGCTCTATTCCATGGCCGGAGCCATTTGGTGCTAACGTGGTCCTGACACCAACTTCATAAGCGGCTGTTACGTTGCTGCCTGCATCAAATGGACGAAGGCCATTATAGGCGAGGGCGAATGATTAAGAATATTTCATTCGGGTTTTTTCCGGCAGCCGCAACCGCTCATTTTTGGACCTCGCCCTTCGCTTTGGTGATCCTCTTGGTTCTGCAACGCGCGTCCTGGGCGCAATCCACTGGCCCCGGCGATCCGTCGCCCGAAAAGGTGCGGCAGTTCCTCGAATTGGCAAGAAATCCAGAGGTCAAGGCGTGGCTCGGAGAGAACCTCGCGGCCCCTGCTGCAGCACCTAGCTCTTCGATTGCCGAAGCAATATCGAGTTGGGAAGCGGCCGTAGATGGCCGTATCGCTGCTCTTGCGAAGGCATTCCCCCGCGTACCGGCGGAACTGGCGAATGCCTTTGCTGTGAGCGTGCGCGACGTGAATTCGGGTACGCCGGGTCTGGTCGTCGGCATTTTGGCACTTCTGCTCGGGGTCGGCTTCGGCACCGAGTGGCTGACCCGACGGGCTCTGACGCGGGCGCGAACGCCGGGCGAGAGAGGTGACGCGGGGCAGACGGTTCTCTCGGACGCTGTTGCGCTGCTGACGTTTGCGTTGGCAAGCGTCGGTTCGTTCTTGGCGTTCGAATGGCCGCCGCTGCTGCGCAAGGTAGTGCTGACACTACTTCTTGCCTTCATTGCGTTCCGATTCGTCTACACGATCGCGCGATTGCTAGTTGCCTTCGGCGGCGCCGGCAGCGGTTCGTCGTATCAACCGGTGCCTGTTGCGGAAACCGATGCCGCTGGGCGATTTTGGCTTCGGCGGGTCAGTCTCAGCGCCGGTTTCTTGTTAATAGGCTGGGCCGTTGTCAGCCTCATGCCCTCCTTTGGCTTCTCCATAGACGTAGCAAGGCTTGCATCGCTTGCGTTCGGATTCGGTATCCTGGCGATCGCGATTGAGACGGTTTGGCGACGGCCCGGCAAAATCACCTCTCCCGTCGTCCGCTCGCTGCTCAGCCTCTATCTGATCGTACTCTGGCTGGCATGGGTCGCCGGTCTCTTCGGGCTGCTGTTCATTGGCATCTATTCGCTGGTCCTGCCCGCTCTGACGCGCGGCGTCGGTCGTGTGGCGCAAGTCTTCGCCAATCGGGTGCAGCTGACCGGCGCTCTCGGCGTCATGCTGAACTCGATGATCGTCAGGAGCGCCCGGGCGCTAGTAATCGCAGCGGCGGTCGCGTGGCTGGCATATGTCTGGCGCTTTAGCGCTGCAGCGCTAGCCGGTAGCGAGATTGGAATAATTGTGATCAACGGAGTGCTGAATACAATTGTCGTCCTGCTGGTTGCCGATTTGCTTTGGCAATCGTCCAAGGCGCTGATCGCCTATCGGATGGACCTTGCCGAGGATGCAGGCGGCACCGAGGACCAGGTGGCACGGAGTGGCAGGCTGCGTACACTGCTGCCGATATTTCGAAACACATTGGCAGTCTTCATCTGCGCGGTTGCCGTGCTGGCAATTCTTTCCGGACTGGGTGTGCAGATCGCACCTTTGATTGCAGGCGCCGGTATCTTCGGCGTCGCCATCGGCTTCGGCTCACAGACCCTCGTTAAGGACGTTTTGAGCGGAGTCTTCTACATGCTGGACGACGCCTTCCGCATCGGCGAATACATCCAGAGCGGCAGCTACAAAGGCACCGTCGAATCCTTCAGCCTGCGATCGGTGCGGCTGAGGCATCATCGCGGACCCATATTCACTGTCCCATTCGGAGAGCTCGGCGCCGTCCAGAATTTGAGCCGGGACTGGGTAATCGATAAGATGACTCTCAACGTCACCTACGACACTGACGTAGAGCTGGCGCGCAAGCTCATCAAGAAGGTAGGCCAAGAGTTGGCAGCCGATCCAGAATTCGCCGCAGACACGCTGCAGCCGCTGAAAATGCAGGGCGTCGACAGCTTTGGCGACTTTGCAATCGTACTAAGGCTCAAACTCATGACCAAGCCTGGCACGCAGTTTGCCATCAAGCGCCGCGCTTTCATGATGATCAAGAAGGCATTCGACGAGAATGGCGTCAAGATCGCTGTTCCCACGGTGCATGTGGAAGGGAGCGGCGAACCTGCCACCGCCGCCCACCAGCTCGAGCAGGTTGTGAAGAAGGCTCCGATGACTGAGTCGGCGGAGACCTGTCAGCCTTACAAAGCACCCCAGGCGCTGAAAGGACCAAAACACATCGATACGATTGATGAAGCGCAATAGGCGTTAGTGAGTGCGGCCGAGATCCCGCTCGGCTGCAATTGCTAAATATAGAAAGATGGCTATATGTGAACGCGAACCGGTACTGCACCGGAACGCCTGTCGTTGACGCTACTCCAAGTGATATTTCGAGGCAGCGCTGGCGGTGTGTTGCTATATTGAACACGACTACGTCGCTGCCGAACGCTGGCCCGGTTGACGGACCTTGACGCCAATCCTGTCTACCATGTCATATTGCTCGCCATTCTTGGAAATCTCGGCAAGATGGGCTTGGCTCGTACCGAGAGAGAATGGCTTGAAACCAACGTCTTTGGCTTCCTCGAGAATGCATGAAACGAAGTCGCATTGCGAATTCACCGTCCAGAGACCAGCTGCATTTCATAGAGGGTTTGCGCCAGGCAGGCGTAGCGGTTCCCGGAAAATGAGGTATCGCGCCAAGCGCCATAGGACTGCGCGCTATTACGTTGGATTCGGCAGTTTCGATGGCCCCCGCCGCAGCCTTTCCGATCCCACGTTGTCCGTGCTCATCCAGATCGAGAGTAAATCCTGGAACACGACCCTGAAAGCTGAAGGCGACGATATGTTCCGCGGTGAAGCTGTGGAAAACCAAGAGGCGTTAGGAAAAAGCAACGCTCCCGCCTAACCGAAAGGAGCGCTGCAGTTGGTCGACTTGTGCGATTGTTCGCTAAACCGACATTCAGAGGAGAACATCCTCCTGAAATAGGAATGCTCTTCAAACCGCTTGTTTGTTGAAATGTTCTCTCAACTGGGTGCGATCAAGCTGCGCGCGGCGGATGCCCAGTGATGCCGCTCCCAAGCATGGAGTGCGCATTTAGATAATGACTTGCTCTCCCAGCTCGACGACTCGATTGGCGGGCAGATGAAAGTACTCGGTTGGATCAATTGCCGAGTCGGCCATGGCGATGAAGAGCTTGTCTTGCCACTGGGGCAGTCCTGATTGGGGGTCGGCTATCAGCTTGCGCCGGCCGAGATAAAAGGACGTCGACATGATCTCGAACTTGAAACCTTGCTTTCGGCAGCGCGCCAGCGCCCGTGAGACATTCTGATCGTCCATGAAGCCGAATCTCAGCTCCAACAGGCTGAACCGATCAGACAGCTTAGTAATTGTGTAGCGGTCCTTCTCGGGCACATACGGGACCCGGGCGGTCTTAATGGTCATAATGACGTTGTGCTGATGAAGGACGTGATTGTGCTTGATATTGTGCAACAGAACTGCCGGCGTCGTATCGGGCGTGGCGGTCAGGAAAATCGCTGTTCCGGGTACGTCCACAGGAGCATGCTCGGATTTTCGTTCGACCATGGTCATGAACTGGCTGAGCGGAATGTCCTGGCGGGCGGTCTTCTCGCGCAGCAGGCTGACACCCTTCCGCCAGGTCCACATCATCGTGATCAAGGTGCCGGCGATGAGGATGGGCACATACCCTCCGTGGTGAACCTTGAGCAAGTTGGCACCCAGAAAGACCAATTCGAGACTGAACAGCGGAAGCAGGACAGCTATGGCTGTCAAAGCGGGCCAGCCCCATTGGCGTCGAACGAATTCGAAGGCGAGAATGGTATCGATCACCATCGCACCGGTAATCGATACGCCGTATGCGGGGGCAAGGGCTTCGGAGCTACCGAACATCAGCATGAGGGCGAGAACACCGGCCAAAAGGATGGTGTTGACCAAGGGCAGGTAAATCTGACCCGTTTGCGTTTCCGAGGTGTAGCAGATCTCGAAGCGGGGGAGGAAGCCGAGGTGGATCGCTTGCCGTATAAGCGAAAAGGCTCCGGTGATCACCGACTGGCTGGCGATGATCGTTGCGGCCGTGGCAAGGATCACCATCGGCAACAAGGCCCAGGTCGGGAACATCAGGAAAAACGGATTGGAGAGGGCATCGGGATGGGACAACACCAGCGCGCCCTGTCCGAGGTAGTTCAACGCAAGAGCCGGAAACACGACGGCAAACCAGGCCACCTGGATGGGGAGGCGACCGAAATGGCCCAGATCGGCATAGAGCGCTTCAGCTCCGGTCACGGTGAGGAAGATGGCGCCGAGTACAATGAAGCCGGTGAGGCCGGCATTCCATAAAAAACCGATCGCATTGAGCGGGTTAAAGGCCGAAAGAATCGCCAGATCGTCGCCTATATGCGCAACACCGGCTGCTGCCATCACGAGAAACCAAACGAGCGTGATCGGGCCGAAGAACACCGAAACTGCACCGGTCCCGCGTGACTGGACCGCAAAAAGCAGCAGGATTATCACGACGGAGATCGGCAGAACGTAATCGTCAAGCGCCGGCGTCACGAGCTTCAAGCCCTCGACGGCCGACAGTACCGACAGCGCCGGCGTAATCATCGCGTCACCAATGAACAGGGCAGCGCCTAGAATGCCGGCAAAACATGAGGACCGGATATTTGGTGCCCTTCTTCAGCAACAGGGCGAGCAGAGACAAAGTGCCACCCTCACCATCGTTGTCGGCGCGAAGCAGAAAGAGCACGTATTTGATGGTCACGATGGCGGTCAGCGTCCAGAGTACCAGCGACACGAGACCGATGACTTCGTCCCGCCCGACGCCACCTGGTCCAAACGGGCGCAGTGCCTCGCGGAAGGCATAGAGAGGACTGGTGCCGATATCGCCATAGACTACGCCGATTGCCCCGATGGTCAGCGCCAGGAATTGTGGCAGGCTGTTCGCTTGTGCCGGTGCGTGGTCGAGGGAGTCGGCCATATGTTCTGCTATCCTTATGGGCGACGTGCTGATTTTAGCTGAAGACGTTAAATGCGGTCCCCTCGAGAGTCGAGCGACTGAATCAACTCAACCACCTTCCTATTTGTTCCTGCTTAGCCACTCCAGCTTGTCCAGAAAAGCCGGCCTGCGCGCCGAAAACCAGTCCGGCGTTCCCGTTCTGTGCTGAAAAGATGGTGCAACGGGCGGACCCGGACCGCCAGGTTTGAAGGGCCGGTGGTCGTCCCCTCACAATGATGGTCTCGCGGAGCCAGGAGTGGCCAGTTCCACAGCAATTAGGGAAGTTTATAAGCGCGGTCGCTATAAATCGACAATCGGCTTCGCACCTGGTTGTATTGTTGACTGGCCGGTGTGAAAGCTTATGGCCATGAACATCGCACTGCTGCCTGGTCCGAAGCCTGTTGCATGGATTCCTTGCTGTACCGATTGACCGGGTCTGCCATACTTTGTGACCAAGACAGGGTATTTGTGGGCGCCCGCCATGAGCAGTTTTGGAACAAACCCCTCACATAGCGAGGCGGTGCGACGAAAATTTCGCCAGCGCAAGTCGTATTTTTGTCCAAATCGAAATGTGTGCGTTTGACCCGGAATCCTCCTCACGACTTGTGAATCTGATTACCGAGCACTGATTTTCTTTAAGGGAAGTTAGCAGGCGTGTGGCCAGAAGTGTAGTACAAAAGCCAAAGGTGGGGTTGGCGCGATGTGGACCGCGCCGGGTTTCCGGTAGTTCCCATCATTGCCGCGGCTTGGTGGGGCGAACGAGACCAAGACAACAAACGCAGTCGACAAGGAACTGAACACACGCGTTCAGCCAAGAGGAGGCCCGCTGGTTCAGATGGGGGAGCATTCCGCCCGATGAAAAGATGCGTCGACGATACCCTACTTCGCAGCAGCCGCCAAGCGAGAGTATAATCCGAACTATAGCGTCCCTGAGCGGTAGACAATCCGATGAGCATGGTAGATAGTTTTCTGGGAGACGCTATTGGGGTGAAGCTTCCCATGGATTTCACATATTGATTTTGGCCTCTAAACGAAGCTTTTCCAGATCAAATCGGTTCGAAGCGACACGAGCGTTCGAACAAGTACCCAGCGGGCATAAGTTTAAAGCCAGTCGGCGATCACTTCGAGGCAATTACTTATTGGAGAACAGGGGTTCCGAAGGGGCTGGAGACCATACATCGGAGTTGCTACGTCTCGCCGCTGGATGAGGGTGATCGTCCAGCGCGACTGGAGTTGGCAAGCAGCTTCGCTCGATGAAAACGGGGTGACACGGCATTTGTTGCCAGGAGGGCGGACAAAGATGTTACATCAGATTGTCACGGCCACTGGCGTGCTGCTCACCACGATCTTTATTCACGGCCTGGCAGTTATGCTATTGTTCCGTATAGGACGGGGCCCCCTTACCGATACCGGCAAACTTCCCGCGTACATGCGGCTGGGTGTCAGTTGCTTTTTTGTGACCGGCTTTGTGATTGCGCACATAATCGAGATCATGGTGTGGGCGGCGGCATATCGGTTGGCAGGCGAATTGCATAACTTTGAGGAAGCCGTGTATTTCTCGGCGATTACCTTCGCCACGATTGGATACGGCGACGTGACGCTATCGCCCGAGTGGCGGCTCGCCAGTGCCATTGAAGGTGTGAACGGAATACTGTTGTTCGGCTGGACCACGGCATTTCTTTTCAAAGTCTCGGAAATATGGTTCTCGCGGCGCGCTGCGCAACAAGATGTCGCCCAACCGTGAAACAATGACTTGCGGTGCGAAACCGCTCCGAGTGCATGAAAGCCATGTATGCGACCTTTGCGTCTGCCGGGCCTCACTGACTTCTGATCCAAACCAGGAGGTGCGTTATGCAAGAAATGCGTAGTGATCACGGCCAGCACCAGAAAATCATCGAGATCGCCCTGGCATTGCTGCTGGTGTCCATACTGATTGCCGCGACCTTCTGGGTATTGCTACCCTTTGTCGGGATCCTGACCTATGCGGTCATTCTTGCCACAGCCACGGCGGGGTTGTTTGATCGCATGGTTGACCTGCTGAACGGAAGGCGCCGCCTGGCTGCGGTGATATTCGGCGCTGTCGCCGCGACTATTACCGTCGTGCCGCTGATCTTCCTATGTTCTTCGGTTGCCAGCCAGTTGGGCGTTGCCGGAGCGTGGCTGAGCGCGGCGAGCACCCGCGGAATCCCTAACCTGCCCGAGTGGATTGTAGGACTTCCGCTGGTCGGAAGCAAGGCGGCGGCAGCGTGGCAGGAACTGCAGCGCGAAGGCTTGGAGTTGTTGGAGCGGTATCAACCCCAGCTCGCCGCCGCGGGGCGCTGGCTCCTCAACCTCGGGACGGGTCTTTTGCTGGCTGTCCTTGAAATTTTCGTGGGTGTCGTGTTGGCCGCGATATTTCATGCATCGCGCACCTGGGCGTTGGGTTTTGTATCGGCCATCATGGTGCGCATAGTCGGACCAAAGGGGCCGGAACTGCTGAGTGCCGCGGGAAAGGCCATAAGCGGCGTTGCAGTCGGCGTAATTGGAACGGCCCTGCTCGAGGGCGTGTTGGCCTGGATCGGCTTCGTAACCGCCGGCGTTCCTGGAGCGGTTGCCTTGGCCGCCGCAACGTTCTTCCTGGCCGTTATCCAGATTGGACCGCTTCTGGTGTGGTTGCCGGTGGCGATCTGGCTGGGCGCCGAGGGACAGACCGGTTGGGCGATTTTCATGGCTGCATGGGGGATCATTGTGCTCATGGGCACAGACAATATCGTCAAGCCCATGCTGATCGCGCGTAGCGGCCAGTTACCGATGCTCGTGCTGTTCATCGGGGTCATTGGCGGCCTGGCAGCATGGGGTTTTACCGGCATGTTTATCGGCGCGACGACGCTGGCAGTGCTTTGGACTGTGTTGCAGGCTTGGCTCGGCACTAACAAGGGGCCAGTCTCTGCCACCTCCTGAGTCGTGTCCTACGATTTTGATGCTATTTGTTAGCGTGTAGGTGGTCGAAGGCAGCAGGCCAGATCTTCTGATCTCCGATCACCAGACGCAAACTTAACGCGTCGGCCGCGGTGAACGTTCGAGCTTCGCGTTCTCTACGCTCCACCCCCGACCGCCCAGTGTCATCCAATCGGCGTTCTACACAGCCTTCCGGTGTCGGCTGGCAGGCAGTTCGCAGGGGATATCTACTTTAGTTAGGCTCCCGGCAGGCGCGCGTGGCCTGCATGGCACCGTCCCGTTCCGGCAGGACTCATCGCTGACGATCACGCCCCTCAGGCGTGATCGTCAGCGTCTTCTTCGTGGCAGGAGCAGGCCTTGATGCTGCGCTACGGCTTAGACAGGATGAGATCGTCTCCCTGTTGCCCATTGGCCGTTCGGCTCCACGCGGCTGGCTAGTCCCAGTATTCTCCGAGCGGTCAGCGACAAAGGAATCTGTGATGCATGCGGGCACCTTGCTGCCCCTACCGCCTCGCCGTGCAATGCGATGTTCGTTCATTCGGCGAAGCGCGGCCCGACCCAACGAGCGTTCATCGAATATGCGACATTCGGATGAGTGTCGCCGAAATTGTCTTGGGGAGCACTGCCGCGGACAGGCGAATAGCTCATTTCCCTTCGATCGGCGACGGCTTGTGCGAACCCAACTATCGAAACAGAAATCCCCGTGGCAAACAGCGTTTTAAATGAGCCGCGCAGTGTCATTTCGAATTCCTCCTGGAGCGCCATGGGCGTGGCGTCTGCAGCGTCTTCGAATGGTCAGTCAATGCGGGTCTATCGTGCCTTTGACAAAAGGCATCGCAGACGCATTGTCGGTCAATGCACGCATCGCTGCAAGTAACAACTTCTGATTATGTTGCTGAGCCGCGCCGGTTTGGGGTTACGCTCAATGGCCGCCAAATCCAATAGCTGTGCTGGGTTGGAACAAGGCGAGAAGAAGCGTCCAAGCGCGAAGCGCCATCGAGAATGGAATCTCGGAGAGATCTCGCACGTCATTTGGCGTGACTTTCTCGTGGTTCCGATTGCGGCCAGAAGATGAGAGCCATCAGCAGCGCATAGATCAAAGCCGCGCCGACAAATACAATGCGGGTCGCGAAGGACTCGGCGGCACTGCCCGGCACCGGTGACACGCCAAGTCCAAACAGAATCAGGAATGTCGTGAGAGCGCCTGCGAACATCTTGGCGTCTTGCGAACTTGCAGCGGCGCGTCCGCCGAGGATCAATGACACCACGAGGACCATGAGGAAGATCGAGAACAGTTCTGGACGCAAAGTAAGTATGGCATAGGCAATGGATGCCAGTATCCCTCCGAACAGATTGATGATCACAAGGCCGATTGCCACGCGGCCGCTCGCTCCGACGTCGAGTTGGCCGAGCAGCGATGCGATGGTAATGGGGATCACCATCGCAGCGGACAGTTGATCGTTGATCAGGCAGACCGCCACCGCCACCACCAATATCGCAGTATTCGCCAGTGCTCGCCAAAAGGAAGGAGGCCTGACTGTTGCCGAAGCTGCCGCGGCGCTCGTCGAAATTGGCTCCGGAATCACCGCATGGGCGAGCCACATCAGAAGCGTACCGCCGAGGATGCCACTTACAAGGATCGACAAGATCGAATTCGCGAGGTCTTCGTTCAGGATGCCGATCAATGGAACCATGATTGCGACCACCTGTACAAGGAAGATCGCAGGCCCACCTTTTCCCGCAGACTGGGCCAGGAAACAGAAGAAGTAGATCAGCGCCAGCAGGATCAGGAAGGGCGCGGGGCGATCGCCGAACAGCTTGGTCAGCAGCATCATGCCGACCCCTGTTAAAAAGATCAGCAAGGCCGCCCCCAATGTCTTGACAAGAGGCATCGGAGCAGTGCTTCCCAATAGGAACTGTGCGGCAAACAGGGGTACGAGGAACGGCACGATCGCACCCATTGCGACGGCGGACGTGAAGCCCAGCGTAACCGCAAATGTCACCCGCAGTCCCTTTCGACGCTGCTCGGCAAACGGATCGTCGCGATCAGCCCACATAGGTCAGCACCGAGACGATGCGGATCCAAAGCCAGCCCCAAGCATTGGTTATCGGATGCTCGCCGGTGTAGATCACGACGGTTGCCTGCGACCCATAGCGGATACCTTGCGGCCGCTCCCCATCCATGACTAACCGGACGGGAAAGCGCTGCGCCTCCCTGACCCAACCGCTGTCGTTTCGGATCGTCGGCAGACCCGTCCCCGGATCGGATCCCTCCTGCGACACCCCAGCGCCGACGCTTTCGACCTTGGCAGGAAAGAGCCGCCCAGGGAGCGCATCGAAAAGAACCTCGGCCCGGTTGCCGGCGACTACATTCTCCAGGCTGTTCTCCTTGAAGGCGGCGTAGATCCAGAACGTTCCGATGTCTATGAACGTCATCGCCGCCTGGCCAGCCGAGACAACCTTGCCGATGGAGAGCTGCAGATTGGTGACGGCGCCCGCCGACGGCGCACGGACGGTCGTATGCAACAGATCGAGCTGCGCGAGCTCCAGTGCTGCAAGCGCCTCGCGAATCTGCGGGTTGTCCCTGCCTGCGGGACCAAGCTCCTCCTTGGCTCTGGCAAGCTCCGCCTCGGCCGCCGTGACCGACGCCTCGGCCTGATTGTAAGCGGACTTGGCCGCGTCATACTGGGCTCTGGAGAACACTTCTCGCTTTACCAGTTCCGAAGCGCGCGCATACTCGTCACGCAGATGGTCCCGGTCTGCCTTCGCCTGCACGAGATTGGCTTGCGCGGCATCGACCGTCGCGGTCGACGCGCCGATACTTTGCCCTACGCTCTCCAGCGCGGCTTCTGCATCCTCAACGGCGAGCCGGTATCGCTCAGGATCGATGCGGAAGAGGACCTGGTCGGCTTCCACCCACGAATTGTCGGAAACGGTAACCTCGACCACCCGCCCCGTCACTTCCGACGCGATCCCCACGACATAGGCCTGGAACTGTGCCTGGGAAGTGGAAGGAGTCCGCCTCTCCATGAAGACCGACAGGACAAAGAGGATGAGCGCCAGGAGCACTATGATAAGCGCCGTCCTGCGCAACGGATTGCGACCGGCAGCAACAGCTGTGGGTTGGTTTGAATGCGGGGTTGTATCCACGACCGCTGCTTCCTTCGAAAGACGCTGTTCAGCGTGCGAACCGTACTGCGGAGCGGCACCACCGGGCCGAACTGGACGACTGCATATTTCAAAAGTGCTACAGCGACGCTTGTGCGTCCAATAAGAAGCCGGCGCGCGCTGTAGCCTTGCATACTACACTTTGTTAGCAGAGAAGTCGTCCGGCTAGACGGCGGGTGTCGTGCATGTATAAGGCCGGATCTTCTGAGGCTTTCGCGAGCGCTCTGGAGCATCCTTCGGATGTGACGAGGTTAGCTTTTTGAGTGAGGATGTGTCAAAACTCGGCATCGTCCGAAGTCTTGAGAACGTCGTTTCCGCATTGCGCCAAGTCGAATTCGGTACCGGTGCGCCTAATCTGGGCTCTCGCCATTGTGAGTATTCAGCCATTGAGTCTGGTCCGGCGTAGGTGACGTTTTCTCCGTCTTCGAATTCGAAGTCAGGACGCGCTTGCGACAGCACTTCTCAAAATAGAACCGCCGATCGTCGCCGGCGGCCTTGTGAATCAGCTGCAGCTTTTCCGTTTGGATTAACCTGTCCTGCGCCGTCCTCAGATCCTTGAGTGATCGCGACAGCTCCTCGGTTCTTGCCTGCACCTCCTGGAACAAACGTACGTTTTCGATCGCGATCACTGCCTGGTCAGCGAAAGTCGATGCCAGCTCGACTTGTTCCTCTGTGAAGGGACGTACCGTTGAGCGGGTCAATGCCAGCACGCCGATTGGACTTCCTTCGCGTAGGAGCGGCACGCCGAGCACCGTGCGAAATCCACCAAGTCTCTGGCCCTCGCTCATCGTATACTCTGGATCGCCCAGGACGTCGGCGACCTGAACGGGCACTACCTCCAGCAGGGTTCGCCCGACTATGGTGCCACGTCCCGGCTCCAGCGGGAGATTACGAAGATAGTCACCGAATTCCTGCGAAAAGCCATAGCTGGCCACGGGATAGTGCGCGCCGCCCATCGGCCGGGTCATCGTTGGTGGGCCGGCGGTTCGCACCCGCTCAAGGCGGGGGATTCGTCTCGGATTCCGGTCCCTAAGCGGACCTTCGGCCTCACAACATCAACCGCCGACCTATTCCTAGCGCGGCTGACAAGACATGTCCACCCAAAATTCCGGCATCTAATCCTGGCCGGGAGGCCGCGGTTCTATTTGATCATGCGGGGTGCTGAAGTGGCCGAAGGACCGCCCCTGATCGTATCAGACCGACCTGGCGGTTCGCTGCTGCCCGAGTATGGAGGTTCCATTGCCTTTGTTCATTGTGCATCATCAGCACTTGCCCGAAACCTGTCCCGCGCGATCCAGCCAAGGGCACGATGCTGTTGAACCATTTGAGCCGGCCGAGCGCTGCTTGCCACGGTGTGCTGATCAAGGGGGAAGCCGTCGCACAGGGCTCACATTCGCTGTTCTTCATTGCCGAACCAGCGGATGAGGCCGTCCTTCAGGCTTTTTTGGCGCCTCTCCCTCAAGTCGGCGACGTCGAAGTGACGGCAGCGATGACTTGCGCCGCGATGGTTTCGAGCGGCGGCTGCGAAGGACGTCCAGTGGACGTCTCGGTAGAGGTGCTCGACCCCGCAGACGCCTGCCAGGATGCCGTCGAGGCTGGCCTTCTCATTCACAGCGTCAATCCGTTGAACGGGGAGACCTCGGTGCCGGACCTTGCAGGCGGGGCCGTGATGCCAAACGGTCGGTTTTACCTGCGGAACCACGTCGATATCCCGAACCTTGACGGTGACAACTACCGGCTTTCGATCGGCGGGCTGGTCGAAAGACCACTGAAACTGAGCATGAGGGAGCTTCACAATTTGCATGCCGAAAGCGAGGTTTTGACGCTGGAATGCGCCGGCAACGGCCGTAGCCTGTTCGATCCGGCCGTGCCCGGCGAAGCCTGGGGACTGGGCGCCGTCAGCACTGCCGAGTGGACCGGCGTTCGCCTGATGGAAGTGCTTGAGCGCGCGCGACTGCGAGCCGGCGCGACCGAACTCACCTTCCGCGGTGCCGACAGCGGGGTCGTCGACGGGCACGACGCGACGGTTCGTTTCGAACGTGGCCTCAGCCTCGACCAGATTCGTGAAACGGATGCGCTTCTTGCCTATGAGATGAACGGCGAACCGCTGTCACCACCTCATGGCTATCCATTGCGGCTGATCGTGCCCGGTTGGTATGCGGTATCGTCCGTCAAGTGGCTGACCGAGATTATCATTACCGACCAACCCTGCGAGGCATACTATCAGGTGGTGAAATACTGGTACCATTGGGTGCGAAACGGGCACGATGAGCGTGCGCAGGTGAAGCTGATGAACGTACGAGCGTTGATATCTTCGCCTGAAGAGGGGGGAGAACCTGCCGCGCGGCGACACCGCGATCCGTGGGGTCGCGTGGTCGGGTGCCGGGAACATCTCCAGGGTCGATGTAAGCCTGAACGGCAGCCGGTGGCGCGAGGCGCGGCTCGTTGGCGAACGACGACGCTCTGCCTGGCAATGGTGGGAGCTGATCACGCAACTTGAGGAGACGGGGCCACTCACCGTACGGGCGCGCGTCACCGACATGACGTGCCGGACACAACCCGAGCACGCTGAGTGGAACCGTCTGGGCTACGGCAACAACTCGATCCACTCTGTTGCCGTGCGGGTAGTCTGAAGACGGAAAGCACGCGGTTCAAACCGGCGCCGCTTCATGAGCGGTGAAAAGGTGATGAGAGCCAGTTTTCGCCATCGGGAAGACAAGCCGCTTGCCCTCTAACGCCAGGTCGACAAGGCCTATCTTCAATCTTCTGGAAAAGGCAAACCGTAGCGCTCCCTGACAGTTTGCTCTTCGTAGCGGCTGCGATAAACACCGCGGTCCTGGAGGATCGGGACTACTTTGTCCACGAATTCCTCGATATCATCGGGTGCTCGTGGCGGCTGAAGCGTGTAGCCGACGACGGTGCCGTCGTCCCATAAATCAATGAGCGCATCAGCCACCTCTTCTCCGGTCCCGAGCAGTAGCCGATGATGGCCCTCAGAGCGACGTACCACCTGTCTTGTCGTCAATTTCTCATGCGTCAGAAGATCGGAAAGCCCCAACCCCATTCCGACCGCCTGCAGACGGTTGGGGTCTGGGATGAAGCGTTCGGCATCGAGCACTGCATCCGGATTGAAACCATCCGGGTCGATGCCGTTCTCCTTTATGAACCGCGCGATCAGACCGTCCTCCGAACCTGCGCCGCTGAAGAGCTCGTGTTTACGCAGTGCTTCCTTTTTTGTCTCGCCGAGGATCACTACCACCCCGGGCACGATCCGGATTCCCTTGGGGTCGCGGCCGAGGCCTGCAGCGCGATCCCTGACCCTCTTGCCGAAGGCCTCGCCGGCTGGGCGGGAGAGAATGTTGCAATAGATGATCTCGCCATGGCGGGCGGCGAGTTCGATGCCGCCCTCGGACGCGCCTGCCTGCGCAAATGACCGGATGGCCTTGCGGGCCTCGTGGAACATTCAACGGTCCCTTGACCGTGAAATGATCGCCTACATGGTCGATCGCATGAGCACTTGCTGCATCCCAAAACTGTTCGTTGGGCACTGGGCCTTCCCGAGCCGGGTCCCAACTCGCCCAGAGCTTCTTGGCCGCGTCGAGAAATTCGGAGGCCTTCGCATAGCGCTCGCTGCGCGAAGGCAGCGGTGCGGAGCCGAAGTTAGCCGCCACGTTCGGGTTGAAGGACGGGACGATATTGATGATCAGCCTCCCGCCCGAAACGATGTCCGTCGACTGGGTCCGGCGGGCCAGGTTGTACGGCGAGTTGTAGGTGGAGGACATCGTTGCGACGAAGCCGATATCGGGCACCTGCGCTGCGAGCGCCGTACAGAGGATCAGCGGGTCAATGGTATGGAATGGACGGGTATTCGGATCGGTCATCAATGCGGGATGATCGGAAAAGAACACCGCGTCGAACAGACCCCTATGGGCGAGTTCTGTCAGGCGCTTGTAGTAGCCGGGTCGTAGATGTCGTGGCGGTTACCACTGCGATACTTCCACGCTGCCGGCAGATAACCGGTGGTGTTGATGCCGACATTCAGATGAGCTTGCGGGGCATGCGATTGAAGGTCCTTCAATAGGCCGCGGTGAAGCGGCGGCGGATGGATTGTCCCTTGTCGAGTTCATCGAGGATGGCGAAATCGGCTTCGGAGATGCGGCTCTCACCTGCTTCGTCACGCAGAAGCGCATCTTCGCCGAGCCTGAAACGGCCGGTTCGTTCGCCCGCCTTGATGGATAAAGGCGGGGAGACATAGGTCCAGTCGAGGTCATGGTCTCCACGCTTCAGGCTGCGCAGGATCTCCCGGTTGCGCAGTGTGTGGGCCTTGTGATCCGCGGGGTAAAAATCGCTGTCGACCACGTCGACGCCGGGGCTTGCCTCCAGGCTACCGACCCGCCGACGATGATGATGCGGCGGACGCCGGCGCGCTTGACGCCATCGAACAGGGAAACATGGGCTTTCTCGATGAGAACAGCGGCATTCTCCGCCGAATGGCTGCGCAGACCGGGGCCGTAGGCGCTGATAACCGCATCGTGAGCGCGACGAGCATCCCACGGCTTTCGTCTGTTGACGGAGGAGGAGCCGTCCGCTGTTTTAGAACTTCTGCTTTGCGCGCTTTGGCATGAAGTAGCTTCGGATATTGACGAGCGCCTCGG
>Ga0315914_1000570_pt1 | contig 48019 bp, 20 predicted proteins | sample MpolenodulesMG_FD_203920 | JGI IMG/M metagenome (GOLD analysis project Ga0315914, IMG submission 203920) | Medicago polymorpha root nodule microbial communities from Los Angeles, California, United States - elongated nodules | ecosystem: Host-associated > Plants > Roots > Nodule | place: USA...
CAAAAAGAGTTTAGTTACTCATTGTCATGGTAACCTTACAAGGAGAAAAGAAGAGATGGAATGGAACCAAGCCATGATGTCTCACTGATCTTGTGTCTTCCTTCAATCCTTGTGCTCCTTGCTCCTTAGGTTCTCTCTGTATTTTCCCCTGTTTTCTCTCTTCCTCCAGTGGCCTAAACTATCCTCCAATGATCCCCTTCTTGAAATGAACAAATAGGCTTTTATATGGGTTGTTCTGTCTCAACTCGCCTCGCAGGTAAGTTTGCTCGCCATGGCGAGTTGAGCTTCCTTCCCCAGTGGGTTTCTGCCACGTTAGCTCTTAGGGGGTTAGACCGCCTTACTCGCCTCCCGAGTAATTTCACTCGCCATGGCGAGTAAACATGTACTTCTGCCTATTTCTTGCTGATGCTACTCGCCATTGCGAGTTGGAGGCGAGTAACTTCAACTTTCTGCCTCAGCTCGCCATGGCGAGTTGTCCTTTGCATTTCTTCATGTTTTCTTGCTTCTAAATTGTCCAGGCGTGCATTTCCCTATAAAGAGTTGGCATTAGATGTGAAAAGCATAATTGAATGATTCTTCAGTATTTGTGAGCTTTTCGCAGGATAACTTGCACACCAAGTAATCAAAGTGCATAAAATATATAGTCTATTTAACTCCTTTTTGACACTTATCATCTGTAATTAAGTGTATAAGTGTTGGGGTCGAATTTGGGGAATCAAAATTGGGGTTTTTGGGTTGAAAATGGTGAATTCTCGAGAGGGAAAACACAAAGAACAGGGTGATTGTTCTGGTGTAACACCCTGGCGAGATTGTCGTGCCAGGCGAGTTGCACAGTGACAACACACCCCTTTTTGGGTGTTCCGGGCATCCGAGGTCAATCCAAGTGGTTCCAGGCTGATTCTTTTGATGTAATTAAATGCATTTAAGCTTTCTAAATCTTTGGTAACATTAATTGAGTTAGATTGGACTTGATTTTGTGAATCGTATCATAACGTTTTGAAAATTGTTCAAGAACATGAATTTTCCGAAAACTCAATTTCTCAAGGAATAAGTGTAGGACTAAGGTTGTCTAGTATTGTTATGATTTGAAAAAATGTTTTGGATGAGATTCTTGGACTTTAACTTGGTGTTGCTTTGAAAACTTGAATTTCTTGAAAAACGGTATAATGATACGAACTTTGCAAAATTTTGAGATTTAAGTGAATTGGTCTATGAGACGTTGATGTATACACCACTGCACTCATATGTGATTTGTGTATATACTTAGTTGAGATTTCTAAACGTGTTTGATTTGTTTTGTCGGATAACTTGGAAATGAAAGAAACAATACAACTTGTCGTGATTTTGTGATTTCTTAGAATTGACCTAGGATACTCATACGCCTAAGCTACTATGAACATATGTGAGTAGTGCATGTTTTTTTTTGAGGCAATTGAATATGTTTGCTTAGTTTTGGTTAAATTCTTTATATCTCGACTTTCTTTGAAAGTGTTGTCTTTTGATGATAATTTGATAGTGATGATGTTGTCGATGTTATTGATGTGAATATGCTAAATGTCGATTGTTGATGGTGAAATTATACATGCTTAATATTGATATTTGGATGTGGTGATTGCATGTATTGAATTATGTTGTTGAACTATTACATGCAAATGATGGTGATATTGATGGTGTTTGATGTCGTTGTTTATGTCGATGAATTATAACATGATATATATGTAGTTGGTTGTTGACGTGTTGAATTTATGCATGCAAAATGTTGAAGTTGAAATGTGGTGATTGCATGTATAATATTTGAGACGATTATTGGTGACGATTATGTGTGAACATATGCATTATTGTTGAGTCATATGTTCATGCATTCATGACTGACGATGATGAATTTTATATCCATATTGGCGACGATTATGATGTTTTTGTTGCATCATGAGGTGACGACCTTGGTGACGACTGATACCACATGCATGTAGGAGTCATGTCTAAGTGCATTACATACATTTGGTGAAGTTGTTAAATACGTCATATTTGATTATGTGTTTGGTGAAACTTGGTGATTTATGTGCTTTGGTGAGTTTGGTGAATTGTACACTTGATGATATTTGATAAATATGTGGAGATGTATACTTGATGATGTTTGTTGTTATTGGTGATACTTGTACATTTGATGATTTTAATTGATGATGTTTATTTCGGTAAAAATAATGAAGTGTGATTTATATGAATGTGATTTTATGATCTTTTGGTGACGATGGCTTTCTTGCTTATACTTTGAAATGATAAATTGTATTTGTTGAGTTAATTATGCTAAATGAGGAATAAGGTGAGTGATTCTTATATTGATTGATGTTGACAAAATAATGAGCTTATGTTGATGACTTGATTAGAGAATGAATGTACTTGCTATGCTATGATAGTGGTTTGATAACATGTTTGATGTTGAACTGGGGATATATATGTGATGGTAGTATTCTGGGAATGTTGAGTATGTATATGTGTTATGCATGAACCCTTGAATGCTTATGTTTGTTTATGCTTAATTATGATGTTGTGAAGCTAACTCTCAGTGGTCGTTCTGTTGACCATCTGCCTATTTGTATGAATGGGTAGACGACTTGCAGGTTTAATTGCTTTGCTTGTGAGTGCTTGAGGATGGCGAGAGCTTCCTTTGTTATTTGTTTTTCGAGTCTTAGTATAGGCCTCGGATTTAGGATGTCTGTCTTTATTTTGATGTTGACTATGTTGTTGAGATTTTACTCACATGTTGAGATTGAAGATTTATTTGATGATGTATGTATAATGCTTGTTTTTTTTTTTTGAGGGAGTATGTATAATGCTTATGACATGACTATATGGAGATGTATGCTAGTTATCCGCTGCGACGTTTTGTGAAATTTTTAATATGCATGTTTTGAAAACTATTGAAGACGTGACGTCTATTTCTTGAATATTTGTATTATTCGGGTGTTTTATCGCTTTAGTAGAAGTAGGACGTTACATTTTTGGCATTTGTTTATGAAGAGGGAATCTTGAAAAATTGGATGTGGCAGACACTAATTTGTTTTTTCTGAACAAGGGCAGACACTAATTTGTTATTTAGTCATATGAAAAATATGTGCCAAAAGGAATGAAAATATGTTCTTCAATGTGGATTAACAAGTTTTGATGGCCTTTTAAGTTATATAAATATAAAGGTAATCCTAGAATTATTTCAGGCTAGGACATACAAGTTTTATGTGGTACCATAAACCTCAAAAATATGATATTTAATATTTATAGTTATATAAACGGTTTATGAACGAATAAAAATGAGATTTCGAGAATCTTTTTGATGTTGAATGATATCAAAATTCAAATATACACAACTCTCAATAAAATCTTTAAAAATTCAATTATGAATAAACTTTGGTTTAACGCCTGACATTTCAGGGATCACAATTGTTTACAAAATTGTTCACTAATACATTAGTAAAATTACAAAACTATAACAACTCGATGTCACATATCAGAGCTGATAGGTCATATCTCTCAACGTTGAAATACATTAGTAATTTAACAAAATTAAAATACTGAAAAGACTGACAAATAGTACAATGCACATTGAAATCTTTGATTTAATTTAGTTTAATGTCTTACATTTCAGGGTTCGCAAGATTTTACAAAGTTGTTTACTAACACTTTAGTAAATTACATTGTTTAATTTGATGAAGACTTCTATCTACGTCTAAATTCAAGTGATCCAACAAATCTATGTACACATTTCATCTCATTCTCTCAATGTCTTTTTTTCTTAATGACTATATTCTTTAAGATATGAAATGAAAAACATTCAATGGAAGAATATGTGTAATGTTGGTGGTTACAGTAACATGTGTAAAGTTGTACCAGTGTGCAATGAACACTAAGTGCTGAATCAATGTAAGATACACCATGAGTGTTAAGGACCACAAAATAACATGAAAATATCAAATAAAAGGGTGTATCAAGCTTCATAAAGAAAGCCACAAGCCTTATATGAAAAGGTGTGAAGAAACACACCAATAAGAGAAAGAAATATAGAGAAAAAGGCGTGAATACAAGTCTGTAGAAGCTATTCACAACCATAAGTTATTAGAACTAAAACTAAAACTTGAGTGAAAACATTGTTAATCATAGAAAATCACATGACATTAGTTTCAAAATAAAACGAGAATGAAAAGGCTATGTTCATGTAATAAATGAGATCGTCCATCTCTTAGTTTTTTTAGGTTAGTTATACAAAGTTGTTTGAAAAACTGAGAACATGAAAAACGAAGTTTCATGAAATATTTGAGTATGTTGTAAGTGGAAATATAAATTTATGAAAATATGAATTTTTTAATTGTATTTTCAAACAAACCAATCAATCGAACTGATCCAATCCGAACCTAACCGACTAATTTGGTTTGTATTTTTTTTAAAACAATAAAAATCGAATCACACTGATGAAGATTTCATTGGTTCCGACATTTTTTTGACCAAAAACTGATCCAAAATGAACTGTTACACCCCTACACTTGACTATCTACAAGACTCAGTTGAGTACTTGAGTTAGAATCTTTGAGAAGACGAGGTATATTTATTAGTTAATACAAGTTAGGATCTTTGCAGGAAACTCGAAGTGCTTGAGAAAGCCAGATTATTGAGTAGCAAAAGAGTATGGAGAATAGAATACTTCGTAGGAAGTTCAGAGTACAAGTAAATTGACATAAGATACTGGAAAACGTTTTTATGAAAAGGATTTGAAAAGGAGTTTTTATAATGTTGTTTTAACAAAAAGATTTTCAAATGGTCAACATATATAATTCAAACTGTTCTTTCGTGTGTTTTGACCACTTTCACTTCTTGTCCTCTTAGAGATTCTCTTAGTTCTCTGGTGGGCATTGGTTTATGTCCTCCCACTGTTTATTGCCTTCATCATATATTTATACTATTATGGTGGTTGATTGTCCTTTATGGATCAAGGGTGTATTCTCATTATATATCATAGTCTCTTCTATTAGGGTGTTCCATCCCCTCATTGCTTAAGAATTGCTTAAGAAAAACATGACTACTAGGAGTTTAATTTTTAAGATTAGAATATGTTCCTCAAAGTATTTAAAGTGGCTCTGGGAACAAAGAGGAGACACTGTATTTACTACAAGTGGTCTGTTGATCTTATGAACTACCTTGGAAGGTGTAGTTTAATCATTCTTTGGGTTTTTTAGTATTAACTTTTAGTTCTTTGCTTTCTTCTTTTTATTTTCTCCTCTTGTATATAGATTTAAGTATCCCTTTTAGTCATATTTATATATGATTTCTTCTTTACTACTTCAAATAAAAACTGTGCTTATAAAGACAGTTGGGCAGTTGGGCACGCGAAAAAAAAAGGAAATCAAATCACATATAGATTTTAAATTCATAAATAAACACCATCGGTAATTGCATTATTATTGTATATGTTGTTTTTAACACGAGAGACTTTGGAGTGTACAAACCGCTCAATGGAATTGGGCCTCCCCAAGGCATGAGCCTAAAAAGAATTTATGGCTCAATAGTACTTCTAAGTGTTAGGTGAGTGTGTTTTTGGGGGATTCCACTTGTGTACGATTGAGGTACCAATGGTATATACCATTGACCAATTAGAGTGTGCCACCTATCAATGTTACTTTATAAATGCTTTATTTGATATATTTTTTAAAGGGTGTGCCACGTGGCACATTCTAATTGGGCAATGGTATATACCATTATGGTACACAAGTGCTATCTGTTTTTGGGAGGGTGCTTTGAGGTTCCTCATATATACGGTAGTGATTTTCATCTTTGGGTGTACCGCTTATATATGGTACTTTGTATTTATCTTTTAAAAAATTTAAATAAAACATTGTTCTTTAAAAGAAAAAATACATTTTTATTTTATTACGGACCTCTTTTCACCTACAAAATCGAGCCTCTAGATTTGTAGGTTTTAATATTTGTTTGATCAGTAATCTCTTTGTTTTGCGGTTTTCCTTGTAAGGAGGCATGGTTCATGTGCATGTGTGTAAGCTTTCCTACCACCCACCCCACCCCCAAAATCGTTTGAGAGATAACTCTTGAAGAGTATTTTTTATTAGTTTTAACGCCTTTGGTAGATATTTTTCAACATAAAAAGATATTGAGATGGATTTGAAATACATTTGTATCGATTCAGGGTAGGACTAGTTTTAGTTTGGTTGCTAATGTTAGAGCATCCACGATGGAGAAATTCATTTTTAGGTACTTAAATGGCCCCCATGTTCCTATTAAATACTCAAAATAATCTCACCTCAATAAGAATATTTAATAGGGACTAAATCTTAAAATGGAGATATTCCTCGTTGAATATTTGTAATTAGTTCCCATCGAACAATCATGTGGCACCAATGTAAATTGAATCTTTGTTTTAAAATCAAAATAACTTTTTTATTATAAAAAGGGCCTAAGCCCAATTTTTATTTTTTTCCCATTTTTCAAAGGAGTTTGAAACTAAAGTTGATTTATGCTCTTCTCCCAGCACATTTTGTTCGCGCCCAACATATTTTTCAGTTATATCCTTGCGTGAGTTAAGTCATGCGTCACGCCGCATGACTTAACTTACGCACCTTATAAGTTCTGCGTGACTTAAGTCATGTACCATTGGCCTAGACGTGAGTTAACTCACGCACGTTGGCCGGTGGACTGAGCTCATGAACATACGTTTTTTGAACGGTGGTCAGGTTTTTAACATTTTTTTTACCACATTTATGGTGGTTATAACCTACACTACCATTCCCACCTATAAATACTCTTCCATACTTCCCTATTTCCTCACATCATATCACTTTCTCTTCCTCCTCACTCTCCCTCTATTTCTCTTTTTTTTTCTTTCAATAGTCTCTTTGGGGGCAAAAGTGATCAAACTTCTTCGGGCAAAATAGTGAGTAGCCGACTTGGGGAAGTGATCAACCCTTAGGATAAAATTAAATTTGCTTCTTTTTACCCTAAAACTTTTTACTGTGGGTAAAAAGAACCAGATTTAGATTTAGCCCAAGGGTTGATGATGTATTTTCCGCAAGAAGGATGCTCACTATTTTGCCCCAAGAAGGCTGCTCACTTTTTACCCCAAGAGGGTAAAAATAAAATAAGTAGATTATTTAGTGAATTCAAATAAATGTATCAATTATTGTATGAATTCTATTAATAAAATGAGATGTTGTTATATATATTAATTTTGTTCATTTCTTTTTATTTATATTTGCTTTTATTTTCTAATTTTGTGTTTAATGAATAAATCCGAATAAATATTAATTTAAACCATTTCTTTTTATTTATATTTGTATTTATTTAATGAATAAATTCGAATAAATATTTATTTTAAGTGCATAAATAAATTAGAATAAAGTAAATAAATAATTTAGAATAACGTAAATAAATTAATTTCAATAAAGTAAATAAATAAATTAGAATAAAGTGAACAAATAATTTAGAAAATAAATAAATTAGAATAAAGTGAACAAATAAATTAGAATAAAGTAAATAAAATAATTTGAATATAGTAAATAAATTAAAAAAAGTGAGTCCACTCTGCGTGACTTAACTCATGTTGAATGACTTAATTTGTGCAAATTTTTACACTTGCATTAGTTAACTAACGCAGGGGTAGTTTATGTTTTTCAGTTGGGCGCGAGCAAAATGTGCTGGGAGAAGAGCAGATATAGACTGTGTTTTTGCTGTCAATGTAACCCAAGAGAAATATTCGCAAATGACTATGCGAGTGATTATGGGAATTGCTCTTTTAGCACCTAGTAATTGTTCACATGCTCCTTAAAAAATATTTTGAACAATAGTTAACTACCTTTTGCCGTCGAACGATGGTTAGCAACTTTTCATAACTTTTTAAATTAGTTTAACCGATTCAAAAAGGAACGTGAACGGTAGTTATAACTACCGATGTAGGTATTTTTGCTAGTTTAAGGTGCATGTGAGCAATAATTTCTAGGTGCTTAAAGATCAATCTCTAGTGATTATTTGTGCATAAGGAATTATGTTTTCTAACTTATAAGATCTGATTCTAGATCCAAAAAAGGACATTCACGTGATGAATAAAAGGAGGAGATACCATTCCGCAAGGCATGCTTATTTTTCAATTTTTAAACCTCACAAACACCTTATAAACTTAAGCGTCAATGTGTATCTGCAGAATTTTAAAGGAACGGATCTAACCTTTGAACCTTATAAAGATTTTGAGTGTCAGAGTATCTTGGCAGGATCTTAGAGGGAGGAGGAGGCTTAACCATGTATAACTAAGGTTTTTCGAAGAATTAGAATGCATGTGGTAGAATTGGGACGCAACAATTGTATGTAGTGATGTAAATATCAACCAATGAGAGAAATGTGATGAGAAGACTCATCTTCTTTTGTTACAAATGAATCATTCATATAAACTATGTTGTTGAACAATTTTTCTTTTATTTCTCTTTTATATATATAATAATGTTGCATTTCTAGATGAAGTTAATAATATTTACAATTGAAAATTAAAGAGAGAGATACCAAATGTTTACACGATAAATTCATGTCAAACTGGTTCAAGAAACTTTTGCAAATTGAAGAAACTTTTTTTTTTTACCGGGAATAACAAACTTTAAGCTTTTTAAAAAATTATTGTCAAATTCTTCAAAAAAATAAAATTATTTGTCAAATAAATTTTACAAATTGAATACACCAATTTTCAATGCAATATTTTTATATTAATTTTCTTCACTTGTACCACAAAGATACATGTAAATGTTAGGATATAAAGTTAATTTGATGGTTAAAATAATTAAATTAAGAAATGAAGTGATAGATGGAGATTATTTTGATGGCAGAAATTCATGAACTAAATGGAAAATTATATCTATGTGCAACACAAACACAATATTTTTTTCTTTCATTAAAAAATAAGGTTGGTCACATAATAATGTTCATGAACTAACTTGAAAACTACTACTAACTACTAACATTAAATTTCACAACTACCATACACCAAAACCTCATCATCCTTTCGCATATTGTTCTTCTCAACTCACCTCAACTACCACCGCCGCAGCATTTTCCGGCAACCCATCTCCGGCAACCCCATCTTTGGATTCTCTCTCAACAAGAAGTGAATTCCTACAATTTGGACACGAAGAATGTGACACCAACCACGTGTCAATACACCTAACATGAAACCCGTGATTACACTTTGGTAACATTCGAACTTTGTCACCTTTCTCAAACTCTCCTAAACAAATAGGACACTCCGTCGCCGGAATATCCTCTCCGGCACCACTGTAAATCGTCACCGGAATTTGACTCAGCTCACGCTTTTCCAGTCCAGTTTTGTTCAGCCTCACCGTGGCTTGTTCCGGTGTTTCTTCGGATAATCTTCGGCTGCACCGCATGGCGCAGCGAGCTATGGTGTTTAGCCCTAGAGCACATATCAATGCACATAATAGTGCTGCTAATATAATCACCATGTTTGTGTCGAAATTTTCGACGTTGATGAATGAGTCACCCCTTGTGTTGTTTTCGTATGATGGTGGCATGCTCATCTCCGTGTCAAGAAAACGGCGTTTCATGGTTTCTGTTGTGTGTGAAAATTTAGGTCTTCTTTTTTGCAAAGTTTGAAGCCTTTGTGCTAAATTTTTGGTTGGTTTATTTTATGCAAGGGAATTTATGGGGTTGTGTGTGTAATAGTGGTTTTCAATTTTCTGAGTAAGTAATTAAGTATATGTAGCTTGTTATGGGATTGTGTGAAGTTATAGAAGTACGCGGTGAAACAATCTCGACCATTGGATTACGATCCAACGATCATTATATACAAAGTTTATAAAATATGCTTTTAAAAATATCTCAAAATATTAGTTGTTGGATCATATTAGATAATGTACCTCAATAATTGTGTGAATGGGAAGGGTTGAATAGTTCAACTGATTTTAAATATTAAGTTAAATGAGTTGAACAAATTAAAAGATAGAGTAAATTAACAGATAAGGAAGAAAATATTAACGTAACAATTAACCGACAAACATTTGCCTATAATTTTTTTTGCATAAATGTGAGAAATTTGTTTTCTTAATTATGAGTCATTGTGTTCTCTAGACTCTAGAGTCATGTGATGTTTAGAGGAAGTAAACAAAAGGAAGAGAAGCATATATATTTTTTTTAAACTTTATTTTGCTTTTCTTTGGGATAAAGAAAGTGAAAGTGTGAAATTTAATTTTGGAGGGTAGCTCTGATCCAAAGTGGGGACCATTTTCTGCTTCTTGCTTGATTCCCAGCTTAATTGATTCCTCTTCAGAAATGGTCCTCACTGGTATATCAATTGATGAAACAAAAACAAAATTTTAGCAATAATGCAAATGAAGATGATTGGAGAAGAAGGAATTATGAATTATTTTACCTCAGTTACATAAATGAAAACAATTGATGCTATTCTGTATAGTCACAAAAGAGGTAAACAATAATAAATATTTTTGTCATTTTATTATTCACGAGATATATGGGGTTGAGTGAGATTTAGATCTGTATATTGAAGGGCAATTTATAGCAATTGGGGTTGTTTAGTTGTTGGCCTTAAAGGGATAAAGTTAAAGATTAATTAATCTATTAGGAGATACTTATGTATAAAGACAAACAAAATGAAGAAGATGCAAAGTGAAAGTAACCAGTTAAAATAACATGAAGGGTCCACTATACGGGTGTTTTCACATGGTTTGCTTACCAAATTTATTAATTATAATTTATTTTTTACACAAAACAAACGACATTCATTCATTCAAATTGATAGAGTACATCGATGCAATACAAATTCGCTAAAAACAAAAAGGATGAATATGTGAACAAACTCACTACATCCATGTTAATAGCATAAAACGGCAAAATACATAAGCCTACAAATATGACTATATTAAAATCTCCGGAATAGCCAAGTCTCTGGATCTGCAATGTTGATGACGCCAAAGTCATTGGTTGGATTTGCATTGGATCGAAACTAATCTGACAATCTGAATCGAACAAACACCTGAACAAGGGAAAAGACAAACAACGTCGCACAAAGACGACAAACAAAACAACGTCGCAATAAGACGACGAAATCATAAAAGGAAAACCTAATTCGATGTGAAAATCACTTATTTAAATAGAAGGAAAGGAGAAAAACGATTTAGAGGTGTAATTTGGGGTCAAAAATTGACCCTAAACAACCCCTCTTTGATGGATAAAGGAGAAGAAATTAGGGTTTCAGCCGATGGCTCACAAAAGAGAGAAGGGGAGAGATTATTAATTATAATTTAAATATATTGTTTAAAATATTAATCATCAGGGTTGAGTACCAAATTCTTTCTCAAAAAAAAAGGTTTGAGTACCAAATTAGTCAATGTTAATTTGGAAAGCTAACAACATTCATTTTTGAACACTCTCTCTAACACTCATAGTTTTATTAGATGAAATCAATGTATGTCTTACTAATTTTTGTGGGTTTTATTTTTAAATTGTAGATCCACAATAATTTAAATCAATAAGAGATCGCGTATTAGAGAAAATGTTTAAAAGAGAGTGTTGTTAACACTACTCTAATTTAAGGCCGCAAGTAGGGGAGAGGTGGGAAAGCTCTTGTTACAAGCTAATTTAAGTGGTTGAGTTTAGACTTTCACTCCATCCCATTCTTCTTAATAAATGATATGAGAAAAATAAATTAAAGAATTGAAAAAAGAAAGAATAATAAATAATTAAGTGTATAATAGAAAAAACAACATCAATATTTTATTGGTATTGTAATACGACTTACAATTTAGGAATTTTATTCTCCAAAACGAATTTTATAATTTAGAACGGAGGGAGTAATTTCTTGTCATTTACCATTCATAAAATTAATAACATTTTTTTAGGGATAAAATTAATAACATGAACAACCAATTATCATGAATATTTTGTTAAATTGATCAAGTGGACCAACTAAAGTTGAAATTAACTTTTTAAAGTCATTAAATAAAGTGTCTAGGGGTTGAAATTTGACCCCTACATATAATCCCTACCAATTAATATATGCATTTTATATATTCAACACGATGCATTTTATATACATGTTAAAATTACTTTTGATGATCGTTATATTCGGAAGTAATTTTGATTTAAAATATCTGAACAACAAATTCACAAAAATCACCAATACATAAATACATCTAAACACATATCACTTTTAACATTTTATTCATTTGAATCAAAACCAATTTTATAAAATCAATTCTTTCAAAATTTATTTTCACCGTCACAAACTAAATATACACCGAATTGTGCTGAATGTGTTATTAACTATTAAGTAGTGGAAATTTTGTTGCCGCTATCTAATTTGGTTATACTTACTTTTGACATCAACATGGCACCGATGGCATGGCAGATAAGAATCCAGATTGGGAAAAAAGATGCAAAAGAAAACGGAGAAAAAGAAGAGCACAACATTCAAAATATCTTATATAAATACTTTCCTTTCTCTCTTCACAGTGTGCAACAGCCAGCTTATTGAGTGCAAAATTTATACTTTTGTGGCAACATTTGTCTATTTATGAGTGCACTATTTAGCAAATGAGAAATGATATTTGAAGAACAATTTTTTGACAACTTTCACTCTCATATTCACATTATTCTTTTACTTTCTCTCTATTGCTTTGATTTTTGTGCCACTAGTTAAATTTCTTTGTATAATTTGATTTTCCAACAAATTGTCCCAAAAAAGGATTGTTAAAATAATATTGCTCTTAGCAAATAGATGTGTTCCCTATAGTCTATTTTCTTTGTATTAACTCATCCCATCTTAGGAGAAGTTGACCATAATAATTCAAACTTTGAATTTAAAGTATATAGAATCTGATCTAATATTTAGTTTTACAAGACCAAAGTTATCTTCCTATACAATTACATCAAATATTTTTACACTCACTCATATTGAATTCTATACATTACTAGTTAGTATAAGAGAAAAGGAAAATGATAAAAAGCACGAGGCAAAATTTCGTGCTACTCCCAGGAATGACTTATAACTTGCATAGCCGTCAGATTTTCTTCAAATTACCATTTTATTCAGACTTATTCCATAACATTACGTCATCACCTCTCTATTGTCGCAACACACGTTCATCTGCAGATACTGTATATGTGAAACTTGTTGTAGCAACCAAAGGCAACTACCACCATAAACTTGTCCCTTTCTATATAAACAGGGCCGGACCTTGGGATGTGCAAGAAGCTCAATGGAATTGGGCCTCTCCAAGGTATGGACATAAAAAATATATATAGCTCAGTAGTACTACTAGGTACTACCCCACTAAATTTCTCATTTTCTTTCTCTCTGATATCACGCGTTCTATCACCATCACTCCATCGGACTTTCCTTTTCTTCTTCTCCGATTTGATTTCTTTTTCCTCTTCTATTGTATTGTTTTAGACCTATTAGAATTAGGTCCTCTTGCTTTTGGTGTTAGGTGGGTGTTTTTTTTAGGAGAGAGTGGTTTGAGGTTCCTCATGTATACATAATGATTTTCACCTTTTGGTGTATTGCATATATATGACACTTTGTATTTATCTTTTAAAAAATTTAAATAGAACATTGTTCTTTAAAAAAAAATACGTTTTTATTTTATTACGGGCCTCTTTTCACTTACAGAGCCGAGCATCCGGATTCGTAGGTACGGCCGTGTATATAAACTATAGGATTTAACCCCTAATTGAATATCCAATATGAGTTCAATCAGATCCACCTCTTTTGAAATTGCAATTGAATAGTGCAGATGATATAGCTACCTAGATATGGATTAATTTTGCTTAGTTTGGATTACGGCTTATAAAATCTGAAAACCATCACCGTTTGAAGTATTAAGTGTTTTCCTGTCAAACCGTCTAAGACTCTGTTTCTCTCGCCGACAACCAACGTAAATTAAATCATTTTTATTTCAAGCAAAGAAAAAATATGTTAGTTGAGGGAAGCATCATGAGAAAGAAAACCGCACGTGACTTTTGGCGTTCGCAAAAATTCGCACATATAATTTGTCGCACCATATAGCATTGTTCAAGAGAAAATAATAGTCATTTGAACAATAAATACATATGTCAATGAAGATTGATTTAGCTGTTATATAGTTGACTCATAGTCTATAAACAAAAGTTTAACTCTCATTTGATATTCTTTAAGAATTAGATGCCAAATTGTGTTTTCTTTGTGTGTGTGGGGTGGGAGATCCAACAAAATTAGCTGAGTCAAATGGTCCGATGTGTGTAGGTCGAAGGAAAATGGAGGTTTCACCAACTAAATGGAGATGGCGATTGTTTGAAGGCGGTCAACCAACACTTTAGAAGAAAACTCTAATGGCAAAATATGGTATCCAAATATCACCTTGTGTTGACTTTCAAAAAACTTTGGGCCGGAGATCACAATCAATTTGGTGGAAGGATCTTTGTGGGATTGCTAAGAGTTTTGCAAGAAGGTTATTGGCTAGTACAAGGTTGTAAAAGGGTGATTGGGAATGGTGAGTCCATACTTTTTTGGGATATGATGCATGGTGTGGCAGGCAAATTCTTAGGTTGTCGTTTCCTCTGTCATACTTACTATCATTACAACAAGAGTCGTTAGTATCCGATATAGGGCGATGGGAGGAAAATGAATGGAAGTGGAATTTTTTGTTGAGGCATAATTATAATATTTTTTTTGTGTGGGAAGAGGAATTACTTGTTAATCTCAACAATTTACTAATAAGTGTTCAATTGTCGCAAAGACAGGATAATTGGAAGTGGGATTGCTCGGATGGAGGTGAATTAACGCTTAGTTCATGCTACTCGATATTATCACCTGCTCCCCTCTCCAAGTTTGGTGGAACCAAGATGCTCTTTGTTGGGATTGATGTGGGAGAGTTTGAGGCCATAAAAAACAATTGTGCTTGCTTGACAAATGTTGTTGGGCCGTGTTCAGACTCGTGTTAATTTGCGTAAAAGAGGAGTCCTCATGGATAATGATGTGTGGGAGAAACGGAGGAACACCTTTCTGGGCATTGTAAGTTGGCAAGGGGGTTTTGGTATGCAATTTTTGGATGGTTTGATGTTTCTATGGTTATCTCCAAAGATGTGTTCGCCCTTTTAGAATCATTTTTGGTACAATTTTAGAAGGGAAAAGGGTTAAAATGACTACACTTGATATGACATTCAACCATTTGGACAATTTTGTGTACAAGAAATGCATCCATTTTTCCTTTAAGAAAAGTTTCGATGGAGGAGGTTGTTGATAGTATTAAATGTGCCTCTAAGTGCTTCTTGGCCAACTAAATGTCATTTGAATCCTTGTATGTACTATGAATGGTTCCATCACCCTTTAGATTGTATTTTAAGGTAAATTTGATGTAAATAGTTTTGGCGCCAATTGCGTATATTTCCAGGGTAATTTTGTTGGGCTAAGTACCCTGTACCCATTATACTTTATCCTTCACTTGGATGTAGTAATTGTACTTGATCCCATGTTTCATATATGAGAATCATTTTGCCGTTAAAAAAAAAACTCATTTGAGATTTTGATCAATTAAAGACCATTTTTCATGAACCATAAATATACATGTCTCCATATATAAAATTATTCGGGAACCAATTTGAATAGTTTTACAGTATATTCCTATCTTAAAAAAAAACAATAAATCTATATTATACTAGTACGTCATTAAACAATGACAATGCTTTAATTAGATTAACAAAAAACATGAATGATGATGTATGATTTTAAACTGCAGTCATATGAAACTACTGCTCTGCAATTTTGGCTGCATGTACCCATCTCTACAACTGATCATGAAAACAATTAATGTTGGCACATTTCTCTGCGATTTTTTTTTTTTTTTTATATTTAGGAGATAGAGATGCAACCACAAAATATATAATTGGATGAGGTAAAAGTATAATCCTATTTTTTTCTCATGATCCTCTTCTTTTGTAAACTACGGAGACGAATCTTTTTTTTTGGTGGTGGCCGGGGTTCGAACCTCAAACTTTGCACATATTATGCATTGTTCCTACCAACTGAACTAAGCTCACGAAGACCTACTGCGATGAATCTCTTCATATATTTAAACTCTTTTAAGCTAATTTTTATACGCATAAATTAAAAATTAAACTAATATGCTCAAGAGCTAATTTTAATTTAATACATTTATTTTTTTCTTAGAGCAAACCAACTCCAAATGAATTTGTGGTGCTATGTAACTGGATTTTAGTGGCAATGCAAATAATGTGATGGTGTCATAGTAGAACAGGTGACAGCTGATGAAACGTCACACGGGCCAGGAGATTTATTAGTTTACGACCTAATTTTGCATGTAAGTATGTTGGATCAGATCAAGCTTTTATGTCACCTGCGTTGTAGCAGGTGGTCCCTCAATATCAAACCCACCAAATTCATGTTTTTCGGTACAACACCAAATTCATGCTCTACTTAAACCTTGTTAGCATTAGAAAAAAAAAAATTCATAAAAAAAAGAAGTTAAATTCTTATAAGTAGGTTATGTCTGGTATGCGTTAGTGCGAGTGTGATACAATAGCAATTATCACTTGGACGCACAAGTGATAAATGATCCTTTTGGACCTAATATCTTCAGTTAGAGGGGTTTGCTGAAAGGTTGTAGGTGGTGGACGATGAGAAATAACTCAACAGAACAGTGTTATGTATCTGCAAACATTTTGACGATCAAATAAGAAAGCGTTATGAATGTGAGGTTTTAGGGTTAGAAAAATGTATACTTAGACAAAGGCTATAAGTTAGGCTTTATAGTGGAAGAGTTAGTGTTTTAGGATCCTAAATCCATGTTTGGACAACTGTCTGAATGGATAGTCGTAGACATATCATGATGAGATTCAAATCAAACGATCTTGATAGGACCAACGGTCTTGTTTGAGCGTGTCTCTAGGTGTTCGCCTAAGAGTTAGTGGCTTTGGGTGATGTGGTTCATTGATGGTTGTGATTTGACCCAATCCTGAACAGTTGCCCCCCAAGCCTTTAGTTGACGAAGTGAGATCATAACTTGTTTTCAGTCCTTGCTTTCAAAGTCGTTTCATGCTACTTTTTGCAACCTTAAGGGCTTTCAATTTTTTACAATGAAGTGGATTCTTTGTAGTCTTAACTTCTTGGGGGAATGTTAGTGCTAATTATGTATGTAGGTCCAGATAACTGGAAAGAGGGTCGTTGTTATGATTAGTAACAACAATGTCCCACATCAAGGACACACCAAAGATTAGTTCACCTAGTTCGACCCAATAATGACCCACATTTAGAGGGGAGAGATCTAGATGACATACACGAAGCATTTGTTCTATCTAATTCGGTATCAATGATTTCCTTACAAAGAAACTCAATGACCAAGAAACTCAATGATTTCACTACCAATGTGTTTCCCATGTTGTTTCGCAAGAATCTATTCTCGTGACCAAGAGATTCAATGATTTGACTACTCAAGGTGTTTCCATGTTGTTTCCCAACTCTAAAATTTAACCCTAAAAGGAACCAACCCTTAGCCTTTGATTTCGTAAGGATCACCTCTTTTGGTCTCTCAAGATTCACCCAAGTTGTTCACAAAAACTCAACCTTTCATGTGTTTCCGTCCCATGAATCTCTTCCCAAAAAGAACCAACCCTTTTCCAATAGTCCCCTCTTTTGGCTCTCCACGATTCACATCTCGAACCTTTGAATCCCACCCAAAGATCTGCAACCTTTAGTCTCTAAGATCCCTAAAAGTTTCCTCTTTTAGTTTCATGAGATTCACCAAACTATTTCAACAAATGAGTCAAAGACTCCTTATATAGTGTTCCAGATCCAGGCAAATCGCGCCACGATTTCTCAATTGTACACAATACTCCTACTAGCTGCAATTCATATCGCGCCACAATTTCCAAAATTGCATCACAATTTTTGAGGACTGAAATCTCTAAACAGCTTCACCAATCACGCCACGATTTTTCAGAAACACTAACATCAAATTTTGAATCAAAACTCAACAAAATGCCTATAAAAGGGAAAATGAGTGATTCACTTCATTCTTTCCAAAAGCTTTCTCCCTCTATCTCTATTTTGTTTTCTTTCTTTGAGAAAACACTCTTACCATTGCACCTATCATTGTTATAGAAGCCTCATTCTTTTAGAACCTCCATGTATAACTTGCTTGTTTATGACAATTCTCTGTGGAAATCATCTCCTCCTTTCTTTGAGTACTATTATATCTGGTGAGTTTTCCTCTCATTTTTCTTTAGTTCTTTGCCTTGTGATGACTTGTCAGCATATGGTGTTCTTTTAGAGTTTTATCGAGTCTTTTATTTCTTATTTTAAGATTTTTTTAGAGGATTTAGAGTGAGTTTTTCTTGGTTTGGGAAATGATATGGAATGTTTTGTATTGAGTCGTTGTATTTCTCTTTATTCCCCATCCAAACAACTCTATAAATGTTTTTAGTCTTTTTTGGTATAAACCATGAGGTTGATATGATCAAAGACATCTCATATAAGTTATGGAAGCAAGAAGATCAAGTACAATTAAGATTGTGAAGTCCCAAAAACTTAGGAAAACGCTGTCCTAAATCTTAAGCTCATCCCAAGGATGAAAAACACACGAAGAATGAAGAAAAATAAAGAAAAAGAAAAATGTATATGGTCCGTGCACTGATAATGAGAAAATCAACTTTTGTTGTTTTTTAGTTATATGCCCCACACACATGCACTATGGTAAATTTCTTATTTAAGTGTTTGTTTCACCCTAAATTATTGATTCAAAATCTTGACGGCTCTAAGATAGAGTTGCGACCAAAGCGAACAAAACTGATGTTTTTCAACCTTGGAGCCAATTCTGTTCACTTCATGCATATTTAATTTCAATAATCTTTGATGTTGTATTTTGTTACCACGAAAAACTAAACAATTTTAGATTTAGGTTGAATGATGAATCTTTATTAAATTATTGGCAAAAAGATCTCTTTTGGTCTTTTAAGTTTGACAAAAATACCAGATTAGTCCTTTAGTTTTTTAAGTTTCAAATAGATCCTTATCACCCTTTGTATGACTTATTTGAAACATAAAGGTTCTGTTTGGCAAGACCAATAAGTTAGCTTATAGCTTATAGCGGATAACTTATAAGCTCGTATGACAACAAAAGTTCTGTTTGGTAACGGTCTTTTCATCATGAGCTTATAGCTTATTTTACGAGCTTATATCTTATTTTTTAGACGCTATTTCAAGTAGTGTTTAAGCTTACAACAATTAAGTGCATTAAATTAAAGTTATAGGATCTATTTGAAACTTAAAAAAACTTAAAAACCTATTTGAAACTTAGAATAACTTAAAAGAACCTATTTAAAACTTTATAAACTTAAAAGAGTAACCGGTATTTTTGTCACACTTAAGGAAAAAAAAAAGTATGTTGCTTAAATTATTCGAACCATGTACTCCAATCTTAAATTATGATTATTTAATATATCTCTTTCTTAATAGAGAGTGCTAGAAATAATGGTGATAATAGGACATATATTCGTCTTACTGAAGTAAAGGGTTGCCTTAATAAATTATGTCAAAATAACATTTAATAGAAGAAATGTGCCACACAAAAATGGTTAGCAAGTGTGAACATTTCTTAGGTTAGTCACCAATATTTTTATGTTTCTCCTATTTGTATTATGTAATTCTAATTAATGAAACAAGTTGAGTTTACCTTTGTAAAATTAAGGAAGCTTTACAAAATATTTCTAAAATTGAATTGTGTGATATTTTTATTTTGGTTACAAATTGAGTGTGAAACTATAGACTTAAGTCTTAGCAGTTCAAAACCCAATTCTCAGACATATCTCTAGGAAATCAAAATAAAATAGGTACGAAGTGTAGCTAGAAAGTTCCACACCAAATTTACTCTTCCTTTATTAGCAACAATTGAAATGAAGTGCCGTGTAGCCCAATCTTAAAATGTAAAATTACATAATTTGTTCCTTAATTTAAACATTTTCGTCCCTTAATTTTTTTTCTTCAATTTAATCTTTATTTTATAAAATAGCAATATCTTATCATTTTTATGAGACTTTTTCAATGAAGTCTAAGTTTTTAGGTTTATATATGATGAAGATTTGGATTTGTTTATGAGTTTGATGAGTTTTTTTTTTGAATTTTTGATATTTTTTTTGAATTGGGACAAAAACTCATATTTCATTAAAAAAATCTCATAAAATAAGATATTGACTTAGTAAGTTGACTTATGATAAGTGCATATAAAATCTAACAGTGAAGAAGAAACATTTTAGATGAAATAAAAAACGCTGATAATTACTGTAAAGTGTAACACTAATTCAAAGCAAGAATTCCTTTTCAAAATAAAAATTCAGAGTAATTAGAATCACGAGAGATGATAGTAAATTGAAATGTCACAATGGCTAATAAATATTTTGTGATCTGAAACATTTCAGATATTATTTTGGTGTTGGTGGTTCACCGTTAGAAACAATGGTCCTGCAATCTAATGGCTGACACCATATCTAAGATATTAGGTATTAAAAAACTAACGAAGTGGACCAAATTAACTAACGAATGTATACATGAGGGATCAAAAAGAAAAATTTTAGAGTTAAAGGACCAAATTAAAAACAACAAATAAGTTGAAGGACCATTTATGTAATTAAGCCTATTTTTTATGAATTTAAGTTTGATAAAATGTTACTGTAAAATGTTTGAGATGGTCAACAAATCATAACCAACAATGATCACCACTAACAAGTACACATGAGATGTCTAATGCATGGTGCACAAATAATTTCTCTTTAGATTTATCATCCAACACAATTATGTGGTGAACCCTCAACAATTATAATTTTCTCTTCAACTTTGGTTTTATTTTTTTGGGAAATGCTAATCGGTGCCCCCGGACACTGGTTAATGATATAAAAAAGGAAATTATATAGTAGTTAATGCATTGATATTGTGTAATTAATTTATAAAAAAGTCAAAAACAGTTTTCTTTTGTGGTAATAATTCCCTTTTATGTTATGCTTAACGAGTACCCCGGAGGTACCGGTTAGCGGACCCTTATTTTTTTCTTAAAAAAAAATTAAATGCTATTTTCACTTCATTGAAGAATGAGAGATATTATGAATGTGTGAAGATGTTCTAATAAAAAATGTCTTGACAACGGTGCTTTGAGTTTGACCAAGATGAATGAAAATATGGAAATAAGAGAAAAGTGATATGTTGAAGATTCACCATATAAGTATTTAGATGGATAATATCCATCTAAAAGTTTAAATTACTCGTGTACCATGCACAACATCCATCAAATGTTCATGTTTAGCAATAGCCACCAAATAGATCTTCAAGTTCTTTGTTGTTGAACAAAACATAGAGGGTGTGTGTCAATATATATACACACACACATATATAGACACTGAAACTAAAAAAATGTTGATTAAGAGAGATGTACTTGTTGCACTAAGTGGAGGGGCTTATCTCGTAGGGCATGTTGACACTACACTTATCAAGGAGGGTAGCAAGGGCAGGAAGATTGAGTCCAGGTAAGGCGAGTAAAATGGTCTTAAGACACCAACAAACACTTTGACGATCAGGGTAGTTTTGGCTTCGTTATTTAGACTCCTAACCCCATCGCAACATGGGGCAGGGACAACTGGACCTGGGCTCCTAAGGTAGTCAATGCATGGTACTATGGTGAGTTGCACTTGGCCACAAGAAAGGGCAGCATTGGTTAAGGGAATGCCCAAAACCAAACATATCACAGCGAAGAAAGTAACCTTGACAAACATTGAACTAGCGATGACTGATATGGAAATTTTGGAAGACGAATATATTGCACTTCAAATGTGTGAATTATGAGTGTATGTGGAGGTGATGATTATGGTGCCTAGCTAAGGACTATTTATCGAGAACTCGTACGAGTTTACCTAATATTATAAATACTCTAATAGTGCAAAATATGACTAAATTATAATGGTTTTCAACCATCATAATAAAGCATTTCAACTAAACATCAAAATACAAAATAAACATGCAAAATCATAAGTTTAAGTCTTAACCATCCAAAAAGGTAAGTTTCACAAGTTCCTAAAGTTGTTAATAAAATTATAAAAAAAAAAAATTAGACTTTCATTCCGATTTTACTTGAGTTTACCCGATTTTACCCGAGTTTACCGAGTTTGACCGAGTTAACTCGAGTCAAACTCGTCAAACATTCCGATTTTACTAGAAATCAAGTTTACCTCCGAGTTGACACGATTTTGGTACCTAAAAACGTAAATTCGGTAAACGCGGCACGTTAACACTCGATTTATGGAACATTGGGTATAACTATGGGGTTGATCTAATCAAAGACACCTCATAGAATTTATGGAAGGAAGAAGATCAAATACAATGAAGATTATAATGAAGTCCAAACAACGTAGGAAACTCTGTTCAAAGTCTTAAGCTCATATCAAAGATGACAAACACATGAGGAATGAAGAAAACATAGAAAAACTTATGTAGTCCCTGCACCCCACAGATAAACCAATATGCTTCACGCGCCTTTGAAAAGGCAAAAAAATGAGAAGTTGTTGAGGTTGTATGCGCCAAGCAAAGGGTGGTGCACCACGCACACACTGATCATGAGAAAATAAACTTTGGTTGTTTTTTATAGTTATGTGCCCCGTGCACGTGCAGTATGGTAAATTACCTATTTAAGTGTATGTTTCACCCAAAATCATTGATTCAAAATCTTGACGGCTCAGAGAGATAGATAGAGGTGCGACCAAAGCGAACAGAACTGTCGTTTTTCGACCTTAGAAATCAGATTGAAGCCAATTATTTTAACTTCATGTATGTTTTATTTCAATAATCTTTGATGATGTATTTTGTTACCATGAATAACTAAACACTTCTTATATTAGGATTGAATGATAGAAAAAACCCATTTAATATATCTTGTTCTTGACATGAGCGCTAGAAACAATGGTGATAGTAGGACACATTCAAGTCGTTGAGTTGAAGGATTTCCTTAATAAATTGTTATCTCAAAATGAGATTTATTGGAAGGAATGTGCCACACAAAACTGGTTAGCAAGTGTGGGCATTTCTTAGGTTAGCTAGCAATATTTTAATTTTTCTCCGATTTGTATCGATCTAATTCATATCAGGGGGTTTCTACGGTGCAGTCAAAAAATTGACTTTTTTGAAAAAGTTATTCTATTTAGCTAATAGTATAACTACCGATGTCATATCAGCTAGTGTCCTGCTCGTGGACTACTCTAAAACTAAACTTTACCTTATTACAATCCTCATACAAAATATTAAGGGGAATTTCAATCTTAGTGGACAAATGCGAATCTATGTTTAATTTTAATTTATTGAGGGACGCAATTGCAATAAGTAAAGATATATTGACACACTTTATGGGGAAATGTGCAATACACTATATAATATGACGTGACATTGATTAAATACACAAATGCTCAATAATTGATCATTTAATTTCACCAGAAAAGTCATTTTTATGATTTCACCATAAAAATTTTCCTTCTCATTAATGAAACAAATTGAGTTTCCTTGTCAAAATAAAATAAAACCAAGGAAGCTTTTTAAAATATTTTTAAAATTTAATTGAGTGTGATTGAATTGTTATATAATAAGTTATGATCTTTTGTACTCCTAAATTTGAAATAATAATTTAAATCAAATGTATAAGCTAGGAGATAAATATACCAAGTATTTCCACCATAAGGCTTGCTAGAGAAACTAAAATAAGATTGAAATTTTAAGAAATTTATAAAATATTATTACATATGTTAGATTAAATTGATTGTAGTTATAACATCTCTCTTTTAAAATATATTTGCTTCCTTAACCATTGCCCTGAGGGCACTGGTTAACATTTCCTTAGTAAAAAGATTCGAAGAACATAATTTTCTTTCTATAAAGCATCCTTAGAACGGGTGTTGTAACCAATACCGATTCTTTCGAGAGAATGGTAAAAGTAGTGGAGTGTCGTTGGCCTAGACTCCACTTTTGGTCTGGGTCAAATCCAATACCACACCCATCAGCCAAACACCAATATACCACACCCATCAGCCAAACACCACACTATTGGCCTACATAAGCAGCACGCACCAACGTTACCAGGTGTGTCTCAGTTCTAACCTTTCCCACCCAACTCAAGTTTATACTGACTTGTGCGTCGGAGTGCATGCAATACACCATCTTCATCACGACATCGCCACCTCAGATTCCAACCTCCACCTCTATTCATGGAGAATTCATTGAAAATTCACAAGGGTCTTCTTCTAAAACTAATAACTTCTTTAACTTCCCCTACAAACTGTGAGTGTGTGCATGTTTACTTCGGTATATGAGTGAAACTGCATGTTTAATATAACACGAACAATTCGTTAATATGCAGATTGATAAACTTGTCGTTTTCTGACCAAGAAAGTGACAGTGCAAACCATAGTGATTCATTTTTGGATGATGCAAAAGACGCTGATATAGTAGATGAGGAAGAAGTACTTAAGGGTGAACAAATGTAGAGGGGTCAAACAAAATAAATTATACCCCCCGTTGGTGTTGGTAATTTGACGGCATATATTAAATTTGTGAATGAAGACAACACATATAAGTTTTACACGAAAGTATGCAATAATTATTGGTTTTGCTACTAGGAAGAATGATAATATTGTTGATGACATTTAGCAGATATTTTCATAACCATGTCGCGGTCTTTGTGCTTGACACTTGCACAAGAACGAGCATGAAAATGTGAAAAACAACCTTGTGATTAAAAAATGTTATATGATATAGTACCCAAAAATATGTATGATATATCATTTATCATGTTACTCTTTCATTATTTAAAAAAAAATGTTACTCTTTCAGTTTTTATAAAATCTTAAATATACATCAAGAAAAAAAATGTTACTCTTTTAGTTTTTATAAAATCTTAAATATACATCAAGATATAGTAACAAAATTATTTCTAAAATAAGAATAGAACTTAAAAAATCCAGTCAAACCACATTTGACATTTACAAACTCAAATTCAACGGTTCCTCATTGTGGTATCAAACTAGCACTTAACCCCGTAAAGTCTTCCTCTCAAAAACCCTAAAAACTAAACTTACAAGCATAGCCTTAAGAAATAAAAATAAGAGCGATGCTATTTAGTGCGATAAATTAACGCAAGAAATTGGACAAATGCTCTAATAAAGAAATGTTTCATGAATTTTCTTATTTTTGTCATGTTTTTGATACAAGACATAAAAAGCTACACAAGATCACAAAGAGCATCCACAATGGTAGTCCCTAATAGGGACTCCTTAAATGAACCCCACATGTACACATCATTTATTTATAATTTTTTAATAAAAGTGCCTATTAAGGACTCAATGACTTCAACGACAATACACTAAATATGTCCCACTAACTTTACATCATTAAACAAAAATTATTTATTACTTCTTTTGGAAGTGGGACCAAGTAGTACATATATTATTACCTCTTTTAAACGTGTGACCCGTTAGTTACTCAGGAGAGAGAGGGTCCTTATAGAGTGACCCGTTGCTTAATAAATGGGAGATCCTTAACCGGAAGTGGTCCTTGTTAAGTAAGGACCCCACATTGAAGATGCTCTAACACCTACTTTCCTTACATGTACTTAAATCACCACTAACAAATAGAAAATAATAATTCTTTGACAGATATTAGGGCATCCAACTAATTATAATTGAAATTGATGATTGGTTTATAAAAAAAAGTTAAATATGTTTTTGGTCCCTATAAATATATCAACATTTTGTTTTAGTCTTTTTAATATTTTTTTTCGATTTTTAATCTCTATAAAATTTTCAATCATTATTTTTAAATCAATTCATGTGTAGCATTTGTATTTTTTAATAAAATTGTGTGGAATATTGTAAAAGTTTCTCCCAAAAGAAATTAGAATTTTTCAACAAATATGAATTAAAATCGAAGGATCACAAGTGAATATGAAAAAACTCTTAAGAGATTAAAATTGCTTTTTTTAAAAATAGACTAAAAAACCATATTTAATTTAAAATAAGAAATTGATGATTGGAATAATGGGTTGTTGTGACTTGTGGTATTGGTGGAGGTAGGGACAGTAAGGATTAAGGATGACACACAAACTAAAATAAAAGTTCCAGACTCCAGTGGGTTGTTTCAACGGTGGCTGAGGCGGTGATGGACACAAACCAAAGAAAATTTATGAAGGGCTTCTTTTATTAACATTCGTCTAATTTCGTGCGTCATATAACATTTCCCTAAAAGTAAAATAGGGAAGTGAAGCTAGAAACTGCTAAACCAAATTAACTCTTTTTTTATAGCAACAATATTAAATGAAGAGTCATGTTAGAGCAAAGTCCATTCTTAAAAATTGGGCTTGGGTTTGATTACTATTTGAAACTTTTAGCATTTTTACAAAGGAGCAAAGAAAGATTTTTGAAGAAATCAATGATTCAGTCAACAAACAACATGGAGGTGTATATTTCTTACTTGGTTAGGGTGGAATTGGCCAAACTTTCATGTGGAAAACTCTTTCTTTAACCTTACGTTCAAAACTTTCATGTGGCAACTAGTGACATTGCATTGTTCTGCACACTTAGATTTCAAAAGACCCGTCCCTACATTAGATAACTCAACATGCAATATAGAATACGACTATGAACTTGCAAACCTTCTCAAACAAGCAACGTCGATTATATGAGTCGAAGCTCCAACGAGCAATAAGTAGTGTTTTGAGGCGTTGGATATAATCTTAAGAGATTTCATGAGCTCATACAACAATTCCAATTAAATATTTGGGAAAAAAGATGTTGTGTTTAGTGGTGACTTTAGACAACTTCTCCTTATTATCCCTAGAGGCAGTCGTTCAGACATAGTTCATGCATCAATCAATGCTTCTTATATTTGGAATCACCGTGAAGTTCTTACATTGACTAAAAACATGCGCTTGCAAACTAGCCAGCATACAAACAAGGCCAATGAAACTGCTGAATTCTCCTAATGGATTTTTCAAGCTAGAGAAGGCAAATTGTCTAAGCCTACTGACATTTATGCTAAAGTGGAAGTTCCAAGGGAACTTTTAATTGAAGACTACAATGATCCAATACACACAATTGTTTAGAGTACTTACCGGAGCATTACAAATCTTTTGAAGAGCATTAATATTATCTTCGACAATTGAGGTGGTTGATTAGATACGTTCTCGGTTTGCTTCCAGGTAAAATTTCTGCTGAAATTAAACCTTATTTTTTTATCATCGCCTCAAGTACATAATTAAATAAATATGTTGGTGAAATAGTAAATATCAAATTTCAAATTCAGTTGATCATTTCGAAGTTAATGATGAACAGATTTATGATGTACTCACTACAAAATTCTTATGTTCACTAAGATGTTTAGGTATGCAAAATCACAAAAGTATACTTGAAAGTAAGAACATCAATTATGCTTTTATAAGAAATCTCGATAAGCCTAAAGGTTTGTGTAATGGCACAAGAATAATGGTCCCAAGACTTGAGGCAAAAATAATTGCTGAGAAAAATGTAGACAAAATCACTTACATCTCAAGAATCTCTATGTTTTCGTGAGAATCACCATGGCCATTTTAAACTTATGAGGAGACAATTCTCAAGTATTTTTTTAACGACAAAATTTATTAATAATCAAGTTCATGCACAAGACGAACAAGGACCGGCAAGACAGAAACTATAAAGCTAAGGGCGTCGTATATAGGCGGAATATCCAAAACAAAGTTCATACATCGTACATCTTAAACATCAATAAAAACAAACCTCCAAAACCAAATCTACACCAAAACTAAGCTAAACCCCCATGAATGTGAAACCAAAACTTGAGCTAAAACATCACAACTCCATCATGAATGACCACATAAACAAAAACCAAACACCTTTCGCCCGCTACACACACACCAAAGCCCCTCCAAAAAACCATCACACCTGCTGAAACCCCTAACAAAAACACATCACCTTCTCATCACCACAACTGAACCCAAATCCAACACTCATTCGGATTCCACCACCAATCAACCCTCAATCTGTCAGAGAAGACACCAAAACAAGCCCAAAACCTTGAGATAAGAAATTGATTTCCGATCTCGAATAAAAAGTGATCGGCCCATCAAACTCGAAAAACAAATCACTAAGGCACCCCTCAACCCCCAGACCTTCAAAAAAGACACCTTAACCATCCCAAAAACATGAAAACTATACACTAACTTCTACTCTCGAAGCAAAAACAATCGACCAACTAGAATCTAGAAGACAAGTCTTAAGACAGTCAACATGTGGAACAATAGTGCAAACAGAGCCAACTCGAAATTAACTCAAAAAAGAACCACTCAAACAAGCCACAAACCAACACGAAAACAACCTAAAACTAAACACGAGTAAGTATTAACTGAGATGGATTCAGATCCGAGGTTAGCACATAATCCATTTGATAACCAAAATAAAGCGAGATTCTAGTCACAAACGACTGACACCAAAAAAAAAATCACACCACTACCAATAGACGTACGGATTTGCCTCTCCGCACCACCCCACCATGAGTCTACATCATGAGGAGAAGGAATGGCGGATGGTTGCTCTAGAGAGAGGTTAGAGGGCAAGGTTTGTAGAGAGAAAATTGACAATTCTCAAGTATTGTCTCATATGCAATGACTATAAACAAATCATGAGGTCAACCCCTTGATAATGTTTGGTTTATTCTTGCCAAGGTCTATTTTTAGTCATAATCGGCCTTGACCAAGTGCAACAAGGTCTTTGGCACATGGTCTCTAACTTAGAGAGGTCTCAAAGTTTGCAGAAAAAACTTGTACCTATGACAAAATCTGTCAATAAATGTCATTTTTCTATAGGTAAAAGTCTGAAAGACAACAATTTTACTGTCAATTATGCATTGTTCGTAGGTAAATGGTTATTTATTTATAGGAAGACATGTTTGAACTATCACTCATACATTTAACTGCAACTTAATTATATGTCACTATAAATGGTGTTAGATGTTTTTCAATTCTTTTTAAATGAAAATTATCAAGATTATAACATGGCCTCTGGATTGTCGAGGACGATCCTAGTCACGGTCAACTCTATATTGCAATGTCAAGAGCGAAGAAGAAACGAGGTTCGAAGATCCTAATACATGATTCAGACAACATAGCTACATTTAATGTATGACATTTCACTATTTGACCCAAATAAAAAAAAATCATTAAATATAATTGAAAAAGGTTGATTATTACTGTAAAAGTCAACACTAATTCAGAGCGGTAGGAATCACGAGAGATGATAGTAAATTCAAATGTCATGGTGGATAATGAATATTTTGACCTGAAACATTTCAGATTTTATTTAATTATCATCAAAATACATAGTAGAGTGATCCCTAGTGGGGATTCGGCTACAATAGGAGAAATTAAGCAATCTTCTTTATTCTGTCTTGGTTATTTCCATAAGTATTACTTATTCATCAAGTGCAAGCTAGCCATGTCAATACTTCACCCTGCAATGAGTAAAGTGAGTTTGACATGAGTTTTCTTTACAAATCTATTATTCATGAAAAGTTCACGTTTATTAAAACAAAGATAATAAAATTTTAAAATTGTGTTTAGTTCCTCTTTAATATTCTTGACGAGTTTAATTTTGATACACCGTCTACATACATTATTTTGCACTACCAACAAATCACAACTAATTAATTATACGTGTGAATTTACAAATAACAATCATTAAAATCAAGCAACTTTTGTAAAAAAAAACATTTTTAATGATATGATAATTAAGATTGATTAACAAAGTCAAAAATCTTTACATTGACGTTCTAGATAATTTTTTTACTTAGTTCCTAAAATATTAGTTAATTTTTTTACTTAATGATCAGTTTCTTTTACTTAGTTCCTAAATTATGAATGAGAAATGTTAGGAACACACATAACACACATTTTTCAACACACTCTTTTTGATTGGTTAAAATTTACATGAGACCCACCAAATTTATATGGGATCCACATGATTTGGTGGAACTCATGTGAATTTTAACCAATCAAAGAGAGTGTGTTAAAAAATGTGTTAAAATGTGTGTTGCTTGCATTCCTCATTATGAATATATGCAAATAATAGTCCATTTATAACTATTTTTATAAGTAGTATACCATAAAGCAAATGATATTTGTCTCGTTTACTCCCTAATAAATTGTCAATCTATAACAATGTGACAAATTTTCATATACTTTATAGACTACTCATAAAATTTTAGGAAGAGTTCATATTATTTTCATATTCTTGAAAGAGTGATACTTGAGAGGTTAAATGAAGATTTCATTACTTTCACTTTTCAAGAATCACAAACATTTCATTAGCAGAGACTAGAACTAAAAAATTATTGCTCCTTCACAAAAATTACAATGATAAATTTAGTCTCTAAGAACTGCAAGTATAAATTTGAGATCCTTAAGAATGTCGTATATTGGTCAAACTAGTCTCCAATAGGGACTCAAATATTCATATAATTTATTATAGAAAAAACTAACTGGACTTGAGACTCTTAAAAATCAAATTAAAATTTTCAAATTTTTGAGAACAAATAGACCTTCATTTTCTTTGTGAGAAAGTAATTTAGGGCATTACTCGACAAAATATAAATGACAAAAAGAGGGGTGAGTTAGAGAGATATACGTGTTGCAGTCAATGGAAGGGGTAACTTTGTAGGGCACGTTGACGCCACACTTGGCAGGGGCACCAGCAAGGGCAGGAAGATTGAGTCCAGGTAAGCTGAGTGTAGTGGATTTGAGGCACCTACAAACACCTTGACGATCAGCGGTAGTTTTGGCTTGGTTATACACACTCCTAATCCCATTGCAACATGGTGCAGGGATAGATGGACCAGGGGTCCTTAGGTACCCAATACATGGTGCTACGGTGAGTTGTATCTGACCACATGAAAGGGCAGCATTGGCTAAGGGAGTTCCCAAAACCAAGCATATCAAAGCCAAGAAAGTAACCTTGACAATCATTGAGCTAGCCATGATTGGTTTGGAAAATTTGGAAGGAAACCTAGTTGAAGTGTGTGAGTGAGTGTGGAGGAGATGATTGTGTTATGGTAGATAGCCAAAGACTATTTATAGAGAATATTATACCAATTCAACTTTGGTTCCAATTTTTAACATTTATTGTGTGAGGAGAGTTTTTCCACCTATCAAAATCTCAAGAATAAATTTTCAACAACTCGGACACCTCTTTGATCATAAGAAATGAAAAACATCAATAATTGATAAAATTAAAAGACTACAAAGACATTTAACATGTTTTTTTTAGGGAGAAGACATTTAACATGTTAAAGCATGAGTTCGAAAACACAATTATCCATTTGTCAGTATTTGGTATGTGCGAGTTTCACACTTATACATTTTGGAAATAAAAAGGGACTACATTCTTCAAAATTATTTTGAAAAAAGACTAATCTATATAGGAACTATATTATTTTTGAAAAGTGCTAGATCCGACATGACACAAGTTACATTTGAGTGACTTTGTATTCGGTGACTTTGACTCAATCTCTCTCTTAATTAATAATTCTCTCACATCAAAATAAGTTATTTTAATCATTTATCTATCACTCTCTCATCTAAAATAAAAAGAATCTTGATAATCTAAAATTCAAATCTAAGATAAATATATTCAGATCAAGACTTGTTCCAAATGAAATTCCAAATATTCTCGAACGATTCCTTATAAAAGAGCACCATTTAATGCTTGCTAATGAGCCCCCCGACCAGTGCCTACAAGGGCCAACACAATGAGCACCTTACCTAAAATGGTTCAAAATTAAAAATAAAAAATCAATCATCTCCTCTATTTCTATATATGCACACCATGTGGTTTGGAAAAACCTTGTAAGTTTTATGCTTTCTCCAAAATGGTTATTTGGGACCTAAGGAGCAGGCGCCACTTTCCGCTGAATTAAAGCTTGGAGTACAACTAAACGTCTTTCAACCAAAGAAGATGAAGAAACGTTATAAACGTTAGAAAATATATCATTTACACTATAATTTTTATACCGAACGTAAAGTTTGTAAAATAGACTAATTAATTCCTGAAAGAGCATATTTTATCTAAGGGTGTTGCTAACCGGTGCCTCCAGAGCATTGGTTAAGGAGCAATAAATGAACAGATTCAACTTATTTTACTTTAATTAAAATGATAAATAAGGTAACTAATTAAAATAAAAAAAATTGTATTTAATAGTCTGTCAAATTTCCTTTTCCATTTCATATTTACATTTCTATATCCTTTTCATTTCTTAACAATTTATTTTTTTTCTGTTTGTGGATTTTACTCAAACCAATTTTTCTTTTGTGAATCATATTTCTTTTTCAAACCAATTCACGGAAGCCTATGCATAATTAGCAACATTTTCAATTAAAATAAAATCTCAAATAAATTAACAATTCCAAAAACATAACCAATTAAAATATCAAATACAACCTCTCAAAAAAAAATATCAAATACAAAATCATCAAATGTGTAAAAATTACAAAATATTCTTCAAAACAAAATAGGATTCATGCTTGTATCACAAAATAGGAAATTTGATAGAGTATTGAATACACATTTTTCTTCTTTTAATTAATTGCCTTATTTATTACTTTAATTAAAGTAAAATAAGTGGAATTTGTTCATTTAATGCTCTTTAACCAGTGCCCTGGGGGCACTGGATAACATTACCCTTTAACTAATTAACCAATATTAATAAACATTTTATTTTGTGTATGTTTTTTTTTTTAACAAGGCAAAATGAATTATATTACTAACAAAATCAATTCACCCCGCACAAAGCGTGCTAGGAATGAATCGAATCACTCAAATAGTTTGTGCATGGTTTATATTGTGAATTATATAGTTAGGGTATAATAATTTTCTTCTATTTTTTATGTCGAAGTTATTATTATTTTTTTTTTTGGAAATAATGTTGAAGTTATTAAGAAATACAATATTAATGAAATATATATTTCTCATAAACTAATTGATTCAGGAAACAGAATCTTTTAACTACTTAATTTAAAGTAACAATTTTTTTATGTATTTCATTGAGATGGAATTGATCAAACAATAACTTTATTTCCTCCTTCAACATCCCCAACAAGCTTTAAAAAATTTAAAGTTGAAGCCATCCGGACTCATCGACTCAGGCTTTTGTTTCCTTTGAAGTGTTTTACCACCTCTAAAATTTCCTCCTCAAAAAGCCTTTAATCAATTCCTCATTTTTTGTTCCCCTTCCATCGAAGGGACCTCCACTCCATCCAATTTAGGTCTGTCCGAAATGACATCAAAGAAAAGTTTAGAAAAATAACTGAAGACTTTCGGTCTTATTGCAAATGGATGATGCTGCCAAGATCCTCCTACTTTGATGGCCGAGATAGAATTTGATGTTTTCCTCGATTTAATGCAAGCATGAAAGTATGCCAAATTAGACCCACCCTCATATATCTTCTTCTATTCGATCTTTTAATGTCCCCCACTAGCAACTTCAACTTTTCTTTTATAATATACCTCATCCACCTTTTGATGAACCATTGTTCCAACTTCTATCCACCCCCGAATGAAACTTTTCAATCTCAAGACAATGGTTATTAAAGCGAAAGGCCTAGGCCTCAAATTTTGATCAAAATATCGGATGACAATTGAAAAATGATCTGATACATCCCTTTTTAAATCCCAAAGACTCACATCTTCTCATTCCAACATCCATTTGGGGAGACTATAGCACTCTGTCGATCCTACTCAAACATATTCAATTAAGTAGAGATGTATCAAACACAAGACCTTAATAAAATTGTTGAAAGCTTTTGAATCTTCTTCGTCCCCCACCAAAGTATTATTCCCTTTTCTCTCTCCCTTTCCTATAATCGAGCTAAAATCCCCCTTTACACACCACAAGTTCACAATCCAATCAATCCGCAATGACAACACCTTCTCCCATAACCTTATCTTCGAATTTCGGTCACAAGGGGAATATATGTTAACCATTATGCAAATTTTCTTTTGAGTTTCCCACTCTAAAGCCACTCATAAATTCCTTTGGAAAGTATTTTTAAGCCCCCCTTTTACACCAACCCATATAGACAAAATTCCTCTGCTTCCTATTTCGAGATGAAAAGCTTAATTGAACCTATCTCCACCCCATAATATAAAAAGAACCTATCAACATCCTCCTTCTTAGCTTCTTTTAAGGACAAGAGATCAACCTTATTATTTTTTATTAGTTCTTTCACCTTTCTTTTCTCACCCGAGACCTAAAGCTTGTAATATTCCAAGAGAAAATAACCATTGATCACCTTCTTCTTCCCCTACATTTTTCAATGAATCATCCAAGTTATCTTCTAGATCAAGTAACATCTCAATTATAGTGATCCTTTCTTCATTTCTCATATCACCGAGATTCATCCCAATACTAAAGAGTCTTTCTACTTCTCCTAGTTGGTTTTTAAGACCCCACATCAATTTATATTGTGTCTCATCCTCTGTCAAATCAAATTTTAAAAGAAGAAATCGACACCGTCTTTCCCCAACCTTTCATATTGGTATGTTGCACCATCCCTTACCACCAAATCTACTATTTTTGTCAACCTTCCTTCCTTCCTCCCTCCTTCCTCCATTTTGTAATAAAAGAGTGTAGGTTTGTGTTTTTATTTTTTTTTCCTTTTTTCACCCCTTGCATTCTTTTTTTCTCCCATGCCCCCTTTCTTATCTTCATTCTGGACATGGCTAACTTGATTGAGCTGAACTAAATACTCCACTCTAAGTTGGGATTCCTTACTATCCTCCAATCTTTGAAATATCTAATCTTCCAATTCAAGATCTAGTACTTTAACCCGATTGGATTTACTTCCCCTTAATATCCTCAAAATAATGAGATTGTAACCAAAGAATAACGAGAATCAAAGACAATTTACTCTATTTATCAATTGGAAGTTATATAAATAATTGAAAGTTATATCTATTGAATTAAGTAATTTTAATTTAACAAGTAAATATGGAGTAAATGAGGGGACCCAATATTAAGAAGGGGATTGAGCCTCTAAGAAATATACAATATTGGTTAGAGGCCCAATCCCCTTTTTTACTTGTTAAATTAAAATTATTTAATTCAACATTGCCCTTCTCATTCTCTAGTTCCTTCAAACCCAACTCTTTTGCGATAGGATAGAAGACATTCCCCTTTCTTGCCTTCTCTTCTGTCTTTATCGCCCCCACCCCTTCTAACTATGTTACTTGATCCTCTGTCATACTAGAGGAAGTTTCCATCTCCCCCACCTTCTATCAATCTCCCCTTTTTTCTCCTTGCTATGAACCTTTTTTTAGTAGGGTAATATTTTGAAGAATGGGGGAATGTGATATTGTTTCAACTACTTTAACTTGTGTTGATTTTAACATCTAACCCTCATTTAAACTGTTAACCGCTTGACAATTTCCCTTATCGTGCTAACTGACTAAGCCATCCTTCTATGAGCCATCATCAGAATCCTCGCACAACCAATACAAGAAAATAAGCAAATTGCGACACCTCATCTGCGACCCCTACCTTGCAACTGCAACAGTTGTTGCAGCTATTTGAGTGAACCGTCGCAGGGTTTGTTTGTTAATTAATAAGAAGGCGCGTTTTATTTTCATTCCCCTGCTTGACCCAAATTTTCATTCCCCCCCTTTCTCACTTTCCCAAATCTCTCAAATCTCCATCTCACTTTCAAATCCCCCCTTTCTCACTTGTGTCTCACTCTCAAATCTCCATCTTTCTACTGCAAAACCTAACTCCCAAAACTCTGAAATCTTCATCTCACTCGTTTCTCACTCAGAATGAGAAAACCTAACCCCCAAAACCTAACATGAGATTCACAACAAAACCTAGCATGAATCTAACAATTGGTGCTCACTCAGCCACTCAATCTCAGAATCACAAAACCTGACCGCAACAATCGGTGCTCACTCAATCTCAGAATCACAAAATCTAACCCCAACAATTGGTGCTCAATCACTCGATTGAGTGCTCTGAATCACTCAAACGGAACTCAGATCACTCAATCGGAACTCTATCTCAGAATCGGAACTCAACTCACTCACTCACTCAATCGGAACTCAAACGATACTCAAAAGGTGCTCACTCTATGAAAGGTCGCAAATGACTGTTGCGACCCTAACATTAACGCATGTTAGGGAACAGTCGCAAATGTACATTTGCGACCCTTTTAACAATCGCAATCAGCAATTTTAAAAGTCGCAAAACCCGTTTTTTCTTATAGTGAACTACCCTTTCTCTGACCAGTCGTCGTAAAATTGATCCTCAGGCCTCGATTCAAAATCCGTCAAAATTTATGATGATGAACTACGTTCTTATCCACCCATTTCTAGCACATAATAGCCCAATCGCTCCTCCATGACTCTTGCAAAAAGTTTTCGGCGCCCACCATTACCTCCATTGATACATCTACTTCCTCCCAAGAATGAACTGAAACCTTTTAAATTGGATTTGGAACTAGTTTCTCGGTTCAGCTGAATAAGAACTCCCAACTTACTCATAATTTTTTGAAACTATACCCAACCTCAAACATGGAGGTGACTTCCATCGATATTCACCCATAGCCTGATGTAGGAGGGTTTCCATAGTATTTTTCTTTTAGCCCAATTTTAATAATTTCTGTTTTATTTTCTATTTTGGATTTTTGGCTCATTAAAGTTTTGTTATTTCCCTATTTAAGCTTAACATTTTTAGCCTGAGAGGCCATTTTTATTCATTAAATAATATTTTAGAGAGTTTTTTCAATTTCTGGTGGATTCCAGAACCCTATTTTCACAGGTTTGTCGTTTCCAAACTTGTTTCTTTTCAATCTAGGTTTAGCACTTGCTAACCATTGCTTCCGTTCTGCGTCAGTTGGTATAAAAGCAGGTTTCTCCTGTTCTTTTGGTAATGTGATCAACCATGGGAGTTCAAATGGTGACGAGTCAGAGTTTTCCGGCATAACTGCGAATCTTACCACGAGCATCAATGCTTTGACTGCAAAAGTGGCGATGTTAACAACGCAGGTGAATAACCACGCCAACAACACAACGGTAACAATCGGGAGAAGAATGAATTAGGGTTCCACATGGTGGATTCCGGAACTATATTTTCAAAGGTTTCTCTCTGTCACCACAAGAACAACAACCACAACCAAAGCGAGAAAGCTTCCTCAGCAAACACTTTTTTACTGACCTTCATGATACAGTGGTGCTGCAAAGCATTTAAAAGACATGGAGCAAGTTGAATTGTATCATGTGACTGTTGATTTTAACCATAGAACAGAACAAGATCATAACATCATCAACAATACTTCCCATTTAACAAATCAAGCCATCTATGCAGCAACAAATGCATCTAATTGGCATGCTCTTTCATTCCAACAACAACAACCACATCATCATTACAAAGCCAACAACATGCAATTACAAAATTACCCTTATGGTACTCAAACTCAAAAGCTTTGGTGCAAACAAGGACAAGATTCTGATGATCATAGTACTTATACTACTGCCACTGATGTTTATCAACTACAATTAGGGAATAATAATAATAATACTCACAATTTCTTTGGTTTACAAAATATCATGAGCATGGATTCTGCTTCGATGGATAATAATTCTGGAACTAATTATGTTATTTATGGTGCTGTGAGGCATGGGATTGTGTATGTGTGGGATATTCGTTGTGGAAGAGCATCTACTACATTCCTTTAATGGGATAAAGACAACTACTATATTTTTCAAACCAAAACATCTTTTCATTTCATTCAATGGGATCCAGGAGGGTGGTCTCTTGTTCATTGGAGGAGTCAACATGCATTGATAGATCTTTATTAGAATGAGAACTCAAGGTCGAGTTCTTCAGAGGTGGAAGAGACTAATGTAGGAGGATTTTCATAGTATTTTTATTTTGCCCTAATTTTAATAATTTCTGTTTTATTTTCTATTTTGGATTTTCGGCCAATTATGAATTTGTTATTTCCCTATTTAAACTCAACATTTGTAGCCTAAGAGACAAGTTTTATTCATTAAATAATATTTTTGTTATGAATATAAGTAAATAGAGATGATAATAGAGAGATGGAGAAGAAGAGAGAATAGAGAGAAGTATTCTTATTCACTGATGTGTTCCTGAATGTTACAAATGAGCTCTATTTATAGGGAAATAGAGTAGCTTATGAACTAAATCTAATAACCTAGTAGTATGAGTCATTAACCCATTTGCTATTTGGACATTCATTTCTCCCTAAATTTTTTAAAGTGATCCTTCACGGATGCACTCAAGAATTCATTAAGAAAATTTTGTCTTTGCAATCTCTTAAGATGTGTCACCACTGAATTGAATTCTTCGGAAATTCAGAGAGAATAAACATTAAGTTTTTATGATCTTTTCAGCACAAACTTACAATTAAATCAATTATTTCTGCAATTATAGAAAGGATGCATCACTAACGAATCAACCATTAAGTTTTATTTTTTTAAGTTCTTCAAGAACTCTATATAACCGATCCAATCAATTGTTTGTACGATCCTTCAGGGATGTATCACTACTTCTTCAAGAATTCATAGAGAATAAATGGAGTTTTTTTAAGTTCTTCAAGAACTATGCAACAACTTTAAACAATAAAATCAATTATCTAAGTAATCATTCATGGATTAATACTTTTGAATTCTTCATGAATCCAAGGAGAAACCGGCTTTTTGTTCACAATCAATCATTTATTGTGCAATCATTCACGGTCACAATTGAATTCTTTAGGAATTCACGGAGAATAAAAATTGAGTTTTTAAGCGATCCTTTCGGGATTCATCACTGTTGAATTAAAATAAATAAACACTATAATTTGTATAACAAACAATTATGTGTATCTATAAGGCACTGATTCCATTTGATGGAAGTGTAACAGTAACCTACAATCATCGATACAAAAGTATAACTTAATATAGTATTATTATAATAGATTAAGAAGAATTTTGTACATACACAGTTAATTAGAGCGTGTTGATAACGTGTTATGAATATAAGTAAATAGAGATAATAATAGAGAGATGAAAAAGAAGAGAGAATAGAGTGAAATATTCTTATTCACTGATGTGTTCCTGAATGTTACAAATGAACTCTATTTACAGGGAAATAGAGTAGCTTATGAACTAAGCCCAATAACCTAGTAGTATGACTCATTAACCCATTTGCTATTTGGATATGCACTATTAATATTTATAACAATTTTAGAGTTTTCTTAATTTCTGGTGGATTCGAGAACCCTATTTTCACTAGTTTGTTGCTTACAAACTTGATTCTTTCTAATTTAGGTTTAGAGTTTGCTAACCCTTGCTTCCTTTCTGCGTCTAATTCTTAAAACTCACAAATCGGTGTCCCACCATTAATCGAAGGTTGGAACTTATGGCTCTTTGCACACCATTCTCTTATTTGCTTGATTAGAAGATCAAAATTCATCCTCTGCCACTGCCTTTATAGATGAAAACCTTCCATCCATACATCAAATTTCATTCACCCCACCTCATGTGATGTTTCTAATCTTCCCTGGCAGATTGCCTTTCAACAATCTGATCATTTTAGGATCTGCCACCACTTTAACCGAATCTTCTGCCTCTTCTTGAGCAGTTTGTCTTGCTCCAAAACTGGAGCTTTATCACATGTTTATAGTATTGTTCTCCTTGGCAATCTATTTATCCAATGTTCTTCGTTTATCTTTTCCTATACCCCCAGCTTGAATATCGTAATGTTTTCTTTTAACTTGAATTTTCCAATCCATGTATTCTAGTTGTTCATGATTTTCAACATCTAAAAATCGCAGACCCAAATCTTTTTTAATCTTTGGAAAATTTGTTATATAGAATGTTGTAACATTGCCGTTACATGGTAGCTAATCTTTTTTAATGTAATTCACACCGTGCATCGCATATCTACATGTTGTAGTGAATAATTATTGTAAAATGTAACTAATTCAAAGTAAGAATCAAAAGAGATATGATGACAATTACTGTGGAAATATTTTGAAAAGAAATATTTCTGATTTTATTTTAATTATCATGGAAATACATAGTATAGTGATCCCTATTGGTGATATTCTGTTACAACAGAGAACTTAAGCCATTTTTTTTGGTAATAGTAAACTCATCTCCTTTATTATTTCCGTCTTTGGTTATTCATCAAGGGCAAGGCCTTCAAGCTGCTCAATTCTAGTTTACCCTGCAATGAATAAAGCGAAAATGACATTAGTTTTCTTTACAAATCTATTTTTTTTTTGTGACAGAAAACCTACTTATTATCCATGAAAAGATTTTTTTAAAAAAAAGTTTCATGGTAGGGCTAATAGGGCAGAGAATCCATTAATAGAAAAAGAGGGTTGGTGGTGAGAGATGTACTTGTCGCAGTCCATGTCAGGGCTAATAGGGCAGCCAAAGTTGACACCACAGTTCGAAGGGAGGGTAGAAGCAACAGTTCCATTGAGCCCAGGTACGCCGGTAATAATGGATTTAAGGCACCTACAAACATCTTGACGATCAGGTTTAGCCTGGGCGTTGTCATTTACGGCCCTAACACCGTTGCAACATTGATCAGAGGGGGATGATGCAGGTGGGCTTGTTACATAAGCAAGGCATGGTGTTAAATTTTGTTTCACTTCATCACATGTAAGTGAAGCATTGGCTAATGGAATGCACAAAACCAAGCATATCATAGCCAAGCTAGTAACTTTGACAAGCGTTGAACTAGCCATGATTTGGAAATTTTGGAAGAGGAAATGCAATTCAAGTGTGTTAGTGAGTGTGGATTGGTGAATGGTTGAGTAATATGGTGCCTATTTATAGATAATATATGGCCAACTCTACTTCAAATGTTTAACATTGATTGTGCAAGGAGAGTTTTACCAATGATCAAAATCTTAAGAGTAAATACCTAACTTTACAAAAATTCATATATCTAATTTTTTTATCTGTAAAGATGGAGATTAATATTTGAAGTAAGGAATGGACCGGCATCCACTATGTGTTTATATAATTCCTCTTTAAGATAACGCACAAGTACTCAGGATTAAGAGATAAGGCACACTATCAATGAAAAGAGTTGAACTCATGACACATGCAATAGGTATAAGCAGTTTTAGTATTCTGATATTCACAACCTGTTTGACAGCTTTTATCCCACATTCTGTTTGATTGAAAACGTAGTTTTAGTGTTTGGTAGGTATAAGCAGTTAACTGTAAAATTAAAAACTAAAAGGTACTCCCTCTGTTTCAAACTACATGTCATATTTTTATAATGTACACTATTCACATTATTTATTTTGACATACTTTTTAACTAACATATAAATACAAATGTTAACATGTAAGATGTTGTTCGATTTGTTTCGATAGATATTTACAAAATTTTAAATTTTTATAATTTTTTACTTAACACAATTAAAGATATTAACTCTCAAAGTTGTGCATTGACATATATGAAGTGGTTAACTGCGAGATGTATTTTGAAACAAAGATAGTAGCATTCAGATAGTAGTTACTGAGTTAGCATAGTCATGTTTAGCTTCCCTTCTCTTGCTATTTTTCACAGTAATTGAAAATAAAGATGAAGAAGAGGCATTGTAAGCAAGGCTTTGATTAATTGTGGAGCACTTGTGCCTTATCTTGAAGTGACAAGTTCTATAGTTCAGCCATAAAAAATCTGAATCGTTTAGGTTTTTAGTAGAAATTCACATTTTTTTTAACATTTGTTTAAGGAAAAATAAGGATAAACTAACATAACATTAAGTATTTTATAGTTCTTGAAATCAATTTTAAATCAGTTTTTGCAAAACGTACAAAACTGTTAACAATGTAATTCTTTTAAGTAACTTGAATAATGTATCATAATACATCAAATTTATGCAAAAATTACAAGTTTCTAAAAAAAAATTAATTAATATTTTTAAATATTCTCCCGGTTTATTTTTAAGTGTCATTTTATAATAATACACTTAAATTAAGAAAGGGAATATTTGGAGTTTTTTCTCCAATTATACCCTTATACTATTAATCAACAAACAAATTCCTATTGTTTTACCGGTCGTTTCCAATAAACTTAATATCTCATCTTCTCTCTCATAATAAGTTAGAGTTTTTTTATCATGTACAAATTTGCACATGTTAAAAAGTTTAAAACAATACTTTTATCTTGACGCTTGTGCATTTTATATTAAATATGTAGATTTTTAATAAACAGTTAATGTTTTTCAATAAAAACGTTGCTACTTTTAGATGATTTAACATGTGCAATATTGCATATAGTAGACAAACTCAATAAATAATTGTGGTACACTCTCAATCTCCGATAGATTTCTATTTTTTTTTCTTGCACAAACTCAATCTCTCCAATAAAATTGATGGATCATCTTTCTTCCACTCCTCTTTTTGAACATTCATGGATCCTTTTGTTTTTTTCATCAGAATTGTTCTTCTATTTTGCACTTGAAATCTTTAACAATGTTACTAATATTATATATAAAATTAGAACTCTTCATGAAATCATTTATATAGGTAACAATTTTTTTTTTAAAGAATAGTTAACAAAATTGTTTCATGGAAGTTTAAATTTGCACATAAAAACAAACAAACATTATTTAAAAAGAAACTAGAATTTTCGAAATACATACCTTTAATTAGTATATTGAAAATTAGTAAATACAAGTAATTGAGAAAATGTATAATTGACAAATTGTACTCATAAACTATCAAAACAATAGTTAAATAGGAACAAAAAATCAAACGAGACTTGGAAAGAAACTGATATAGTAGATTTTTCGTAAATACTTCTTTTGACCCAAATTATATGACGTTTTGGACATTTCACACGTATTAAGAAATGTAATTAATTTTGTATGGAAAAGAGGTATTATGAGTTGTTTTACATAATTGTCCTTAATAAATGGTATGATAAAGATAAATTAAATAATTGAAAGAAGAGAGAGTAATACATAGTTAAGGGTATTGTCAAAAAAAAGTTAAGGGTATAATAAAAAAATTAACATTAACGTTTTATTGATATCGTAAATGACTTATAATTTGCGGCAATTTTTTTCTTGAAAACAAATAATTTATGACAGTGGAAGTAGTTGTTGTTTTCAAATAAATAAATAAAATTTGGAGAATGCTAACCAGTGCCCCAAGGGCAATGATTAAGCATCCAAAAAAATTAAGTTTTCATGAAAAAGTTGTGTAGTCATTACTTTATTAAAAGTAACATCTTATATTTCTAAAACAAAATTTCTATTTGTGGATTCCTTAACCATTGCCTTAAGGACACTGGTTAAAAAGACCCATAAAATTAGACTTGAAGAACGGGACCGTAAGCAACTAAACCATAGACGATTTGCATTAAAGTTGTAGTTTGATGGTGTGTTAGGATGTTTTCGTAATGAGTGTGACCCACTTGCAAGAAAAAAACTGTTTAAAGATAAATGGCTTAAGTATAGTTTTGATCCCCTATTTTTAAATTTGTTAACTTTTGATATCCTTTTTTTTTTATCGAATTTTTGATCCCCCTAGTTAAAAAGTCAATAAAATTTCTTGTCTCCCTCATATTTGAATGATGTGACGTGCACATTAATGACATGGATTCTACGGACCATTACTTACATGATCAATTAAATGAGGTGTCAAATCCATGTCATTTAAATTAAAATATAATCATATGATTATATAATTAGAATTTTAAAAAAAATCTGAAAAATAAAAATTTCTATATTATTCAACAACCCTAATTTGTAAAATCCTCAAATTATTTCTCAATGAGCCCCTAAGTATGAAATTAATCAGACTCCCTTCTTCTTCCCATCTCCGTCACAGGTCATTGTTACCCTCCTTCTTCCATAATATAGTTTTGGCATATTGAATAAATTAATCACCCCAGTAAAAAAATTCACAAGATCGTATCACCATCCATGTTCTTAAAATTAATTATCACAATCGTTAATGTTATTGCTAAAACAAAGATAAAGGTTGAAGGAGCGCAACAACGATTAACACACGTTCTTAAAATTAATTATCACAATCATTAATGTTATTGCTAAAACAAAGATAAAGGTTGAAGGACTGCAACAACGATTAACACACGTAAGTTTTTGGAGGTGAAGACAAAATTGTGATACATGCAAAATCAAAGAAGAAAATTGAAGGAAGGATGAACTCAGCTACAATTGAAACTTCATCTCTTGAATAATCAATTTGGGGACAAAATCGGTGAACACGCATATTATTTTGAGATTTAGGAGCCGATTGAAAATTAATTTAGGGATTTTATAAATTAGGGTTCTCGAATAATATAAACATTTTATTTTCAAATTCTTTTTTTAAGGGCCTTCTACGGTGCAGTTAGAAAACTGACTTTTTTAGAAAAATTATTTTGTTTAGCCAATAGTATAACTGTCGATGTCATGTCCGCTAGTGTCCTACTGATGGACCACTCTTATACTAAACTTTACCTTATTAGAAATCAGTCCTCATACAAAATATTAAGGAGAATTTCAATCTTAGTGCACAAATGTGAATCTATGTTTAATTTTGATTTAATCAGGGACACAATTGCAATAAGTAAAGATATAATGACACACCTTAAGGGCAAATGTGCAATACACTATATAATCTGACGCGATATGGATTAAATACACAAATGTTCAAAGATTGGCCATTTAACTTCACCAGAAAAGTCATTCACATGACTTTACCATAGAATTTTCCTCATATGTTAAGTTAAATGGCATGGATTTGACACCTCATTTGATTGACCATACACGCAATGTCACGTAGGATCCATGCTATTAATGAGCGCGCCACATCATTCAAGTAGGAGGGGATTATAATTTTTCATTGACTTTTTAAATAAGGGATCAAAAATCCGGTTTTAAAAAGGTATCAAAAGTTAACAAATTAAAAAATAGGGAGATTAAAATTACATTTAAGTCAAAATAAATGATAGTTTTCATCCAATATTAATTTTTTAAAAGGCAAAATGAATTGATATTGATAACCAGTATGGACAAAGACAAGCACACAACCAATATAGGAACAAACAACTACCAGAGAGGATGTGTCAAAAAAAAACTACCAGAGAGGTAACCCTAATTTTCAGAAGCCTCAATATCCTTACCAACAATACTGACAAAATCCTCAAGAAGCTAGAACACAAACACTTGAGGATACATTAAAATTATTTATGCAAGTCTCTCTTTAGAACAAGAAAAACATAAAGCCCTCAATCAAAGATATTTGAGGCACAATTAGAGCAACTTGGAACCAAATAGGCCGAACGTCCAAAAGGTAAGTTAACATACATAAAAAATGCCAGCTTTAGCAGTGAATTCATATATAATAAGGTAAGTTCACTGCTAGCACTGAAAAGGTAAATTCACTTCTAACACTTCCACCCACTACTAGAAATCTACGTTTTTCCTGCGGATTTCGGCCAAAATTCCGCAAGAAATCAGTTTCATGCGGATTTTGCCAAGGATTCTGGTTCCGCGGTAATACCTTCATGGGTGGTAATTAGGATCCGCAGGTAATTTTTGGTCAGTGCTTAAAGAGTTTACCTGCCCGTAAGCGTGTTTACTGCAAAAAATCCAGTACTTCCGCAGCAAATGACACAGGGCAAGTCCAATAGAATTTGTGGGTCACGGCTACCATGCAAACCACACTAGTAGACATGGATGCACTAAGAGAGATAGTTTGTATTAATCTTGGTAATAACAGGTTGGACGACTATTTTTGTGTTATTAAATTTAAAATTGTTCTCGACTATCCAAATGGTATGGATCATCCTCCAAATAACACAAGAATCAAAAGGAGGAATGTACTTGCACCAAATCATGGAAGCCCACATGATAATAAGTCTCTTTTGTTGTTAATAATCCATCATTTGTATACATTCAAGCTAACTTAATTGGAAGATCATTGATTGGGAAAGTGATTTGAAGAACCTCTTCCTATATAACCAAGGAGTATGATCAGTTATGAAATGTGGAATCATCCAATTACCATATTCTCAATGACATTGGAAAGTTTAGTGTTGAGGCTTGAGGGTGTAGTTCACATTAGACATAATGTTAAGCACTTTAACAAGAGCAACACCATGTCAATTATCTGTCCAAAACGAGAAGTTTTGACCATTGTTGATTAACCATATGGAGTGCTGATCCACTCCCTCTATGTATAATTCGACGCCATGCGATACGTAAGATTGATTATAATAACTAGAAATTTAAAATTGTTGTCGTTGATATTCTATAAAATAAAATTACATACAAAAAAAAGAATAGGTGTTGTCATATGGTTAAAATGTTGTATGCCACGACCTCCACCAAATAAACTACTTTTTGAAAATCTTATCATTTCTTACCCTTCCAATCTCTTCGAGGATTGTTTGAACCCCTTCCTTATTTTAATTCTTAAATGTAGTGGGTCAAGTATCCTTATAGTTTTCGCTAATTCTGGGTTATGTAACCCACCCCCCTTTTGATCTTCTTCCCTCTGGATAATCCAATTAAGATTGTCAATCTTTTATTTTGTCACTATTTTATAATCTATTAAATATTACTCGCAATATAATTAACTTCGTGCAACACACATGTACACACTATAGTGATAATTACCGTAAAATGTATTAAGAGAGATGATGGTAAATCCAAATGTGCATCAGATATTGATTATTTTGAATTGAAATATTTTAGATTTTATTTAATTATATATTTCGGTTACAACTTACAATCGGAGAAATTAAACCATTTTTTTGTAAGAGTAACATCATCTCCTTTATTCTCTCTGTATTGGTTTTACCACAAACTAAGTATTACTTATTCATTAAGCACTAACCCTTCAAGCTGCTTCATACTAGTTTATCCTGCAATTAGTAAAGTGAAATTGATATTAATCTACTACTTTTTTTTCTTTTGGTTTCTAAAACACACACACACAAATATATATGCACACTCATGTGTATCTTTTTTAATCCCTAACATATATTGTAAATGTATATCAACGCGGCATATTATATATTTTATTGAATAATGTATATATGAAATAGAAAAAGAGGGTTCATGGTGAGAGATGTACATGTTGCAGTCCATGTCAGGGCTAATCTCATAGCCTATGTTAGCACCACAGACTTTAGGGAGGGCAGCCAAGGCGGTAAGATCGAGTCCAGGTATGGCGGTCATAAGGCCTTTGAGGCAACTGCAAACAGCTTGACGATCTTCGCGAGTTAGGGCTTGCGCAGTTACATCGAGAACTGCAGCGCAGCATGGTTGAGGGGGAGATGGAGTTGGGTATGCTACGTAGGAAAGGCATGCCATTAAAGTTATATCTGTATCAGGACATGTAATGACAGCATTGGCTAGTGGAATGCTCAAAATCAAGCATATCATAGCCAAACATGTAACCTTGACAAACATTGAACTGGCCATGATTTGGAAATTTTGGAAGAGGAAATGCAATTCAACTATTTTTGAAGAGGTGAATGGTTGTGTTATGGTGCCTATCTAATTAATGGCTATTTATAGAGAATAGATGGCAACTCAGCTTCCAATATTTAACATTTACTGTGCAAGGAGTGTTTTACGTACGATCAATATCTCAAGAGTAAACAAACAATCATTTGTATTTTATTAAATGTCATGTTGAATAAAATATTTTTGGCTTAAAGGTATGTTTAGTCCTTGCAAATAGGGGCCATTTAAAATTTCGTCTCTGTAATAGCTAATCCTGGCGATTTACCCTTGCAAAGTTTAATCATTTAAAATTTCGTCCCTTAACCCACTCAATGACTGCCACGTCATCAAATTTCGTCCCTTAACCCACTTACGTGGCAGTCATTGAGTGGGTTAAGGGACGAA
>Ga0315914_1000573_pt1 | contig 47880 bp, 15 predicted proteins | sample MpolenodulesMG_FD_203920 | JGI IMG/M metagenome (GOLD analysis project Ga0315914, IMG submission 203920) | Medicago polymorpha root nodule microbial communities from Los Angeles, California, United States - elongated nodules | ecosystem: Host-associated > Plants > Roots > Nodule | place: USA...
TTCCTCCTATAGACACCTTCTCGATAAGCACTAATAAATATCAATTCATAATGGAGTACATATTTCACCTCCACATTCTCAAAAGCCTCCAAAATCATTTTTTTCTTTCTTTCAAATTTGTCCCTCTCCAAATTACACAATCTAAACAGAAATCATTCAGATTGGCTAATCCTGACATCCGAATATATTGATCAAACTCCTTCCTCAGAGGCAGAACTAGGGGGTGCATGGGAAGCCCATGGCCACCCTATTCTTAACCCCTTTTTATATATATACCTATAGCGCTATAAATAATTCCTCCACTTTTTCAAGTTTTATTTTGGTCTTTTTTTTATATTATAAGAAAATAAAAACAAATTAATCCATCGAAATTGACACTAAAAAGAATAAAACCAGATACGTTTATTTTGGTCCAAGTGTTTTTCCTTTTATTTTGGTCCGTTAAATTACAAATGTTAGACAATTTAATCTTTATGTTTTTTCGTTTCATTTTGGTTCGTTAAAATACAAATACTATATACTTTGATCATTAAGTTACAAACTTTAGATATTTTAGTCTAACCTATTAAGAACAAAAATGTCTTTATTTGTAACTTTAAAGCCCTAAGTGTCTAAAGTTCAAAACTTAAAGGACCGAAATGAAACGGAAAAAAAAATTAAGGGACCAAGTTATATAAATTTTGTAACTTATGAGACCAAAATGAAAGAAAAAAGACTCAAGGGATCAAAGTAAAATCTAAAAAAAAAGTATAATTGAGCCTATATAAAAGTAAGTAACTTTAAAAAAATAAAAAAAACAACAACAATTTTTCTTATTTTTAAGGGCTTAAATACATAAATGATCCCTTAGCTTATTTGTTGTTTTTGATTTGGTCCATTAATTTTAAACTTTTCCTATTTGGTCCCTCAAATGACCTCCGCTAGTCATATTAATTATCTCCGTTAGTTTTTTAATGCGTAGTATTTCAGATATGATTTCAGCCATTAGATTGTAGGACCATTATATCTAACAGTGAACCACCAACACCAAAAAAAATTGTTTTTCTTCATCTTCATCAACATCAATCAACAACAACAACAATCCTTCAATCTAAAAATTCATCAACAACAACAACAAATCCAAAAATCATCAACAACAACAATTCTTCAATCTAGAAATTCATCAACAACAAACAACAATCCTTCCCGCATTTTTCTTTCTTAATCTTCATTTACTCATAAACAACCTAGAAAAAAATAATCATCATCTCATCACTAAAACTTGTTGTCGTTGATTAATGTAAGACACCATTTGATTATCAAACCTTCAGAATCCATAATTTCCTCTCTCTTGCAGCATCTGAAGCACGTTCAACATGCTTTCTCATTGGACAAAATTCCAGAAGAAAAAAAAAAGACATCATCTCATCACCAAAATTCGGATGAGATCTTCTAAAAAAAATTGGTCTTAATGTTGTGTTTTATTTGATATTTAGATTTTATAATTTTATGGTTTTTTATTTTTGTGTGATGAAGATATGAACATCATGAATAAAGAATTTGGGGTTTTTTTTATTTATGGAAAAAAAAATCTGGGCTTATTTGGAATTTTTTATGAATGTATGAAGATGATGATGAAGATGAGGAGGGAAAGAGATGAAGAAATGTTGAAAAAAATTAGATGTTTGTGATGCAGCGTTAGATACAATAAACCTCCATAATCTAGCCGTCCCTTTTTGAAAAAAAGATCAAAGAACTAAATTACAAAATTTATAAGGTCTACGGTGGACCACCTACAATGTTGGTTAACTTACATGGATCAAACTGATTGACGGAGAATATTTGAGGGACGAAACAGGAAAATTTTAGAGTTAAGGGACCAAATTGAAAACAACAAATAAGTTAAGGGGCCATTTATGTAATCAAGCCTATTTTTAAAAAGTACATAAAGCAGCCCCCTAAAGTGTTGTTTCTGGCTCCCCCGCTGTCCTTCCTCATTTCAAGTTGTCTCAAAACTTCAAAACCATTTCTCAAAATCCCAAACTCCCAAAACTCGTTTCCAATATTTCCTTTTCCACAAAAAACCACTTCCAAAACATCATATTTCACAAGTTTCGAAATCATAAAAGTCCCAATTTTCCTTCTCTGCAGGAGGACATGGCGCCGTCGTTTCTGGGAAAGCTATTTGATGCAGCTGCTCCTTAATAAGTATCTTCGTATTGTAATCAGCATTGTTAAACCGAATCTGAAAATTTATAAAAAAAAAAAAATGAAATGAGAATTTGTTTCGTCTAGAAGGGCCAATTCAGACGTATGAAATACCAGAACAGAATTACTATTGAATCAAACCTGAATCGCTTCCAACTCTGGCAAAATAGATATATCTGGCTGATCTTCCTTTGGCACTCCGTCATCATCAACCAAGTCTTCAGATTTTGGACCCTTCATAGACTTGTTATACCTCGAACGTGCATTATAAATCTGCTTGATAGTAATCCCAACGTCAGCTCTTCTTTTCTTCAAAGTCATAAGAATATTTTTTGGACGGACAGTGTTATTCGTCATCTCATGAACGAGTTTCATCTCTTCCTCATTTAAACGGCCTGCAATAGGATGTTCTTCTAAATTTTCCATCATCTCATGATTGTGTTTTCCACACACTACGGTAATTTCCCATACACCAGAGGACAAAAAATAACCCCGCAATCTGAATGGACACTCACATTTTTTGAATCTTGTGTCTTGGCGTTTCGACTGCTTCTTATATACACCACTCCTTTTGCATTCAAGTATAAGAGTTTGTGTTCCTCTATTATTTGACTTTGAAATAACAATACCAAACCCTAACTTGGCTGCTTCACCTCGAACCCATTTCAGCAGGTCATCTCGATTACTAAATTCTTTATCGGTGGCAAAGTGTTCAGCGAAATCAACGACTGGTTCAGCACTGTTAGGCTTCAAATCAGCAGAGGGATCCTCCATACCTGAAATGGTATCATGTTCATGAGAAAAATAGGCTTATACAGTAAGTACACATTCTTAGTTGGCCCATCTTGACCCTTTTTAAAATGAAAAGATTGGCTTATTCAAACGATACCAGTAATACGTAAAAATAAAACGCAAAAGAAACAATTTGAAGGAAATTAGAGTCACGTTTCATTTGCTTTCAAATGAAAATTGTGCAAATATAATCAATGGATGATAGGAATGAGTAATGAAACACACATTTTGTAAAATAAGGGTTTTATTTAGAGTGATTTTAAATGAGAGTTGAAGATGACGGATTTCAAATATATCATGTATATACTTTCCAGTGTTTGACATAAACTCAAAAATAACATAAACACTCAAAATTTGGCTAACAATATTCCTGTTATAACTACAAAGTTAATTACAAGTCATACGGCATCAACTTTTCAACAGGCCCAACCGGAAGGTTTAATAATAGACCAACATCAATTGACATACTTGATAACATTCTCCGCATATAATGAAATCCATACTAAAAGAAGTTACGTATCAAGGCTGCATATTCATTTACCCAATTATGAAAATTCACTAAAGAGAAAATCAACTTTTTTCCTGAATGCTGTTAAGAGGCAAATTAAAATTTGGCAAATGCAATGCAACAGCTAAAAACATGTAAGAAAAATAATTTACATAAAATAAAAATGATACAGTAATAGTGACAAAATAGCACTATCGGGTTGAGTACTAGAAACCTGTTTTAAAATTCTATAAAATATTGCTTTTCTTTTTTCTTTTTGGTCTAGTAGCCTAGTGGCTGGAGCTCACACAATTAAATGTGGAGAAATGGGGTTTTCGGGGTTCGAACCCCGACCCCTGCATAAATTATGCAATGTCCCTACCAACTGAGCTAAACTCACGGGGACAATAAAATTACAAAGCAAATCCCATTTTGCATTTGTAAAAATGAAGTTCCGATGATGAGACGGTAAAAATACAAGGCAGATATAATTCCACACTTATAAAAATGCATAGTTCTCTCTCCAAATACTCAGAATAAAAATACAGTATTCAATGTGGCTCCAAAGTTCCTGGTGATATTTGATCAACGCGTTCATGGAATATTGACACTTGATGTCATTTCCCTAGCTGTTCAGGCAATGCAAGCAAATTAACAATATCACCTTAACAAGCTGTTTGTAGTTAACCAATTTGTTGATTTTTTTTCAAGACTTTATCTCTATGCATAAAAAATTTACACACTTAACTCCTATGCCAAAATAAGAGGATCGATCAGACTCCAAAACTAAATAATTTACCAGAACATTCTTAATTTCCTTGAACCAAATTCACAAACCCAAAATGTTATTGTCTTATAAATTAAAGACTTGTACTAGAACAAAAGAACAAGGCACAACCAAATATAACACAAGGAGCATAACATTCTGAACCAATGTGGTTTTGGGTTTAATTAGCAAGAAGAATTATTTTACACATGCTTAAAGAACAAATACAAGAAGAGAGCTAAATCTCAGCCACAATCTACACTCTTTCAATATTCATTATACAAACTTAATAATAAAAACACATGAAGTCTAAAACAAATAAAAATATGAATAATAAGATACAACAAAAGCTAAATATCAGCCAGAACCTACATTCTTTCAATATTCATCCAACAAACTTGTAATTAAAACAGAGTCTGAAACAAAGTATGATATGAATAATAAGATAGAACAAAACAAAAACCTTACCTTTTGCTAGGGTTGAACAAAGAAACGACACAGATGCAGGAAGGGAAATGAAACCCAAAATTTTACCGTTGAATTTTGCAATTGCAAATCTTAACACCAAATTTGCAGAAATAAAACAAAATGAAAAACACAACAAAACAACGAAACCAAATATCAATAAGACAAATCAAGAAAACAACAATTCTACATGTGATGACGGCGAAGGACACAAGTCATTGTTGAAAAAATGAGATTCAAGTCAAAGGATTTCAGGTTTCATGGATATACATGAAAGGGAACAGAGTTAAAAACACCTTTTAAGTAGGTTAATCAAATAACCAACTCAAAAAATGTTTGCACTAATTTCAAAACTTTCACAAGACCAATTTAAAAGCCTGTGCTAAAAAGTATATTTTGCACTAGTATACATTTTTCTCTTCACACCAATTAATATTTAACAATGCCAAAAATAAATTACATAAAAGTAAATAAAAGAGACATAGAAATTGATTGTTCATTTCATCATATAGCAGCTAAATAAAATATTTTTACACAAAAGAACAATTGATCGGAGAGTGAGAGTACAACTACAAACAGAAGCAATCTTCTGCATTTTAATATACAAAACAAAACGAAAACTAAAAAGAAAAATAGTAAAATGGTTTTTATATATTTTACAAACTTAAAGAATGCTATCCTAAATGAGTTTGTGTGCCGCACAACATTTGCAATGAAAAAATAAGTTTAATGAGGCTAAGCATGGACTTGAATTTCAAAAGGAAAATATATGAGAATCACTCCAACCTTCGTAACACAGACACTTCTGATGGAAGGTGTGTTTAGTGTCCAACACCACACAGACACTTCACTTGTAATTACATTACATTACCTTCAATTAATTCTTTTTTTTTATTCAGCATGTTGACATGTCAATGTTGTGTTCGGGGTCCGTGTATGTGCTTCATACACCTCTTGAAATACTTTCACAATTGAAGTACCAAGATCATGATATATGAATATAAAACAAATTGAAAAGTAATTGCATAATTACATTGGATATGAAACTAGACAATGCATATACTGAAAACCCTAACATTTAGATCTACAAAAATCCAATAAAACAAAAACCCTAACGGCTTCTTCCACCGGCAAGAAAAAACAAACAAGGTGTAAAAATTTAGGTGAAACGAAACCGTTTTAGGGATTTAGGTTTTAACAGAGAGACGGGAAGGAACGAGTAGTGAATTTTTACCTGATAAGGGTTGACGGAGAAAATGTTTGTGTCGATCCGTCATAGTCACAGATAACGTTCTTCTTCCTACTGCGTCGCGTCGCGTGTGCCGTCAGTCTCACAGAAATCAGAACGAGAAGGATTGGGTGCGATAGGGTTCACTTAACTGAATCAAGAGAGGAAAGGGGGATTCGAGTATATGGGATTCGCGCCTTATATTTTTGTTTTATTTTTTTTTTTCTAAATTACCACAAGGTCCTTTTAAGTTTAAGGTTCGTAAAATATTAGTTTTTAAGTTATCTTAGTGACATATAAGTCCTTTAAATTTGAGATTTGTTATATATTAATCCTTAAGTTATTTTGGTCGCACATAAGTCTTTTAAATTTGAATTTGAAGTTTGTACACATTTCCATCTAGTCATTTTGTCACATCATCGTTTTTGTAATGTTTGGTTAACAAAAGAACTAAATTGAAAAACGTTTACAAACTTAAAGGACTTATGTGTGATCAAAATAATTTAAAGGATAAAATTTGTTACAAACCTCAAACTTAAAGGACTTATGTGTGACCAAAATAACTTAAATGATAAATTTGTTACAAACCTCAAACTTAAAGGACTTATGTGTGACCAAAATAACTTCAAGGACTAATTTGTTACAAACCTCAAACTTAAAGGACCCTTGGTGTAATTTAGTCAAACGTTTACAAACTTAAAGGACTTATGTGTGACCAAAATAACTTAAAAACCAATCTGTTACAAACCTCAAACTTAAAGGACTTATGTGTGACCAAAATAACTTAAAGGACCAATCTCTTACAAACCTCAAACTTAAAGGATCTCTGGTGTAATTTAGTCTTTTTTATATTTTGGTCAAATTAAAATTTGCCTTATTCCAAGTGAATAAGTATGGTGTTTGGATTTGAATTTTGTCCCTACATATAACAATAACTAGCCGAAAGACAGCATTCAAACGTCCTTAACTTTTTTCCATCTCTTATTGCATTTATATTTTGAAATTATCAACGACATTTAAGGATATATTAGAATTATTAAAATTGTGGGTTTTGTGGTGCGGGTTAATTTTGTTTTGGGGATAAAAGTCATCTTAACCGCAAAAAACATGAAATTTAGTTTTGTTCGAGTTGAATTTTAAAATAAAAACCAAACTAGACCAATGTGGTTTGGATTGTTGCGATTTTTTGTGAGACAATACAATTTTTCATTCCTTACATTTAAACCAAGTTAAAAAGTTAAAAACAACGTATTTTCAACAATATTTCAAATTTAATCGAGCATTACAATTTCATTATCATCTAACAATGTTCTCGTCAACATATATCAAATTAAAAACATAGATAAAAAAAGTAACTCTTTCCGATAAGAAATACAAAAGACTGAGATTTATCATTTTATAAAAGTTATCATTGTGTTTTTATTATTTAAGATATATCTAACATAAAAATATATGCAAAAATTGATACATTTCATTAAAAATGAAATGCTCAATACAAGATAGAATGTGAACTTGAGAATTGGTGTTGTTTATAACAAACTTAGCAAGGTTACGAACAACCATATTAATCTCTCTCCTAAAAGATTTGACATATGAGTTGTTATAGTACATGATAAAGTACTACGACATATGCATAAAATGGAAAATGGTTTCATCATTGATTGACAAGTTAAAAGAGTCCACAACACTCTTCAAATTTATTAAAAAAAAAAAAGATAACTTGTTTGAACTCTATCCCACTTCCACTCAATAATTTCTCATAAGCCCAAAGTCTCGTCCTCCTTAGAATTCAAAACGTACCCTTAAACATTTCACACTCGTCCTATAATCAAGTCTCAATTTCAACCTTATTACGTTGCTAAAAAAAAGACACGTTGATATCCCATCTAATGAACATGTGTGTGGGTAGTAATACTTGAGGCTGGCAAGGATGGAGAGTGGTCGTCGGTGCACAAGGCATAACAATGTGCGGCTTTCGGCGGTTTCTAGCCAAACCGAATCACATTGGAATGAGAGAGATCTTGAGGCTACGCAGGGACATGAATGCATGGTTGAAGGAAGACTTATAAGAATTGTTTGGTACTGCATATACCAACAAGATACATTAGCTTATTCAATAAGAACTCTACAGTTAAACGTGTTTGACTTGGAGTAGTTTTTGGATGGGTGGCGTTCTCGGAAGTTTCGCAAAAAATCTGTGAGTGAGGAGGACAAAGCACATTCAAAAGACTTATGTTAGTTTATAAGGTTAGTCGACAATACTTAAAGTCGTCTGGGACGTTACATGGATCGATGCCACATCTGCCATTCTAAACAGGTCGTTGTAGACGAGCAGTCTGCCCACTTTCTTGATGTGCCGCCCTCCACTTTTGAAGTAAAACACTACAACGATTGATTACTTCAGCAACACTTTCAAACATATTCTCTCAGGTTGATGCATTCATACTCCTCTGTATACTCCAACTTGTCGTCACAAACATACACTACTCCTTCGATAAAACATCCAAAATATTAAAGACTTTATGTGCTATATTCGACTAAAATTGCTTCCAAATTTACGTACTTTTTTCACAATGCATCAACAAGTGTTTTGTTGTCTCTAAACATCGGCTACGCCATGGACATTGGGCCACAATATTAACCCCGTTTCCAATCAATCTAATGGGTATAGGTAGGCAATTCCTTACAACTCGCCACATAAAACTTCACACCTTCAACTGAACAGCTAGCTTCCACAAGGTCTGCCAACTTCCCTCAACTACCAAAATTACATTTTTGACGAACTCAATCAAGCAAAATTACTATGTTGAGCAAACACTATACTTGAAAGGGGAATCCGATCTCAAATTTGTTCATTTTGGACCACATGATTAAAAAATCGTCACCATAATCCTTACAAAAAGTTTTGAAGCATGATGGTTTCATTCTTCCCACCCCTCTCTAACTACCTTATCAATAATCAACTCCATTGACCATAATTTTTTAATTATCGAAGGACTAATTTTTTTTAGTGTAGGAAAATGTTAGGATTAATTTGATATTATTTTTAATACACGAACATTAATGCAAGGTGTGTTGCACTTATGTGGTGGTTGAAGAGCTGCCCGTCAACATGGAAGTTTCACCATAAGTTATTATGTTGGTTTTCGACAAGTGGAAATTATTATTGGAGTGGTTTTAACTTCAAGTGAAGTACGCTCTTACGGTGGAGTATTGTAGTTGATCTCTTAAACCATAATTGTTAGTGAAGTCAATGTGAAAATTCTTGAAGTGATTTACCTTCAAGTGATTATACTTTTTATGGTGGAATATGATAGTTCTATTGAACTATGACTACTGGTGATGATAATAGAAATAATATATGTTGATTAGAAATATATATGTTGAAGAAGTCTCACATTATTTGGAATTGTTAAGGAAGAATGGGACCAAAATATATATAGACTCTAGTTATTTGCTACAAGATACACCGGTCATAAACACTTTAAACTTATATCTGACTTTTTTTTTCCATCTTATATTCTTGATTTAGAGTGTTGTGTGATGTAGTTAAGTATTTGCTTTGGATGATGTGAGTATAGTGAGATCAGTGGATGATTGAGAGTAGTTTATGTGTTCTAAAAATTTACATATATATTATTGGCATTTGGTTGTCATTAGGCAACATCACAGTTTTTCTCCGATTTTAGAGTTTTCAAATTATACTATTGTGTTGTTATTGTATTTACTTATTTACTTATTTTCTTGGTAGAACTCTAAACTAGCCAACGATGAGCCATTCACTAGGTCTCGTGTGTTGAGTATGCCGCCGTGGGTCGGAAGTGAATGAACTAGGGTTAACATGTCACCTTATATATAGATGATGATGTTTAGGGTTTTAGGGTGTCGACGGTTATTGTATTCTCCATATTTTACCTATTTAGTTCATCTCTTGAGCTCAAGTGACAATAAAGATATGTGCCGATAGAATGTGACAATCCAATATTGAAATTTTATGCTGACCTCTTTGTAAATTTTTTAGAGCCAAAATTGCTTATTTGTCCACTCGTGTGTGTACTTAATCGATTTGTCAAAAATATTAATTAATTGTTTGTTTAATTTTCATTATTTATTTATTTGTAAATTTCTATTTGACTCCTTTTCAAAAAATTCCTATTTGACTCAATTTGTGTAAATTATTTTTCATCTATAGATGAATAAGAACAAAGAAGACGCATAAACATCGGCTCAAACATTTTGCGTTTTTTGTTAAAAAACCATTTAACGTTTGGAAGGGAAAAGAAAGCACTTGGTAATGTGTATCAGAATATTCTCCTATATACCTCGAAATAAATAAATAAATGATTCAGTGTCTTTATCCCAAAGCCATTACTTCCATTACCTGCCACTGGCCATTGCCAGCAATTTTTCATTATTGATATTTAGTTAGAATTTGCTAATTTGTTTATAGTTGATTTGTCAATGCCCTAGTAGTGACCCATTAACTAACAAGATTGTAAAGGAAAACTTCACTCTTTTCTTTTCTTTTCTTTGGTTTCTCCACTTTTGAATGGGATGTCATCATCATTTGATAATAATAAATCAAACTCTCCCAAGTTGACGTGATAAGCTTGTTAAATGCGTACCTAGGACGATATTATTATGATTTGAATATTAACAAAGCAACCTCTCCAAAGTTTAGTATATTAGTTAAAAAAATTATATCTTAGATTCAAAGATTTTGAGTTCGACCTTAGCTAATATGTTTAGAAGGAGGTAAATAAATGTATATTCAATTATAAATTTTGAAAGTCTTCTATGCCAAGACTATATGCATTTTACCATCACCCTAAGTTTCTTTGTATTTTTTTAACAAAGTAAAGTAACCTTGGTAGCAAGATTATGTCATTTGTATTTTTTATGATAATATGAGAATGAGTATGTGATAGAGATGACAGTATGAATGCTACAGCTGTTTTATTAAACAAATATTTTATATAAAAAAAAAAGTTAAGATTTAAAGAAAACCAGTTTTGTTATTATTTTGAAATGTAATTTTTAAATAGAGGTTCTCAACATTAATTATGAGAAACTGCGTGAAATAGTTTCTCGTGTTTTTTAAAATTTTATTTATTCGAATAAAGTTGTAGTAGTAAAAGAATGAAAAATTTAAAATAACTTTTAAAAAATCTATTTAAATCGATTTCTCATTTGAGGTCGTCTTTAGAAAATTCTTTTTTAAAAAACTTATAACAAAAATATGATACACTTTAAAGATCATTTTAAAAAAAAAGTTGTCACATAGAGTATGCATGAGTGGTCTTTTTTTTTTTTTTTTTTGGTGGCTGAGTTCGAACTCCGGACTTTACATATATTATACATTGTCTATATCAACTGAGTTAAGCTCACGAACACGCATTATCTAATGTAGAGAGTACGTGTGAGTGTTGTAATCTTCCAAATACTAAATTTACTTGCTAACCGTGGATTTAAATTCATTAAATGATATCGCCACTTTTTTTTTTTTTTACAAAGTGATATCGCCACATATAGCGTCTATTATTTTAATTTTTAGAATTTCTATTATTTTTAAAAATAGACTCAAAATTACTTTTTGAATATATAATAAACAAGCTCATAATTCATCATATCGAAGGTAACTCACTCATTTTTTATGTTTGACGGTATTTCAAAATACATACATGCAAGAAATCTTTGTGTTGGATTCCCGTATTAAAATGATAACACATATAACATCCATCCTAGCTGATAAAGTCACTCAAATTTGTCCCTTAGTGTAGCTAAGTTGGTAGCTACCACGGATAATTTGTGTATGGGTTGAGGTTCGAACCGCGGATTCTTCACTTCTCCACATATAATGTGTATGAATCTAGTCACTAAGCTACTTGACAAAAACAAAAAAATCAGTCACATTTCATGCCTAACATTATTTCAAGTAAGATTAGCCCTTATGAAAAATATGCCATGCCAGAAATAAAAAAATAAAAAAAACTCAAATAATCAATCTCACATTATTAGGGTCGGCCCTATGCAAGAGTAACAAGACCCTTTGCACATGGTTTCAAAATTTGGAAGACAACATTTTATAAAAACCAAAATCATATTTATACTTTTATTTTTTACAATAAAAAAATAGGAGGAAAAATTGTTCCAAATAAAAAAAAAGGGACGAAAAAAGAAAAGAAACCTATAAAAAAAAAAGGAAAAAAAGAAGATTAAAATCAATACAGAAGAAAAAACTTTGAACAAGAGTAAGAGTAACGTTGACAATTAATTACCAAATACAGAAACAATATTTTTATTTATTTAATAAAAATAAATTAACATTTTCCCTCTATTTTCTCTTTCTTCCAACCATTTTCTCTACCTTTTCCGTTGTTGCAAGATTCCTTCAACCTCTTGCAACAATTTCAACATCTTCCTTCATCTTCTTCTCATACATACAAGCTTCAATTTCTACCAAAGGTTGAAGCTTTTTCACACATGATTTGGTTAAGAATTTAGTATATTGAACGGTGATTGATTCTGGGATCTGGCAGAAGCAGAAACGTGTGGATCTCTGCAATTTCTGCACTTTTTTCCATCTGGGTATTGTTGATTTGGGTTTCTAATGAGTAGTTTGAGATACAAGGCAGGGTTGTTTCTTATAGGTACTGTTGTTATCATTTGGGTCTCCTCTGCTGAAGTCACCCAGGTAAATTTATCATCTTTTCTTAATCATGATGTAAATTATTTAATTTTCTCATAAGTTTGGTATTATTACATAATTTGTATTAGATAGATAAATGTGATTTTGTGTTTTTTGGTATATTTTTTAGGCCCTTAAGTTTAGTACTAGTTCAATTCAATTTACTGATTGTGAAGCTTAATCATGTCATAGTATATAGGACCTTATTGTTAATTGTACTACAATCAATTAGGAAGCTGGTGTATTTGAGAGATGGATTTAGGTTGATATGGCTTTGCTTCATGTGACTTGATTTGGAAGCTTTCTATACATCATAAGATTCAATCAATTTTTTTTTTAAACTCGGTATTTGGACTAAGGACCGACTAATCTAGGGGACAAATCCCACTGTCTACTAGTGGGGACCCAATTGAAGTTAGGGCAAAGCTCTGTATGGCTTCGCCCAACACATGAATTGTTGGCACTTAGGGATTTGAACCTGAGACCTTGAGAGGAGCACACTCCTAGGTCATGAGTCTTCACCACGAGGCCAGCCCAACCCCTGGGGGTTTCAATCATTTTCTTATACATACACTATTTTAAAGTGTGTTTTTTATAAAGGTCGTGTGAGATCGAAAGCTCTGTTGGCTAAGAATGATTTAGTTTACGATATAGCTAACCTAATGACCCAATGAGATTGGCTTATTGGAAGCATGCTTGGTCCACAGGTGGAGAGGATGTATATAGGGATACTTCTTGGTAATAATTGGAGGTCCTGGTTTGATCCCATGTAAACAATAAGTTCTTTTGAGAGAGGTCTTACCTCTTTTGCTCCGTTAGTCTTGAATAGGATTACCTTTGGTAGGATGATATCTGTGGATTTCATCCCTAAAAATGCAGTCCTCATTGCTTTGATTTAAGGGAATATGTAAATTGTATTTATATATAATATGTCACTGCGGTGCTCCATTGTTCCAGTTATATGTTGCATAAGTCGTGTTATGTCTTACGTATGTGGACCAGAGGACACTGTGGTTTCTAAGCTTGAAGGTTTATGTTTTTAAGTTGATAAGTTTGCTTCAATTAGTATAGAATTTCAGTATCTAAGTCCTTATCTAAGCATGGTTGGAGAATAATTTGTTGAAAATGCCATTGCAATTTGAAATTCTGATCAAGTGGTATCTTTAGTGGACACCATAGCATGCAGTGTGCTAATATTCAAGCTTTATATCAATAAATGATTATCTCAATTAAAATTTTCTGCGCAGGATATTTATAATGATTATAAGCAACCATTTGTGGTGACATATCTCGGAGCTTCTCTCATGGTACTTTACCTCCCAATAGCATTCATTAAGGATTGGTTCTATAACTTTCTTAAACACCGGTCTTCTAGAAGTGGAAAAAATGCAGAAAGCAGCGGGGATGAGTTTTCAGTCAGGAGTAGCTCCCCACTCAACGGCAATGGAGTGCAGAATGACTTTGAAATGGAACTAGGGAATGTGGTTCGAAAAGACAGTGATTTAGACCTTTCAACTCTTGGAGAGATAGCACCATTGGTGGCTAAATATAATGAAACTAGTTTGGCAAAGGAAGAAAAAGAACTTACTACAAAGGAAATTGCTACTTATGGATTTTACATTGCACCTATCTGGTTTATAACAGAGGTAAGTAACTCACGATTGAGACATGTGTATCTTTGTTATTTATTCTGGTATATGACATCATATAGGAAATGTAATGGTGTTATTTTATTATTGTATTTGTCGCTTTCAGTATCTATCAAATGCTGCTCTTGCACGTACTAGTGTTGCGAGTACAACAGTATTGTCATCTACTTCCGGACTCTTCACTCTTTTCATCGGTGTGTTAATGGGTGAAGACACTTTAAATATATCAAAAGTAGTTGCTGTCTTGGTCAGCATGACCGGGGTTGCCATGACAACTCTGGGCAAAACTTGGGCCGCAGATGACTCGCAATTTAGTGCTTCGTAAGCCCTTTCTATCTCTTTGATGACCAAATTAGCTTCGTTATTTTATTCGTGTTTTAAGATGTCAATCAAATTTTCTAGTAGTAGTTGATAGTCGTTTTGCATCCTTTACCCTCTGAGCTGGTTTAGAAATAAGCAACATTATTTTTAAAATATCTGTTCAACAAAAAACATATAATTCTGTATCTTTTGTTAGTATAATGTAATGAAGATGTCTTGTATCTAGATGACAATTGTGTCTGTAGTTGATGAGAAGCATCAAAGATGTATGTGAGAAGTATAGGTGGAAATATTTTTAAAAGGAATTCAACAATATTGGATACTTTCTTGGGATGTTTGTGAAGTACTAGACACGTTTCGGTATTGATACGTGTCAGATACCTATACTTTGAATTTTTTTAAGTATTTGTGCTTCATAGCTTACAAACCTATATGACTATATCCCTAATATAATTGATCCCTTTGTATGGCATCACATTGAAAATCAATGTCTCCTCACATGACTATATTAATACACATGTCATCGATTATGTTGATAGAGATAGAGGGTATAAGAGAAAGGTATACAAAACATAGCTTATGTTTTAGTTATGGTGCAAAATATTAAGGAGTCAAATTGCTATCTTGCATGCATTATCACGAGCTTGCTCTTTGTAATACTATTTTTTGGGCATTGACAGTTGATATTTGTGTTCAGCAACGGACGGCGCTCTCTTGTTGGAGATCTTTTTGGCCTTCTCTCAGCCATGTCATATGGTCTATTTACTGGTTAGACAATGTCTTGGCTGTTTCATTATGTATTTCTTTTTTCCAGATAATCTAGATGAATAATGACACAGCTTCAACATTAATGTCGCAGTTCTTCTTAAAAAGTTTTCTGGCGAAGAAGGTGAACGGGTTGACGTGCAAAAGCTGTTTGGATATATTGGATTGTTTACACTTGTAGCGCTATGGTGGCTTAGTAAGTTTTTTTTACACACAATGCTTCTGTAGTTACTTGCCAAACTCGACTTATATGATCACAATCCTTTTCATTTGCTCTAACTTGGTTTTTGTGTTTTCACATACTCATCAACATTCCAATAGTTTTTTTTCTAATAAATTGACGCGCATTAACCAGTGCCAACTTCGGTGGGCTAGTTTGGCCTCTTCAAATAAAATTGACGCGCATTAGCTGATTGCTAATTTTCTTTTTTCCTTTTGCTCAGTCTGGCCATTGTCGGCTTTAGGAATTGAACCTAAGTTTGCGATTCCGCACTCTGCCAAAATGGATGAAGTGGTTCTTGCAAATGGACTTGTTGGAAGTGTTCTCTCAGACTACTTCTGGTACATGAAATAAATTTGAATAATTTACATGCGCACTTAGAGTTATGCAAATTCTAAAATTCGAGTTTATTTGATCTACCACCCAGGGCACTGTGTGTCGTATGGACAACTCCCCTTGTGGCCACTTTGGGCATGTCACTCACCATTCCTCTTGCTATGATGGCTGACATGGTAATCCATGGTCGCCATTATTCAGCATTATACATGCTTGGATCAGCTCAGGTATGGTTGTCACTAAAACTATATGCAATTTGATGTTTTCTCAGCTTTTAGTTTGCAACAGTAGCCAACCGGAGGATCATTCTTTCATTTTTTCCCAACCAAAAGCATAATAATAGAAATAAAAAAAAATCCTATTTACCTCTTGGTGTTAAATGTTTTGTTGGTTCCATCGATGATGTTAGGATAATTTATATATGCATTGTTGATGTTTTGTTGGTTCCATCGATGTTAGGATAACTTATGTAGCACCAACACTTCATATTGAATGCATGTTTGATGTCTGGCACAGCACCAACGCATGTGGTTTCACATTCAATCACTTTCATTTTCTTTAAATTATTATTGGTATTTGTGTGTCAGGTCGTGTCCTGTGCCCAGTGTCTGTTTCAACGATTCATAGGTTAATACAAATGTTTTATGTGTTTATTTCTATTCGTTACTTCTTCCTTTGACTTTATGTATGCTAATTCCTCTGTCATCTAGTTATAACTCATATTTGCTAATTCCTTTGACTTTTTGTCAATTAGACCATATTGTCAACTGGCTATTAACTCATATTTGAAGCTTCTAGTTATCAAACAAAATATTCAACGTTTTTGTTGACATATTGATGGAATTGTTTAGGCATTGTGTTTACAGGTATTTGCTGGATTTGTGATAGCAAATCTTTCAGATTGGGCAACAAAGAGATTGGGATTATAACACATGATGTTTTCTTGATTAGTCTGGGGAAACACTTATTCTTTTTTTGGTTGATTATATTTCCACTACTCAGATTCAGTGTCATAGCATGAGTCACACAATATGTTGAAAACCAAAACCTTGATCTTGGTTTTTTTTGTCGTTGTAATTTTCAAGGAAAGCAACAAAAGAGTGTTGTTTCCATGATGTATTTGTTCTGTGTATATGATTTTCTTATATAGTGAGTTCTTCTTTGTTGTAATCATGTCCAAGATGAGATGCTAGCCAATAATGTAACCAATCATTGTTATATTATTTGTGGCAACACGAATAAACGTGTTCTTGAATTGAAGAATTGAGAATTTGACTTAGCAGTATAGAAAGTAAGCGTTCCATGAACAAAAAGCAATTATAATGATCCAAAGATCAGAATATAAAAGATGAATATTGGCAAAAAGGTATAATGTACAGAACACAAAATTGAAATATGTTAAATGAACTTTATCCCGAAAGAAACAGACAAGGGTTAAATATGTTTTTTATCCCTGTAAATATACAAACTTTTCGTTTTAGTCCCTCTAAAATTTTCCTTCAACTTTTAGTCCCACAAAAATTTTCCATCTTCACTTTTGGTCCCTCTTTTAAAGTAAACTTATATCTAGAATTCATATTTTTTAATAAAATTTTGCAGAAAAATTCATAATATTATACTAATCGCTCCAAAAAAAATTAGAATTTTTTAACGAAACATGAATTTAATATGAATTTTTATATTTTTGACGGTTAAAAATTCATATTTAATTTATGTTTTGTTAAAAAATTCTAATTTTTTTTAAAAGATTTTTACAATATTTCACACATTTCTGCATGATTTCATAAAAAAAACTAAAATTAACTCAAAAATAGGGATCAAAAGTAGTGATTGAAAATTTTATAGGGAATAAAAATTGAAGGAAAATTTTAGAGGGATTAAAACGAAAAATTGGTATATTTATAGGGACCAAAAACATATTTAACCCAAAAATTAAATAGGGCAGTTTCACAGACCTTATTGTATCCAATACGTGAAAGATAGCTTATTCATAAATCAAATCAACAGCTGTAGAAATTACTTCCTTAAAAAAAAGCTGTAGAAATTACTTTTAATTCAAGATTTCAAAAATACACAACTAATACTCCTTTCAGAATGAAATGGTGTAAGTAAAAATATTTTTATATTTTTGAAATGAAATACATGTAAGAAGTTAACAGTTTCTCTCATATGTACTGATAGTATCTTTAAACTATTCATTTAATTAAACTTTTTATATTTCAAATGATTTGATTTATTAGTTATGAATAGTGATTTAGACAATATACTACTTTTTTATTGGGATTGTATAGATTAAATGTGATCAACTTTCTTTTCTAATATATATAATTTGGTCATTGTTGCTTATAATTCATTTTGGGTGACAACTATAAAACACACCAACAATAAATAAGTTGCGGTAATAGAGTGTAGGTCCTGTAGGAGTAGAAATATAGTTCAGCCAGATTTATATTGGTTTGGCTACCAACCATTTTATGGCGGACGTCCTACCTTCAAGGGCAAGTAACGTTACTGCACTTGGTTATAATCATATCATATCACGTGTATACTTAACTCTTTAATGCCTGCCATACAAGGATATCTGTAATACTCCTTTGGATTTTTTAAGTATTGTTGATGATCAGTTTATACATATCAATGCATAACTTTGTCGTCACTTAAAAACTTGCAAATGAGAACTTGTTTAAGATTCAAACTTGGAAATAATTGATGTAAATTTTATGTAGAAAATGTTACTTTTTGTTGTTTTAATGTGTTGAATACACAATTTCAAGATAAAGTTTTCACTTTAAACTTCTTAACACGGACATTTGTTAGCATTTCATTTAAAAATATTCATTGAAACAAATTAAACAACTTTTATGCTAACATTTCTCTTTATATATTAATACAAAGCTATGATTAAAGTAAATTATGCGAGTCCATGATCAAATGTCGTCACTTAAAATTGAATGGAGGGATTATTTGAGATGGAATTGCATGCGAGATAGAATTTATGACAAGTTGACATGTTGATAGATATTTTAGTAAAAATAGTAGATCAATCGATTTTCTTTAATTTAAATACTGAATTACTATTATCTTATTTTTATCTATAGATAAAGTGACAAACGAAACTCACACACATAACATAACTGTGAGATTTAAAGTTCAAACTGAAGTGAAAATATTCAACTTAACAATATTAATATTGATAGTCGAGTTAGGTCTTACAAACAATTATTTTTATTTTTTTATAAGTCCCTTTGTCACTTTTTAAGAATATTTTTTTAAACAATATATATTAAAAAAAATTATAGTGTATATTTTGTATTTTTTCTGTCAATATACATTTTGTATACTATTTGTCCTTACTCCTTGTGCATAAATTTGACTAATATTAACTTTTCCTATTCCAAATAAATAATAGTTTTTTTAAGGAGCCAAGATAAATAATAATATTAATTAGAGATACATTTTAAAAAAATAAATAAATTAGAGATATATTTTAAAAAATTAAAATTTGTATGTAATATTTTATATTGAAGGTAGCCAAAACTTATTAGTTTTTTTAAAAGATTTCCATACAATTTTCATGACTAAAAAGATTTACATACAATTTCCAAATACCAGTTCTTGATTGTAGTCAACAGAAATAAAAATAGTACTTATAATTCTTTTTGACTAAAAAATACTCCTAATACTTATAGTTATAACTTTTTTCTTTTTTATTAATATTACTTTCTTTTTTTATCAACAGGAATGGGAATAAATTAAAAATTAAAAATTCCTACAAAATAAAAAAAATCTTTGAAAATAAAGCTCCTCTGTCTCTGTTTCTCTCTCTTGTACGTTTTGTTTGTTAGTATCACATCACTGTAGCAGTAACAGAGAGTTGAGGATTTGCATAAACATCAATTGGAATCGTGAACTGAATTGAAATCAATCTCAGAGAATGGATACATTACCAACAACATCGACGTCGAAGCGAGGAGGAGGAGGAGGAAGATCAAAACTCGTTCAAACATCAAAACCTTCTCTCCTCTTAGCTTTCTTCTCTTGCGTCGCTTGGCTTTACGTCGCCGGCAGGTTCCTTACTCCGATCCGATTCTCCTTCATTTCAATTTGATTCATCTTTGTTTACGCTATTCGTTTTCAATTTTTTGATCTGAAATACTAACGGATTCGATCATGATTAAAAATGTGTTAGGTTATGGCAAGATGCAGAGAATCGGAATTTACTTGCGAGTCTTCTCAAGAAGAACTCCGCACAGGTTTTTTTCCTCTTTTTTTTCAAATTCATTTTTGTTTCATGTCAGTTTAGTTGCTGATTTCTTGATATACGGTAGAGTTCTTATGATATACGATTAAATTTTGAAATCCATAATGTTTTCGCCGTTTTGGATATGAAGCACGGACACCAAAGACAATACTACTGACATGTTGAGTGTTCGACATGTATCAGTGTCCAACACCGAGACAAAATTGTATTTGATTATCTTATTTTCTCACATTATTATCAGTGTTTGACGTGTCCATGTCTGTGTTAGTGCTTTATATAGTTTACGATTGAATTTTGAAATTTGTGTTGTTTTTTGGTTTCTGCTATTTTCATTTTTAGTTTATCAACTTATGATATTGTGAATTGTGATTTATTTTTTGTTGCTAGAGGCCTAAGGTTCTTACAGTGGAAGATAAGTTAATGGTACTAGGGTGCAGGTAATTGTGCTCTTTTTTGTGTAAACTTATTTTATATATATTTTTATGACTATTTATCCTTTTTCTGTAATAATAATTTTAATCATTTATCATCTGGTCAACATCTATTCCTATCTCTCGGTAAATAACTAAGGGTATTATTGACCAACCAATAAATAGGAATGAATAATTTCTGCAAATACAACAATTAAAAAGGAATAGAGAGAGTAGTTTGTTCAAATTCCGTTGCACTGCACGCTATATTTGATATTTGACAACACTGGTTTTTATGATGTTGTTTTGCAAAGGATTTATGTGTATGTTGTTTATTAGGGATCTGGAGAGGAGGATTGTGGAAGCTGAGATGGAATTGTCGTTGGCCAAGAGCCAAGGGTACCTCAAAGGACAACGGCAGCAAACTGGTTCTTCTGACCGTAGGCTTCTTGCTGTTATTGGAGTATATACTGGATTTGGAAGCAAACTCAAAAGAAATGTATTCAGAGGGTCTTGGATGCCTAGAGGTATGTTTGGAATTCGGTTGAAATTCACCAGTTCATGTAAATTTCTGTGCTTCAGTCGTCTTTTTTTGGTTACGAAGGAGGTTTGACTTTGTCTGGTGAGAGGGACTAGGGAGGGTAGGCTAAAGTAGAGGCAACTTGGCCTTGGTGAGACTTGATCTTAGGTTCAATGCTCATTTGCTTGATATCTAGTGATATCAATTATGTTGGCTGAAATGCAAACGTTGATTGTTTTCTTAGTTAGTACACCCTCCGGTCACTATTATAATCAAAATTTAACATTTTAGGTTCATTCAATAAATGATGTATGTGAACTATAGTTAGTAGAAGACAGTGGTCTTAATTGGAATTTAAATTGGGAGTGACTTTATGCCTCTTAATTTGAAATTGCGTGGGATTTTCGCATTTATACTTTGATTTTGATGGTTTATACTATTATAAGCAATTTAGGAGTGACTTTCTTAGTTTCTTGAAGATTTGTTTTTAATTTATACTTTGATGGTTTATTGCCATTTTCATGATTTCTAGTTTTCTATCTTTGTTTCCCTAGGATAAGTTTTAATATTTTATCTAGCAAATGTTAAAGATATAATGCGCCGCAGGCATTGTGTAAAAACGCCTTGATAATTTTGTATTATTATTTTGTTCATATTTAGGTCATAGTATATTGTACATGTGTTTAATGTAACTTTTTCATAATAGTACTGGTTTAGTGAGATTTTCCAAAAAAAAAAAGTATTGGTTTAGTAAGTCACGGCTTGATTTGATATATTAGATATGCTTTTTTGAATAATGAGAACGTAAACAGTTGGTTTACCTCTAGTTTTTTGTGATTCTCTAAGAAGGAAATTTAGAGTTGTTCATATTTAGGTCATAGGATATTGTACATGTGTTCAATGCAACTTTTTCGTAATAGTACCGGTTTAGTGAGATTTTTCAAAAAAAAAGTATTGGTTTAGTAAGTCACAGCTAGATTTGATATATTATATGCTTTTTTGAATAATGAGAACGTAAACAGTTGGTTTACCTCTTGTTTTTTGTGTTTCGCTAAGAAGGAAATTTAATTGAGTTGTTCATATTTAGGTCATAGTATATTGTACATGTGTTCAATGCAACTTTTTCATAATAGTACCGGTTTAGTGAGATTTTTCAAAAAAAATAAAAAATATTGGTTTAGGAAGTCACAGCTAGATTTGATATATTTTATATGCTTTTTTGAATAATGAGAACGTAACCAAATGGTTTACCTCTTGTTTTTTTTGTTTCTCTAAGAAGGAAATTTAATTGAGTTGTGCTGTTATGATTGCTTTGAACTAAGACTGAGAACCTAATATGAAGTTACCCAAGAGACTCAATGTTAACTTCAAATTGACATTTTTATGCTTCTCGATTAGTACGCTGGGTTTGATTCTGTTGAGTATCATTTGCATGGTTATCTTTTTAGGTCAGTTATATATCACTGGCATTTTCTCTTCAAATTTCTGGCAGGTGATGCCTTGAAAAAACTTGAAGAAAGAGGAGTGGTCATACGTTTTGTAATTGGTCGGAGGTTTTTCCACGCACTCATCCATACTGGCTATGATATTAATACATATTTTCTTGAAAATTTAATGATTAATTATCTGCATTTTGAATCTTATTTTACCTTTAAATTTGTTATTGACAGTCCTAATCGAGGTGATAGCTTGGATCGCAATATTAATGAGGAAAACCGCTCAACAAAAGATTTCTTGATTCTTGTAAGCAAAGTGTTTTGTGTAATTTAAATTAGCTCAATCCTTTACCTTGGATTGTGTGAGTGGACAGGAAGCACTGAATTGTTTTTTATATCTGGCTTATCATAGGTGCTTAAAATTTAGGGTATTAACAGTTTAGGGTTATCTAGTACATGCATATGCAAGGTGATAATATTTCCCCTCATTTAAAACTTGCATTATTTCTTAAATATTTCAATCTTAGGGAGACTTGAAGCATTGGTGTGGTGGTTAAATTATTCTTTTTCTGGTGGAACTAGTTTTGATGGGATGGAGCAAAGGACAATTATTGACCATTGTGTTTATCAATGCTTTTCTAAATGAAATACTCATTTGAGCATGCTTCCATGTCATTGAACCTTGTTGAACAAGCTCAGTATAGAGCTTGACCATCTGTTTTTTTCGTAATAGGAAAGTCACGAGGAAGCTCAAGAAGAGTTGCCTAAAAAAGCAAAAATCTTCTTTAGTACGGCGGTTCAGAACTGGGATGCTGAATTTTATGTGAAAGTTGATGACAGTATTGACATTGATCTCGGTAATGATGGTTTAATAATGAATGCATGTATTTAGGAGATTATGTTGAACTAACTCTAATTTATCATGTGAAATTGAGTCTTAACTTTATTCATTGGCCTAACAGAGGGTTTAATTGCTCTTCTTGACCGTCGACGTGGCCAGGATGGCGCATATATTGGATGCATGAAGTCAGGAGACGTGATATCGGAAGAGTACTCTCCTTTATCTGAACTAACTCTGATAATTTATTTATGATAAAAGATGTGTGGAAATATTTGCCAGTTTTTATGTAGTGTAGATGGTCCTAGAAGATTTTTCTTTAAGCTGTTTGAAATTGTTCATTTTACTGTTTTGAACTTGTGTTGAAATTTATTCACATTTATCCATTTTTGCGTTCAGAATTATTACCGTAGTTTTTTTTTTTAAATAATACTCTGAAATTGCCACATCTGTGGATGTCACTGATTATCTTAATTTTCATCCCATCGAATGTGTTAATTATCTTTAGGCATGCCTCATATTTGCCAAGGAAATTTGCATTCCCTGGCGTTTAGAGGTTCCCATTGAATGTGTTAATTTCTAATGAATAATGAATTTTTTTATTTTAAATTGTTAAGTTCGTGTGCTTAATCTTTATATTCCTTTATCGCTTGTTATTTTCTCTTTCATCGAAGTTACAATATCATTTTGTTTTATAAATTTTTTACAAGTTTGATTTTTCAATTGAGATTTTTGGATTCAATTTATAAGCTCCTTATTTTGTTTTCAGGGGAAAGCTTTGGTATGAACCTGATTGGTGGAAATTTGGGGATGAAAAATCGTAAGTAATATACCCTTTAGATGAGAAAAGATTTGGTGATTTATTTGTTCTTGTTTATTCAGGAATGATCTTCAATCTGATTATGCCTTAATATATCTTAAATTGAAACCAATACATTATTCTTTGTTGTTTTATCATTGAACTGAAATAATCTTTGGTCTTCACTATATCTCACATCAGTGCTAAGTACTAATAACAAAAATTGGAGGGAACGATTAATTTGTAACTTCAGCATACTCAATAAATTCCTGTTATATGCTGTCATCTCTTTGCCAAATTTATACTGTTTAAACACATGTTTTGTATTATTACCTAAATTGTTTCAATCATATTGTTATTTAATGAAAACTGCGATAGAATTGTGCATTTTCTTGCCTTTGCATGCAATCACCAATTAATGGAATCATCTGGTCTTTGATTCATATATGCCATTAGTCAGTAGTGATGTGAAAAACTGGATAATGCCAAAAACCATATGGGGTTTAATGGATTGCTTGAAGTGTTTCTTTGATTGTTTATTGTGAGTTTAATAGCATTCACCATGGTAAAAAGGAAAATAGAACAAGTTGTATGCATAAATTGAGAGACTCCAACATTTTCCTATTTGTAACATCCATTGCTTGTAGGTTTTTGTTCAAATACGCTGTAATTATAAATTTTTATCAGAATGTGGGTATAATAGTGTCCATCCTCTGTTACCATTATGACCATCCTTTCATTGGGCTCCATCACCATTACCACTATTCGTTTGTGGCCGGTTTTCCATCATCATTATTGCCATTATCATCACCACCTGAATGATTGAATATTTAATATTTATTGCTTCTTACCATATTCCTGTCACCATTTTCTATGATAACTTGTTAATCTTTTTTGACATTTACTTCAATTCAAATGAATAATAGTCATAAAGACATAAATTTAATTATTATTTTTTTGCCAAAAAGTTATCCTTTGTACATAAGTATTTAGGTCTTGTTAACCAGTGCCCTAAGGGAAATGGTTAAGGATTCCATTAATAGAAACTTTATCTTGGAAATATAAGTCTTTACTTTTTTCTTAGCAATAATTACACCACTTTTCGATGCAAACTTGCTTATTTTAGTACTTTAACCAATGCCCCAAGGGCAATGGTTAGCATTCTCCTAAGTATTTTTATCATAGTTTCCAGCACAGGTCAATAATACTAGTTATCATTTTCAAAACAATGATAAACAATCTGCCGTTTATACTTAATTATGTCTGTATATCACATGCTACTCTACTAATGTTTATAATTCCCATCACCTGATTCCAAAGTACTGTATATACTTAGAATGTAGAACTCTTTGACAGGCCATGTGTCCCTTAACTTATATATGAGTATGTTTTGCTGTTCTTTTAATATATAGATTGATTGATACGGTATGGTATTAGAACTCCTAATGGAAAATGCATGTTGCATACTTTTGACAGAAGTCTCAATGTATAAATATTGCGGATGGAACCTCTTTACTTTTTTAGTAGTATGGATCTCCGTATTGAGTTGTTTTATTTTTTCTAGTGTTGATTTTTTTTTTTTTGGAATGGCCAGCGTTGATCTTTATTGCTTTATTGTCTTTAGGTATTTCCGACATGCATCTGGTTCACTTGTTATACTTTCGAAGAATTTGGCACAGTACATTAACATAAACAGGTTAGTTCTCAATGTCTTATTTGCACAAGGAGGTTCTGTTTGTAACAATCTTTGCAATTAACTTAGGCAGCTTTAGTTTTGTGGCATGGCGGCCTCAATTTAGCATTTTGGATGAATGCAGTGTGGCATCTAGATGTCCTAATTTCGGCTAATTGATAATGAGGAGGGTTTGGATATTAATCGGCTATTGCTCTGTGCCATATTCTTGGCTGGTATTAGAGTTGAAGCTACTTGGTTGTCTTCTTTTTTTTCAGTTATATGTTCCTATTTCCAAGAATAGGACACATCACTATAAAACATGCTATTAAAAGTGAAATCAATTTAAAAGTTTATCTAGATAATTCCAGAGTTGAGAGTGCTGGCAAGAGGTTCAGGTAGAGAGCCTATAGCCAGTCAGATTAGTATTCTTTCCTGTTCTATTGAGAGAAAAATCTTTTCCTTTTTATATTATACATGATGTCATTTTTACCGAGCACAAGTTATTACATCTTCGGATGGATATGAGGGATTCAGACAGTGATGATATTAAATGTTGCTTTGTGTTTAACTCTGCTTTCTCTCAGAAGATACTTTTATTTTCTCTTCTTATCTAGTAATATATCTTGATCTATCCAAAAACAAAATGTAGTGTATCTTTGAAGACCTATGCGTATGATGATACAACATTGGGATCATGGATGATGGGCGTCCAATCAACATATATAGACGACAGTCGGCTTTGCTGCAGTAGCATCAGTAAAGGTAATATCCCAATCCTCATGTTGCTGTCACTACTTTATGACCATTGAATCTGTGGAAAATGAAAATGTATTTGGGTAAGATAATGTATCAAGAAAAAAATACTTGATGTGTCTTCAATATATATTGAAGAAATTATAGACATATGCACCGTCAGTGTAAAGTTGATAACTCACCAATTTATCATATTATATTTTTAAATAAAAAACTCAAAAATCAAGTAATATAAGTGTTTTGTTGCCTAATTTACACTGATCGTGCTTATATCTTAATATATACAGTATATGTATTTGTTTTGTTTTGCCCCTACCTAAGTTCACAAAATTGAACTTGCCTTGCTAATACTAGTGGTGTCCAATTTTCAGATAAGGTATGCTCGTTGGCTTGATTGGATGATGTGATCCACATGTTTCACTACTTGTCTCGGAGTCTAACGATCAGTGTCAGTTGAAGATTATGTTTACTCTTTTTGATCCAATACAACATTGAGAGCTTTGCAGACAACCAATAGAGTTCCTTTTTATACCTACAATGATCTGTTCATTCTTTTAGATACACTACATTATGCAAGTGCTATATGATCATAGGCCTCCTCTGTTATTATTGTTTTATACAAAACTTCTGCTGATGATCAAATATTGGAGAGGAAAAAAATTCAAAGAAAGCATAGGCGTTTAATATACTGTGTATTAATGTATTGAATCACCCAGACAGCAAATTATATTTTTCCTTTTTTCTTTTGCGGTGCTTTGCATTCCCCAAATTTTCATATTTTAGTCCCTAATAAAAATTGCCTTTTATCAACCCGTATCTCCAAGCTGACCTATTACTAAAAAATTGTTGATGCATGAATTGCTTATCGAAACATTATTTGTCTTTTTTGTTAATAGGAATTGAACTCCAGGGCTAGAACCCGTTGGTGCCTTTTTCATTTAACGATATTTAAAACTGAAAATAAGAGTAACTTGAAAATTAGTCCATTGAATGTTATTCATGAATCAAATGAGTTGAATTTAAGCTTAAAATTAGGGTCGATAACAGTTACACTTTAATTATACTCCCTCTAATCTTTATTATAAGAAGAAAAGCCAAAAAAAACATCAAAACTAATGTAATTATTAACTATTGCAACCTTTTAATCACTTGGAGTTAAAATCCTCTCTATTTGTGAAAGTAAATGGAGAATACAATTTGGAGAGATAGATAAAAATAATAGATAGTGAATATTTTAATTAAATGGGTCCTACCATCATTAATTACTTTATACTTTATCCAAAAATTGTTGTGTTTTTATCTCTTCAAATGGAGGAAATGAAGAGAATTGTAAGGCTCTGTTTGGTAAGGCCAAAAAGCTAACTTATAGCTTATAACGGATAGCTTATAAGCTCGTCTGATAAAAAAAGTCCCATTTAGTAACGGTCTTTTTACAACGAACTTATAGCTTATTTCAGAAGCTTATAGCTTATTTTTCAGACGCTATTTCAAGTAGCGTTTGAGTTTATAGCTTATAGCTTATCATCTTTTGTCCCATTTTTACCCTTATTATTTTAAGTAAAACCCATATTTACCCTTTATAATTTATTATACTTTATAAACAAAATGCTATTGGACGGCGTATGATGCTTCTGTAGTGACATATATATATATGCCTCCGCTGTGTGTGTTTTTTTAAATGATAATATATACCTCACGTGTTTTTGCCTTGTCTTGAACCGTACATAATTGTTTCAAGTCTTTTGTAAAAAAAATATATTTTATGTCTATTTATCCCTTCCTTGATTGATAATGCATTTAATAATTCAGTAAAATAAATTTCAAAAAGGTCCTCTCAAAAAAAAAAAAAAATCAAGAAGATATTATTCATTGTAATTTGTAACTATCAATTATTGTTAATAATACATATAATTTTTTGGTGTTATAATAATACATATAATTATAATACATGACGATAACTGTCAATTGTTATGACTAATTAAGATTTACCCTCGAGTCTCCCTCTCCAACAAGTCGGCCCTAGTTTTCTCTCTCTAGGTTTTCCTTTCTAGATTTTCCATTGAGGGGTGATTTTGGGTCAATTCTTGACCTGAAATCACCCCTCTTCATATTTTTCTCAATATTTCAATCTAAATAAGTGATTTTCACATAGATCTAAGTTTTTTATTTGTGATTTCATCATCTAAGTGTGGTAGTTTGTTGTTCATCGTCTTGTGCGGCATTGTTTGATTTCCCGTCTTCTTGCGGTGTTCATTTGATTCATATTGAAGATCGATTATTCAATCAAAGATTTGGGCGTCAACGTTGCAGATCCAGAGGCCATGGATATTCCGGTCACTTTAATTTTATCATGTATTTTTGTATGCATTATGTTGTTGTATTCTATTAACTTGGATGTTGTGAGTTTGTTCGCAGATTTATCCTTTACGTTTTTAGCGGTGTTAAATGATGTAATCTATCGATTTGAATGATGAATATCATTTTATTTTTGTAAAAAAAAAAAAAAAACTGTCAATTGTTATTTTAATTGTTGTGTAAAGTATAAACACTCATAAATTAAATATCAAATAAAATTTTAGTGAATAAAATTTTATTTACAATATAAAAGATATATTAAATTTATAAATTTAAATTACTTTAAAAAAAACAAAGGATTCATGAATACTTTAATATCAAACTTTATTTTAGAGTTACATATCAATTTATATAAACTTTATTATGGATTAATAATACCCTTTTATGTTATTTTACATTTATCAGTTAGTTGAACTGCTAATTTTACCAAACACTTTAATTAGCTTATAAGCTACTCCCTCCGTCTCACAATAATTGTATCTTTACCATTTTTTTCTTTATCTCAAAATAATTGTCACTTTAGAGTACCAATGCAGCGTTTATTATTATTTTCCATTATTATACCCTTATTTATTGAATTTCATCCAACTTAACTACTCCACTAACTACAATTAATAAGGGTGTTTTAGTAAATGATACTAATTTTACCATCAAAATCAACACAATTAATCATTTCCTGAATAACCGTGCATAAACCTTACACGACTATTATTTAGAGACAGGGGAATATCAGTCATCAGTCATCAGCTATAAGCTATCCGCTATAAGCTATCAGTCATCAGCTATCAGCTAGCTTATCAGCTATCCGTTATTTTTACCAAACAGAGCCTAAACGGAGAGGATCTTGACTCCTTTTACACATATAGACTTATAGAAAATTATGAAACAATAAATACATCCACTAATATTAAAAAGACATACATTAAATGAGAGACAAAAAAGTCTTTTAAACAATAATTACACCTTAGAAGTTATGACATTTCTCTTAAAAATATGACCAAACAAATTTTGAAAATTTTCTTATAATAAAGATCGGATGTAGTATATAATTTTTAGAGTAATACTAATAACACATATTTTAACACACTTTTTAATACATTTTCTTTGATTGATTAAACTCCACATGAATTCAATCAAATTTATATGAAACTCACGTGATTTGGTGGGACCTATTTGAATTTTAACAATCAAAGAGTATGTTGAAAGATATGTGTTAAAATGTCTGTTGCTAGCATTGCTTATTGTTTTAATTTATTTTGTCCATGGACTTGCTAACTTTAAATTTATATAATTGGTTAAATCTATACTTATATATAAAAATGATAAGTTGTTTTACTTAATGCTATATTGTTGGTGTTATTAAAAAAGATAAGAATTTATATTATATTTGAATATATATTTTTAAAAAAAATATATAATTATACTGTATATAAAGGAAGCAGCAGTGTACAAAAAAAGGTAATTATATATTGTTGGTGTCATTGAAAAAATGATAACCACAATTTGTTGTGTTTGTTAAAATTTGAAATTGACAAATATCTAATCTCTATATTTTTAATCACAGTTTCATAATAAACAACTTTCATAATTTACAAGTGTTAGCACAATAAAAAGAACGGATAGACGCACACATGAGTGCCCATATTTTTGGTAGTATTATATATGAATGGGATATATAATTTTGGGTCCAACAATATCCTTAAACAATTAGTTAAATTACCAGTTAAAAATTAGTTAAATTCTACTAAAATATGATCATTATCTTATTAAAAAAATAGTAACAATGTGTACTATGAAAAGGGATTATCTTGTTCTTACTTGCCAAAATTATTTGAGTGAGTTGAATGTTAAAAAATCATAACTAGTCGCGATAATATTAATATACATTATCTAAGGGCAATAGAAAAGCGGATAGACAGACACGTTGAAGTAGATATAATAGCCACAAGAAATGGGAGTTTGAATTGTGATCATGTTTAAAATTTAATCCTACACTTAAAAAATACTTCTTAAGTTGAAACTTGGAAGAATAAAGTTAAAACAAACTTCAGAAAGTTCTGAAGTGTTAGTATAAAACAAAATATCAAAGCTAAATAATTTTGTGTGTGAAGTGAATACTGTAAGTAAAGAGTACAAGGATAGAAGAATAGAACACACGGAAATTATACTAGTTCATCCAATGTAGGCTACTCCAGCCCCCTCCTTAGGTGAGATTTTCGACTATGATGTGTCAGACAAACTTTTCAACTACTGCACCTTAGAATTTTGTTCCCTTAGAATGATTACAACCACTATTCTCTATGCCTCAGCAGACTTACAACTTTTCTTTCTAAGTCACTCATGACTTTACACTTTTCTTTCACTCAACTAACATTTTAGACACTTAAAACTAGCAGGTAATTTCTTTACAATGATTTGGGAAATTTAAGAGAATGTACGAGAAGAAGAAGATTATCTTTGAGAAGATAAAAGAAGACTGTTACACACTTTTAAGATTTTATGAATCTTGTGAGTTGATTTGTGTAATCAATAGTTTGAAGCTTTAAACATTTTTAATGAGTTGTTCTGCTCCTTTTATAGAGTTTCTTGACCTCATGTAGTTGGTATGATGTGCCCAATAGCCTTTTGCCATGTGTCCTGGTGATTAACAAGTTTTGCATTAAATTCTGGAACAATAATATGAACTACAAAATGTTCATGGGTTCATCTGTATGAACTTCAGATGAATTTATGGGTTCATCATATGAGTTGAGTTCTTCATATGAACTTCAGTGAGCTCCTAGGTCCAGCCTTGCTGACTTGTCTTGGAATTTGTGCAGGAGAGAGAAAAGTGGTGTTGTTACTTAATGCCCAAGATTTAGGGGATTTTGTTGATACTGTACAATATCTGCTCTCTTATGTATCAAATTCTAATCGAATCTGACATGATCTTACTTTTTGCTTTTAATTTGCCTTTTGCTTTTGTACTTTGATGTACCTTTTTGTCATAGAAAGCATGTAGTTGAATGAACCTTCTGATGTTTAGAATGTTTCTTTGTTTCACGTATGATGATTTGTAAGACTTTCATTTGATGTAATCAAATTTTAATAGTGAAATGTAAATCAAGTGCAGCATGTATAACATCTAAGATATTCTTAGAAGAATATTCGTAGTGTTTGTACTTCATTTGTTCATAAAGTCTTTAATGAACAATGAATAATTAAATATGCTTTTGACATTTATCAAAGTAAATGTCTTTATTCCTTTGTTTGATTCAAAGTCATAGTTCTTTTATGTAATTTTATTTATGTCACATGAGCCTTTAATGTTCTTGATAATGTTCTTATATTTTTGGGTTTGTTCTTGATAAACCATATGAACAACCTTCTGAACTATCTTCGAACCTTCTGAACTCTAACTGGATTCATAAGCTTTAATGTTCTTTGATTACTTGATTCTTGGTTTGATTTATACTTTATTCCTATCTTAGTTAATCACCCATGAACACATATTATATATCAAGAAATTAATCAAAGTCCATTAATCTTTTAATCATCAAGGTTTGTTTATCTTTAAAATATTTTAGGGATTTTACCGCAACACACATTAGTGTCCGTCTTTTCGTTAGTATTTTTTTAAAGGGTCTTTCTGCTAGCCTATATATCAATATATTAAAAGGATACATATGATTTTTGTTTTTTTAATTATAGCCTTAAACAAATTTGTCTAATGTTATATTGTTGATATCATTAAAAAGGATAAGAATTTATATTATATTTGCTATATTGTTGGAGTAATGGAGTCATTGACAAACATAAACATGATTTGCTACAACTTGAAAGTCACATATATTTATATTATAATTTTAATTAAAATCACACACACACCTGAAGCCTCCGTTAACTTTGATCTATTTATTTAACGTCTAACTAACAACATGGACTAAAACCAATTTTTCTTTTATAAAGTGAGGGACTAAAACCAAACAAAATAAGTGCAGGGAGCGAACCCAAAAAAATGGTGTAACTGCATGGACTAGTGACATATTTAAGCCTATTTAATTATAACTTTTTGGAATATACTCCCTCCGTTCCTTTTTAAGTGTTGTTCTAGTGCATATTTTTTGTTCCTATTTAATTGTCGTTTTAGTATTTTAAGGGTATGATTTGTCAACTATACCCTTTGTCAATTACTTTATCTTTTTCAATAAAACTAATTAATGTTATATATGAAAAACTAAAGTTTGCTTTTTTATTAAACAAAGTTCTTTTTTTGTTATCGTAAAATTTAAACAAAAGTTTGTTACCTATAATAATGGTTTCATGAATAGTTAAAATTCTATAATAAGAAGGGTAGTAATTGTTAAAAATTTCAAGTGCAAAGTATACAAACAAATCTGAGATAAAAATGAAATAAAAGACTCCATGAATGTTCAAAAGGAAGAAAGAGGGGAAGACTCATTGGGACGGCTAATGGGGGGTGAAGAGGGAGAAATAGTTGAAGACTCATTTGACAAGATAGGAGAACGATATTTAGAAAATTGACAATTGTTTGTTATGAGAGAGAGTGCAGAAAAAATAGGAATTTATCTGAGAAAAAGATAGTAACTAACAAATGTCCGTTACGAGAAAAAGATAACATATTTTTTTGACAAATGAAAAGAAAAAGATAGCATATTAAATTTATTGGAAAGAGAAAGTGTGTGCAAAAAAATAGGAATATATTTGTGGATTAAAATGATGGTATAACAGGAAGAAAAAGTGCAAAAATACACTTCGCTATTTTAGTGTTAATAATATATTCTAAAACAACGCTTAAAAAGGAACGGAGGGAATAATACAATTAAATAAAAATTAAACTTATACTGTTTCAATTTATAATTAGATTTAACCAATTTTTTAATTATTTTTTTAAATAATACTATTAAAAAGATAAAATTGCAATTAGAATTTAAAGGAAAAATATATAATTGAAAGATAAAAGTCAGACCAAAATCATAAATATATACCTTTTTGTAGTAAAAGTGAGTGAAGATCGCTGATGTAAATCTGAAGAAGACAATTGTACTTTTTTTGTCAAATATATTTTAATTTAAAATACCTTTTTTTTTATTTTAAACAAATTTCTTTTGATTAGGATTTGACTAGATTATTATCTTTTATATATTATATGACTGCGATTTTTGTTATATGGTTTGTTTTTATGTAACTATAATTGCGTATAAATACCTTGCCACATCTTAAATTAGGTTACAAACAGTTGTTATATTGCGTAGAGAGAATTACACTAAAGTGTTTGTTTATTTCGCGGGTGTTGGTTGACTTCCAAAACCTCTTTTTCTTTCTCCGGAGAATTAACACAGAAAAAACACGAAAGTGATCAGCAAAATACTATCAAGATGTATAACTTCAACGAGGAGGTTCTGCTGTTCTTCCTGTTACACTGTTTTGCAGAAGAAGGTTTAAAGGAAACAGCACACACGTATGTTTCTCTATTTTTCTTCATCTTTGGCAATTCCTATATTTAATTTTCAATGCTATATGTGAACATGGTTATTTGTTTCATGTTTTGAAAAGTCGAAAACTATTAAAACAAAAAGATCTATGCACCAGTAATTTACTAGACAATCAATAGCTTTAATAAATAGTGTCGTTCATGATACAAACTTTTTAGGGCAATGATGATGACTTTTTAGGGTTTTAGTGAAGTTTTCTCAAGGTTAGGTTTTAGTGAAAGTTGTCTCAAAGTTTTAGGAGATAAAGCTTAAAAAACTAGAACACACATATATTTATAATGTTTGTTCTACGTTCGATTCTCATAACACTTTTTAATTTGGTTTTTTGTTGGTTTTGCATTATTATTTTTTTGTCTTTCTTTCTGTTTTATTTTCCTTTTTTCTGATTAAGTAGTGTAGGAGACTAGGTCACTAAAGCTTTTGTTTATTCTTTTATTTTAATCTGTTTTTAACTTATTGAAAAAAGATTAAAAAAAAAGATAAAAAAAACATCAATAGATGAATCAATATAGCTTTTTTTTTTGTTTTGGACTCAAATATGGTTATTTGTTTGACAATTAATTTTTCTTACTTTATTCTTTTGTTAATTTAACAGGTTTGAGCGTGAAAGTGGGTTGTACTTTGACTTTAAGTATTTTGAGGAGATGGTACTTACAGGCCAATGGGATGAAGTTGAGAAGTATCTTTCTGGATTTACAAAAGTTGAAGACAATAATCATTCACTTAAAATATACTTTGAATTGAGAAAGCAAAGATACTACGAGGCTTTGGACAGGTAATTAAGCATTTTATGGCCAATATATATATATAACGAATAATTTATAGAAATTTAATGTGAAGTAAGCCGTTGAATATGCATATACACTTTTTGTCTAAAACATATTAATTTATGTTAGAGTAGGTTGTCGAAGGTCAACCACGTAGATCATATTGATTACAGTCCTTGTATGATTTATATTTCAATGACTAAAATTATATGGTCTACACATTTATATTTTATAGACTAATATAAACAAATATTACGATAAATTAAACAAAACAACAAGGATGAAAGCAAAGTTTTATATGTTTCTATTTTGTTTCAAAGCTTTCTATGTTAGTTCAAATATATATTATGTTATTTGTTAAAAATCGTAATAATTTGTTTCTTATTCTAAATTTTGTTTTGCCTTACTTCATCAGCAACAATCGTGACAAGGCTATAGAAATCCTTACTAAGGATCTAAAAGTCTTCCGTTCAAGAAATGAGGAAGTATTTAAAGAATTGACTCTATTATTGACATTCAACAATATAAGGTATATTCAATAATTGTCTTGTAGTGGTATGGTAGTTTGAATTGAATTCTTCATTATGTGTGTAATTTTTTTTCTTGAACCTGTTTAGGGAACATGAATTACTTTCAACATATCAAGATGCAATTTCTTCAAGAAAGATTGTGATGGATGAAATTAAGGAAATCATAGAGAAACATCCTATGCTGAAAGGAAAATTGAAATTTCCTGATATTGATTGTCAAAGGCTAAAGCATCTTCTAAATGCAAGGTTCCAAACTTATTTCCTTAATCTATACTAGTAGTTGATATTAATGCTCCATATTTTCTTAGTGCATTGCATTAGAATTAATAAAAAAAAATTTGTTTAAATAAGTTTTTTACTACTGTACATTTTATTAAGTAGTTCATTTCAGCTTCATGTAGAAAATTTATTTATTAATTGTTCAATTTGTTAGCTTAAATTGGCAGCACCAAAATAATGCTCCAGCTTCTCCAGAACATGGCCTCTTTATGAATCATGTCAATCAGTTCATACCATCTACTTCTGCTGCAATAAATCAAGGTATGAACTTTGATATTTTAATTTGATAATTTCTCATCAAAAATGGGTTCCCTCGTAAATTTTGCAACCTTGTGATGTAATTTAAGCTACGCCCTAATGATGTAATTTTACATGACCTTTATGCAGGAACAGCTTTGAATAATCTTGCGGTACCTAATGAGGTTAGTTGGATAAAATATTGATTTAACCTCTATTCTTTTATAATTCAAAATAATGTTTTACTTGTTTTAGGTTTGACAAGGTTTTCTTTTGTATATTATTAAGATTTTTTTATGATAGTTTATAAATGCCTTTTTAATTTATTTTGGTTGTACTAACTACATTGTTTTAAATTGTACTTGGCAACACATTAAAGATTTGGACGTCTCCCCAACTCAATCTAGACCGCATTGCTGCATTCGTCAACAATCACAATGTAATTGCAAACCCTATTTTAAATCTTTTATAATTTTCAGCGATTTTATTATTTATTTTTTTAACAGCAAAATTTATTAATAATCAAGTCGTTTGTACAAAATGAACAGGGACTGATAAGACAAAAAGTACAAAGTCGTTTGTACAAAATGAACAGGGACCGATAAGACAAAAAGTACAAAACAAATGACGTCGTATTTAGGCAGAACACCCAAAAAATGAAATGCATACACCGTACATCTTAAACACCAACAAAAAAACAAACTTCCAAAACCAAATCATCACTAAAACCAAGCTAATCCCCCACAAAACCAACATAAACCAAAAGCTAGGCCAAAATTTCACACTCCGTTGTGAATGGCCACATAAACAAAATCCAAACACTCATCACCTGCTGAAACCCCCTAACAACAACACTTCACCTTCTCATGATCAGAAACATCACCTCACCTTCTCATCACCTCAACTGAGCCAAATTTTCGCACTCATTCGGATTATCTTCGTTCTATCAGAGAAGACACTAAAATAAGTCAAACAACTTGAGTCATGAAACAGACTCACAATCTTGAATCAAAAGCGATTGTATTGTTATTCTGAAAATTCTTTTTATCCATGAATGTGTTAGATATTAATAGCCTAATTAGATGGTTAGTTAAGGTTTTAGCTTAAGTCTTGGCAGCTTACATGGAATACAAGTAATATAGGCCTTTGCATATAATACTTGTATCATTGTGAAGAATGAATGAAACACTCCTTACATCTCATTCTCACATAATGTACTAGTGTTTTTGTTTTATCTATGAAATGTAGTGTTATATCCGTGAGAATCGGGAGGTTAAAGAAAAAAAAGTAGTGTTGTATGGTACCTTGATAGACAAATATTTGGCTGTTTGAGGTTTTCTTGTCTAGACATTTCGTTTACATATTATTATGATTCTACAAATGCTAAGTTTTTTTTTTCTGTTTTCTTTTAGAGTGGTAAAAATTTGGAGGACCTGAGACCTGATTCAATTGAAAAATCCCACAAATTATCAGAAAGTGTATTTCAGATTTGTACACCATCTCAATGCCATATGTTGCTACTTCCTAAACAGCCAGAAGAAAACAAGGTATGACATTTGTGGAGAAGTGAGGAATCCGGTGTTTGAATCCCGACCCCTACCTATAATGTGTTCTACCAACTGAGCTATATTTTTTATCATGGTATAATAGTAAAATATAATTAGATACTTTATTACAAAAAAAGTACACTATCAATTGATAAGTTTTCATTAAGCAGATTGTTAGACTCGCTTACACAAATTCGGGAAATGGCATTTTGGCATTGACATCAAATGGTAATCATCTACTTTGGTTATGGACACATACTAGTATTAATATGGGAGCCAAGGTAATATTCCCTTTCCTTTGATATATTAAAATTTGGAAATTGATTTTATTTCAATTTCTTATTTCTCATGAAAATAAAATTTGGAAATTGATTTTCTATAATATATAAACTATTGCTTGTAGGCAACAACACAAGTTCATCCTCAATTGGCAAAAAATGGTTTGGAATTCATGAGCAATGACCTTACAAATGCCAATGGTGAAGATTTAGTTTCCTGTTTTGCTATATCAAAAGCAGATTCTTATCTCCTATCAACCTCAGGAGGGTTGGTTTCTTTGTTCAATATGGTATCATTTAAGGTAATCTTAAAGATAGAGTCCTACATTATGGCATTCAACTTTTTTTGGGATACCTAAATGTTATTATTTTCTTTTATTTCTTAAATTTATATATTATTTTAATTGTTGGAGTTCCTCTACGACGACTGCACAATGTAGCGGCCTTATGCAGAGACGTTAGATTCAAAGAGGGAAAGAATTATATTTGATTATTTTCTATATGAGTCTAGCATACTGCATCGTGCAGCCGTTGTAGAGAACTCATACACGTTTTTCATTTTCACTTTTGTTATCGTTCTCTTTTATTTTCATAGATTACAAATACATTAGTCATCTAATCTTGGTACCAAAAATTAATATGATTTTACTAATCATGTCACATTGTATAATAATTGCAGACTCTAGTAACTTTCATGCCACCTCCACCAATGGTAACAAGTCTTGCCTTCTATCCTAAAGATAATAATACTTTTCTTATTGGCTTGGATGACTCCAGCATACGTGTATACAATATTCACATGCATGATGAGGTATCTATTTCTTCATTCAAGAAAGACATGCATTATTACATGTTTAAAGGATAATTAAACTAACTTCATGTATCATTCAATTATGCTAGGTTCAAAAGCTTGAGGGTCATTCTAAACGAGTTTCTGCTCTTGCCTTCTCAAATACTTTGAATATACTTGTTTCTGCTGATGCAAGCCCTCAGGTTAGTATTTAAATTCCTACCCCACCCCCCATTTTTTGTCACAATTAGCAATGTTACGTCATTAAATGTGATTCCGCATCATTAATGAATACGACGTGTCATAAAAAGTACATATTTCCGTTGAAATAGGGGATCAAAAGTACATTTAAACTCTCTCTTACTATTATGTTCGGTAAATACTTTGTTTAACATTATTTTGATTCTATTATGTGCAGATTATTGTATGGAATAGCAGTAGCTGGGAAAAATTGAGAGATAGAAACTTGCAAATAGATGGACCCAATGTGCCACAAATGTTTTCTGAAACTCACATTCAATTTCACCCTGATAAGCAAAAATTTCTTTTTGTACATAAAATTCATCTAGCAATTTATGAAGCAACAGAACTAAAATGTGTCAACCAGTGGGATCCAAATTTTCCAACAGTTATCTGCCAAGCAATATTCTCATCTAATGGTCAAATGGTGTATGCTTGTTTTCTTGATGGGAATTTGGCAATATTTGATGCATCAAATTTTCAAATGCATTATAACATTCAGCCCTCTGTTTACCACCCTTCATCAATTCCCAGGTACTTTTTTCTCCTTGGCTGTAATTTCTGGGTTTGCAATTGCTTTTTATCATGCCATATTATTCACAAAGGTTAATTATTTTTTTAGTCCTTCTAAAATTACAAATTTTAAAGTTTAGTCCCTACTTTTATTTCCTATGAAAACAAAATAGAAACTAAAATTGAATAGAATTTATGAAGGGACTTAAACTTGAAAAATCGTGATATGTGGGTCAATGGTCCACATGATACTAAATTACTTTTTTAGAGAGAGAGTCCGCTTAAGTAGATTACTCCTTGGATTTTTAAGTGTCACACATGTGTTGCACTACTGCACGGATTGACGCATCCCACCATAAAAATAAAAAAATCATGAACTTTATTGGGATTAACAATATCTTTAATTATAATCATAAATATCATACTTTCCTACTTGGATTGCATTTTAGCAAAGAAAAATTATATTCCTAGTCGAATTTTTTGACAAACATTGCTAGTTGAATATAGTATATAGACGTGATTGCATATAAGTTTTATACATGCTTATCAACTTTAGTTGTAATCCACTTTGGTTGGTCTGATGATGTTGGCTTGCGATCTTGGAGTGTATAGTAAAATATCTACACTTGAGATGCTAGCTTTTTGGTAAGAACTTAACATTGTAATTTCAAGGTTCTGAGTTCAAATCCCTTGGAGAGCGGTCGTAGAATGATTATTAGTGTCACTTTATTAAAAGTTTTCTGCTACAACAAAAAAAATTCAAAAAAAAAAAATATAGTGAAATATGAATGTATATTTATTTATGTCTATGTAAAATTTGTTTATTAAACTATTTATTGGTTTGAATTTTTATTTTTCTGTCTCCTGAGAGGTCACTTGGTTGCAAACTTGTTCTTGCGCCTTGAGGTACTCGGTTCTGAGACTCGGGCACCAAGAGTTTGAAGATTTTAGTTTTAGCCTTTTAGCTTCGAATTATAATCACAAATTCATGATTTAATTATACAAAAAGAATAAAAGCTTCTGAATTAATATTTTTTCCTTACATATAACTTTGACACTCAATCTAAAAAAAAAATTATTTGATTGTTGCAGTGAGAAAATCTACCCAACTGTTTTAGCTGCTCATCCACAGAAACCAAACCAATTTGCTGTAGGGTTAACCGATGGTTGTGTTTATGTGTTTGAGCCAAAGGAACCATGTGGTAATTGGATCATATCTCAAGTTGATAAAGAAAAAGCTAACAGCATAGGGAGTCAAGGTTGAGATGGATTGGCGAAACACATCTCCGATCATTATGATAAGCAAAAAAAATCACATTTTAGGATTATTGAATAACCGATGCATATGATATCTAACTCTTTTTAGGCTTTTGTCGTACAATAATTCATATTCTAATGTCAGTTAGTTAGTTTGAGTTAGTTTAGTTAATTAAGGCTCTATTTGGATTGATATAACATAACAGAGCGGAACGGAATGAAACAAATTGGAAAGGAGCAGAATGAAACATAGATTTCATTCTATTGTTTGGATGCTTTATGACGGAATTGAACAAATTTCTCAAATTGTTTGGAAAGTAGACGGAATGAAATGAGTTATAATCTTTTTATTTCATTTTTACCCTTATTTAAAAAATATTATTATTTAGAATTAATAAATATTATCTTTTATTAAATAAAATAATTAAATAAAAGACCTTGTTTGGAAAGTAGAGCATGATTTATTTGATATTCATGTTCTAATCTCATTCATTGTTTTAAAAATAATGTAAATAAATATGCATATACAACATTGAATATAAGTTATTGTTTTTTATACCTTGTTAATCTTATACTTGTACGTTATTTAATACTCGATACATATAATTATCAAGCATGATGCTTGTAAAGATGGGAGAAGTACACAAAGACGATAAACATGCGGAAATTATACCCCATACCCCTACAACTATACTCTCACCCTAAGATTTTACACAAATTACCCATTTTACCCTCAAATCACTTCAGTGTTTTTTTGTCGATCTAATCCTTCACCCCACCAATTCTATACCAGACAACTTATTTCTCCCTTTCCGAAAAAACACAACTCGGGTTGCACCCCACCAATATTCATCATTTACAAAAACTTCTTTCTCCTCAAAATCATCGAATCACTGATTTCTAACGTCAACGAGAGTGAGTTCTAGAATCACCAATTTCAATCTTCGACTTTGCGTTTTACTGCCGGAAACATCACCCTACGACATTCGAAACATCGATATGTGTTTCCAAGTAGGATCTGGTTAAAAACGTTTGCAGTATTGATCTGGTTAGCGGAAAACGTATATCACGATTCTAGTTCGGATTTGGTGCGACCTTGTTGCAATTTTGAAACGATTTAGCGATGGTTCTAGTTTGTGTTTTCGCGTTTACTAGAAACGATTATATAGGATTCAGAAACAATAATGAACAACTTTTTATTAAATTGTTAAAAAATAATGTTTTTTTATTTGTTTTCTAAAATGATTGGAAAGGATTCTAGAAACGTTGTGTTTATAAACAATCAACATAGAAAATTGGGGTACCAATTATATAAGCTTTATGCTTAGTTTTACGAGAATTAACAACAAAATGGATGGTTTTATTGTTTTCCGGTTTGATTTTTTGGAAAGATAATATGAATTTTCTGAAATTAAAACAAACCGGAAACGTTTTTGATAGTTATTCTGTAGAAAAATTGAAGCGTAAATGTCATTAGAATTGAAGTGATCTGAAACATACATACTTTGAATGTTATGTTGGGGGTGAACTCATGTCAAAAAAAGGATAAAATTGAAATTATAAATGTTATGTAGGGGTGAAGGTACAACGATAGGGGTATAGGGTATAATGTTCTAAACATACATATAATAAAGAAATAACGGAATAAAATAATTGGGAAGGTAACAAAAGATGGGGTAAAACAATGTTCTAATAATGACAAAAGAAATTAAAAGTCGATTCCATTCCATTCCTCCCAAATTGGATGGAACAAAAAATGATGTTAAGTGGTGATATGAGATGGAATCCATTCCATTCAATTCCATCACAGTCCATTCATTTTTAAAAAACCAAACAATAGAACATAAGTTCATTCCATTCCATCTAATACCATCAATTCAAACATAACCTAATTAAAGTGTTAACCCAACTATGGTTATGGATAGGGATGGCAAAGTGGGTCAGCCTGCCCCGTCTAAGCCAGCTTAAAACAAGAAGAGAAGAGTCGAGTCAAATTAGATGATCGAGTCCAAAATCTCACCTGCCTCGTTTAGTGGCGGACAGGCGAGTTGGTGGGCCGGCCCGCCAAACAAAATCTTTTTTTAAGAACAAAAACAACCTTTTTACTGCATTTTTTTACATCTTAATTGTTAGAAAAAAAAACTATGTTGCTTTTATCATGAAAAATTATAAAAGAACATGCATCAAATAAATTTATGGTGAAAACAAGATAATTAGAAAATTGTCGAACTCAGCATCATACTTAATAGCAAAATAAGAAAAATCAGCCAACATAAAACAAATTGAAACATAAAACAAATCCTAAAATAAAACCCAGCAACAAAAATAAATCCAAAAGGATTAAAATGTTGAGGACAAAATTCTTATTTGATGTTTTAAAGATTACAAACATTTTATACTTGTTTTTTAACTTGTTATCTACTAATGAATTTTGTGAGAAATGTTTCATAAGAATGTTCTTAACATAAGAAAGAAGGTTCTATGCTCACAAGACAAGTTAAACACGTCCTTATCAAAGCAAATAAGCAAAAGGACATAAATGGAATTTTTGGTACAAAATGAAGAAGCAAAATATTCTCTATGTCTCACCAAAAGAATATACTTTGGACATATGACATAAATGGAAAGAATATCATATGATTACATAAAGGTTTTTGCATTTAAAAAGGAATTGAAAAACATGTGCCTTAAAGAAAGAAGAAAAAAGTTGTTTTATAAAGAAAGAATGTTCTTAAGAACATTCTGGTGAAACTACAAATGGATAAAGATGATGTCATTCTATCACATCCATTTATAACTAATACACAGTTGTATTACAACCTCACGTGGGTTGTCTCAAAAGGCTTGGAAAGAAGAGAATGTTGTTCAGAACATTCTTCACTTGGAATAACACATATTTTGCAACACTTGCGCCTTAAGCAACAAAAGCAAGAGCACATGGGTTGTTTTGGAACGTACAAGCACAGTTGTATGTTTATGTACATTTCAAGTGAGCTTCAAGAATTCAGCCTCTATAAATACAACATACCTCAATGGTATTTGGCAAGAGCTTACAATACAAAGAAACCAATCTCTCTCTCACGTGAATATTCAAAGAAATATTCATAAACTCTTCAACAATCACAACAATACAAACTTCAATATCTTTCATCTCTTGTATTTGAAGATATCTCTATAAGTTTGCAATTAAAATATCTCCTTATTTGAGATATTATTTAAAATATCTCTTTGAGACCCCTTCAAAAAAAAAATAATATCTCTTTGAGATATTATTTTGAAATATCTCTTTTGAGATATCATTTAAAAATCTCTTTTGAGATTCCATCTTCTACCAACACCCACCACCATATAAAAGTGTAACTAGGTATTGGGCTTAATAGTTTGAGATAGGGTTGTTATCAACCTTTCTTGAGTGATTAAGAAGCCTGTTGGGGATAATAATACAGACTGTAACAGACTGATCTGGTGTGATCAACAACTTATAGTGCTATTCATAAGTTTCTGATAGCAGGATACTATGGTGGATAATCTCACACGAAGTGTGGGGAGTAGAAGTAGCCGGTTTTGGTGAACCAGGATAAAACTCATGTGTTCTCTCTCTTCTCTCATCTCTTAATTTTTGTTTAACACATCACACACTAATATCACTTATAACTAATTATATTATTTTTTCAAAGTGTTCTGGTCCCTTAACTAAAATTAAATAATTAACTTTCTACTTAATAATTATTCAGAACTTTCTGGTCCTATTTATTTACTAACTTTCTATTCTTAATATCTCCATAGTTTTCTGATCTTTTATCGCTTTATATATATCCAGAGTGTTCTGGTCCTTTACTGCTTTATTTATTTCAGTTATATATCCAGAGTTCTCTGGTCCTTTACTACTTTATATATTTCAGCTATATATCCAGAGTTCTCTGGTCCTTTACTGCTTTATTTACTTCACTCATATATTCCAGAACTCTCTGGTCCTTTTATTTACTTCAAGTATATTATTCAGAGTTCTCTGGTCCTAATATTTACTACTTAATTATACAAATATTTTATTATCACTTACTTAACACTAACCAAGAATTTTCTTGAGTATATATACCCTTTAAGTTTCAGGAATAATTTTTAAAAGGGTCGCAATTCAAACCCCCCTTTCTTGCGACGTTTATTGCTACTTCAAAAATAAGTCTAAAATAAATCCAGCCACTTCGAGTTTGATCCATTACTTCAGTTGATAATGTTTTAATGTATCTTCTATATTCTACCTTCTCTCTTCCCGATTTCCGCCAACCAAAAACCAACATGACCTCTTAAAATTTGAGTTGGACTTAACTCAACCCTACAAAACCGATTATAAACATATTTTAGGTCATATGTCATCCAATGAGGAACTCTCAACATGCCCCATCACGTCCATGACAAGACATCTTGAGCATGGCCCGGGTAGCCTGATATTGAATTACCCAACATATCTCAATAGACTTTAATACTATCCTAGAATTTGAGTTGGGTCTAACTCAATCCTAATTATCCTACAAACCGACTTATAAGGTGTAGAATGTCTCTCACTTATAAGGTGGGAGTCTCAACAAGTCCCTTCTTTATATATAGGCAATGCAACATGAAGGTACCCAAAGACATTCTTGGGTAAATGCTTGAAAACACTAAACAAGCCCCGTATTTGATTTATATTGGTTGCTTGCTCTCAAACGGTGTATAAACACTTGAAGCACCTTTTGGAAAATGGCAGCCTTCTAGAATAAAAGTAAAAGACTCATGCATAAATTACATTCACTCTTCACTTTGCTATTCTCCATAATAGAAGAGACTTCATTTTCATTTTGAATATTACATTCTTTATTCTCTTATGACAACAAAATCTAGCGAAAATACTTAGGTTGCATTTGGAAGAGCTTACTAAAACTTCTGACATAAACACTTGCAGATGTGTATAATAATAACTAACGAAATGCAGAAAAGTTGTTTTCAACATTTTTTTATACGCAAAATTACAAAGAAAGCATGCAGCTAACAATAATCATACACACAACATTTTTTATTAATGACTGCAGTGCAGACAGTGACATCCTCTTGAAAGATAATCATATTTCACAATAACCAAACAACAGCTAACAATACGACATGTCTCACCTTTTCGCAGCACTTGCATTCTCAACTTATTCACATAGGCTCCCAAAGAACTTATAAATCAGATATATTATAAAGGCCCTATATAGTTCACTTAGGTTCTTTCTTCAATCATACAAATAATGTATATTTTAAAGAATATTTTGGTATAATCAACATAAACCATTTTGAATAATGAATGAGGTAAAGGTACTGTGAAATGCCACACAAAAAAAAGGCACCATAAAAAATAGAAATTAACTATCACTAAGAGAACCAATTGTTTACAATTGTATATGATGCTTCCTCAAAAAATTGTATAGGATGCTAATTTAAAACAATGAGAAAAGAAACTATAAATTACACTCTTTCATATTGAGTTCTCTAGACATCACTCAAACATAAAGAAGATATGTAAGCTGGTCTTTCATATTGAGTTCCCTTGGCATCACTCAAAAGTAAAGAAGATATGTAAGCTGGTGGTTGCAAATATATTTCATCATCCAAGTTTTTTGCTCCCATTTTCGCCATAAGGTCCGCACATTGATTGCCTTCTCTATAAGTGTGGTCCAACGAAACAGCCCAGTCCCGAGAGATAAGCTCATTTATAGCATCCGTAATATTAGCATATTCAGGAATCCGATAGGTTGGGTCTTTAATCAAAGATATAGCTTGCTTAGAATCACTTCTACAACTTACATCTCGGTATTTAAGTTCCCAAGCGAATTTTAATCCTTCCATTATGCCCATTAATTCAGTTTCTATGTAGCTGTCAACAACATCAATGTGTCCACGGAATCCTTTAATCCATTTGCCGGTGTGATCTCGAATTAAACCTCCAAAACCCGCCTGACCAGTACTTGTGAAAAAGCACCCATCAACGTTTAAAGCCACTTGATTCTCTTTAGGTGGTTCCCATTCGACCAACTGCACCACATAAAATTTATTATAATGAAGAAAATAACAAATATAAATTTAGAACAAACAACTTTATGTTATCAGATTAAGATTTTTTTATCCAAAAAATATCACAACATGCATGCATGGTACATATTGAGATAACTTTCCATCATTTATCTTTGATAACTTTCAATATATCTTTCTCTTATCTAATTAGTCTCTCTCATCTGACCAATTTTATTTTGGGTTTAATTGCAGTTTTGACCTCGTAAATATCACAATCTTGCGATTTCAGTGTAACATGTTTTCTTAAATTATAATATCACTAAAGTTAAATACAAATAAAAGTATAATTATGCTCATTACTCTATTAACTTAAGTATCATGTACTTTTTTCTTTATAAAAACAAAATTAACTAAAGAAAGCAAAAAAGTATATAAAGCTTAATTATTCATGTACTCGATTAGAAGACTAGCAACAATTAAAGCTTAAATATTCATTCATGGAGGAAGGTTTTCAGAAATTACCATGTCAAGGAACCGATATAGTTTTTATGATGAAGGAACCGCACGCAATAACCCTTGAAACGCACGCAATAATCTTCTGGGCGTATAATTGCTAAAACAAATAAAATTAAAAGATTAAGTAATCGACTGAATGAGAAGTAATAATCCTCTATACATACAAAAGCAAATGTTCAAAATGCCATAATCCACATGGCACCCTCTATACATACAAATGCCACATGTCATACTACAAATCACAAACAATTTTTTGGATCTACAAATCACATTAAAAGGTTGACTATGCCTACTAATTAACATTAAAATAGAATCAGGTTTCCTAGGATTTAAAGTTATAAAAATTAAAAAAAAAAAATAACAGTTGACTATTATACTACAAATTTTTTGATGCAGGCAAGAGAATTTTTTTAATCAATTTTTTACTGCAGAAAAAAATAATAAATGCACATT
>Ga0315914_1000574_pt1 | contig 47873 bp, 26 predicted proteins | sample MpolenodulesMG_FD_203920 | JGI IMG/M metagenome (GOLD analysis project Ga0315914, IMG submission 203920) | Medicago polymorpha root nodule microbial communities from Los Angeles, California, United States - elongated nodules | ecosystem: Host-associated > Plants > Roots > Nodule | place: USA...
ACTAGTTAAGGATACTAAAAAGGGAAATTATATAGTAATTATTGCATTGAAAACTGTGTAATTAATCCATAAATAAGTCAACAAAGTTTCCTTTTATGGTAATAAATTCCTTTTTTTGTATGCTTAATCAGTGCTCCAGGAGCACCGGTTAGCATGACCCAATATTAAACACTCTTTGTCCCTAATAATAAGTACATATTTGTTTTTTTTACATGTATAAGAAAAATGAGTAGTTAAGTTTTATTTGTATATTTTTCCTTCAAAAAAAATAGTTTTATTTGTATATTTGGTGTGTAGATACTCTTTGTAATGTATATTAGCGTGTCTAACTTTATATTTTATTTTTAAAAATGGAAATTATTTGGCTTTTTTACAAAGAATGTTTTTTTAATTGTAGAGGTTGGATATGGCTTAATTATTATAATTTTATGGTAAAATAAACTTCATTCGTTCAAATACTAAAATTAAGATGTTAAAGACTTGATTGAACAAAGTAATATTATAGTTTGTCACATTTGAGGGAAATCAATGTGCGAATTTTTGGCCAAGGTTGGAGCCTCCTCAGACAATACCATGCTTCCTTTCTGGATGATCTCTTATACCTTATGTAGATGGCACAACTGAAACTTTCTTTTCTAAAGAATAGTTTGTGTTTGTTTTCTCTTCTCTTCTGTTTTTTTTTTCCTTTTGTTGTTTTGATTAACATTGTAACAAAAAAAAAAACTAAGACTAAGAGAGTTCATGAGTTCGAATCTAGTCTAAAAAATGCATGACTATTAAATTTCTTTAGAAGAGCTTTGTCATATCATCCATTACCGTACTATTCGGCTCAAACGAATAGTTGTAGTTACGCGCAAATGATACATTTTTCACATCAAAGGAAAAAAAAACTAAAACTAACATAATGCAATGACAATGATCATGAGACATAAAACATCTCATATTATGAGAACATTACTAGCTTTAACGAACAATACATATATAAATTTCATAAGTGAGAAAATGCATGAAACTGACAGGAGAAAAACACAGGATGGACCGATTAATCACGCTGTTAAAATCAGGCGGCGCTAGGGTTGTTGGCAGAAGCCTTTTTTGTCCACCCGATCAATTGTAGTAATAAGTTTAAAAAAATAAATGAGCAATATTAATTTACTGACTAATTCTGTAAAAAAAAAAAAAGGTACTGTACTGACTAATATGTACTGGCCTTAGGAGTCCATTTAACCAAAAATATTTGCATACTTTGAGTGCTAAATATTACTTTAAAAAGTTGTCCTTATAAGCAAAAAATATTACTTTACCTAAACATTTTCATTTAACCTTTTTACCAAATCACTGAGCTATGTACTTGCCTAAGGAGTCCTTATGACCAAAAATATATACATATATTGAGTGCCAAATACTACTTTAAAAAGTTCTAACCTTTTTCATCTAGCAAGCTAGCTAGATTGTATTGAGTCAAAAAAAGCAAGCAAGCTACTACTGGATAACAAGTACATCGTTTTTATTTTGAATAAATCATAGTAGTTGTAAGATTTTTGGCAGAAATAATTGTAAATTTTTTCTCATGCAGTGCTGCTTTTTTATTGATGCTAGCTAGTAGCTTTGAAATACACGTTTCGATCATCAAGTATGCCGGAGTTAGAGGAAAAGAAAATGATCCCTTGGGATCTCAGTTACAGCTTATATCAATTCTCTCCTCACATGAACTTCATTTTTTGACTTAATTATATGTGTGAATAATTGAATATTATAATGTTTGTCAAAAACATGAAAATTGAATATTTTATGCGTGTGTGTGTGTGAGTGTGATGTTGTTTTATTATTACAGTTTCTTCTAGCTAGGCAAACATTGATATACACGGGTCAAGAAACATAGCTAAATTCAACTAGTTCATGCCCCCAACATCGGCACAATTTGTGTTTTAGTGTTGGACAAAGATTACTATGTATACATTAGTTTAATTTTTAATACTATAAGGTTATAAGGGTTGCACGTGAAATGTTAATTAATGCTGGTTTATTATAATGACTTGAATTAGTTGGCTAACTCTGCCATGTTATTTTTGGGGATCAAACACAGATCCCAAGTGGTTTCAAGGACATCTTCGTATAAGTCAACTAAAAATGTAAGTATCAAGATTTCCCACTTGCATGGGGATTGTCAAGTTCAGCTGGTTTGATATTTGCTTCAATTATTTATTTAAAAAACAAGATGACATTGAAATGAACAAGCCTGTTCATATTGGTTGACTCAAAGTTGGTACGCAAAAATAAGTCAATAGCATCATTTTTCAAACATTAGATGTGAATTTGCTTTGGGTTTTCATCTGTCTATGAAGTTGACTGTCTCTTGGCAATTATTTGATTGAAATATAGAAGTAAAATGTCAATATAGCAACATATTTTTATGGATAGAGTATGATTTGTATTCATCTATCTATGTTGGTGGATTTAATACCTTTTGTATTTATATATTATGAATAAAATAATTGTTTGCTGTTAAAAGAAAATGTGAAGATGACACATATTATGTAGTTCCTCCATTCCATCCCATAGTTAAATTACTTTGACCATTTTTATACATGTTAAAAAAGATAAATTTTAATAAATTTTTTCTTATTTCCCATTAAATATTTTCATTACAATGAATACAAGGTAGAAAATGTTCCATAAGTATACAACTTAGTTTTTTTTTTTTTTTGAAGGAAAGTATACAACTTAGTTGGTGACCGCAGAATTATTCAATGTGTTGGGGCACAAGTTCAATTCGGCAATTTTCAACATTTTATTTAATGTGTGATTCTCACGGTTATAATTTTATAAAAAAAATAGAAAAAAATAATTTTTTTTAAGAAAAAAAAATAATAAATTGATAATGGTCGGTGCACATCGTACTCTCCATCTCTATTTATAAGATCCTTTAAAAAAATATCTTTGTCCTAAAAAATAAAACTCTTGTCGATTTTCTAAGGAATATCCAGATTTTTTTCAGTCAAATAAACTTCACTTAAATGCTACGGGATATCCAGATTTTTTTCAGTCAAATAAACTTCACTTAAATGGTAAAATAAGCAGAATATATTAAATTAAGTTGCTATGGGTTAAGACATTTTTCATCCACATTTTGAGGGCTAAATACACACTATTGATATACATAGAAATTTCGGAACTCAAAAATGACATCAACAAATCAATATCTTAATTCTAGCAACCAAACTAATTTTTCCTAAAAAAAAAAACAACAACCAAACTAATTTCTTCTGCATATGATCAATGATCAAAAGAATAAGCCCATACCCAAAAAAATGATTTGTCTTCTGTAAGTTACACTATTAAGCAACAAATATAAATTATTGCAGTACTTTAATTTTACTAGCCATACGAAATATCTCAGTCATAATTCTACTTTGGATAAAAAAATGCGTTTTTTTTTACAAAAATGTGTTATACAACATTTTTTAATCTATTCTTATTTTTATTTAGAAAAATCTGTTATTACTACTGTTACTAAAACTTTGAGATCAGTGACCGTAAGTAACGTTGTCAATTCTTTGGGCTGACCGATATATGGACCCGGTTTAAGGACCAAACTTGTAGGAAAATTGTTGTTCCCACCTCAAAAATTGCTATAAAACACCTAGAACTTATGCATTTGACCTCAATTACAGCTAACTACCGGTTGACCTCCGCAACGTCTCCTCAACAGTAGTTAACTACCATTGCGCTTGAAATTTACCAAAACCAGCAGAGCCTACACCTATCTCACTATTCATTAATCATCACCTTTTTTGCCTCATCCATAAAAAACCCTAGAGTGTAAAAAAATAAAAAAAATCCACAATCTGTCTCAAATTATTGAAAATGGATTGCTAGAAGGTTTCTACACACAATTGACATCAAGAAATATGTAATGCATCTTTTAACCCGTTTAAATTTGTAGATTTTTCTGCCATATTTTGTAGCTTCTGACATGAACTTGCAATGGTAATAAACTACTGTTGATAGTAGAGATTTGATGTCATTTTATGGGCTATGAACTTTATTTATGTATTGTTGTGCAATATGTTGTATAATGTTGCACTTTTGTTTAATTTCAAACATTTGTGTAATGTTAACGTAATGTCGAATTGATTTAATGTTATTGAATTGTGAAAGATTATGTAACGTTGTTGCTTATGACTTCGTAGAGTTGGTGAGTTGGTTGTATTTCCTCTGGAATTGTTGTTCTGAATAGGTCATAGACATGCCGAATTTTGGCTTCGTAGTGATTACAACATGCATTGCATGCATAACTGACAGCAACGAGAGTTAACTACCATTGGGAAAAAATAAGCTCAATCCAAACGAGAAAGAAGAATACTAAATAAATATCACTTAAAAACAAAAACTATGAATTTACTTTCGGAAAGTAAATTAACTATGGATGTAAAATATAAACCAACTCATTAGGGATGTATAAGTAAACACAAGGCGCTAATAATAACTCTCCATATCAAAAAAGAAGTGCCCAAAACGTTGTGTGTAAAAATTGAAAGAAACAAAATTACGATGATAAAAATTGATTTTGAATAAATTAATTTAGTAGAATGTAAAAACTATTTATATTTGAATGTATTTTTTTTTTGTGAACTGAATATCTTTTGTGTGCAACTGGATAGATTGCAAAACTTCACCTTAAGAGATTTAACATTGTTGCATTTTTAAGGTTGGATTCGAACTTTGGGTTAAATTAGAAGAGAACAAAAAAAATTGAGGTTAAAACTCAAAGTCAAATTTAAATGTAAAATCACTTCTACTTTAAACATCTAAACATTTCAAGATCAATTATACACCTCTAAAATTAATTTGGATCTTTCAAAATTGGAACAAACCATACTTTATATATAGGGCATACATAAGTTTGTAAGTATGTAAGTAGTTTAAGATTGTAAGGGCCTGTTAGAAATAGTTTTTGTTTTCAGTTTTTGAAATATACAAATCATCTTCTTACAATAGTTATCATTTTACATGTTTTAGTTTTTTAGTCCCCAAAACTAAAAAATTCAAAACAGTTTTCAAAACTGTAATTTTAAAAATAGTTTAGCAAACAAGTTTTTAATTTTCAAGTTTTTGAAAACTAAAAAAGAGTTTTTGGGAAGTGTTTCAAAAAGGCCCTAAGAGTTTTAAAAAATATATAATTATTTTTATTTCTTGTAACTTAAAATATTCCCGTCAATATAATATTATCAAAAATTAAACTCAATTTTTTTGGACGAAAAAAGGCAAACCCAATTTGTTGAGCATGGGTAGTAAATGGGTGGTTTGGGAACCATAAAAAATTGTTGGAACAAGACTTTGAATGTTTAAGTTGAATTACATTTACAACTCAATCGGAATTAATGCAATATGGACGAATTGAAAGAAAATAATTGAAAGAAAATAATTGAAAGAAATGCACTTATTGCATTGCCTTCAATCTATCTATGCTCTTTGCATCCAGGGCTAGTCCCATATCGATTAGCAACTAACTTCTAATTGTCATACTAACAAACAACAAAATTTTAACTATTTTTCTAACTTTCTAACTAACTTGCTTGCAAAGCAAGTAAAACACTAAACTAATCTAACATCTATTATGAATTAATCATTTCACAAATCCACCACCTTAATTCAGGTCGGATAAGGACTAAACTAATCCTAACTTGCTTGCTAATGTACCCATTTTCACATGAAGATAGATTCTACCATAAGCTTCCTTGAGCACCAAGAGATTGGTGCTCCTACAATCATGAAAATGTAACCAACTGTGGATTTTCTATCATCTTTTTCTCCACACCAATTTGAGCCAATATAGCTAACTAAATTGTAGCTTGATCCTTCATTGGTAGCTGGAAAAAATATACCATTATCAAGTGTACCTCTTGTATACAGCAAGATCCTTTTTGCAGCTGCTAGATGAGATAGCTTAGAATACTATAACTTTTGACAGTGCATGCTCCACGCGCCTCTCAAGCATGCTTTCTGATGCGCACAATAACCGTGGACCGAAAGATGAAATTCGTCCAGATTGGATTGGCGAAGGCACATGGCGTGAGTTGTGTGAGAAGTGGAATACACCAGAATACCAAAAGAAGTGTGCGCAAAATAAAGCTAACAGACGTTCAGAGAAGGCAGTTACCAGCACACACTCAGGGGGGTCTGTAAATGCTGCTACATCTAGCTTGAGACACGAAGCACAACATGGACGACTTCCAACCTTATTAGAGACTTTTGATTATTTTCATTTTAAAAATGGATCGCCTCTTGATAAAAGATCGGAAAGCATAGATGTACATATGATATTTTTATTTCTATTTTTATTATATATATCAATTAATGGCTTCACTGTTGGTGTTTTTATGGCTTTCACTGTTAGCTTTCACTCAATAATTCTATTTAGGTTGTTGGTGTTTTCACGGTTGCGTTTTTATGGCTTCTGTTTTAGAGCAGTTCAGATGTTTGGTTTGTTTTAGACAGGATAACTTATATTTAATTTTGAATATATGTGCAGAAGACCATGAAAGAATTTATTGAAGCTTTTCAAAGTAAGCATGATAGTCTTCCCCCTTCTGAGCATGTTGATTCTGAAATTGCTAATGGAATTATAACGAACAAATTTATAGAGACTGTGGGTGGGAAGAACAAGGGTCGTATTGTTGGTGATGATAGTACCTCTTTGTTATATCAGAAGGATTCATCTGGAACATTTATAGATACTCGCCTTAACTCTTATGGTAGCACAGGCCGGTCATCTCGTAGACATGATGATCCCATTTATACCAAGGTTGAGCAATTGAGGGCTGAGAATGCAATATTGAAGGCACAACAAGAAGAACTTGTAAAATCACAACAAGAAATGAAGATCCAAGTAGTTGAATTGGTGCAAAGAACAATGCAAGAGCAACAACGTCGACCTCGTGGGGATACATCACAAGTTGATCCATATGATCACGAGATAACACCACAATATGATGATTTGGGGGTATGATCTTATATCTGATTCTTTCTTTTTTTTTAAGTTTTATTACTTTTTTCTTTCTTACTGTTTTATTACCAATTTAGTACTAAGATTTCAATATATATAAATATGAATTCAATATTTCATTGGAATTCTTTTATTTCCAAAATAATCATTTTCTTTTCCTATTGTCACAACAGACGTCGATAGTCAGGTGCATAATGTCGCAGCCAAACAAACGCCCTCGCATACAACCCCAATTTATGCGTAGTGATCATGATGAGCATCACAGGCCTCCTCATATTCATGTAGGTGATCGCCAGACATCTTCATCGACAAGACCCTTTTTCAATGCTGCTGATAACAACACACCACATATTCCTATAGGTGATCGCCATATGTCTTCATCGACGAGACATGTTTATGCTGCTGATTTCAACATACCAGGAGGTGAAATTTTTTTGAAAAACTATATGGATAATGCTTCACAAGAAAATGCCCAGAATATGGGGAGAGGAGGAAATAGATCATCGGGTGGTAGATCAAAATTGCCCCAATACTATGATGATTAGTTTTGAGTATCGTCTCTGTGATGTGGTTGCCTTATGCACTTGGTTTCTCGTATTTTGTATACTGGTTAGTTAGTTTTTTTTGATGCTGTTAGAAGAAGTAAAAATATTAATGTAGTGGTTGTGGTGTCCCTTTGCTTGTTTGCTGAGATAACATGTGGAAGTTGAGTTGGCAACAATTTTAGTTTTCTGTTAATGTTGACTGACCTGCTTTTTGGTGTTTCCGGTTGTTGTCATCACCTTCTGTTCTGTCCGGTTCAGGTGTGCTGGAAGGTTCCCTTTGCAGGATGTGTTTTGTTACTGCAACTTGTTACTGTTGTTTGGAGGTTTCGACCTATTTGAGGTTGTTGATGTGCCTTTTTTTGCTGCTGCATTGTGCTTCAGATGGTCTTTCCATCTGTGGCTTGCGCGTGTAACAAGTTGTGAGGCAGGGGTATTCTTTTGGTGGCGGTACCTTTGGTTGTCTAGGTACCTTGTTGGGTGTGGTCTTTGTTTTGTGGCACCCTGGTGTATACCTCGGCCTCATGATTTTGTGTTTAGGAATGTGGCATCTGTTCGGGTTTTTCTGTCTCTTATGTTCCTTTTTTCGTGAGTTATGAAGTGGCTGTTAGAAGAAGTAAGAATAGAGTAGCTCATGGCCTTGCAGGCAATGTAGGAACTAATTCGTGGTGGGGAAATGTCCTTGAACCTGTAGCATCTATCTTTTGTATTGACTTAACTTCTATGAATGAATGAGATGTTTTCTTGGCAATTTTTTTTTGCTGATCCAACAAAAAAAAAATTATTTCATTAATAATAAATAATACATAGGGAAGTGCTTTCCAGTTTTTTTTTTAAAAAGGGAAGTGTATTACTGGCGGATTTTAAACTGTTTGCTTTATTGGTCACTTGATTACTGGGGGATTTATTGGCCAGTACTTTTGGTTGAATTTCTTGATTTACGTTACTGGCGGATTTTTCTGTCAGTACTTACTAGTTACTGGCCGATTATTCCGCCAGTAATTACTGAAGGAAAAATCCCTCAGTAATGCTTTGTCAGTTCACCCACTACATTACTGAGGGAAAATTCCGCCAGTAACATTACTGACGCTTATATTACTAAGGGACTTGAATCCGCCAGTAATGCGTATTACTGAGGAATTTTTGCATTATTGGGGAATTATTTCCACCACTAAAAACCAAAATTCTTGTAGCATTATACGATACAAGTTAGAGGGTGACCCACTAAGAGTAATTATCACATAAGTTACTTTGTTTAGTAACTCATAACTAATAATGAATTTTATTAATATTAATGATAAATTTTATTAATCTAATTGTCAAATCAAAAGTTTAGACTAACTCCACAAATATTTAAAAAATTTAAATTATTTGATACTTCATTAAATAAATTCAAATTAACTCTGTTGCAAACAGATAAAAATTGCAACTCACTTTTATACTGTCAACTTACAAAAATAAGTAACTAGAATTGTTGAAACGAAAAGAACAATCCTTATGAATACGATTACTTTATTACTTGATGTGAACGACTGATACACTTGCCATAAAGCGAGAGTTACAATATAATAAGCTTTATTTTCTACAAAACAAAACATATAATAAGTTTTTAAAAACATAAATAAACATTTAAATGTGGTTAGATTATATAGCTAAGAATTTCGTAGGTATGTAAAAATATGTGTGGCTTATCATTAATATATTACCATAATAGTCAATGGTTGTATTAGTGAGAGAGATCACGTATCCACAAAATATCTTAAGCGAGTGACGGGAACAGATTGTCTCCTGTGGGATTTATCTCCTGTTTTCTCCCGTAACAGATCTAAGCCGTTCATTTAGTTTAATGATAGATCAATGGATAGAAATTAAAATACATGAATATGGCTTGTCGTTTTGCCTTTTTCCGTGTTTTGTTTTCTGGTTCTTTTGGCTATCTCTAGTTTCCTCCTTTTTTCCTCACAAACCCACCTCAACCTACTTGTTCAAAAGACCCATCACCAGAATTGCAACTCCATGATTCTGATCTCCTTCTCCAGTTTGTTTTGTTCTTTTCTTCTTCTCCCATTCTCTGTAAATAATTTTGTCAGTGTTAAATTTTTTCTCTTTCAAACGTGATTAATTAATTTTTGTTGATTTTCTTGTTTATTCTGACTTTATCAATTTAATTTCAGATTTATTTACCTCTGGCTGGGTTGAAATTGTACCAAACTGTTCCACCTCCTTCTCGGACGGAATAACCGACTTGTCGGAGCGATTCCATTTGCGGTGAAAAAGTGATTTAGAAGGAGGGTTCTGATTGGTTCATCATCGTTTTGAAATAAATACTATAATTCTTGAGAGTTTAAAACTACTGCAACTTATTTGTCTGGAAAAAAATCTGCTGCAACTTAAAATAATTCTACTAGTGTCACCTAACATCAAACTATGACCCAAGTTAATTATACATAAGCAAATTTGATCTTCTAACCATGGACAATGGACAGACGACTCAATATTGATCCTATAAATGAAATTATGTCAACCACGGTGCAGGAGACGATGTTACGACGACGAGAAAAATAGAGCACAATAATTCAATAACAATCGACAGAGCACAACGTCGAATACTGGTGCGGAGACAACCACAACGGTGACGGCGATGGCAATCAAGAAGCACCAACAGATAGCACACAACGACAACGTCAATCAAGATGATGTTCAATACATGTTCACGGAATTTGTGTTGTTATGGAAGAAGATGAAGTTGTTTCTATTATTTCTACAGGAAGCCATAACGTGAAAGGGAGGAAAATGAAAATGACACATTGAAATGAATGAAGGGATGAGATTAATTAAGGTGTCATTAAAAGGAATGGACGGCTAAGATCATTTCACAGGAGAAAATTTCCACCGGAGTGAATCCTCTCCCGCGAGGGACTCACCTTTTTTATATATCCAACATTTAAACTATTAAAATTTGATGAAGGATAAACCACTCACATTTAAATAAAAAAATCCAAAAAATCTTCTCCTCAAGTAAGTCTCCACTCTCCCAAATCCTAAATTTGATCATAACAATATTATGTCCTTCTAACAAATTTTTTCCATAGGTGACAATTTTTTCCATAATGCCATGTCATGTCATTCCATATTTTAAAGAAAACTTGTCTTAATTGTACATGGTATGCATTTTGACCAAGGTTTTATAACTTGAGAGTTTACCTCAACTCGTTAATAAAGTTGTTAATAAAACTATCTAAAAAATAAACTAGTTAATTTCTTTAAAAGGTCAACAAACACCACCACCGCAACCCTAACGGCGTCGAAATCTGAATTTCCACTGTCGGAATCGCAACCCTAATTGGTATGTGCTCCGCTGTTCATGGTTGGAGAACTTAAAGAAGAAACAAAAAGAAACGTTTCATCTCAGGAACAACGTGTTACTATAAAGATAACTATTCAGTAAACGTTTCAGTCTTTGGGTTTGTAGAAAAGGAATTGGGTTTTGAAAAAAATGGCCCCAAAAAAGGACTGATTTTTTTTATTAGATGTAAACTCGTAAAACTCAGTAAACTCGGTCGAGTTTACCCGAGTTTACAGAGTGTTAATTCGGTCAAACTCGTCAAACCTTCCGATTTTACCAGAAACCAAGTTTACCTCCAAGTTAACACGATTTCGGTGTCTAAAAATGTAAACTCAGTGAGCTTGGAGAGTTAACACTCGATTTAGTTAAAAATGGAAATACTGAATGACCTATGTTAGAGGAACACTTGTTTGGTCACAACCAAATTGTATTTGAGCACACTCACACCATTAAAAAAAAGTAAAAGAAAAAACACTTAAAAAATACTCCCTCTGTCCTATATTAGATGACCTATTTGATAATGTACAATATACATATTTTGACCACATTTTTATACTAATATATAAAGATAAATAATATCATATAAGAAGTTGTTTGATTCGTCTCGATAAATTTTTTCAAAATATTAAATTTTCATAATTTTTCTAATATATAATTAAAGATATCAAAGATAAAAAATATGCATTGGTATGTGTGATTCAGTCAACCGTGTCATTTAATATGGGACGTAGAGAGTATGTTATTTTGAATGATTAAATGATAAGTACTTTTTGTGTGTGTATGCAAAGTTTTAAAAATCGGCTCGGACCGACTAGTCGGATCGGTCAAACCGTGAACCGGTGGTGTGTTCGACTCGTTCTGATTTTTCGATCGGTTGTGCAGTTGAACCGGTCAGAACCAACGCGACTCGCTAAAACTCAGTATAAATCGGTGAGTCGGCCAATTTAATGAATCGGGTCGGGTCAATACACAGTGTGATTTCAATTGATAAAAAAACCAGAAAGTGAGAAAGATTATTGTACAGAAGGGAAGATCTCACAATGGAAGGGAGGAAGATGTGAGAAGGAAAGAATAAGGATTGAAAATCAGATCTAATATGTGTTTTTTTTTTTTTTTGAGATCTACTGCCGACAGATTTTTGTTCAAAGAGAATAGAAAATGAGGGGTAGAGGGATGGCGGCACTGCAAATGCAAAAGTAGAGGTAAGAGATCTACTTGTAAAATTCTTTCTTTATATTTTAATTTCTTTTTGTAAAAGTCAACATGTGAAGGCTGAAGATGTTTTATACAATTATTACCTTTTTTTAGGGAAATTATTACTTTACTCATCATGCATATCATATATTAAATAGAAATAGAAAAAGATAGGAAATATTTACGTGTTATTCTAAATTGGTATATATATTTGAAAAATGAGTTTGTGAAATTATGTTAATTTGTGTATTGATTTTCTAATATTTGTATAGATTATGTGAGTATTTTAGAATTTTAAATCGACTGAGTCATCCAATTTAATCTAGTGTATACATATATACATATATAATTTGTTATAAAGACCGAGTTATACGACTGAGACATCCAATTTAATCTGATTTAGTCATACTATTCAATCAGTGACTCAGTAGTTCGACCAACGACTCAGTAACCCTGTGATCTCATCGAATCAACGACTGATCCGATATTTAAAACTATGTATGTATGTATTTTATTTGTAGTTGTGTCTATAAGTATTTATCATGACTAGTGGTGAATCTTGCCGAAAATATTAGAGGAAACGGCAAATATTAACTAAATATTATAATTGAAATTCATAAAAATTATATACAATTTCATCCAAAAAAAAAAACATCACCGCAATAGCTCAAATAAGAGACTAAAGCTCCAAATATAGTATATACCAACTAGAAAGATAACCTATCCTAAACTTAGAGGATCAAAACCAGCCTTCAGATGCTTGCCACGTGCAGAATAGAAAAAACAATCGCACCATACTGCTATATATACTCCATGATGCAAGCTTGGAACCGGACCAACCAACCGGAGCAGCTAAATAAAATGCTTAAACAAATTAGCAAATACTTAAAATAAATTCCAAGACAAAAATTATACATATATATACTCAGAAGACATTTACCTCAATTTAAAATTTGACGGTTCGGTCTTTTAATGAACTCATCAATAATTGAATCAGTACTAAATTGATCAACTATTTCTTTTTCAATATAAAGCATCATACTGTCAGCAAGAAATTCATCTTTCATCTTATTACGCAATCTTGCCTTGATTAACTTCATTGCTGAAAATGATCTTTTTGTGGTAGCTGTAAAAACCGAAAGAGTTAAGATAAGATGGATTAGACGATCAACAAAGTAATGTGTATCCGCGTTCCCTGTCTCATTGAGAGCTTCACACAATTCAGACATAGTTGACAACTTATTCAAACCTAGCTATAGACGACTAACAACATTAAGATGGAAGTAATGAAGATGATATCTCAAATTAATTTTCTCCTGCTCACTAAAATCTAATGGATAAAATTTATCTACAAGAGCACATATATTATCTACATCAAATGCTCTATAAACATCCTTAGGAACCAAACTATTGCTTAGAATTAAAAGCTCCATTGTTTTCGGACAAAATCTGTGATTCAATTCCTGCAATTGTTGATAAATTGTAACACAAAAGAGATTCACTCTAAAATGCTGATCGATTGTGAAAATCGCATGCGATATGTGAGGATGGAGAGGAGAGAGGGTACCAGAGAGAGACTCATACAAAACATGTGTAAAATAAAATGAGTAAATAGACAATTACCCCCTGAAACATGTGTAAAATAGTTCTCATTACACAAAAAAAATAATATAAATTTTCAAGTTCGGGGGGCATTTTGCACATAAGTGCAAAACTTCAGGGGTATTTGCAAAACGTTATGTTCACTAACAAAAAATTTTGATGGAGGGGTAAATTGATTAACGTTGTGCAATTTCAAGGGGGTAATTGAAGTTTTGTTAATTTCAGGAGGTAATTGACGAAAGTTACAATTTCAGGAGGTAATCACCTATTTACTCAAAATAAAATTGTCTCATGGGTATTATAGTAATTTTTATATAATTTTTTTCAAGGGATGTCGTGGCTTCTGTGGTTTTTAGTTTTACGTGCCCACGTATCTGACGGTGGAAACAAACTTAGAAAAATCAAATCCAACTACGAAACAAGAGTTATTAATTAATTTTAGATTCTACTTAAGTCAACGATAGTTGGAATCCGCTGTCAAGATTCCAATTTATTCTCTACCTCATCTATTTATCCAATTGAATGCAAATGTTGTAACATATTAACTATTGATTTGGCACTTCTTCAGCCCTGTTAGGTAACTTTTTTCACTCAAACTTCTGTTATATAACTTCACATGTAACATATTAACTATTGATTTGGCACTTCTTCAGCCCTATTAGGTAACCTTTTTTTCACTCAAACTTCTGTTATATAACTTCACTAGTATTTCCCAATTCCAATCTCAGCACACATAAAATCACTTCCCCAACCAACTGTTATACGAGTTTCTGAAACTTTTTTTTGATAGAGATAGTTTGGCACAATTTGTGTGTCAAATCAAAGATCTCTGTCTTATGTCCCACTAATACAGTTTTTAAAAGCTAAGCAATCAATTGAATAGAGTTCTGATTATTTTATACACTGTTTGTTGAGTATTTCTTTAGCTAGCTTGTTGCTATGATTCAACACTTTTCTTTTTTGTCTTCTGTTTTTATTGCTTCTGATTTATGGATTCAAAGGTTGCTTCATAGTGCATGCTTTTCAGCCCTCATGTTTGACTTTCTAAAATTTAAGGATCTTTTTTATTTTTCTTCCTTTTTCCATTTGAATTCTTAATGATTAAAACATGATTTCTTACTTATGAATTTCTTTAGTTTTTATCAATTTGGTGTTATCTTTGACTTATTTGAATTTATCTACTGATATAAGCACTTTTAAGCTTGTTTGGGGGAAGTATATGGAAACAACTTAATTATATTGACATTGTTTATAAGCTGTTTTCAGTTTATTTCCATAAGCTCTCCAAGATACCTTATAAGGAAATAAGTTTTTTGTTATAGAAATAGCTTATATTGATCAAGTTGATTATCCAAATAGGACCTAATAGCTTATCATTTAAGGACTAATTCATGTTGTTTTCAGGATTTCTCTGAGATTTCCTCCTTGATTAGTTCAATTTCTGAGAGGATTTTAAGTGCTGAGTTGAAAATGTATTTGGTGGAGAGCAAGGGAGGTGCCATAGGGTGCATGCTGTTGGCTCTTTTCTTCTTAGGGACATGGCCTGCTGTTTTGACTCTGTTAGAAAGGCGAGGCCGTCTTCCTCAACATACCTACCTTGATTACTCAATCACCAATTTCTTGGCTGCTATTATCATTGCTTTTACATTTGGTCAGATAGGAAATGGGACAGTTGATGAGCCAAATTTCTTAACTCAACTTGCTCAGGTTTGTCTATTCATTGTGTTATCATAAGAAAATAGGAAAATATTATTTATTAAGGCACGTTCGGTCATGTTAATCATAAATAGACAAAGGCCTCACCGGTAGAACGATAATTTGGAAAAGTATTTATGTTTTGAATGATTTCTTTGGGTTATGAATTATTTTAATGAATTTCTTTCATTGTAATTGTTCAAATCCTTCAAAACACGGACACCTGAAATGATACTAACACTGATATGTAGACACCGAGAATAAATTGGTTTTGAAATATTGGGAAAATTTGACGTAATTTGTAATACATAGGGAAGGTTTGAGTATTTTATTCAATATCTAACTATAGTCATGTCATATGTACTGAGTTTAATTATTATTATCTTTGAACTAGTTTAACAACCTTCATAAATTGTTACTTGCAGGATAATTGGCCCTCAGTAATGTTTGCAATGGCAGGTGGTGTGGTCCTTAGCCTTGGGAATCTGTCCACACAGTATGCATTTGCTCTAGTTGGGCTGTCGGTTACCGAAGTGATTACAGCAAGCATAACTGTTGTTATAGGTATCTCACCGACATAATCAATAGAAAATTATTAAATTACTAAACAATTATACAACAATTTAGTTATATATAGAATGAATACTAAAGAAAATGTGCCCTTCAACTTGATCCAGTATTGAATTCTGCTGTATTAACTTTGTTCAACTTGTCACAGGCACAACCTTAAATTACTTTTTGGATGACAAAATCAACAAAGCCGAGATTCTTTTCCCAGGAGTTGGTTGCTTTTTGGTTGCAGTTTGTCTAGGCTCTGCTGTTCATGCCTCTAATACTGCCGATAATCAGGCTAAGCTCAAGGATTTTTCAAGTCATCATAATGATGTAACCTTGTATGTATCGTGTGCTTTTGTCTAATTTAATTTCCCTGCCGCTCGTATGATTATCAACTTGATCTGGACCCTGTATACTAACTTTCTACCTTATGCCTTTTCCTTTTAAAAGAAAGAAAGAAAAATCCCTTATTTACACTGTTTAGAAACAAAAATAGGAATTGCCACTTCGGGAACTATCATAGCTAGCTACTATGTAAATAAACCTTTATAAAGGTGATTCTCAGAGAAGAATAAGTAACGAGCATACGACCAGCTCAGTCACTTTTATAAGCAGTAACTCTTAACTTTTGATTGTTACTGCTAATGAAGAGGTGTGCAAAAGTACTTCATCTAATTCTGAATTTCAGTTGCTTTGGTGATTTTAGTTTCTTGATTTTGATGAGTGCGAAATTTGTGTTTATATTCTCTGCCTTATAATTTATAATTTCAATTTGGTTGTAGTTATATAAATTTGATAGTGTATTGCTAATTCTGTCAGAAACTTTTTTTTGCCAGGGACTCTTTAAAAGAAGGAAACATAGGTAAGAACCTCCAACAAGGTTCAGCTTAAAGGATTGCTTCATTTGACAAATATACTAAAAAAATTTCTACCTTTTCAATGTTTAAAATAATAGTTAAATCAAAGGATCTTGAAAGTGGAGGCAGTTCTGCAGAAAAATTGAAAGCAGGAACTGCAGTTTTTCTCATAGAGAATGAAAACAGAAGAGCTATTAAGGTATGTGACCATAATTTGTCATACATGTAATGTGTTATTGAGTAATACTACAAAGAAGAATTATGTAGTGTGTCACATGTCTTACTCTTAAAGTTCCGCTGCAGGTTTTCGGGAAAAGACCTTTGATTGGATTAACCATAGTTTTCTTCGCTGGAATCTGCTTTTCTTTGTTTTCACCAGCATTCAACTTAGCAACAAATGACCAGTGGCACAGTTTAAAAAAAGGGGTTCCCCATCTGAATGTTTACACCGCCTTCTTCTATTTTTCAGTATCTTGTTTTGTTATTGGAATAATTTTAAACATCATTTTCCTTTACCACCCTGTCTTGAACTTACCCAAGTCATCATTGACAAATTATTTGGGAGACTGGAATGGAAGAGGCTGGGCCTTGTTGGCTGGTTTCCTTTGTGGATTTGGGAATGGCCTTCAGTTTATGGGAGGTCAAGCTGCTGGATATGCAGCAGCTGATGCTGTCCAGGTGAGTTTAACATGATTTTGCATTATCTGCGTAAATTAGTTTTACACCGATATCTAATGAGAACTCATCGTTGCCATATAAGACAACTTTGTAATCACAATCACAAACGAAATCAAACGGCACCTAATTTTCTCAATATATCTAACATATGTGTGTTCAGATTTTATGAATTATTGAATAATTTCTTCATTTGAATGTGTTGATGAAACAGGCACTCCCACTTGTGAGCACTTTTTGGGGAATTGTTTTGTTTGGAGAATATAGGAAATCATCAGGAAGAACATATATCTTACTGGGGAGTATGTTATTTATGTTTATTGTGGCTGTTGGTGTGCTCATGGCATCATCAGGGCACAGGAAACATTGATTAAGCTTTTATATATGGAACAACATGCCAATGATTGGTTTGAACTCACAAATGTATATAGTAATAAGGATCATTTATTTAGTTTTCTTTTATTATTTATTTTAAATTAAATTTTGTATAGTTAATTATCTATTCTAAATTAAATTTTGTATAGTTAAATTTCCAAAGTTAACATTCGTGTGATAAAATATTTATGCAAGGTTTACTTTTGTGATCGAAGGATCCCATGTTTATTTTAGAGTTTTTTTTTTCCTTGCGATAATGTTTATTTAAGTTTTGCCTTAACAATTATTTATTGTATTCTTTTATGCATTTAAAATTGGGTCTTCTTTTTCCACCCTATTAAGTTTCTTGCATGTTTTATGAAGTTCGAATTATAGAATACGAACGCCATAAACATCCTATAAATACCTTTCAAAATACGTTAAAACATTTTGGATTTTAGAATCCAAATAAATCACACACAGAAACTCATAAAGTGGGAAAAATAACTGCACTTAAAAATTTTGTAACAAAAAATTGCATTTAAAATTAGTCTTTACAACATTGTTGTGATAGAAATTCCAAATGTCTTTACAAGTCTTTCCTTGGTTGAGTGGAACATTATCACTCTTCATGCCAAAAGGATTAGAAGTAAAAGCGATTTTTCAAAAAATAAAATCTTTTTTACGATAGACCGGTCACAAACCTTGCTACAAAAGATCCTACAAATATCTTTTCACTAAGGCAAGGAAAAGGCTAAGGCTCTGTTCCGGAGAAAATTGGAGAAATCTTTCGTGCATTTTGAGGAGGGCTTTTGTAGAGAAAAATAAACAAATGTTTATGATTAACATTTTTTTTAATATTAAGAGTATTATATTCGCATAGATTGAATTTTGAAAATTTAACAAATCCCTTAAAAATTCTTCTGCAATGCAATTTTTTAGTTTATTGAATAAAAAAGTACCATAAAAATATAAACATCTCAAAGATCCATTCTAAAGTTACACGTTATTTCCACTTCGTCTCTTTTTTTTCTTTCTTTGAAAGCACACCTTTTTCATCCCTCGTAAATCTCTAAGAGTGTGTTTGGATGGAGGATTTAGGAGGGGAGGGTTTACTTTTCATTTTTAAATTACGGACACTATGAAATGTTTTTTAAAAAGTTAAGATATTAACATGATAAACGATCATATAACACTTCAATAACATTTAATTTATTTTAGAAAAACATGTTATATAATATGTAATTTAAAAAAGAAAAGTAAACTCTCTCGTTCATTCCCCTCCTAAACCCCCAATCCAAATACAAGAAAAGGGGTCATCCTACTGGAGAACTAGCCATCCCATCCTTATCCTTATATTGGCAACGAGTAAACTATAAACCGTCATTAATTCTCATACATATTTGATTCATTAACTATAAAAATATAATAGTTTTTTTTGAGGTAACTATAAAAATATAATAGATAGTCTCCAAACTATTATTAATTTAAAAGGTTTTTTTTTAAGAAATTAATTTAAAAGGTTAATCCTTCAGCTTCTTTAAAAAATGAGAACGAATTCAAGACTCATAAGTTGATGGATTGTTCCATAAAAGTTGAAAAGGTAAAGGGAGCTTATCAGGAATCAAACCCGAGATGCAAACAACAAAGGATCGCGCCTTAACCACCGGACTACTATTGCACTTGTGAATTTGCATATGAACATGAGGCTTTTTATTAGGTAAATTTTTCATATTTTTTTGGAGCATAATATGATATTATTGTTTTGATGACCTTACACTATATAAAAAATGATAATGTTTGAAATATAACCGATCATTGTCATTTTAATCTTCATCGCTCCAAGAATCCCAAGATTCATCTTCATCGCACATAATCAACCTTTAAGCTCTTCCCTCCCTTTTCTCCCTTCTCTCCTTCTGTTTTCCTTCTCCAATCTTTATAAGATTGTAGATAGTTGTATCTCTGTTTCCTCTCCTTACTGAGTTGTGTGTTTGCGCCTTCTGGTGATTTCCCTTTCAACATAGTTTCATCTGTCTCTTTTCTCTGCCTCTCTTTCCCTTTCCCTGTTTCTATCTCTATCATCTTGTCTTTTCTGCCATGTCTCAACCCAAACACAACAACATCATTCCCACCATTCCTAACCCTAATTCCCAAATGGAAAACTCTAATAGGATTTCTCGTTCTACCAAGATTCAGAAACTTCTGATTACCACCCCCTTCCAATATGCCTGGCAACTGTGCAAAATTCCTGTTCAACAATGGTGAAGGAACTGGTGGTTTCCACCCCGAACCCTCTCAAGAACATCACCAACCTGCATACAATCAAGAACATCAAGAAAATCAACAGGATGATCCTTTTTCAGCAACAACAGAGGAAGAACCGTTTCTATACTATGAGGAATCACATGTCCAAGATAGCATAAATTAGTGCAAAAACAATATTATTGGTAAGATTTTATCAGATAAATCTATCACTTCTCAAGTCCTTCACAACACTTTGGCTGAAATTTGGTGTAATTATGCTGGTCTAAAAATCAATGAACTTGAAGGCAAGATATACCAAATCAAAGTTAACAAAGAAGAAGACTATCAGAGAATTTTAAAGGGAAGTCCATGGATTATTAGAAACTGTTGGTTGATTCTTCATGGCTGGAACAAAAACTTAGATGTCAGTTCCTTAGATTTTACTAATGTTCCCATTTGGATCCAATTTTGGGGTCTATCCCTTCACTGTAAGTCAATCATCATGGGAAAGGAGATGGGGGCCCAGCTGGGCACTATGTTAGATGTTAAACTATATGGCTAGGTGAATACCAAGCTAGAGAGGGGGTGAATAGCGCTTTTGAAACACTTTTCGGAGATTTAGTGAAAAGAGGTTTTTACAAAATTGACTATTTGACATTTGCTTGAACAATCACAAATAATGCATTAACAAATATCAATTATATGTGGAATAATATGAGAGATTCACGATACAAATCTTTTTAACACAATCAATTATTAACAAGCCTTGAACAAGATACAAAACAATATACAATTTCAAACCAAACCTATATGACAATAAATCTAATTATCAATTGAAAACATAAAACACATGAATTTGACTAATTGAATTGGTATTGTAATTAATTGATCCAAGGGAAATTGTTTTAACCTAAATCAAATGGATTTAGATTAATCTTTTGAGAAAACACAACTTAGATCAAAACTAGCAATTTACTAATCAATTATTCAAATAATCAAGTGTTATATTAAAGTAGAGAGAGAGAGAGAGAGAGAGAAAGAGAACACCGATGTTTATAGTAGTTCACCCTTGTTCGTCCTCGCTAACGGCTACCTCTACTCTACTTGATGAAGTACACCTTCACCAAGGTCATCCATTATGTATGAAAAGTTGATTACAATGTTTACAAGAGTTCCTTCAAGTTAAAGCCCTAATTCTTCAACTCCTATGTAAAACAAAGCTCCCCCAAACTTTAAGTACCCTTTGATTTTGGTGCTTCTTGAATCTTCGGATCCTTGAATTACCCGTGCGCTCCTTCGATCTCTTCACTCGAGTCTTCAATGCTATGTCCGGTAAACAAACCCCCTTCGATCTCAAGAACAGTTAGAAAGACCCCCAAGCCCTTTGGTGCTGGAATGAGATTATTCAATTCCTTTGAAGCCTTGATTAAGCCCAATCAATCTTCTTGAGAGAACCAACTTACAATCCCTACGAGCACCCTAGAGAATCTACACACTCAAAGACAAAGTGATTCCAAGAAAAAGTGTTTAGTCTTGAAGAATGTATGAGCAATGAGTTTTTGAGACCTAGAGAGAATAGATGCAAATGATTCAATGCCTTCAAAATGAGAGGGAAAAGTTTTTATATAGTTAAAGCAAAAAGACCCAAGTTTCACACCAAAAATAACAGATTGAATCGATTATTTAATTAATGAATCGATTCATATGGTAAAAGGACAAAAGCCAGATAAGAAAAATCTATGAAGATTGGTACAAGTCAAGAGATGTATGAAACGATTCAAACTGCCCAGATGAAGGTTTGAATCGACTCAGAGTAAAAATGAATCAATTCAGTGAGAGTCAGATATTTTGATGATACGACTCAAGGAGAAATGATACGATTCAAACATGAATCGATTCATATGTAGTGTGAATCGATTCACACAGAGTCGGAAACTTTTTGAGACGATTAAAGAAGAAGTGAGTCGATTCAGGGAGACACAATACACAATTTGAAAAGGTGTCAAGATGCTCACTAGGGTGCTTTAACAAAGTCTATAAAAAGGAAAGCTAGACAAACATGATCTAATCCTAGGAACAGCAAAAATTATGAAACAAACAAACATCATCAAAACTATAGCTAGAGGCTTCATTAGATGCTGGAATATATTGAAGGGATTTATAGAGGGGGTTTTCAAAATTTTAATCCTCTTTACGGAAGAAATCCCATGAGAACGGATCTTGATTAAATCATTAATCACAAATCAACGAGAACGAGAACACATTCTTAAACACTTTAAGGATTATGTGTTTACCTCTTGAAGCGTAGAACCTTTGTAGCAGGATTGTTTTTGTTCACGAGAAAAGCAAAGCAACGATGCCTCTACTCAGTCCACACGAACAGAACTTCTCCGATGACCGGTGCTAGCCAATTCCAACGGAGATTCAGAGAGATTAGGTTTAGAGAGCGGCGGCTAAGGTTTCTAACTTTTAGAATTAGGTTAAGTGTTTCAACCAACAGTCAGTAATGCTTCAACACAAGGGTTCTATTTATAGAACCACGTGTGTGCTCAGCAAGCCAAACACTTAAGTACACTGTACCTTACGGTGGACCGCGTTTCTCTATTTTTCGTAAATTAAATGATAAATCATATTTAATTATTTAATTACTAATAAGTCCTACTTATCATTTTATAAATAAGTCTCACTTATTATTTTATAAATACGTCTTACTTATTTATTTCTCTCATCTATCTGTCCTTTGTGTGTGACCCTATAGGTTCTCGTAACATTGGCAATAATATTAAATCACATATTTAATATTATAAATAGTGAGCGGTATCTAGCAACACATCACTGCTACCCAAGTGACGAGAATGTCATGTGATCTAACGAAACCTTTTCCATGATAATGTTTGTGTGTATAATTACCCTTTTACCCTCATGTCTATATTGAACACAACACATAGTATATCATCCTTGTCTAGTTCAATATTGGGCCCGTAGACATTTTCCTGTTATGTAGGAGGGGAAAATTCCATCTAGGTCACTCATGTCCCTCAGCATGATTCGTGGAGCACCCATCAACCAACTTTATAGTCATCTTGTTACAGACAACGTTTGAATGGTGACAAAGCACTCGACTCCAACATCTAGGGTACATAGTGGTTTCAAGTCAAAGGGTGGAATACACCACTATCACTATGAGAATATCTTATGACATTTTTCATAACTTTTACTATGTAGTATTCTCATGGTGGGTCAATCCAATATAAATATTACTCATAATATTTATATTTATGTGTAGACTTGATAACTCTTTATCCATGATCTGTGAGATGTGATCATCAATCAATCCACATAATAGTCTCTATGCTTTAATGATATCCCACTTCTCAATAAAGCTTGACTACGGATTCTTTAAGAATAGTCTCCTTATGTTTAATGGGGTCTCACAATTAAGTTATACTCAATGTTCCATTAAACAGGCTAACTATTCTAGGTACTTTATTATTTTGAAACAAAACCAAAATCAATAAAGAAATGCCTTATTATTTATATATTCACAATATATATTTATATCAATATCATGATACAAAGCCAAACCCAATCAATATAGATTGGCTATTAGGGCTTACTCCAACATATATGAGTTCCCAGAGAAAATCAAGTTTGTAAAGGTCAATGACAATAATAAGAAACCAACAAGAGAAGGCATGTTTATAGGTAATGACAATGATGTTGTTACTTGGATTGATTTTAGATATGAAAACTTGCCTATGTTATGTTTTGGTTGTGGGCTCATTGAACACAACACAGAAAACTGCAACAATATCCCTATTCCTATTGAGGGTGGAACTAACCCAAGAGGTGCTTGGTTGAGGTCAAGGAGTTTTGGTAGAAGAATCATTGAGAGAAAGGAGAACACCTTCAGAAGTAACCCACTGAAATCCATCAGTGGAGGGCAATTCAGCCCAATCCCTAAGACCCTGCTGCATATGATGGCTGCTATGAGTCTTAAAAAACAAAACAGTCTATCTAGTGGACAACAATACTCAAAGTCCTCTCCCTCACCTGTCAAATCTTACTCTCTATCTATTGTTTCTATTACACAACAGGGATCTCATCTAGTCCAGGATGAAACCATGATCCCTCTATTCCAGCAAGCTATTGGAAACTCCAACAACATCACTCTAAAAAGAAAGATTAACCATACTGCTACTTTGGAAGCTACTACTGCAGACAACTCAAGCAACATGAATACAATGGCAGGCCTTGATTACAAGGCGCAGTATCAATGAAATGTATATCCTGGAACTGCAGAGGGCTTGGGAACCCTGCTGCAGTGAGGGCACTTAAGAAGCTCCTGAAGTCTCAGAACCCTGACATGGTATTCCTTATGGAAACAAGATTACAAAAAAGTGATAGAAAAGCTAAGTCTTCCCTCTTATGTGGTCCTCTCTCTAACATGTTCATGATTGATTGTGTAGTGGCCAATGGCCGTAGATCTGGAGGCCTTGCCCTCATTTGGAATAATGTACTCAATATTGACATAATTCAATCTACTAAAAATCTCATTGATAAGTATATTACCTCTAGTAATATTGATTTTTCTTTGTATGCTACTAGGATTTATGGTTTCCCCTATTATTCTCAAAAACATCTCACATGTGCTGCTATTAAAGACATTTATCATGATAGGATTTCTGCTTGTTGGCTTATTTTTGGTGACTTTAATTTACTTCTTAATAGTTCTGAAAAATTAGGAGGTAATAATATAGATTATCACCACACTAATCTTTTTAATGAAAATCTCAACTATTGTGACCTTATTGACCTTGGCTATCAAGGCTCTGATTTTACTTGGGCTAATAACCAAACTGATTCCTATCACATCAAAGAACGTATTGATAGATATTGTGCTAATCCTAATTGCTTACATTCTTTCCCCAGATACAATAAGAAGCACCTTCTAAGGTATACTTCAGACCATAATCCTATCATGCTTGAGTTTTACAGCTCTAATGAATGCTACCATCAAAACAGACATCACAAAATTCAAAGATTTGAACAAATTTGGGCCAATGACCAGGATAGTGTTCAGGTTGTTAAGAATGCTTGGCATAACTCTATGGGGGACCAACCTATGAAACTGAAGCAGACCTTACAGCAGATTGCTAATTAGGGCCATTCCAAATATGGGGAAATCCCAAAAAAGATCAAACAATTACAAGATGATTTGGTTGTTCTTAAAAATAGAATTCTTAATCAAGATTGAATCCTAAAAATCAAAGCTACTGAAGAAAACCTTGATGAGTTCCTCAAACAGGAAGAACTTTGGTGGGCTCAAAGGGCCAAAGTTCATTGGCTCAAGTCTGGAGACCTCAACACCAAGTATTTCCATCAAAAGGCTAGCCAAAGAAAGAGAAATAATTTTACATATAACATCCAGGATTCTAATGGTGTCACTTGGCAGGACAGTACCAAAATACACTTTATTTTTTCTTCTCATTTTATTAATATATTTGAGAGTATTAACCTAACATTAACCCTGATATTTTTAGTGTTGTCCAGAATAGACTGTCTCCATGGGATTTTAAAACTCTTGAATCCCCTTTTACAGCTCAGGAGGTGCAAATTGCTATCATAAACCTAAAGGCCAACTCTGCCCCTAGGCCTGATGGCCTATCTGCACTGTTTTATCAAAAACATTGGGACATTGTAGGAGCAGATATTCTAGACTTCACCTTAGATATCCTTAATAATAGGGGCTCTCCCCATAACATTAATAATACTTTTATCAGTCTTATACCTAAAGTTAACACTCCTACCACTCCTTTTGATTTTAGACCCATAAGTCTTTGCAATGTCATTCTTAAAATTATCACTAAAACTATGGCTAACAAAATTAAGTTTATCCTCCCCAACATAACCAATGATTTTCAAAGTGCTTTTGTCCCTAGCAGACTTATTACAAACAATGCATTAATTGTTTTTGAAACATTTAATTATATTAAGAAGGTCAGGAAAAACAACAATGCTTATGTTGGCATCAAGCTTGATATTGTAAAAGCTTATGATAGTATTGAGTGGATCTTTATAAAAAATACCCTTACTGTCATGGGATTCCCTCCTAAACTTATTCAAACTATTATGCTTTGCATTACTACTGTTTCTTTCTCAATATTTATCAATGGGACCCCTGTTGATCCTTTTTATCCTACAAGAGGCATCAGGCAAGGAGACCCCCTATCTCCCTACATTTTTATTCTTTGTGTTGAAGTTCTTTCTGGATTAATTAGTAAAAGTCAGCACGAGGGACTCATTCATGGTGTTTCCATTGCTACTAATGCCCTAGCCATATCCCATTTATTGTATGCTGATGATAGTCTCCTATTTTTTAGGGCTGACCCACAGGAGGCTAATGTTATCATGAACATCCTCCAAACATATCAAGAGGCTTCTGGGCAGAGAGTTAACTTGGACAAATTAGAAATGATTTTTAGTCCTAATATTGCCATGGATTTCAAGAAAATATTTCAGGACAATCTTCCTATCAAAATTAGTGAGGGTATCAACAAATATCTGGGTATGCCAACCCATTTTGGCATATCAAAGGAACATGATTTCTCCTTTCTCATGGACATGATTTGGAAAAAGCTTAAAGGGTGGAAAGAAAAAAGCCTATCTTTTTAAGGCAGAAGGGTACTTATTAGAGCAGTGGCTCAAGCCATTCCTACTTATACCTAGAGACCACTAATCATGTCTTTATATGCCCCTGTATTACCAGAACTTGGTTTGGATCAAACCTTAAGTTTAGAATCCTAAATCAACCTATGGTTAATTTCACTGACTCAATCACTCATACAAACCTTAACAGTGAAGAAAACATCATTGTACAGATAGCAGCCTTAACTTACTACATATGGTATGCGTGTAATCTCAGTATTTTTGAAGAAATTTTCTTACCTGAAGAAGACATTATCAGTAAAGCAGCGCGTAGCACTATGGATTTCCAACTTGCCAACTCTTCAGATCCCAAACCGGAGTTGCATGATAATATTTCTCCTCAGCAACAGTAGCGAACAAGGATATCCAGATGGACTAAACCCATGGAAGGATTAATTAAAGCCAACTGTGATGCTAATCTCCAAGTTAAGCCTTGGTTGGGGATTAGTGCTATATTTAGGAATCATGAAGGGTTAGTGATGGCTTCAGCTACTTGGAAACTCAAAGGTCAGGACGAGGCAACGGTTGCAGAGGCTCTAGCGATTCTCTTTACCATGCGTCTAGTTGAAGATTGTGGGTTCATGAAGATGTTTTTCGAAGGAGACAATGAGAGGGTTATGTGGTTAGTTCAGAATGGCCAAAATGAAGATAAATCTTATCTGGGTGGCATTATAAAGGAAACCCAAGAGATCCAATCGCATTTTGACATCTGTAATTTTAACTCTATCCCTAGAACTTGTAAAACCACGACCCATGTTTTGGACCAAATAGCCCACTATAATCCTAATAAAATATGGATAGAGGAGGCGTCTGTACAACTCAATGAGGTGTATTTCCATGATTTGATCAATTAATAAATATCAGTCTTTTATTCAAAAAAAAATTGTCATTCTCTAATATTAATAAAAAAAAATCAATAGTGATTTTAATTTAAAAAAATCGATCAAAATTACCCTCACCGTGGAATTGGATAGATGATAATAGATTTTTTTTTTATATTTAAATTAGTCATCTAAACCAAAACTGAACTGCTTAGGATTTTTTTTGTATCGTGTGATTGTTTATCCTCAAAGCTTATCTTAACCGCATCACAAATACCATAGCTCATCACAAATTACATAATTATTTTTAAGTCAAGTAGTTTAGTGGCTAAAATTACACCACTTAAGATGTGTAATTGGAGAATCTGAAGCTCGAACCTACACCTTGTATACTGCGACCAAGGTTGTCAAAATCGGAATTTTGTTTCAGGTCGAAAATGAACAGTGAAATCGCAAATCGTAAAATCGCAATCTAAATCGAATGATTTTACTCAAGGACTTTTGTAGAATCCATATAGGATAGAAAAATCGTAAAATCCCAATCAAAATTGAGGATTCTACCAAAACAAAAATAATGTTAAATATATGTTATAAATTGCATGTTGTCATAAATGATTCAAAGAAAGTCCACAAAATACATATACATAACTTACTCAAAGCCTAGATGACAAATATTCTTTAGTTGTCATGATAATGCTAAACAACCTAGACAAAATACTTAAAGGCAAATCATAGATGCGTGACAAAATACATGATCATAAGTGAGTAAGTGACTATTAAGTTTCAAGGCAAATACTAGATGCCTAACAAAATACTTAAAGGCAAAGCCTATATGCAATCACAAATCAAGAAGAAGTCGCCAATTATATGGATTATCCCCCATCATATCAACACGTTCATCTTCACCAATAGATGAACCGTGATGAGGAAGTGTGGTGTGAAGTGAAAGAATGAAAAAACTTAGCCTTTTTGGTATTTATAGAACCGGTTCATAGGTACAAATCGGGTTATTTGACGAATCATGTCAAAAATTGACCCGTATAAAAAAATGGACAAAATCCTTCAAATTCTATTAAAGTCCGCGATTTTGAACGAATTTTACAATTTTGTGCGATTTTTCTAGGATTTTTCCTATTTTAGGATTCTATTATGGATTTGATTCATTGAAACTAAATAAAGTCGAATAATCCTGGATTTTAGAACTTAAGTCGCAATTTTGACAACAATAATTACAACGTCTCTGTCAATTGAACATGCGAGGACACAATACATAAACTTGGCTGCTGTTATTTCTTTTTCTTTTTTAATATTATTGAGTTTGGGTTGTTATAAAGGTGCTTCCATAAATACTTTTCTACGTAAGATAATTTATTACATGGAACAAACAATTGAAGAGAAATTCTTGGTTGAGACTTGAGAAAAATCACAAAACAAAAGTATTTGGACAAACACATAAAATTACACATTATTTAATTGTTATAGAAAAATCACAGTTCATACTCGTGAGTTTAACTCAGTTGACAGGAACAATGCATTATATATAAGGTCCATGATTCAAACCCCGATTTTCAATTTTTTGATTGTGTTTCTAAATAATGTGCTTAAATCTTACGACCACACAAGACTTCTTAGTTTAGAAGATACTAAAGCATTGACTGCAATTGTAGCTAGGCCACATGTAAATGTGAATTTGAAATTATTAGACTAGTTACACCTCCTCGTCTTCTTAAAGATATGAATATAATTTGAACAATTTGAGCTTTCCAAAAAACCCGACTAGGGGTGTATTTTGTAATTATAGGGTAAGGATAAAAGTTAATCCAATTTTCCCTAAAAAAAATTAATCCAATTTTACAAGGCTAATTGGACACACTCGCCAATCTCGCGGAATAACGGAAGTAGGGTTAAATACTCAATCCTCTTCTTCAAAACCCTTCACAGAATCAGCAGTCAATACATCGCTTGTTAAGAAACCATTCGTTCTATGGAAAACAAAAGTAGTGGTAAAAGGAGTAAGAGTTTTTCTATCATGTGCAAACTTGCATAGGTTACAAACTTGCGTATCTTTCAAGGAATAAAATGCCTCAGTTACACTCACGGCCGCTGACGGTAGAGTCAATCAACGACTTCCCAGACGATATACTGATTCACATTCTCTCTTTTCTTCCAATTAGAGACGCTTTCAGAACCACCATTCTTTCCAAGACGTGGGTCCCATTGTGCTACTCACTCCCGGTTCTCCACTTCGACGATAAAGATGTGAACAACGTAAAGGAACGGATTCAATTCCGTCAAATGTTGAATGCCGTTATGTTCTCCCCACGCTCTAAACACGTAACCCTCAACTCTTTTAATCTCAATTATCGTTCTAGTGACGACTGTTTCACTTTCGAAAAATGGATTGAAGCTGCAAAACAACGCCGCATTGAAAAACTCTACCTATACCTACCAAAAATCAAATCTTTGGCACCTACCATTTTCTGCTGTGAAACACTTGTGGTTCTGAAATTGTTTAGCATACAAGTAACCACTATGTTTCGTTCTTCTGTTGATCTTCCTTCGCTCAAAACCCTTTATATGTGTTTCGTAAGTTTTGAAGACATGAAGGATCTCATGAAACTTCTTTCTGCGTGTCCCATGTTGGAGAATTTGAAAACTTTATGTGTTGATGCAAATGCCGGTGTTACAGCTGGAGGGTATTTCGAACCCTTATCCAAATTGATCAATGCAGATATCAATTTATTCGAAGTTCCGCTTAGAGCAGTTTATAATGTGCAGAGTCTATATGTATTTTGGGTATGATATGATATATGCTACATCTTCTTTTACTTGAATTCATCTATTTTGGCATCAACACTTGTGATATTGTTTGAAAGAGATTACGGAAACAAATGAAAACAACATATAACTTATGCAAAAACAATTGGACTTAATTAAATATAAGAAATTCTTGTTTATCCAAATAGGGTCATTAATGTTGATTGTTCCATTTTATTTCTTTTTACACTCTTGCCATGTATGTATCTTATTTTTGTGTTGTGCAGATGGGGCATAGTCATCCTAATGCAGAAATCAATTCATATTACAAAGACTTTCCAGTGTTTGGAAACTTAACCAAACTGCTACTATGTTGGGGGAATGAGGGCATTTATGAGTGGGACGAGGTAGTGAAAATACTCCAAAAATGTCCAAAACTTCAAGCTATTTCCATTTCAAAGGTTTGTTTGTTACATCTCTGGATAGTTATTGGTTTTTGTTGATTCTTCTTTTCAATTATCTTCATTTATATTTATTAATCATATTTTGTCTCTTATTGACAGGAGACGGATTCATTAGCTACTAGCGGCAGAGACGATTGGAAATACCCATATCATGTTCCTGAATGTGTTTTGTCTCATCTTACAACATGTAATATTACACACTATCAAGCTGTGGAGGCTGATTTTCGATTTGCAACGTATATTTTGCAGAATGCGAGACATTTAAAGGTTATGAAAATCCTCCATACTAGTTTCTCAAATCCATTGGAGAGTCCCCAATTTTTAGAAGACTTATCTTCCTGTTCAAGTATCTCTCCCGCATGTAAGCTGTCATTATCTGAATCTTATTAGTTCTTAGATGTATACCTGGTGTTTTCGCCAATTTCTATATATTCTACTATAGGATGTGATGGTTTGAACAATATAGGCTTGGTCTCCTTTTCCAAATCAATGGTCGGCCAATTTTATGGTGCACTTGATAACCATGCAATGTATGTTTTGCCTAACATTTTCTGTTACGAAATTGCTTGAATAATAGAACAATTTGTCGGTGCTATATTATATATATTATGTCCATATTTCTTGCATTTGTGATTGGATTTATGTTGCAATGAGCCATTTTCTCTTTGGTTGCTCTACCTTCCTTTGCATGAATCTCTAATTTATGACATTAAATGCTTGATTGATTGTGCTACTTGTCCTTTCACTCATTTGCATTTCATGTGACTCCAATGATGCTTGCAAATCATTTAAGCTCGTTGTGTTTAGAAATTTCTACTCTTTGAATTGCTGCTACGACGTAATTGAATCAAGTTGTCTGTGTGCGCGTATCTTTCTCCATGACTTCTTTTATGTTATATTGTCACTGATATTCTTCATTACATTGACCAACTTGTCCATAATTGAAAAAATTTCCAAATATTTTCATCCATGCATTTTCTCAATCAGCTCAAACTGTCCTTTAAATTTGATCTACTTCTTCATGTGTATGAACATAATTTTCCAAGCTTTTTGCTGTTATGGCATGATTTTTTTTTCAAGATTCCTTTGCTAATATTGACTTTTTAAAAACAAAGCTTTTAAATTGAGTACTTTTTTTCACCAACTTCTGATTTTCCTTCTTCTATTGTTTCAGCAAAAACTTGTGATTATAATATCTCCATAACCCCTAGAATTAAAATGTATTTCCATCAATAAATTGTTGATTGGATTTGTTGCCGTCTTAGTTCAACCAATCCCTGGATACCATTTGATGCTGCCTTCTTGATATACATGGATATAATGAAAAAGAGCACTTAATGAAACATTAAACTCAAACAATATTCAATTTTATTCACAGAATTTAAACACAATCTTTCTGCACAAGGGACTTATTCGAGTCTCCCTTTTGTAATTTACTTCAAATTCTTACCTTATTCTCACCTTCCCATGAGATTAACCAGCTTCATTTTCAATCATGATGCTCATTTAACACCCTGCTATGGTTGAGTTATTGCTTCGATTCCAAACTGGTTCTGTTCAAATTGTCTTAGGCTTGACGGATAATGATTGATCACACTGCTTACGTTGTAGCACAACAACAGATCCAATGCTGTCTTATTCACGAGAAAGTTTCTTGAAACTTTTGTTAAAACTAAACCACCAATATTATTGTGATAATTCAAAACAACATTGGAAGTGCTACTATATAATTCTTTTGCAGCGAAAATCCCTTGAGACACTGACATTGACATTTCTGTTTTTTCTGTTCTTTCATTCTGTTCCTGTATTGGCTAAGGGCTTATGTTTCGTTGTATCAATCCCTTCCGTTATTATGTTTTTGGACAAATAGGCAAACAACTTGCTATTCTGTTGTTTCTTCATTTAAACTGACTGAAACATGTAATAGATAGGAAGTTACAATTGTTATCTAGCTACAGTAAACCCTTCAGTACGAGCTGTCCATTTTCTATAATTGTTATCTAACAATACTAAAATAATTTTAATAGGTTATGTTTTAATTTAATTTAACATCTATTCTGCATTGGCCTAATTTCAATTTAAATGTGTCTGGAACCTTTGTATACAAGTTAGTTGGCATGTTGAAGAAGATAAAAAAGAACCTACTAAAGATAATATCATTTTTTTCATTGAAATAGAAAGGGTTAATATACGTGTACCCCCGTGATATTAGCAATTTCCGATTTACCCTCTGTAAAAAAAATTGTTTAGATTTCAACCTGTAATTTGAAAATTATTTGGTTTTGGACCTTCATGGTATCAAATTACAAAATTGAACGTACTTTCGCCCCTTGTAAAATTGAACGTACCCCTGCCATATCATCGATTTTGTACGGTCAAAATTCATGAAGGTCCAAAACCAAAAAATCTTCAAATTACAGGGTTGGAATCTAAACAAATTTTTTTACAGGAGAGTAAACCGGAAATCGCTAATATTATAGAGGGAAACATGTATTTACCCAGAGAGAAAATACATTTTTTCCAAAGTTAAAATATATCCAAATTTATGTATCATATCATTTTTACATGTTAGTGTCTAAAATTGAAATACAAAACAAAAGTAGATCTTACAAAGTAGTCATATGTCCACAAATGTAATGTAATGAAATAACTATGACATCTTCGACAACATGCAAAAAAACCTTCCTCTCAAGTGGAGATAGAAATGACATCATTTACGATTCTTATCACAGTCACGGCAACCTGCGCTCTCAAATATAAACTTTTACCATAGAAAGAGACCATCGCTATAGGTTGGACTAATCAACAAAGTCCTCTGTGCCATCCAGTAAGAATGTAGCAGCTCTTCAAAATAAAATAAAAATAAAAATAACCTAGAAAGTAGCAGCCACTAATTTACTTTCCTATTCATACATTCCTATGCTTCTTTTTCTTGCGCAGGGGGGTGGGTGGGGGTTTTGAGCTAAGGGGTAAGAAGTTAGAGATATTGGGTTCAAAACTTAACGAAAGAATACAAACTAATTTAAGAACTAATCAGTAATGTTTGTCATTAAAAAAAAGTATCTAACTAATTTCGGGTAATATTTGTAATAACATCACTCTTTGTTACTAACATTGTGATATTATAATTGTTTCAATTATTAAAGCTACCACCGTATTCCTGTGAGCATGTCTTAATTGGTAGGGTTATTCTGGTATTAAGAGACTGGACTTTGAACTTCAAACTCCTCACTTATTCACCTTAAGAGACGAATTTCTAACTACTAGATTATTTGACAAAATATAAATAAAAGCTAGCATCTTTAGAGGTATAGGGTCTTTGATTCAACTACAATTACCAATAGTCTTTGTTTTTTTTTTATATAATTATCTTACTAAACATTGAATTAACGAAAAAGCTTTCATAATTTTTTTCTTAAATAAAAGTATTTATAAAATATATTTTTTCTTGATTAGAAATTAGTTTAAGAAAATAGAAAAAAGGAATTGAATTTTTCTATCTTTAATTAGTCTTAAAAGCATGCTAAATCACCCAAACTGATTCTCCAAAATAATCTTCCCGCTCCAAATATGGATTGTAATTATCTACATCCTCTATCACCACAGACGAAGAAGTCGTCTGAATTGCTGCATAAGTGACCCCTCTAGCTACTTCAAGATGGCTAATCAAAAAAACCAACTTCTTAGAAAAATCATGGTCTGGGTGGGTGGGTGGTACCTTTTGGTAGTAATGTGGTGGATGACTCTTAAGGCTTTGAAGACAAGAGAGAAGGATCTTCTGGAAGCAGCGAACACATGCCAACGGAAGAGACGGAGGCAAATGGTAATTTAAAGAAAGGGAAACTTTTCAAGTTCTAAAACTCTCGCTTTATAACCCAATAAGGGAAATCCAATCAACAGTTCAAGGCCCACTATAAGATGACAGAGCAATGTTAACGATCTTGATTACACTTTGAGAATGAACTCGTACTCAAAAATCATAGAGAGCGTCGCCTCAATCCACAAAATTATAGGATATGCGTAGAATTTCTGACAAACAGCGTTGCTTCAACCTGCCAACAAAAAATTATGCATCGACTTTTGCTTAAATTTCAAGTTCTTCTTCTGTGAACGATGAAGTAAGCATATGATTATCTTATACAGATATGAAGCGTTGTAGAACTGATACAATATGAGCAGGGTCGCCTTAACTAGGAGTGTAGATGTGACAATCCTGAGCTAGATTACGTAACCCAATATGATATGAAATCACTACGTTATCATCCCCTCGAAGCTTCTTTATGAAATTACACTTTCTTCTAGCACTAGCAGAAGCATGAAAAAACTTACTATTTGTATCACCATATTTGAGCCAAAAAAAAGTTAGAACGTTGTTTCCAGTATCTGTGTTCTTGCTGTAAAACACCAGACAACTTATTATGCATGGTAATTATGGAATAAATTTCATTCTGCACACAGAGTTGCTCTATTTCCCACCTCAGATTGTTTGCAGCAGCTCTAAAATTTGGCATGTTTGCCTTGCTCCAAGATTCCATATATGTTAATCAAATGTTATTCTCGGGGAGCGCTTGTTTTAACTTTAAAAAAAATAGATTTTGCGTTAAAAGAATCTAGAGATTAATTTTGAGATTTTTAAAAAAAAAATCTGAAGGTGTTTTTGTTTGCCTACTACCCAATAAAAATCCATTTTTGTTAAAAAAAATGAGTTTTAACAATGTACATGTGTTACCTCCTTGTTTTTGAAAAAAATAGATTTTGAGAAAAGCTAAATCTAATAACTTTTCATTTAAAGGTCAAAATATATTTTTTGATAAATAATTTTGCTAAAAATCCTAATCAAACACTTAAAAATAAAAATAAAAAATGAATTTTTTAAAAAATAAAAAATAGATTTATTTTTTTTGAAAAAAAATCCAAAACAAACGGAGCCTTAATTAATTAGGGGTGTATAATGTAATCATAGGGTAAGGATATAAAATGAGTTATGTTTGATAGACCACCCAAGCTGGCATCCCTCCCATCTACACCCTTAGCTGGCAAATTTTTTTTTGACTAAAGTCAAAATAACAATATAAAAAAGAAAATAACAAAAAAATAAATGAAAATGAAACAAGCACACACACGATCTCTTTCTAGTCTACCCTGTCTTGTTACTCTTCCATGAAACAACAAAAAACTCTCTCTCTCCTCTGTGATGTTCATCTTCCTCCAAGAAGAAGAAGAAGATAATAGTTTGAATGAGAGACAGGGATGAATGTTATTATTGTTTCCTTTGTTTGGATTTTCGTCTTACAGAACTAGAGAAATACAGACGTCGACGGTGGTTGACGGCGGTGGTGAGAGGACTATGGCGGGATGGGTTGGACAGAATGGTGAAGTAGACGGACGAGAGAGGGAAGTCAGATCCGAGTTTTAGGAGGAGGAAAGTGGTGGATGACGGATGATTTGGGGGTGCGGCGGAGCTATGGTTAGGACGTGGATGGCGGTGAATGTGGTGGATAGATAGCGGGAGAAGGATTAAGACAAAGATTAAGACGTTCTATCGCCGTCACCACCGCCTCCGCCGCTGGAAACGGAATAGTGGCGGGTTGGAGAGAAGAGATGGAAGACAAGAAAGAGACGTTGAAGGAAGGTAGAAAGTTTCTGGATTTTTTTTTGACAAAATTACCCCATGCCACATAAGGGGTGTAGAATGGAGTTTGCCACATAAGTGTGCATATGTATCACCACTCATATAAATTATTCATATTTGATAAGGCTAATTGGACCCACTCCACTTAACCCAACCCTAGCGTTAACCAATCTCGCAGAATATTAAAGCGCTTTCCTTCCCCCAATAATAACAGAAATAGGGTTTAACCTCTTCTTCAAAAAACCTTCTCCTTCGATTTGAAGAAGCCATTCCATGGAAAACGAAATTCGTAATAAGAGGATTAAAATGCCTCCTTCACAGTCTGCGACTGCGGTAGGGAGTATCAACGACTTCCCCAACGAAATACTAACTCACATTCTCTCTTTTCTCCCATTGAAAGAAACTTTCAGAACCAGCGTTCTCTCGAAGAGGTGGGTCTCATTATGCTACTCATTCTCCGATCTCTATTTCGAAGATGATGCCATAAACAACGCAAACGACTTAACTCACTTCCGTCAAATGTTGGATGCAGTTATGCTCTCCCCACGTACGCAGGGCCAAACCCTAAAATCTTTTTATCTTGAGTGTCGTTCTAAACTCTGGGAGACTGAGGCTTACCGTTTCGACAAATGGGTTGAAGCAGCAACAAAACGTTGCGTCAAGGAGCTCCATATAGCCGGAATCTTATTAAAAGCCCCTTTGGCGTCTACCATTTTCTGCTGCAAAACAATTGTGGTTCTCAAATTGGTAGATATTTATGTGCCCACTATGCTTCATTATTCTGTTCACCTTCCTTCGCTCAAAACCCTTTGGGTGTATCTTGTTCAAATTGAATGTAAGGAGGATTTCGTGAAACTTCTCTTTGGGTGTCCCCTATTGGAGGATTTAAGTACTATGCGTGTTGATGCAACAACAGTTGTCACCGAGGGAGGGTACTTTAAACCCTTAACCAACTTGATCAAGGCCGATATCCATTTATTTGATGTTCCGTTCATAGCAGTTTCTAACACCCAGATTCTAACTGTAATGGGGGTATGATACTTTTATCATCAATATTATATTGTGCCAGTGGCTCGATTTTGCTTGTTTTATATAACATGTAAATATGTTTGTATGTATCTTCTTATTGTGCTTTGCAGATGGGGGAGAGTCTTCCCAATGAAGCAATCAAAGACTTTCCCGTGTTTGGAAACTTAACTGACCTTCGACTACATTGGACATTTGGTGACATGCATGATTGGGATGAGGTAGTCAAAATGCTCCAGAATTGTCCCAAGCTTCAAACACTTCTAATTGATGAGGTTTGTCTGTCATATCAATGCATGCATAATTGTTTTTACTTGTTCTCCTCATCTATTCATGTATTTTTACAAATCTTATTATGTTTTTCATTGACAGTGTACGGATTCATCAACCACCAAAGAGGATTGGAAATACCCAGATAATGTTCCTGAATGTGTTTCCTCTCATCTAACAACATGTGAAATTATAGACTATCAAGTTGTGGAGGCTGATTTCCGATTTGCATCGTATATTTTGCAGAATGCGAGACTCTTACAGCATATGAAAATCCTCCATAATACAAATCCAATGGAGAGCCCCCAATTTTTAGACGACTTATCCACTTGTACAAGGATCTCTCCAGCTTGTAAGCTGTCATTATCTGAATCTTAATTACTAGTTCTTAGGTGTATACTTGGTGTTTTGCATCAATTTATATTGATTCTACAATTGGATTTGATGATTTGAACAATATAGGCTTGGTCTCCTTTTACAAATAAATGGTCCGCCAATTCTAGGGTGCGCTAACTATGCAATATATGTTTCGGATAGCATTTTTGTTACCAAATTGCTTGAATAGAACAATTTGAGGTTGTTATATTAAAGCAATATATCGCTTTTGCTGCTCTACCTTTCCTTTGCATAAATCTCTCATTTATGACATTAAATGTTTGATTGATTGTGTCACTTGTCCTTTCATGCGTTTGCATGTCACGTGACTACAAGGATACTTGCAAATCATATATGCCTGTTGTGTTCAGATATTTTTACTCTTGTATTGCTGCTACGACGTAATTGAATCGACTTGTTTGTGTGCGCATAATTTTCTCCATGACTTTGTTTATGTTATATTATCACTGTTATTCGTCATTACATCGACCAGCTTGTCTATTCTTGAAAAAAAAATCACGAATATTTTCATCCATGCATTGTTCAATAATCAGCTCAAACTGTCCGTTAAATTGGAGCTGTTTTTTCATGTTTTGAGCATAATTTTCGAAGCTTCCTTTGCTGTTATATCATGGAATTTTTTTCCCAAACCTTCCTTTGTTAATATTGACTTTTTATAAACAAAGCTATTTGCTTGAGTACTTTTTTTACCTCTTCTTTTTTATCAACTTTTGATTTTTCTTCTTTTGTTGTTTCAGCAAAACTTGTCTCTATAATATTTCCATAACCACTAGATTTTAAACATAGTTCCATCAAACTTGTAAAATGTTGATTGGATTTGCTGCCATCTTAGTTCAACTTCACTTTACATACCATTTGTTGGCAATTATAGCCGTGATCTTGATATATATATGGATATAGTAATACAGAAAACTTAATGAAACACTGAACTCAAACAATATTTAACTCTATTCACAGAATTTAAACTCAGTCATTCTGCACTAGGGACTTATTGGAGTCTCCCTTTTGTAATTCCCTTCAAATTCTTACCTTATTCTCACTTTACCATGAGATTAACTAGCTTCATTTTCAATCATGCTGTTCATTTGACACCCTGCTAAGGTTGAGCTATTGCTTGAATTTTCATTCACCAAAAGAGAACTACACTTGGAAATTTAGTTATTGTTTTTAGAAAACTCTTGACCATTTAGACAAGGCATTGAAGAGAAAGAATAGTTTGAGTCGATTCCAAACTGGTTCTGTTCAATAGGTTCTGTTTCTATATAACATCTATTATGTGTTGGCAACCTCCATCTACAAGTTAGAGGCTTGTAGAAGAAGATACAAAAGAGCTTTACAACTCATTCCTCCTTTTGGAAGTGTTTGAGAAAGATAATATCAATCTTTTCTTTGAAAGAGAAAATACATTTTTACAAAAGTTACCATATATCCAAAATAATATATCAGTTTTACATGATAGTGTGTAAAATTGAAATACAAAGCAAAAGTAGATGTCTTACAATGAACTCCCTCATATATCCACCACAAATGTAATATAATGAAATAACACTGACATCCTTGATAACATGCAAAAAACCTTCTCAACGGGAGATAGAAATGATATCACTTTTCCTACAACCATTGCAGTGGCGGTTACGGCCATTGCAGTTGTGTTGCAGCTGGATTTGGTTGTGTAGACAATGCCGTTTTGGCAACCATTGATTATCAATGGTGGTTTTATCTACAAGAAATATAATAACTCTATAATCTTGATGTAAGGATTTGTAGTTTGAGTATAGCATGATAACTCTTTGTTGTGTGACACAACTACATTCTTACGTACATTAAATCATTATTTATTATGATTTTTTTAATGAAAAATGTTCGTGGTTAGTTGTTAGATTAATATTTTACACATTTTTCCAAGTTTGAACTTAGTATCTTCAATCCCTTAAATCAAACCAGCTAAACTACTCAACACCAGGGCCGTTCCTATGAAATTGGAGACCCGACTCTCATTGTAAAAATAGGCCTCTCAAAAAATAAAATTAATTTTTAAAAAATAATCTTTTAATTAATTGAAAATAACATCCGTAAACATAAATAATAGTCATGTAACTAACATAAAAAAGATTTATATTCTAATCAATAATATAAAAATACAACTTCAAACGAATATATTTATCAACATTTTGGGTTGTTAATTTCCTTAGTTAGTACAAAGCCAAAAAAAAGTTTATAACATTTTTTTAGAGAAAAATTATAATGTTATTTGTTAGAATTTTTCTATTTTATACAAAATATGAACAAAAAACAACAAAAAAACTAAGTAAAAAAATGCTAAAAAATACTCAGCAGTTTTGGGTTTTGCTTTTAAAAACAAAAAAAAAAAACTAAGTAAAAAATGCTAAAAACCTGTCAAATAAAATCATAAAATATAAAAATACCACAAAAAATTCTAAAAATCGAATAAAACTAATGCAATTTTTTTTGGATTTTTCTGAGAATATAAAAAATAAAAAAACAATAATAAAATGGGTCTAAACGATTGAATTTTGGATTTTGAGGCGCGGAATCCCGTAAAAAGTCGGTCTAAGGGAGTTATTTTGGGGCCCAAATTTTAGAGGCATAGCTCCATATAGCTATGTGCACCCTTTAGGAACGGCTCTGCTCAACACACTATTATTTAATGAGGTATAATTTGAGATCGACATTTTTTTTTCTGTAGGGGGAGATCGTCATGTTTTAATTATCGCTTGAATCATGTGATATATTTCTGTTTTCTGTACACATTGTCAAATATCCGAATAAAGAAATTTGACTAAATTATAATTTCGGTCTAGTTGTTTCATTTTGGTCATTTAAAAAAAATTGCCTTAAACTTCAAGCGTTGGTCACTTAAATTTTATACGTTCTATTTTTATCCTCAAGTTTGTAAGTTTCATCCCATAAGTTACAAATGTTAGACTTGGACACTTTAGTCCTCTCTTCTAGTGTCTATGTTTTTGTAACTAAGGGATCCAAAATGTTTATTAATTTAAAGGACAAAAATACCTATGCGTGTAACATAAAGGACCAAAATCAAACAAAAAGAAAAAGGGAAAAAAGTATCCAGTGATTATAACTTGAATGAGCAATAAAACGAAAAACAGTTAATGGATTGACATAAAACCTAAAAATAACTTTAGGGAACCAAAGTGTAATTTAGCTTGTTCAAGTGCACACAATGAAAAAATATGTAGACAATTGCATCTCAAGGAACAAATAGAAACTATACTAATAATTTTCATTTCTATAGAATATAGATAGATTGAATGACTCACATTAAGAAGAGGAAATTAATTGTGATCCAAGTAACGTACTATCGAAGCTAATTAACTAAGTTTGCCACGTAAGCAATTGGCGGTTATAGGTTGTTAGGATTCAGTTAAGAGGCTTAGATAGAATGCAGTAGTACATAGTTAGTTAAGTTACACTTTAGGTACACAATAAATAATAAGTACCACACTCTTGTATCATTGATCGTTTCATAAATGAAAAAACACACTTCAAATCTATCTCAATTCAGAGCTTTCACTTCGTTTCTTAACACTCTACATGGAACCAGATGAAATGGTATGTCCTTCATCACCACCTCACATTCTTTCACCACTATCACCGCCGCGATCTCTTCCACTGGCACACGAACCAACACCACCTACATCACCATCATCATCATCTGATGATGACGATGAACCACTTCACATTCTTCCACCACTATCGTCGCCGCGATCTCTTCCACTGTCACAGGAACCACCGCCACCTACAGCATCATCATCATCATCATCCGATGATGATGATGAACCACCACTACTACCCAATTCTCTTCCATTCAAATCACTCCTAATCGGTTGTTGTATCATCTTAGTAGTGGTACGTGTTTTTCTAATTCTTTCTTATTCATATCAACATTGTTTAGTTATTTATTTTTTTCATTATACATTGTTTAGGATTTTGTATTGTATTCTTTTTTTCCTTTTTAATTTTCTTGATGATTAAACGTTGTTTTATTTTAATAATCGTTTCTTGATTTATATGATTTGTTCATGAATTAGTTTTTCTTGCTTAATTTGTTTTGTTAGATTTTGACTTTTATTTTTTGAACATTTTAATGATTATTGGTTATTACATGAAAAAAGTGATGGTTTATTTTTTATTTTAGGGATTTGTTATTGGCCGAGCTATACTCAAGAAGAAAAAGTGACATGGGGAGAGAAGCAAACAAGTTGTGGTTTTGAAAGTTTTTAGATCATATTTTGAATTCTTTCTTTCATTTAGTACTATTGATTGATGTATGGGACTCTCATTTTAGTAGATTGAAGAGGTGCTATATGATCATAGGCATATATAGATTAGATAGTTCCTTTTTCTTTTTCTATTTCTTTTTCTTTTTCTTTTTTTGACTCAATGATTAGAAAGTTCCATTTTACAAGATTGAGGAGATACACAACATACACTTCCATATAACGTAGATTGGTGATACATAAATAAACAAGTGTTTGATATAAGTATTATTTCTTGAACGTGGATTGACTATTCTTTAAACTTAATATGAACAAAGTACAAAGATGAATTCTATAAACTTTTTATATAGCATATACAGTGGATAAATGAGAGCTTTTTCAAAATAATGTTCAATTTGATAAATGTTAGAAATTAAATCAAGCAAACTCTAGGAGGCTTGAGAAGAAACATGTACTCTAATACTTGGTCATTAAGAAAATATATCACCGCCAATAGTTAAGGGATATGCATTGGCTTAATAATTAAGTAATACTTTAATTAGTCATAAAAGCAGCACCGCCATTGTATGATGGACGAACACCACCTATGTATTTGCTTAACCATTAAGAAGTATAAATATCTAAGTGCTACACTGCCTAGCCAAAACACATCACCGTCTTATCCAATTACTTAGCATAGAAGAATAGTTATTTCCAAAGTCTATATAAAGGCATGTACTCATTGTGTAATGAAATATAAGAGTTCAAAATACAAAGTCTCTCCTCTGTTCTCTCCATGTTAGTGTGTTTGTGTTAATCTGCTTATATGTCCCACTGATATCATATTGGTATCAGAGCGGGTTAGGTTTTGTAAGTGTCAGTGTCAAAAATAGTCTGAGTGTGTGAGGAACAAAAGAGTTCTCACTGTGTCAAAGTTATTGTGAGCTTATTTTGAAAAAGATATGGCAAACAATTTTAATATCATTTGGTTCGGTACCAAATTGAATTCTGAATTAGATTTCAGTTATTGAGAATTTATGATGACAACACATCTAAAAGCTCACAACATCTGGAGCTATGTGGAGTCTGGCTTACAACAAGGAGCTGATGAACTTGCTTGTAGAAAGGACCAGCTGGCACTATCACAAATTCTTCAAGGAATAGAGTATTCAATTTTTGGCAGAATAGCAAATGTGAAGACTTCGAAAGAAGCGTGGGACATATTGAAGCTGTCACACAAAAGAGTAGAGAAAGCTCAAAAATCGAAGTTGTAGTCTCTACGTAGAGAATATGAAAGGTTCGAAATGTCTAGTTCTGAAACAGTGGAACAATATTTTACTCGTGTTATAAATCTTGTCAACAAGATGAGGATGTATGGAGAAGATATTCCGGATAGCAAGGTGGTGGAGAAAATTCTATGCACCATGCCGATGAAGTTTTGATCATGTGGTGACTACGATATTAGAATCCCACGATACCGATACCTTGTCGGTAGTAGAGTTGCAGGGAAGTATTGAAAGCCACGTCAACCGAATATTAGAGAAGACTGAAAGGAGGAAGTCCTGAAAAGCCAGGTGAACCTCAACAACGCTGTTGAATCAAGCCACATAGGCGAAGCTAGAGCTCGTGACAATTACAACAATGGAGGAAGAGGAAATTTCAGAGGTAGAGGTCGAGGAACCTTTAGAGGAAGAGGACGTGGCAACTTAAATCAATGGAGAGACAACAATTACAACAATTTCAACCCATCCCATCAAGGAAGAGGTGGAAACAATTTTGGTTCCAACAACCGTGGCAGAGGAAGAGGTTATTACAACCAAGAGAGGACAAATAATGGTTGCTTTATTTGTGGAAAGTATGGGCACAAAGCAGTCGATTGCAGATACAAACATCAGGCAAACATGGCAGAAAGTTCATATCAACATACTGGTGAGTCTTCTAAAAATCAACATAGTTTATTTCTAGCAAGCAATACACTTTCAGAAGAAGAAAATATTTGGTATTTGGACACCGGGTGTAGTAATCATATGTGTGGGAAAAAGGAATTATTTTCTTCTCTAGACGAAACAGTAAAATCTAACGTGAAGTTTGGAAATAATTCAAATATTCCAATTGTGGGGAAAGGCCAAATTGCTATCAGATTGAAAGATGGATCGCAGAATTTTATTGGTGATGTTTTCTATGCTCCTGGTCTTCATCACAATCTTTTGAGTATCGGACAACTGTCAGAGAAAGGTTACAACATGAAAATTCACAACGGTTATTGCACGCTGATTGACAGAAATGGAAGATTCATCACAAAGGTAAAAATGACTCCTAACCGCCTATTCCCTTTGAGAATTCAACATGATCAATTTCCTTGCTTGAGTTCTATAATTCCAAATGATGATTGGTTGTGGCACATGAGATTTGGTCACTTCCATTTTTCTGGCTTGAATTACCTGTCAAGAAAAGAATATGTTTCTGGTTTGCCTGTTGTGAATATTCCAAGTGGTGTATGCGAGACATGTAAAATTGGAAAGAAGCATAGAGAATCATTTCCAACCGAAAAGTCTTGGAGAGCGAAGAAACTCCTGGAGATCATTCATTCAAATTTGTGTTCGGTTGAAATACCAACACCTGGTGGCTGCAGGTATTTTATTACTTTCATTGATGATTTTAGCAAAAAGGCTTGGGTGTATTTTCTGAAGCAGAAATCAGAAGCTATCGATGTCTTCAAGACATTCAAAGCGTTTGTGGAAAAACAAAGTGGTTGTCTAATCAAAGCACTCAGAACAGACAGAGGCCAAGAATACATCGTCGGCACAAATTTCTATGAGCAACATGGAATCCAACATCAGTTAACCACCAGATACACTCCTCAACAAAATGGAGTAGCTGAAAGGAAGAACAGAACAATTATGGATATGGTGAGATGCATGCTGAAAGCCAAACAAATGTCAAAGGAATTTTGGGCAGAACCAGTTGCTACCGCAGTTTATATTTTGAATAGATGTCCAACAAAAAGTGTTCAAGATAAGACTCCCAAAGAAGCATGGAGTAGAAGGAGGCCATCAATAAGGCACCTCCGAGTTTTTGGATGTATTGCCTATGCTCATGTACCAGATCAAATTAGAAAGAAATTAGATGATAAAGGCTAGAGATGTATCTTTATTGGCTACAGTTCAAACTCAAAGGCCTACAAGCTTTACAATCCAGAGACCAAGAAGGTGATTATCAGTAGAGATGTGACTTTTGATGAAGGAGGAATGTGGAATTGGTCATTAAAGTCACAAAAGGAGCCGATAGTGACTCCAAATGATTATGAAGAGGAGGTTGAGAATGTAGATACAACACCTGATGAGCCTGATGAGCCAGAAACATCGAACAGAGAACAAAGAAATCGGAGATTACGAGCTCGACTGCAAGATTGTGTTTTGGGTACAGATAATGACCCATCTGATGAAGAAATTATCAACTTTGCTTTATCTGCAGATTGTGAGCCAGTTACTTTTGAAGAAGCCTCAGGTGATGAAAATTGGATAAAAGCTATGTTTGAAGAAATCATTGCAATTGAGAAGAATAAAACATGGGAGCTGACTGAATTACCAACAGACAAGAAGCCAATAGGAGTGAAGTGGGTGTATAAGACAAAGTACAAACCCAGTGGTGAGATTGATCTCTATAAAGCGAGATTGGTGGCTAAAGGCTACAAACAAAAACCAGGTATTGATTATTTTGAGGTATTTGCTCCCGTTGCAAGATTAGATACAATTCGCATGCTTATTACACTCTCAGCTCAAAATAATTGGAAAATACATCAAATGGATGTTAAGTCTGCATTTCTTAATGGAACTTTGGAAGAAGAAGTGTATGTTGAGAAGCCTGCAGTATATGTAGTTAGAGGAAAGGAAGATAAAGTTTATAGATTGAAGAAAGCATTGTATGGCTTGAAGCATGCGCCAAGAGCGTGGTACAAAAAGATTGATTCTTATTTTATTTAGAATGGTTTTCAGAGATGTCCGTTTGAGTACACACTCTATAACAAATTCATTGATCCTGGAGATGATCTTATTGTGTGCCTTTATGTCGATGACTTGATCTTCACCGGCAATAATTCGAAGATGATTGCAGAATTCATGGAGGCTATGATAAGATGTTTTGAAATGACAGACTTGGGCCTAATGTCCTATTTTCTCGGCATTGAGGTCGTTCAACAGAAAGATGGAATCTTTATTTCTCAGAAGAAGTATGCAAGTGATATTTTGAAGAAATTCAAGATGGAGCATTCAAAGCCAATTTCCACACCGGTTGAAGAAAAGTTGAAGCTAACAAGAGAAAGTGATGGTAAAAGGATAGACTCAACTCATTATAAAAATTTGATTGGAAGTCTGCGATATTTGACTACAACAAGACCATATATAGTATATGGAGTTGGTTTACTTAACAGATACATGGAGGAGCCGCGTGTTAGTCACTTGCAAGGAGCCAAGAGGATTCTCCATTATATCAAAGGTACTCTGACCGAAGGAATTCTTTATGGTAATAATAATGATGTGAAACTTGTTGGATATACAGATAGTGATTGAGCAGGAAATATAGAAACAAGAAAAAGCACGTCAGGGTATGCATTTCATCTGGAACCGGTGCAATATCATGGTCTTCGAAGAAACAACCTGTGGTCGCTCTTTCAACAGCTGAAGCAGAATATATAGCAGCAACCAGTTGTGCTACTCAAACAGTGTGGCTGAGAAGAATTTTAGAAGTGATGCATCAGAAGCAAAATACTCCTACAGAGATATACTGTGATAACAAGTCAGCAATCGCACTAAGCAAAAATCCAGTTTTTCATGGACGGTCCAAGCATATTGATATATACGAGAGTTGATTGCTGAGAAAGAAGTGGTGATCGAGTATTGTCCCATTGAAGAGCAAATTGCAGATATTTTTACAAAGCCGTTGAAGATTGAGTTATTTTACAAATTGAAGAAGATGCTTGGAATGACAAATTTGGATGCTTGATTTAAGGGAGGCAATGTTAGAAATTAAATCAAGCCTTGAGAAGAAACATGAACTCTAATACTTGGTCACTAAGAAAATATATCACCGCCAATAGTTAAGGGATATGCATTGCCTTAATAATTAAGTAATACTTTTTTTTTGGTCAGGTAGACTAGTGGCTAGAATTCACCTTATAAGGTGAATAAGTGGGGTGTCCGGGGTTCGAACTCCGGCCCCTGCATAAAATAATGCATTGTCCTACCAACTGAGTTATGCTCACGGGACAATTAAGTAATACTTTAATTAGTCATAATAGCAGCATCACCATTGTATTATGAACTAGCACCACCTATGTATTTGATTAACCATTAAGAAGTAAGAATATCTAAGTGCTACACCGCCTAGCCAAAACACATCACCGTCTTATCCAATTACTTAGCATAGAAGAATAGTTATTTCCAAAGCCTATATAAATGCATGTAGTCATTGTGTAATGTATCAA
>Ga0315914_1000575_pt1 | contig 47871 bp, 36 predicted proteins | sample MpolenodulesMG_FD_203920 | JGI IMG/M metagenome (GOLD analysis project Ga0315914, IMG submission 203920) | Medicago polymorpha root nodule microbial communities from Los Angeles, California, United States - elongated nodules | ecosystem: Host-associated > Plants > Roots > Nodule | place: USA...
CCCCCCCCCACAATGTTGTTCTTTGATCAAATTAATTTACAATGTTTTTACGAACCTGCAGGTTCAGCTAAGAAGGACAATGACACTGAGTCTTGAAGCAGTTATCAGAGGAGGTATCATTTTATTTTTTGAAGGAGAGGGAAAGTCATCAAGTATAATACTTAGCAAGCCAATTTGCATTTTTTTCCTATCAAATAAGCTTTTTCAATTCTATAGTTCAGAATCTTTGCCTAAAAATAAACTATGAAGCCGGGATACTCCAAAACGGAGACGTATCTGTATTGGATACTGATACTCCATAGATACTCGCAGATACGCACCCACGAAGTATCGAAATTAATTATTTACATTTTAAAAAATATTTTAACAGATACTTATACGATACTTCGCAGATGCACAAGGATACTTATAAGATACTTCACAGATACGTATCATAGAAAAAGATGAAGAGTAAAAAAGTGAGACAATGTTGTAAACATTCAATAGAGATGTATATGATTCAATTTTAGATATGCATCACTAGAATTGTTTCTCGATGAATCACTTAAAATTATACTTCTTGTGGACGAAGGTAACGAGAGAGGTGATTCAATTAATCAACATTAGATAAAATTTGTGTTGAGTTCTTTTAATCAATGTTTATTTTCTTCAAGTATTTTACATACATATAAGTTTTAATATAAATTTTTTGTTAACATATCTATATCGTATCGTACTTATACCCGTATCCGTATCCAGGGCTCATTCAAAATAAAACTGAAAATCCCATATCCCAAAGAATTTGTCTTTCTTAAAAAAAAAATTAGTAAGATAGTTGAGGGCCCCAAGCTTTAGCTGACTACGGGAGTAGATATGATTTTGAAAACTCAAGTGCTTAACAGAGTAACATGCAAATCCGAAAATTGCAAAAAGACACAATCTATTAGAATGGCGGGACACCTTTACGTAAAGTCACATTTCAATGTCAATCGACCTAATAACCTTTTTTTTTAAATTAAATTCAATTAAATAATGAATAGAATTGGCTGCCAGTAATGAGCTAGGGGTACTGAGTTTGGATATTTGATTACTTATAGGGTCAGTCCAAAACCAATACTGCATAAAAAAAATTAAAAGGATCCAAGATTCTATAAAGAGATATGTAACTAGATGATAAACTCAAGTTAGCCAGCCCTTTGTAATTTTATGTTTCAATTTAGTTTAGTTTCAAATGTTTTAAAATGTTAACAATGTTGACCTAGTTGACCTAGTTTTTGTTTTTGTTTTTCAACAAATAATTGAGTTTGAATCCGTGACACCATTAATGTAGTAGGTTGTACATGTGTTTGTGACACACACTCACATTCCTCATTAAAGATTGTCCAAAATTTTGTCTAAATATTTATGTTTTATAAAATGTGTGACTCAATTGAAAAAAAACAAATAAGGTACTAACTTGAAATAATTGAAAATTAAAATTAAGGACAAACAGAATAATTTGGCCTCTACATGATATACATTTCAATTTGAACAAACTAAATAATATATCTATATATTATACAGAAGTGAATTACGTCAATCAAAGGAATGTATTTTTCACTTTTTACTATTTGAAAGGTATCTACCTGTACATTGCATAATATAGTAAGCCAGGTAGATATCTGCCAAAAAGTGTCGGATCCCAAGCATAGTGTTACCCAAATGTGACATTATTTTCCCAGTACAAAATCACACATATGGTAAGAGCTAGTTACTATACTGGGCCCTATAAGTGTTACAAGTACCATATGGATTTTCTTCAAATTTGGGTGAGGTGAGTTTTTTGTCACTAAAAGCAAATTGTACACGTGGTATAACTTAGTCTATATGATGTAGTAGTATATTTTCTACTGTGTCCTTCAACCCCTTGAATGTTTATGAAGGAAAATTAAGTGTTACTACTTGTGTAACGTTTTGGAAAAATCCAAGAGTACATGAATGAGGGGGCCTCTGTTTGTCCAAATAAAATCCCTTTCATATGGTCATGCCTGCATGCAGAGCATTTAAGCATTAAATTAAAAGAGAATATTCTACTCAAATAACTAGCAGTCATTTTTTCTGTAAACATATAGTTTCTTTTTGTTGGTATATATATATTATTACACTCATCTCGGTGCTTATCACTGGTTTCTCTTTATGAAACATTGCTCTGTCTAGCTCCAAGAATGGATTGGTGTCTAATCTTTTTATTACATTTACAAATTATACATGATTTTACTTTCTAGGCACCCCACCATTTTGCATCTGAAAAACTGTTAGAATCCAAAATAATTGAAAATATAAGAGATGAATCAAGAGTAAAACACAACGTAAATTCACGGATTTGAATTGGTGCAGTAACAATTCCGTATAGTCACATAGTCAGCTATATCGGCTGCCATTAAATCAAGGTCAAACAGTATAACAAATTCAGTATTTTAGAATTAAAAAATAAATAAATAAATTTGAAATCTAAACCGTTTAATCTTGATCCAGCGTCCATCGTTTTGATTAAGTGTGTGAATGCACCGATTGTAGTTGCATGCAATCCAAATCCTAAATTCACTTCACAAGTGTATACAGTATGTTGTATTATTATTTGAGGTTGTAGTAGTGACTAAGTTGTTCACTACTAAAAACATTATTAAAAGAAGACAAACTACTAGTTCACAGGTGAAATAAATTAGTTTGTTGGTACTATGTTTGCTATGAACCCATTAACGGAAAGAAAAAGTATAATCATTTAAGAATCATTAGTGGTGAGTGGTGACCGTACCAAATTAAAATTAAATTTTACTAACATGAAAGGACAGCACTATTATGTTGAGTCTCATATATGGAATCATGGTAATTGGTAATTCTGCTATGCTATGCTATGCTATGTATAATATCTCTTTCTCTTCACTTGATTCTCTCTCTCAATCACTCACTCACTCACTCTATGCAGTTTACTACACTAACTGACACTGTAGTACACATGCACACAAAGCCAACTGGCAAATATTGATTTCATTCACATAAAGATAAAATAAGAAGGCGAAAGGAGTGAGTAAAGGGACAAGCAGTTAACAAATTCTAGTGTGATTCGTTTGTTTCTCTCTCTCTTTTTGCCTCTTTATGTTATGTTAAATGTTAATCAATTATTTTTTATTTTTTCTCCTATCTCAACTCTTTCTCTTCTTCTACTTATACTCTTGAAAACAAACACATTAAGAAGCATAAGAGAAAGAAAAAAAGAAACTCTAGTTCTATAGGTCCTTTACCACTCTACAACACCAGTATTCATATTCATTTCATCACCTTACCAAAATCTATATATATATAAGAGTTCTATCATCTTATCTTAGTGCATTCTTTCTCAAAGAAAATTTAGACAAGTTTTAGTTAAAATGGATATGTCAAATTATTCACAATACAATAGTGAAAGTGAATCCGGTTGGACTAATTACTTGAACCATTCATCTTTTTCTGAAGAACATTTCAATAGGAAAAGTGGGAAAGTGGATTATGTGGGAAAAGGAGCAACAATGGAAGAAGAGGAGGAGGAAGAAGAAGATTTATCCATGGTTTCTGATGCTTCTTCTGGACCTCCACAGTACTATCATGTAGAGGAAGATTACCAACAACCTTATTGTGTAAATTGGCATTCTTCAACTTCCAAAGAATCCAAAAAGAAAGGTAAAGAATATGGTAGGAAAAGTCAACAGTCTTCACCTCTTGATGATACTGCTAGTTCCCCTGTTCTTAACTATCCCAAGGTAACTCACAAAGCTAATTTAATCTCTTATAGTCTTATTCACATAATTTCTCCTCAGTAACATTTTTATTTGGAGGACTAATTAATTGATTCTATTTTGATTGAATAGAATAAAGTCAATTTCTCAGAAAATGGAACAGTGGAGAATACACTTGATTTTTCCCCTTCTTTCTCTGCAACAAGAACAAAGGTATGTTTATGATCTATAATATATATCCAACACATTATGCTTATTAGTTATTACAATGGTTACATAATTTATTATGTTAAGCTAAATTAGTTAAGTCTTTGCAGAGAAAGTCTAAACTCCAGAAGCATTCAAGTTTCTTGGATGGTGGAAAACAAGCTTCAAAGGAACCAGGTATACATAATTAATTTATTTAATTATATATATATGTATATTGTGTATTAATGAATGTTTTAAGCTAATGAAGGATTGTTTATGTCTTGATTATAAGGTGGTTTTAATAGAGAAGAGAGGAAATGAAAATTGTAGCTGTAGCTTTCTCTGCCTCAGAAGCTAAAAGTAAGGGATGTGATGAAAAAAGATTCAAGGTATTGAAGGACAAAGTGATGTAAAAATAAAGAAGGAACAGTTCTTTGGATGTAATTTTGCTGTTTTTTTAATATGTTTGTGTCCCACTGCCAATGCAGTTTGGAACAACGTAAGAACAGGTGTTTTTTCTGATTCCATTTTCTTAGTTGACATCATGGCAGACATGTCTTGAATCTCTTAGGTCTTCTTCATAGTCATCACATACTATTCCTCTTCAAATTCTGCCTATCATTATGTTTACTTCATCCCCTTTTTGTTTTCTCTATTTTTTTAGGTACTAAACCAAAAAATCAAGTCTATATTTAGTTTGTCGGATTGTCGCTCAGTTTGGCAAAATAACGATATGTCACTGTGATTTTGCATAAATCTTATTTTAAAGCTTCAACAAAATTATAGCGCCACGGTGATTTCTTGCAAACATACACTAGTACATATCTCAAAAGTTAAAAATAAATAGTCTACTCAGCTAAATGAAACCATAAAGACAATAAAAATTAATTGGGTTTGCATAAAAATCAGTTAGCAATTTGTTAGGATTATTTTTTCCTTTCTACAACATGAGCAATTGGAGTCACGTTTTGGGATTCTTCACATGACAGAAAATTGTGGATAAGTGTTTGTAATTGTGGTCACAATGCAATTTGTTGGTGTTAAAATCTAATTCATGAGTGGTCAACAACGTTTATCTAAAATAAAACATTGATCGAGAACACCATGATTAAAGTCATCAAATTAAAATCTTTTTTTGACCATATCTATTTTATCCTATCAAATTAAAATCTTAGGTGGTAGAAAATTATGACATGGTGACATATCGAAATGTTCGATAACTATGGTTCTATTATAATCCACATGTATTGATTTAGTTGATAAGAATTCAGCTTATGTTTCATACAAATGTACGGTCAATATGAAATCATGTTGGATGGTAAGATAAACTAAGTACATAAATTTCTAAGCGTTCCATCCATTAACATTTGGATTTTTTTGAGTCAATGAGAGCCAAAATGAACTAAATATTTGCTAACCTAATAAAAAAAAAAGTTTATGTAAGTTTCAATAGCCAATGTCCCAAAAGGAAGCAAATTTCCATTTGTACCAAAGGAAGAAGCCAGCTAGGCAAGCCAGAAGGAAAAGATAGATAGGGCAGTTTTATTGTGACTAGTCATGAACATGAAGAAGTATATATGAAACCAAAAGTTATAGTGATGAATTGTGTCCCCACTTAATTAAGTTAAGCTATTGCCAGCCTAGCTCTCAACCACCTTGGGTGGGTAAATATGGCAACCAAAGCTGCTTGACTCCTAAAATAGACAACGTATCCAAATGAAACCAACACACAAGCTTCATTTTCAGCCAAAGCTAGTAACCCCACCACCATCTGATGCTTACCCACCTCAAATGTCATCCATACATAACACTTGGTACAATTATTTGTTTTTGTTTTTATATAGGATATCCAACAAAATCTTTTATTCAAAAGTGTTCTGTATCCTCCTCAGACTCAAACCAACGCATGGATCTATTAGAAATTTAATTTGGATTTTTAGGAAGCCGACACCACCCAATCTTTTCATTAGTCATCTCATCCCTGCCTCTTCTGCATTCCTTCAAATACTATTAATAATATATCAATTTTGTTCATATTATCCTATTTAATAATTTACAAGGATAACTTTTTCATAAATCTATCCACAAAATATGATGAAAGTATTAAAAAAGAATCATCGTCCAAAAGTAACGAATTTCGTATGAATGAATACTTAGTTGATAACTGTAGACAAGGTTGACTGGTCAATGTAAAATACTACATTATCATAAATTAAGTTTTACGTTAATGGACAGACCCAACCAACTTATCATCGTCTCCTTTATCATCAAATGATCGACTTTGTTTCATAGAATTAGGGGTGTAAATGGCGTTGGTGTTGGTTGAATGATGCATGTTAAAAAAAAGGCTTACATTGTTTTTTTTTTATATTTTTTATCTATCAATGTAGTATGTTAATTTGTTGGAAAATGCTCACAAATGTCCATAGGACATTGTTTAAGAAGTTAAAAGAAGAAAGTTTTGCAAAAAAAGTTGTGTATTTATAACTATGACCTTATATTTTTAAAACACAATTTCTTTTTATAGATTCGTTAAACAATGTTCTTTAGAACACTTGTTAGCATGACACATATACGAGTTTTAGTTCTTCATTAAGGGATGTAATAATTAGAAACATTTTAAGCTTATATATGACTTTTTCCTTTTCTCTTAAACTCTTGTCAGAGTGTTGTGAGATGTGGTTAAGTATTTGCTTTAGAGAGCGTGGGTGTACCGAGGTGTTCGGTGTTTGAGAAAAGTTTGTGTGTTGTAACAGTTTTCATGTGATGTTATTCTTTGGTTGCATTAGGCAATGGTCGTGAATTTTTCTTCAATTTTAGAGTTTCCATGTTATATGCTTGTATTCTTTATTTTCTCTATACCAATTTTTTCCAACACAAGTGATGACACTATGTCATATGTATATTGTCAGTTGTTTTTTATGCATTTTCGGTTGAGTACAGTGTAATAATGGTGTCTCTGAAACTGAAATAGATAGAAAACAAGGAATCAAGAGAGGCAGAAAATCGCCACGATTTCACTACATCAAGACAATATTTGGAAGTAAAACTCAACATTTCAATTCGACGACTATTGGGCCACGATTTATGTAAATCGGAGCACAATTTTGAGGAGCGTTTGATCAGATTTTGAAATTTATTGTACACCGGGCCACAATATTTATAGATCGGGGCACAATTTTTTTGTTACTAAAAGCGAATCTATAAAAGGCAGACACGTTTCAAAGTCAAGGGGTCGAAATTTTGGAGCTTTGAGAGCATATTTTGCAGCTGAGGACCTAGGAACAAGCACTGGATCTCAAACCAATTCATAGTTTGTCATGATTTATGTAATGCTTCATTATCCTTTGTTATTCATTGCTTTAGTTATTAGTAACTAATTCTCTTATGATTAAGTCATGAGATGAATCTATTGTAAGTTGTATCCATGCGATTTGTGTGAACTCTCTTTTATATCAATGGAATCCTAATATTGTTCATATTTGTTTGAGTGTGATGTTTTTGTATGTTTATGAATGACTATTAGCCCCAACTTTTTAAATATATGAATTAATCTTAGAATTTAATTGACTACTAACTATAACTTTTAAATCTGACCTAAGAAATCTAATTAACTTAGCGGATTAAGGTAGAGATATAATTGTTGAGTTATGATTTATGAATTAACGGACAAGTAAAACATTTAACGTTACGGATTTACTTTAGAGATTAAAGGATTGTAATTTTAAGATAGGGTTTTGACTCAAGAGATTGATCAAACCTATTTAGTCAATTCATCGTAAAATTAGGTGAACAATAATTGAAAAGAGGTGCAAATTACTTTACAAAGAACGATAGAGGATTTGAATGGCTTCATGAACTTTGTTATCTTCCATAAAAGGAAAAAACAAAAAAGAAATATACATTATTCTTGAAAAAACTAAGCAAACTTTGATATTATATATGCAAAAAAACAACTTTTGCTGATACCTTTATTCACGCAAAACTTTCAGAAAAGCAAACATTGATAACAAATTAATCAAACTTTGATTTAAACATTACTAACTTGATATAATCAAACTTCTATCTTGATGGGTAACAAATAGAAAACGAACGAAACAAAGATTCAATAATAAAAATGAAAAAGACATATCAATCAAAATAATGGGAAAATACAGATGCATGGTGTCAATTTTATAGAGTCCGGAAAAAAATTTAACTGCAGATTTACATGTGACATAATATATAAATAGTCATAAATCAAAATAAAAGAGACTTGTCATTTTTGTCAACAAAAGTCCAATGTGAAATAAGAAACATAACTTGTCAATAGTGTGCTAAATAAAGGAGAAGAAAAAAATTCATCTGATTGTGTTGAGCATTGAAATTGAGAAGAAAATGGAAGTGTTGAGGTGAGGTGAAGCTGAGGAGGAGATCGCTAGATTGAGAACAAAAGGGTGGTTGTAGTTTTTTCTTTAATCTCTATTTTGTCTATTTTTGGCGGCGCGACCATATTTCTTCCTTGTTTTGTCTATTTTTTTTTTAAGTGGGTTACTGGACTACCGAGTTGGATCATATACAAAGAAAGTATAGGTTGAGCCCGGACATGTGCACATACTTGTTGGGGGTAAAACCGCTCCTGCATGGTGTAAAAATAACATTTTTGAAGTGGTGGAAATGCATTAAGAAGACCTTTTTCGTGAATAAGAATTAAAAATGCATTAAAAATACATAAAATAGAGCTGCCAAAATTTGAACTCACGACCAAATGTTGCAAAAAAACATCTAATCATCCAAAAACTAGAACAAATTACGCCTAATATAGTATTTATACAATAAGATCCGCCACTAGAGAGAGACGAAGCTTGTTCGGCCGAAACAATGCCCTCATAATGAACTTGATTTTGTTGATTACTGGAATGCCCTTATTGGAGTGTAAAAATACTACTATATTTTTTTCTTAGGTAAATAGGTGATATATGAAAGTATTTTTTTTTTTAGGAAAGTTGATATGTGAAAGTTAGAATATGATGTTATATTAAATAATTAAACATGGAAAATGAGTTTTACAAAATAGATGCATCAGATTCAATTTTTTTTTTTTTAATAGACAAAATGATAAATAATCATTTAACACGTTCATACAAGTAAATGGGTCAAAGTTTAAATTTCGGTCAAAGTTGAGTTATGACTCGTGGACATCTAATTCAATTTTTAAATCAAATTAATTAATTTTTTTAAGGAAAATAAATTAACTTTTTGTTTGTTTATATGGAGTAAATAAAGAGGAAGTGAAAAAAAGTGGGACCCGCGTAAAAATTGTAACTCCTCCTCCGCGGTGAAGAAACCCGGTGAGAGTCTAGAGAGGTAATTGGTATTCACAAATCTACATTACATTTCCACTACCACCTTTGTCCATCACTTACGCTTCACTCTCTCAGCAAAAACCACCGCATCACGTGGACTACAGATCGTAACCACCTTTCGCCGCCGCTGCGATTTCTTCCGTTTCATTCCAGAAATCGCAACTCCGGCGAGCCAAGCTGGTCGTCAATTGAGGTTTGAAACTCTTCTCACTGTCATCAATTTTATCCCCTCATTCTTTAGATTTGTTCATGAATTTCTCCATTGCTTTAATTTTCTCATTGTACGAAGTTGAATCATTGAATCAAATTGCGTTTTCTGTTTTTATGAATGAATTTGTGTTTCATGTTCATTTTTAAGTAGTAACTTGTGCAATGGAAAGAGAGAAAATGAAACGGATTAATAGATCTCTTATTGTTTAGGGATATTTTTGGTTTGAAGAAACTCAACTAATCCAAAACACAATAAATGATTAATCAAGTTGAATGTAGTTTGAGTTCCATACAGAAAAAAGGTCATTAGCATGACTTGATTGCAGTTATGGTTTAACTTGAGATTATGCTGGATTGCTATTTCATTTTTCAAATTCACTTGCCTCGCATCGTTTTGCATTAGGTTTTAGGTTATGAAGAAACTGAATATTTTAGAAGGAGGTTTAGGAATTAGCATATGAATTATAAGTTAGTTTTATATTGAAGTTTAATCTAATATATGCATTACTTGTTGCTGGCAGAGCTCAACGTGTACTTCGTAGGGTCTTCTAGTGTATGCTATCTATATTTCAAGTGTTAAGTTGTGTTAATTGGCATTGAGCTCTAGAAATCCCAAAACAACTGGGATGAAATAGGCCCCAATACGGCGTTGTATTATTATAAAGGCTGTGCTTCCCCACATTAGTAGGCGCCAGTAGGACACTCAGCCACTGAGACTAAGAACTAAGAAAGAATTGGGCATGACACCCGCACATTCTATCTATCTTTCCATTTGAAATTTCAAGCAACAAAAAGGCCAGTTCCCGAGGCTCCAATCCTCAATCCAATTCTACAATCATGGATGAAGCCTTTGCTAGATCTATTCCCGAGGTAAATTCCTACTGCTTATACAACTTTCAATTGCTGCTAAAACCACAAAGTCCTATTGTAAATTCAGAAAGGAAATCTGGAAGCAATTTTTTTTTTTTTAATATAAAATATGAACTCACTAGATGCTTAGAATGTGAAATTGGATGTTTTATATTGTGCAACCTGTGATGTGGTATCTCTACCTTGCACAATTCCTAGTGCTCTCAGATGCAGGTATTTTTTTTTTTTGAAGAAGCCAGAAGTAGATTTTTTTTTTTTTATAAACACGCAATGTCATAATGTTGATAGACTTCTCTCCATGACCTTCTTGGAAATTCATTTGAAAATTCTGCATCAATTTGTGTCTCTATTCTCCACAACTATGATTTGGCTTGTACCAATATTGTCGATAGCGGAGAGCCAAAAACCCGCCGTACCGGCTGACATGTGGTGCTTCCATATCCGAGTATGGCGCCATGGCAAAACTGGCCATGTCAGAAAGCCAAAAACCTGCCACTGATATCTTCCATGGCCAATATTTGACAACACTGGCTTGTACTGAGATTATTAGAGCCAATTTACTATAGAGTGAATCACCATTTTGGTCGTCAAAATTGTAGTGGCCGGACAACCTGGTCGCCCCAAATTAACGAAATGGCAAATTAGTTCCTGGAATTGAAGGTCATCAATCAATGTAGTTCTTCTGTCAATCTTGATCCTAAAACATAGATCAATGAAACCTCCAAACAAAATTTTAGAAACATGCTCCAACTCAGTATCTGTGATACGACAGAGAGACTACTACGTCAATATTGATTTACAATTTTAGGTACTAACTGTTTTGTAAATTTGAAGGACTGAATTGCCCTACCCCTACAATTTCAAGGACCAAAATGATGATTTGCCTATTTATTATATTTAGAACATGCCTATGGATTGCAATGGTTATTATTTTATTTTTATTTTTTTTCTTTCTGGTTGGTTAGGTCCTTGATTTCTTTGGAGTGGACCCAACAAAGGGTTTATCCGACACTCAGGTACTTCAGTTTTCTTTTCTTTTCTTTTCCTTTTTGTTTTGGGGTTAAGTTAGATTTAGGAGTACTTGGATTTTCCTTATCTTCTTTTATGCTCAATCATAATGTTAGTGGTTCCAAATTATTAATTTTGTTTCTCATTTTTTTCCAGGTAGCACAACATGGTAGACTTTATGGTACAAACGGTATGCCTTCTATAGGTCCATTCACTTGTTTAATTTTTTTCCTCCAGTAATTTTTGGTTTATTGACAAGGGATATCAAAGAACATGGTTTTATAATCGAATGAATTTGTATTAGTGTATGATGTAACGACCTAGTTTATATTGATGGCACACGAGATGGAAAAAAACAGACTATTGAACCCAGTATTAATGGGTGAGCTGGGATATGGTATTTTATAATTTGAAAGAATTTAAAATACAAGGGAGTTTTTTTTTTTTTGAAGAAGAAAATACAAGGGAGTGAAATTGCTTTAATTGAAAATTCCCTTCATTTTCCAAAACTTTTGTGGTCATGAAGTGATTGAATTCCCTTCATTTATAAAATCCCTTGTTTACATAATTATTACACACAGTATGTTTCAATAAGCAATGTTACAAAAGAGAAGTGAAATTTCAAAACTCCCTACTTAAGGTGAAGTAAATCCTGGAAAAATAAAATTTCTATGAAATCACCGTAATTTAAAGTTAAGTATTTTGAATCCTTAAGATATTGCATGTTACAGTGTAAGGAAGTTTATCTTATGCATATGTTCCCACTATTTTTATTTTATTCAAGTATTCAATTTGATACTATTTTATTGGTCTCTCTTAACACTTCTTTCATTTTCTCTTGCTGCATGGTATCCGCTTGCTACACAGTGCTGCATGAAGATCAAAGTAAGTATATGGTGTTTGTACCTACTTTTTCTTTTGTAAATATAAAAATTATGTGATGTACGGTAACTTAATGGTTTTATTGTTCTGTATATCCACATTGTGATTTGCATTTGATCTCATTGACAATATTTACCAATACACTTCAATACTGCATATGATAGATGGGAATGTTAGTGTTTGATAGATTGGTAGTTGTTTACTGGCTAGTCAAGGCTGTGCAAGTTATAGAAAAATAAATTAATTATATTTACTGTTGTGGATGTAAGCAATTTGAGGGTCATCCAAAAAACCTATTAATGACAGTACTACCACTGTAACGAACCTCATCTCATATGATTGAGGCGTTCAGAGTTCTTGGTCCTGTTCATTTTGTTGCATTTGCTGTACTGTAAAATGTTTTGTTCCATGTGTAACAAACCTCATGCTCAATTGATTCTTGTTGTAACTAATTAGTTCCTGTTAATTTTGAAATGCAGGAGCTCCGTTTTGGAAATTGGTTTTGAAGCAATTTGATGATTTGCTTGTGAAGATACTAATTGCAGCTGCTCTTATATCATTTATTCTGGCATTAATTAATGGTGAAACAGGCTTGATGGCATTTCTGGAGCCTTCTGTAAGATTGATGTGCACTTATGTGTTGTGTTTAATTTTTTTGTGGACTGTTCTATTCAGAGAAAGACTAATTTTCTTTGATTGGCTCATGCCTTAATAATATTTTTACACAAAGATGTGAAAGCTGCACCCTTTAAGTAGCAGCTGTAGAAAATGAGCTGATTGAGTTCTTTTGCATACGTAGAGTTAACGTGTACAATGCTACGTGTCCTTATCCTTATCATATTTGGATCTTGGATTAGTCGATTAGTTTCAGTGCCGCACAAGTTTTCTGATAAAAGAAGTTCATTGCATTTGCAGGTTATTCTGATGATATTGGCTGCAAATGCAGCTGTGGGAGTGATCACAGAAACAAATGCTGAAAAAGCTCTTGAGGTATATTTGAAAAACTTAGCTTTCAAAATAAATTTGCCTATAATGATTTTGTAAATAAAAATTTCACCAGTTTTGCATTAGTTATCCCAAATTTATGGCGAAAGACTTGTTTGGTATGACGCGTTAAGCTTGAGAAGATAAACTTAAATAGTACTTTATGACTTAATCAGTTGTACTGTATTCTCTAAACTTATTCATTACAACCTTTTATAAACTTATTCATTACATCCTTTTTATAAACTTATTCATTACATTCTTTTTACATGAAACTGATGGATAATTTGATCAAATCTTGAGGTGTGGGATTTAGACGTGACTGGGTTTTGATGTATACCTTGTAAATTTAAATTAATTATAAAATAGTTTATTTGACCATAAAATTATTACACACACAAGCTGTATGTAGACTATTCTGAGAATTCAATACTGTTGCAAGAGCTTGTTAAATTTGTCACTCACTTGGAAGCTCTGCTCCCTCCTTTTATCCAATAAATATTGTCATTAACTATTGAATTTTGTTATAGTTTTATAATCTTTATATGCAGATCTGATTTTTTTTTTCTTTTTAGTTAAATGTATACATTGGTTGTGTTTTTTTCTTCTATAATTTAGGGTATTATTCCTCCAAAAGTAAATATAACATATCATATTTATATAATTCTAGTATATTCATAAAATGTATTATGTATAAATGTTAATTATTTTATCCAATCTTACAACATATAATTAAATATTGGATAGTCTTATCTTATACCTTACAGGATATTGTGCAATATAACATCAAAAACTATGTAGTATAATAATCTCATCAAATCTTATACTATTCGACCTTATCCTTCATTGCATAACAATAGCTTATTCTTTTTTTTCTTTCTAATTTGTTTGTTATATTTTTAGCTTGCTTAATCAAAACTTGTTTACAAGAAAGTCAGTTTTATTGTGGATTTCTCACATGTTTGTTGTTTCAAGCTGAGCATACTTTCATCTATTTCCATTTTTTTGTCTTAGGAGCTACGTGCATATCAAGCTGATGTGGCAACTGTCTTGCGAAATGGTAACAAAAACTTCTATACCTGTCTGATTTTATTCTATCATGAGTAGTACAATTGTTTGATGCATTTTATTGAGTGTGATATGTTTGATGTTAATTGGTGTTGCCTTTCTGTAATAATTAACCTGTAATGCTACTGCGCAGTTTGTGTCTCCATATATTTTTTTCTTTGTAAAATACCTTGCTAGTAGTGGTAGTTATGGGAATAAAATCCGATCTTGATGGATAGGCTTTTGACTAAAAAGAACTGGTTAGTAATTTTTTTTCTTTCTGTTTTCACATTGTCTAGTATTTTCGATGCTTCTTCCTTTTGTCTTGGGGTGTGGGAGTGGGTAGGGGGAAAGAAATTTAATCACAGAGGGTGTCTTTGCTCTGTATAATTGATGCATTATAATCACAATCTTTATTTAAATAAAGGACGGAGTAATTTTACAGTGATTTATTGTTGTTACGTCTTTTTTATTTATCATTTCTATCCTGGCAAATTTGAGGCATTGTTCTATTAAATACACCATCAATGTGTTGAATTGTGATTGGTGAACAGTAACAAGAGCACAGAAAATGCACCTACTCTACTTCCCAATCCAATATGAAAAAGTTAAAAAAGAATGGAAACAAAGAAACAGAAAAAACATTCGTGAAGAGTTTTAATGTTCACTTGGGATAGTTGTGGGATTTACTTGGGTAGTGTGTGTGTCTGTGTTCAAACCTTGCAATCCCCTTTCCCAACTAAGCGTAGTTTTGATTATTAGAATCCGTGCTTTCAAATCATTGTGTTTTCTTCCATTTGGCATGATGAGATTCTGGGTATTTTTAAATAATCGGTTAAAGCTAGTTCAGGACATACAAAATTTGAAGTATGGAAGTCTATTTCTTGCAGGTTGTTTTTCCATACTTCCTGCAACGGAACTTGTTCCTGGGGATATTGTGGAAGTTTCTGGTGAGTTGGTTATGCAGTACCTAAAACAAACTGGTTTATTTGAGTATCTGAATCTGGAATGCTGAAAGTTGATTTTGTTTTGGCTATGAATTAAATAGTGGGGTGCAAAATTCCTGCTGATATGAAGATGATTGAGATGCTAAGTAATGAAGTACGTGTTGATCAAGCTATTCTTACAGGTATGCCTGGTTTATTATGTATCTTATACTTTGTGAACAGAATCACTAAATGTTTCCAACTGGGATTATTTCCAATTACTTCTGATGTATCTGAAAAATGTGAAATTGCACCACATAGACATGTATTGACAGTAGAAGACATTTTGGCAATTTATTGATATTGCTTTATTTGATTTGTTTGAATCCAGTCTAAGAGAAGTATTGTAGGTAACCACATTTCTTCTTCTTGTTGGTGCTATTTGCTCTTATCCTTGTTGAAAAATCCATAATAATTTTGGCCTGTCTGTTTGGATTACTTATACTCTAGTAATCCAATTGATTGTTTTCTCTTTGTTAACAGTGTCTTATTTAGCGAGTCTTTTTATTTTCATGGAAACTCTTATGCATGCAAAGAAACATGTTCTGTACATATATATGTAATGCTACATGTGAATGCTGGTTGGAATGGCTAGATGGTTTTATTAGCGACCTATAGCTTGGCTTGTATTAAGCTTCTTCAGCCTCACCTTTTAAATGAACTTACATTTTAAAAATCTCTTTTGGCTTAAATGGCTAGAATTTATTTTACTTTAAAAGGACCTTTGGTCTGGATGGACTGACCTATTTAATTTAATAATATAAACTAATTAGTAATTATTATTACTATTATTATTAGAGGAGGGATATATTGACTCGAAGAGTAAGTCAATAGAGTTACTCCAAATCATTACCCTCCGTTTTATTTTAATCTAATGGTCCTAAGTAGTTGCTAATTCATCTCACGTGTTACTACTTTACTCAATCATTCCATTGCCTATGTGAACCTGATTCATGCGATTGTTTCCAATCCATTTTGATTCCGATCATCAACACACTAAAATAGATCGATAAACAGGCAGCGAAAATCTGACAAATCTTCAATAATTTTCTTCAACAGAGGAGATTAACAAAAAATTGAAGAATTGGATTAAAACAATATTATACATAAATTGGCAGTAAGTGTGTGATTGGTTGATCAAAGCAATTGAAACATAGAACAATTGCAAGATGCAGAAAAACAATCCAATGGTTGATCGGGTTGTGGAATCTTGTTGTGCAAAATCAGAAAGCACCGAACCTGCTAATTTGATAAAGCCATGTATAGTTGCGCTCAAGCAATTGGGAAGGGAATGGATCGGAAAGAAACGAGCAGGTTCATAGGCAAGGGAATGATTGCGTAAAGTAGTACTCACATAAGATGAATTAGTAATTAATTAGGACCATTAGATTAAAATAAATGGAGGGTAGTGATTTCGAGTAACTCAATTGACTTACTCTTGGAGTCAATGTATCCCTCCTCTTATTATTATTATTATTATTAAACTTTTTGGCATATTAAATGGTCTATCTTTCTAGCTCAAAGGCCTGTTGGGCTAATTTTTTTTTTTTTTGAAGTATTATTATTGTTGTTGTTTTGCAAAGTAGGCCTCTAAATAAATAGACCAGGCTTCAAAAAGTTTTCTGTTACATAAATAGACCAGGCTTGTAATCTCCTTAGAAATAGGCTAGAGTCATTTAAGTCACAGTTTTGTCTGATGTGACCTATTATAATACTTACATGTGTATGAATATATCAATTTTTATGACACACTAAACATTAACGTACTCTCCCTCTCAATGTGCTGCACGACAACATGTTTGTTTTACATGAAATATTTCCTTATTTTTTTAATAAATATTCTTATTCATTTTAAAATCATAAGAATTCAGTTATCAATATAAAAAATGTCATGATTTGTTAATTTTAATTGTAAATTTATGTGTATATCTTTTATAAATTCAATTTTTCCTTTTCTTTTAACTTGTATTTTTACTTTAAAAAACTTGTACAATGCAAGGGCTTCTTGCTTTTTAACTATATCTATCATTAAGAGGCATCTAATTGGTATGTTGGGTGGTCCGTTTATTTCCTATTGTAGGTGAGAGCAGCTCAGTGGAAAAAGAGCTTAAAACTACCACAGCAGCGAATGCGGTATACCAGGACAAAACAAATATTTTGTTCTCGGTACGATTTATCCATCCTGTTTATCCCATTCTTTATTCAATACCCTGTGAATGATATGCTTATAAAATGTTTTTATGACTAGTGGGTTGGCTATTATCAGGCCAATTAGCAATCATTTATGACATATATGAGGTTTTTTTTAAGCAAAAAAGAGGGCAAGGGAATCACAAGACAGCTATGGCACCCCAACTATGTTGGCACCCCATAGCTGCCATGTATCATCTGCATCACTCTTAAGTAAGATAAAAATAGGAAAGATACAACTTGGGGGTACTTGACCAAAACCCAAGGGAACAGGCATTAAAACTAAAAGTAAATGCCTCGTTAACAACCTTATCAGAAAAACTCAGTGGAATAAAACTTCGATGAAGGGAAAAAGAGTGCAGTGCAAAAGTAAAACATGACTATAATGCTAAAAAAAACCTAAACATGACCAAGTAAATCTATACTCAGGCAGACCAAGCATATTCCTAAAGAAATCTTCAGTGACACTAGACCAAATGCTATCCATCCACAACATGTTAGAAATATGAAAACAAGTAGCTGCAATGCTATTTGCATAGTGATTGCCTTCTCTGTAAATGTTTGTGATAAGGAAAGTCATAAGTCTAGTTTTCTCCAAGCGGCTTCTCCATCTGTTTCTTAACTGCTAAGGAACAATATTAGGGGACTTAAAGACAAGAGTGACTAACCGAGAGTCAGTTTCCAACTACAAAGCAGGCCAACCTTTCTTGAAAGCAGTCTCAATGGCAACCATAGCACCAGTTAATTCAGCATTGAATGAAGTGGTAACACCAAGATTAACTGCAAAGCAATCCGAATTCCTAGCCTTGCTATTCCTAAAGACGCCACCACAGACAGCAAGACCAGGGCAACCTCTAGCAGTCCCATTAATATTACACTTAATCCAATGAGCAATAGGAGGTCCCAAATGATAATACGTATGATTATGAGGGTAGTATGATTGATAAATAATTGTATACTAATAACTTGATAGTAACTTAATAACACAAAAGACTAAACACTAATTAATCCCTATATATAGGGATACCTGACTCCTAATCCTAAACAAATAGGGGAATCCGAAAACGAATCATAATAATATTTAAGTAATATGAAAAATAATCTTAAGAGATAATCTAAGATACTCTAAAATTATAAATTGACCCTAGGAAATAAACAAAGATACTCTTAAGACTAGAAACGGGTCCAGTGAGATAAACTAAGATACTCGAATATAATATAAATATATTTTAAGATATTTGATCATAATCTAATTGATAGTTCCCTGTTCTTGTAGATAATTTGGTATGGTGTCATTTACCAATGAATTTTCCTAATATAGTTTAGAAAATATTATATGACATATATGTATAAATTTAGAATACCAATACATATATTTAAAAATATATTAAAAAAATTAAGAATAACGGTCATCCCGCTATGCTTGCTCGCTATAGCATTTTTGTGGTCGTTCGTTCCTCTCTGCTTTCCGGAATTGATAACACTGTTCAAAACTAGGCAAGAATGAAGTGCACTGTTTCCTGTAAACTGGAATCCTTTTGCCCCTTGAATCAACATTGTTTCTCCTAATTCTGTCTATATTCTCCTATATAAGAGTTCATTTTGACTGTCAGGGAACAGTTGTGGTTGCTGGTAGGGCAAGAGCTGTTGTGGTGGGAGTTGGTCCTAACACTGCCATGGGAAGCATACGTGATTCAATGTTGCAAACAGAGGATGTAAGCGTTGAATGTCCCTCACATAGATACTTTTGTTGTTGTAAAAATATCATTACTGCATGCGCTTTTTGTCTGCAGACATTCTGATAATAGTTTAGATTTTGATTGATTTCCTTTGTGGGCATTGACTGAAATGATGCTTCAACACACACACTCACACTAAATTTCTCTTCCATGCACATTCAATTAGAAAAGTGCTGGTCTTGTACATATATGGGTTGGGTGGTTCACTGGTGATTATAATTGAAAAGGTGGAATTGTTTGCTAATTATTGTGATATCATAATTGGAAATCATAATTACAAACATCATGAAATGGTGCTTAATTGTGCAATGTCTAGATAATTTACATAATCTTGTTTGTATTATTCAATGCTACTGGGGTTGTTATACTGCATAAGGAATTTAAATGTGGACAGACAGTCTTGTATGGTATGATGTTTGCTTGAGGAAGCCTAGGTTTGGCTTCCATTGGTGTTTGCTGGAATGTTGGGTGTGAAATTAGTGTTTCAGATGAAATCAGAGGAAGGTTTGACAGAATCCTAATGTTGGCGAGTTATTTGGGATTTTAAACGAGCCTAGTTGATGGTGTATAAATCTATGGAGAAAAGTGTTTTTTTTTTTTGCTGGTAAATTTGATATTTCTAATTGTTGTTGTATGAACACTACTAGTCTGTGTCTTTGCAGCCTCTGCCGTGTAGTAATAACGACTCAGCTGATTCTTAGTCAGCTCTCAGCCTGTTAATTTGTTAGGAGTTAGTTTCTGTTAGAAATCTTTTATAGCTAGATAATAAATGCTCTTGTATAAAATTTAAGATTAAGCCACAGTTAGTTGTCAATATTAGGTTTCAGTTTTCTCTAATCTTTATTTACACTTCCTTCACTATCTCATCCAACCTGGTTTCTACCACTAATATAAGTATTGGTATGGTCAGGGATTGTCATTTCCCAGGTAGTCAATTTAGAGGTCTAACAACGTAACTATGTTTTACCTTCAGAATGTACATACAGTTATTACTGTGGTAATCAGGGAACCTTGTTTAATTGGTCAAAATGTTCTAACATGCAATATGTGTGCATCTGTGTTCTTTCCTGACCCATGGAAAAGAACATGTTACTTTGAATTGTTAGAAACACATCTGAAGCATTTGCACTTTTTTCTATGATTGGTTGCAGGAGGTGACACCATTGAAAAAGAAGCTGGATGAGTTTGGCACTTTTTTGGCCAAGGTGATTTATAAGTTATCTGATTTTGCTGTGTTTCAAACCTATCGGTTGCTCTTTTGGGAATTATTGCATTTTTTTAATTATAATTTATATCTGATAAGCTATACAATGTTTGTATTTTCAGCCCAGCAAATTAGTTACCTTATTTTAGCCAAGATTTACTTTTTAGTATAAAGCTCTTTTGAAGATGCGCAAATAATGTTTTTGATTGAAATGTAATTTCCATTTAGGGACCTCGTTTTTCCACTTAGAAACTGTCATGTTTCAGTAAATAAAATATATTGATGGAACATTTCGCATGGCATGTTTTTATTGCTTAACATGTTACTGTGAACCCACCATTCACATATTTTGAATTCCGATGGTGGTTCCTATATTTATGTGTTACAGGTTATTGCGGGGATATGCGTGTTGGTTTGGATTGTAAATATTGGTCACTTTCGTGACCCTTCTCATGGTGGCTTTGTGCACGGGGCAATTCATTATTTTAAGGTTTGTTCTGAAATTTAATTTACTTTCAAATGTATTTGGGAGTTTTATTAGCTGTATTGTTCTCTACAATGTATGAAGATTTCTATTTACCCTTGTATATTCTGTTATGCAAGCTTCACAGGCATCGTATATTGGAGTCTTGCATTGTTTTGCATTATTGTATACTTAATTTATGCCTAATCCCTCTTTGGTTTGGTTTGGTTTGTTTTTAGTCATAATATGTGCTTTTAAATAAAAAGAATATATCATTATTAGGTATTTTATATTGGGTTCAACTCATCCTTCCAAATCTAGCTTGTAAGGTGAGAGGTTTCACTCTTTATAAAAGTACTTTTTAGCCTAATCCTTTTACAATGTGTGACTTAGGTTTTTGATAATAGCCTAATACACACTTCCACACACCCAATACTATTTGGGCTTGATGCCTGGATAATAGAGTGGGTAATTTTTTTTAAAAAAATCTTTATTGATAAAATATATGAATTTTTAATAGTACAATTACTAAACAATTAATTTGGATAAATAATTACTCTTTTTTATCAATTTCATAAGAGTTTTTGTAGATTAAATGATTTGTTCAGAAATAGTCATTTTTTAAAATGAAGAAAGATTTTAAATGTGTTATAATATTTCAATTTTTTTATTATTTGTAAATTATAATAAATTTATTTATTGTATTATATATATATATATATATATATATATCATTAAATTTATTAATGTAAATTTTGATGTTTATATTTATGAATGGTTTTGTTATGTCAAAAATATACATAATATTATATTTTTTTAACTGAACATAATAATATATGACCAACAATTTATATTGTTTCTTAAAAAAATACTGCCTCCGGTCCTATTTATAAGAATTTTTGTTTTTTGGTCCTTTTTATAAGAAAAAGATACTCTTTCCAAAGTGTATTTATTGCTATAATTCTTTTTATACCCCTATTTAATATGAGATTTATGTTCTCCAAGAAACTCTCATAATTGATATATTAGATTTATTGCTGGGGGTATATTCCGAATGATAGTTTAATTTTTGTATTATTAAATATGTTCCTTGGTCTTTGTGTTTTTTGTAATTTTTCCTTATATTATTATTATTAAGGACTGGAGGGAGTACAATATATATTCTTGTTAGTCTCTTCTTTTTTTATTTTTTGGCGTATTTGAAGGTAGTCTCTTGATCTGGTAATAGATGTGCATAAAATATCATAGGAAATTAGATTACCCCCATCCACAAGAATTGATTGCGAGACAATGGACAATGCAACGTGCAATTGCATAAAAAGCTTCCTATAGTTACTTTTTCAAAAGCTCCTCATTTTCATGTTGACTTCATTAAAAATAAGCTACGTTTTTCTTATATTTTATATTGAGCTTAATTCATCCTTACAAAACCGACTTATATGAGAGGTGTCATTATTTATAAATTATTTTCACACATTGTCTCTTTTCAATATGAGACTTGTATTTTTCCAAATAATCATATATATTGTCTCCGTAACGTGAAAATCTTGAACTTATAATCACATTCCTTCTAGATTGCAGTTGCTCTGGCCGTTGCAGCAATTCCTGAAGGTCTCCCTGCTGTTGTAACAACGTGAGTCTATGGCTTTTCTTTGTTGTTTGTCGTACATCCATGATATCTTGAAATACTTAATTTTGATATATGTGAAGTATACATAGATGTTTCGCATGGTTGTTCATATTGACATTGAGTTCACATTTCAAATATGTTGTTTTAGTTGTTTATACTATATGGATGATGTTGCGGTATTTATAATTTTTACACTAGTTGATTTTTTTGACATCGAAGAGATAAATTTAAACAACAGTGATCACAAAAAATGCCTTATCACACTCCTTGAGGTTGACTACAATACATGAACCGAAGAAATCCATTTTGCTATGTAAAACTTTGTCGAATCTACATTACATCAATCAGAAAAGAAATTCATTTATACAGAGACTAACCTTTAACCAGTTTGGATCATAAGAATTTGTTACCGTGAGAGAAAAAATATAAAGCAGTAAAAAGAGAAAAAAATAATGGAGTAAAGCAGCAGTACATCAGTATAATTGTAAAGAAAATTCCCATAAAAAGGGCACATGATTTACTCTACATACCATACTAAATAATAGGCAGTAAATATCTAATCTTTGTACTGTAAACTTATACTGATGTTCTGAGATGCTATGTTAGAATTATTTTTTATAAGATATCTGGTGTATCAAAAATTGAATATGCTCGTCTTTTCTTTTTCCGTAATTGTATTGTGTTGATCATTTTTCTTCAATAATAGGTGTTTGGCTCTTGGAACCAAGCGAATGGCTAGGTTGAATGCCATTGTTCGCTCTTTGCCATCCGTTGAGACCTTAGGCTGTACCACTGTAATTTGTAGTGACAAAACTGGGACTCTAACTACCAATATGATGTCAGTTGCGAAGGTAAATTTTGCTTGAGAATTAATAGATTCGGGCTCTGAGAAAATGTTAACCGAATTGATTGGACTAAGGAATAGTCACCTGATATTTATACTGGTGTGTTAACCTCTTAAGGTTATTATGGGTAGTTACAAGTAGTCATAATAGACAGAATGCTACCTGGTGCCAGCGTCGAGAAGAATCTCACTTCTTCGACATTACAATAGGACAACCAATACTATTACTATTTTCCATTAATATTAATGCATTCACCTTTATCCATTTACTGTTCTATTTTTTGTGAATTTTTTGCATTGCCACGAGTGTCCAATCTGCCAGGGGGGTCCTACCGTTCTCATTGGCTTTGTTTCCTAACTTATTGATACTTTTGGAGTTTTTTCCATGAAACATTCAAATCAATAATAACACCGTCACTGCTCTTTTGAACTTCAATTAAAAAATTCAGATACATTCATGATACATATTTCTGGACTCACAATAGTCCTTTCTTATAATAAAGGCAAGCTGCTGTTAGATGTTGAAGATATTTATAGCATTCAATCTTTGTGTCCTGTACTATTTCAATGAACTGATACCACTTGCTGCATACGGGGGAATACACATATATTTTTAGGTTCAGGTTGATATTCAGGTTGAGAATGTGATACTCTATTGATACACACATTGCTTTGTCTGTATCTTTCATGTATATTCAATCTGTATGTCTTTTTGGTACATGAATGACTCAAGGACACTATTATTTCAAATATTTGTGTCCTAGTCTATTGGAAACTTCCAAGTGACATATTTATTCTTTATTTTGTTATGACATATTTCTGTCATACTTGCCATGCTTTTTCATAACATTTCTAGGGGATATTTTTCTCCTGTTTTTTACTTTATTTTATTCTTGAGGCTTACAGATGAATATTTGTAGCAACTTTAACCAGCATTTGCCCTGCTCATGTTTCTGTATGTACAGATATGTGTTGTTGAGTCTTCAAAAAGTAGTCCTTTTGTTACAGAATATGGTGTCAGTGGAACAACATATGCACCTGAAGGTATAATCTTTGACAAGGCAGGGGTGCAGGTACGATTTTTTTCTTTCTTTCTTTCTCATACTTATGCATTCATGCAGAAGCAAAACACATCCCATTTGAAACTAAGTGATTAGCTAATATAATGAAAGTGAAATTCTTTCAAAGCAGGAGCCTTAACTTCCTCATCAAAGATCCGATCGAGGATCTTGAGTGTTATATATGTTGTGTTTATTTCTTTGTTGCAAGCATCCCCACTGCTTGATTTTGAAAATATTTTTGCACAAGCAAAGACTGAATTAAATTGAGCCCGTTCTGTGATGTATTGTTGCAAAGCATGAATTTATTGTCGATATTGTAGCTTATGTAATTTAATGAGTGTATGCATAAGTATATACATATTTATTTTGATATAAAACAATGTGGCATTTGATTGTTTTGCAGCTTGACACTCCAGCTCAATTGCAATGTCTTCTTCACATGGCAATGTGTTCTGCTCTTTGCAATGAATCAACCCTGCAGTATAATCCTGATAAAGGGAAATATGAAAAAATTGGTGAGTCAACTGAAGTAGCGCTACGTGTTTTGGTAGAAAAGGTATGTGTCTGTACCTTTCCTCAAGTCTCCTATGCTTGAAGCTCCTTTCTTACTCAAGTATACTTCTTGGTCATTTGTATCTTTAGGTCGGGCTCCCTGGTTATAATTCTATGCCGTCAGCATTGAATATGTTGAGCAAGCATGAGCGTGCGTCTTACTGTAACCACTATTGGGAGGAACAATTTAGAAAGGTGTGGTTCAGCAAGTTTGTTACCTTTCTTTTCTATTTATTTTCTTCCATTCATATGCTTTAGGAAAGTAAAAATATTGAAGAATATCGATAATGGTTTTGAAATATTCTTCATGCCTTTCTAGTTGATCTGAATACACTATTATACAAGCAAGGTTTCCATAAAATTCAAGGAAACACACAAACCCAAATAAAAAATAAATTATACACAATGATGTAGACAGGTACACCTAATCTGGGCACTATCTAAAACAAAGCAAGATAAACTAGATTGAAATAGTTTGATTACCAAGGGTGAGATTTCATCCAACTAATATCAAATTTATTCTGAATGTCTATTGTTTGTGATGGCTTTCAGTATTTACTCTCACTCTTTGAGCTTGATGTTTTGCAGTTAGATGTTTTGGAATTTTCTCGAGATCGGAAAATGATGAGTATTCTTTGCAGCCGGAACCAGCTGCATGTTTTATTCTCAAAGGGTGCTCCAGAAAGTATAATCTCTAAATGTACAACCATTCTATGCAATGGTGATGGTTCTGTCATGCCACTCACTGCTGATATTCGAGCAGAGCTGGACTCCAAGTTCAACAGGTTAGGTTTTATCATTTATCATGTTATCTGCATATATACACTATGTTTTGTCTAGGTTTTACCTTCCTTTTTGGGCTTAATTCCAAATAGGCAAGATTAAGAAAAATTTAAAAACATTGCTGGTTTACTGTTACCAGCTTTCCTTGCAAGGGAATTGATTCCCATATTTATTAGCAAAGTGTAAGGAGTCCGTTAGTTATATAATCCACATCCCTTGTTCAGGGTACTGGGGCAGTGAGTTAAGATCTGAAACAGCTTATAAATTGAAAATTCAAGTTTTTGAATATTATTTGTTAGTATTCTTTTTTTAGAAATCATATATATTTTAATTTTATATATAATTTTTATTTTGATATAATTACACATCACCTGATTTCACAGTCCCATCTAACCAGTTGAACTTGTTGAACCTGAATTCGAAATTTGACATGGGTCCGCCCCACTTCCACTTAGTGGTGTTTGTACCGAGATATTTTCAACAAAAATAATCTTGCGACTTCTGCAACTTAAGTGACATGCGACCATTACGGCCTACAAAGAAGAGAATCTTTTTATCCTTTTAGGGAGATACTGGATGGACTAGTTTAGTTCAAAAAACAAAGGGTTAGATCCTTTTGTTACCCTTTATAATAAGGCCTCTTTTATTATGTAGAACATAAAAATAAAATGAAGCAATACTAAATAGAGAAAAGGATTATGATTTATTTTTGTACTAAAGAAATTTGAAAAAGAGAACACACCAAACTAAGAGGACTTTTTTGTTGTCTGAAGTTTTTAGACAATTGCAGGAATCTGGTTAGAATTGGTGGAAACATAACGCGTTAACTATAATTTTGATTCCTTTAATTTTGACTTTGTGCGATTTTGGTCCCTTAATAACTTTTTGAGCGATTTTAATTTCAACTTTTTAATTGTTACAAGTCCATTTATGATTCATCCCTTTCTACTAATGTAAAACTCTAAAAATCTCGCAATCTACAAAATTTTTATAACTTGAATTGTTAAATAATTTTAATCTTTCTTTGACTTAAAAGCTCACTAATTAAAGTATAAATCTTTCTGAGTTAAAACTCACTAATTTTATCAACAAAAAAAAAACAGCACTAATTAAAATATCAATCTTTAATCCTATACTAAAATTGAAACTTTCCCTCTTTAAATAAACCCACATTTAATCTTCGCAATTTTCTTAACTTTTCTAATTTTTTTAATTTTTAAAACTATTTCAATTTTAAATTCATAACCGAGTCCCATTTATTAAAAAAAAATACTTTAAGGTTTTTCGGGGAGAATTTGACAGTAAGATCATATTTCCTTAACTTTTAGTGATTTAATTGGCTCAAAAAGTTTTAGTGACCAAAATTGTAAATATCCCAAATTAGAGGAACAAGAAGTGTAATTAAGCCAGCCATAAAGGAACTTAGTGTCTCACACTCCGTTTTCTTGTTTGTCGTGAGGGTGATGACGCTTCTCGTATCAGTTTTTGGCCATATTATATTCTTAATACAGTTCCATTTTGAAATTCTGATCTAACTTTTAGACGTAAATAATGTCTGTTGACTCTTATTGTCCTCTGCTCTATCCATTTTTGGTTTTAAACTCTTTTCCAAACACCCCTTCATATGTGTTGTGAACATACATTTTGTTGGGCAGTTTTGCAGGAAAAGAAACATTGAGATGCTTAGCTTTGGCCCTCAAGTGGATGCCCTCGGATCAACAGAAGCTGTCCTTTGATGATGAGAAAGATCTCACATTTATTGGATTGGTATGCTCTATTTACAATATAATACAAGGTTTAAATCTTGTTTTTAAGTTATAACAATGTCTACCCTTCATGCCTAGTGCATGATCTTTTTCCTTCTTTTTATAATGCTCTCTTTAGCTTACTTTTATACGGAATGGTTAGGCTGAGTCGTCCAATGGAGCTATCTTCCTTAATATATGTTTTTATGCCTCAACATGTAGAGTAAGATGAATGTGCTTTTCTAATTAGAGATATAGACATATGTGAATGTCAGCAGCAACTGAAGCAAGGAATAAACTCAGAAATACATTATTAATGTAGCTTGACTTGAATTAAATTTTATATGCAATGTGCTAGGAGATGCGGTTCTTAAAGTGATTAAGAATGGTTTGGTCCTTGTTCAAATTAAAAAATCATATGAAAAGTTGGCGGTTTTTCTTCCGGAAATTATTTTGCATGATTAAAATGGAAAATGGGGCATCATATTCAAAATGAAGAGGAGTGCTAGCAACACACTCTCTAACACACATTTTTCAACATTCACTCTTTTATTGGTTAAAATTTTTATGTGCTCCACCAAATCACGTGGGTCCCATGTAACTTAGGTGAGACCCATATGAATAAAAACCAATAAAAAAGTATGTGTTGGAACGTTTGTGTTAAAGATTAGGGCTAACTTGAGAATCAAACCGGTTGGATTGAGAGATTAACTCTCGGCACCTGTTACAGCAGTTTTGTTGCTAAAATATATGTACAGCTAATCATATGAACACATACTAGGAAAGAACTAAATTAGGGGAAAATAGGAAAATCTCAATAGGCTTCAATAACCCTTTTCTTTTTTTAATTTTGATCTGTTTTCTAAATGTTTGTTTTACAATATTAACCTTCTCTTTCTGGGTTTTCGTTATACCTTATGTAGGTTGGGATGCTGGATCCACCAAGAGATGAAGTAAGAAATGCCATGCTTTCTTGCATGACTGCAGGCATTCGTGTTATAGTTGTCACTGGAGATAACAAGGTTCTTAAAGTTCCAAAAGCTTTCTTGTTCATTTTTTTCTTCAATGTTCTCCATGTCTCTTCTAATGTTACTTCTTACTTAATCAGTCCACTGCTGAGTCACTTTGCCGCAAGATAGGTGCTTTTGACCATTTGATAGATTTTACCGAACACTCTTACACTGCTTCTGAGTTTGAAGAACTTCCAGCACTGCAGCAAACTATAGCATTGCAGCGTATGGCACTTTTTACCAGGTATATTATCAGATTATGGCATGAATAGAAGCACAGTTGCGGTTTTTGTTCATTCTTTTGTAGATCAACTACTCATATATTAATAGTTGCATGTCTTCATTTATTTGTTAGGGTCGAGCCTTCTCATAAAAGGATGCTGGTTGAAGCATTGCAGCACCAGAATGAAGTGGTATGGTTGCTTCCACATTCACAACATTAGCTGTGATTACTAACTAGTAAAGGATGTCATAAAAAAACAAACTAGTAAAGGTTTTTCCTTTGGGTGTTTTTTTTTGTTTCCTGTCTTCAGATGTCTCTAGTTCTCCCATTCTTGTTGTAAAAAGCCCTCTTCATCAGAATATAGTTTGTTGTATGGCACTTTTCCCGCGGATGGGTTGTGAGGATCATATATCTTTAGCTACAATCCTTCTAATCTTACACCTATAGATGTTAGTCAAATTGTCGATGGAAAGATGCACAGCATAGCTAACCCTAGAGAAGATATAGAGTGTCTGGCATACCAGAGATAGCATGACATTGTAAATACTTTCTAGTACCCACTTAAGTGCTCAAAATTAAAGACACTTTCGCCATACCATTGCTATGAAGTACAGCTAACAAGTCAATAATAGTCCAGGGACATGACAAAGAGAAAAGTACAGTACCAAATGAGTGATTGAGGCTGGAAAATCACTGGGCTGCTGGACAATGCAACAGAATGCATGAAAAGAGTCTTGTGAAGTGCTGATAGGGGAGGGACAAAGATGAGAAGAGCAAAACAGGTTTACAAACATGTCTGCCCGGCTGGTGAACCCTTTCCTTTATCTGGTGCAAAATGGGGATTTCAATGCACGATAAGTGGTTCTCCCTAATTTTGAAGGGTTCTGTGCCTGAAGTTGAAAACAGAAGTGGTTGCAGTGGGTTTTCTTTAAAGAAAGGGGGTTTGGAACCCTAAAAGGCTCCTATGCATTAAGGAAAAATTACTGTGATATCCATAAAGTAATGGTCAAGGAAACTCAGAAGGGTAGGAAAATATGGATTTTGACCCTGTACATGGCATGACAAACCCAATGAGTAGCACTACAATGACTATAGTTAGTGCCCTTGATGTGCACAACAAAAAGGTCAGCATGATGGAACATCATAAGGGTGGGAAAATATGGGTTTCGACCCTGTACATGGCATGACAGACCCAATGAGTAGCACTACAATGACTATAGTTAGTGCCCTTGATGTGCACAACAAAAAAGGTCAACACGAGGGACCATCATTTATGGCCGGGGCCGTAAAACAATGCAGCTGCACCACGGAAAGCTATAGCTCTTTTAACTACTCTAGGCCCTAAATTTTTTTAGTTTGTTGTATCATATTAATCGTGGACAACTGGACATTATTATTTCTACAATTACTAAAAGCATTTCTTTCAAATTTGGGGAAATTCACAATGTTAATCTTTTAGGTTGCAATGACTGGTGACGGAGTCAATGATGCACCTGCCCTGAAGAAGGCAGACATAGGAATTGCTATGGGTTCAGGGACTGCTGTTGCTAAGGTGTCATCAACCGTCCATACTTCCCCTCTTTATTCCTTTTCTAGTCAATAATCCTGAACAGTTTGATGTTTTTCTCCTTTTATTTGTTTACAGAGTGCTTCAGACATGGTCCTGGCTGATGACAACTTTGCCTCAATCGTTGCGGTATGCTAGCATATCTATTGGTCTTGTCAAGTTTCTTTTCCTTCTTTGTGTATTACTTTATTTCCCTTTCCTCTTGAATAGAAAAGAAATTTCCTCATACAACTTCAGAATCTCCGTCTCTGTGTAGGCCGTGGCAGAGGGAAGGGCTATATACAATAATACAAAGCAGTTTATTAGATACATGATTTCTTCCAACATTGGTGAAGTAGTATGTATATTTGTGGCTGCAGTGCTTGGAATACCTGACACCCTTGCCCCTGTGAGTGTAGAGTATTATTTAGCAATTGATTTCATAATAAAAGAGATTAAAAGGAATTGTATTATATTTTTTTGTTGATTATCTCATAATGCTAATTTTTTAATAATAAATACTTCAGCCCCATATAAATTTTCGAATTTTTTATAATTATTTTCCAATACTCTGGGCCCTGGCACTTATTGCTGGTTCTTCTTAATTAATGTATTTTCATTGGAAAATCCTAGAATGTAACTTGAAGGTGGCAGACAGTGTGAGTCCTCACAAAATGAGTTTTCATTTTTGGTTCAGTGAATAATCTAGCTTTAATATTTTTCATTTTATTTTCTCTAATCCTACCAGGTCCAGTTGCTTTGGGTCAATTTGGTTACTGATGGATTGCCTGCTACTGCTATTGGCTTCAACAAGCAAGACTCTGATGTGATGAAGGTTAAGCCTCGAAAGGTACTCTACTAACAGTTCATTGTCAGAGACCCAGAGTTGTATTTGATTTGGTCGTTCAAAACTTTAAGAATGATATGTTATGGTTAAAAAGTTATTTGATTGATATCAAAATGATATCATCTCTCTCAAACCTTACCTGTCAAATAGTCAATCACATTAAATTGTAGGCAAAAGGCTAAAATCCTCCAAGTGAACTTTGAATGCTAATACAAAAATTGTAATTAGCCGAAAATTGCTGATGTCATAAAAAAGATCATCGTTCAAAAAATTCCCAATCATCCTCTTAGTTTGTCACATTTATTCCATTTTGCATCTACAGGTGAATGAAGCAGTTGTTACAGGTTGGCTCTTCTTTCGGTATTTGGTTATTGGAGGTAACCACAATATCTCAATCTCGTTTGTTTTTTCTCAACTTTGTGAAATTATCGAAGCATATGCTGGAAACGTTGGAACTTGGGGATATGTTCTTCTTATGATGAAAGGGTTCATGCTCTTAACATTTTTCATGTTTGCTTCATTAGTTGAATAATGTTAAATCTTTAATGTTTGATGCAGCTTATGTTGGGCTTGCCACTGTTGCCGGCTTTATTTGGTGGTTTGTTTACGCTGATAGTGGCCCTAAACTACCATACACTGAACTGGTGAGATATTATCGTATACTCGTTTGTGGGCTGTGCTTATGAGTCCTGAGTATTTTCTTTATAGATGATAAAGTCTGAGGAGATGTGACACAATATGCAAATAGCTCTGTATTGTGTCATGAAATAAAAGAAATTCCAAACTTTAACAGATACATTCAGGAAAAAAAAATTAATCATAAAATGATTCAAATAGATATAAACAGAAATTGATGTTGTTGATTGAACTTAAATTGGGCTTTTACTTCTTTCCTCGTGCAATTTTTTCTGATAGTCGATAGAGAAGAAAATTTTATGGAGATATGAGAGAAGTACATATAGATAAGGATTGCAATATGGTTTTATTTCCTTTCCTTTTTTTATTCTACTTACTATTTTCTTATTAATAATTAATGATGAGTGTGTCAAATCTGCTCCAAATATCATTACTGATATTTGAGCAGATCGTAGGTATGTTTCCTTTTAATGTCAGCAGAATTGTTTCTTAGTTTAGAGCCAATTTTGCTCCTATATTAGAAGCTCTTCAGTTTTAAAATAAGTTTATCTACTCTGTTCTTTTAAGATGCAACAACATTCAAATAATATTATTTTCTGATATGATTGAAGTTGAAGGTAAAATAGAGTAAACAAGCAATGTAGCTACTTTTTGCTCCTGTATTAGAAGCTCTTCAGTTTTAATCATCTTGGATAAGTTTTTCTACTCTCTGTTCTTTTAAGATGCAACGACATTCAAATAATATTATTTTCTGATATGATTGAAGTTGAAGGTAAAATAGAGTAAACAAGCAGTGTAGCTACTATAGAGGCTCCTAAATCTTTTTGCATTGTCAAAAACAAAACTCCCTTGAAACAAGCTAGTGCACCCATGAAAATCACTTGTTGGAATCATTGATAGATTAGACTTGAAAATCATCATTGATACTCAACGATGATCACTATTAAAGAGCATCATATAATTTGAACACAGGATTAGTTGTTTCAAGATTTGCTTCAAGCCATGACAATGTATTTTTGTACATGTAGATACAAATGATTTTGTTGTCTTCATTCTAGTAATAAGTGCTCCTTTTTGTCTACAAGTAGTACAGGGAACATTTGGGTAAACAACTTCATTAAGTGTTTATTATCTAAGTTATATAATGATGGTTTGAGGGAAAACTTTGCACAGGTTCTGTATAAGTTGTTTCTGTAAGCTACTCTAAAGAGCTTATGAAAATTACATATAAAATGAAAGCAACTTATGTGCATATTATAAGGTATTTTATAACTTTTCCCAATATTTGCACAAGTTATCATGTCATAAGATAAGATCTTCCAAACATCCCCTAAATCTATTTCAGGTATCCTTAGTTTGACTCTTTTCCCCTTCCAGATGAATTTTGACACTTGCCCAACCAGGGATACAACTTATCCATGCAGTATATTTGAAGATCGACATCCATCGACTGTAGCAATGACTGTGCTTGTTGTTGTTGAGATGTTCAATGCTTTGAACAATCTTAGTGAAAATCAATCCCTCCTGTAAGTAATTCTATCCAATTTAATTTAACTTCAGATTTTTGTTCCTTCCTGGTTCCTGCATATTAATTGAAGGATATTGGATGTTACTCTTAAATATCAAATCATTCATGTGCTTTTGTCTGTCGATTCATTCAAATAGTTAGTTGGTGACATGGTATCAAAGTTTCTATGACCAAGTGATCATAGGTTTGATCATTGTTGCTTCTTTTGTATGAAATTTGTTTTCTGCACAAGATAAGATATAGTATGTACAATGTCTACGCCTTAAGCCCAAAGACTCTTGTATGGAGGGACATACTAAATACAAAGTCATTCAAGTTCTTTCACCCATAAGTCGAAGTTTTTGAGTTGGTTCACAAGTTCACAACAGTCACAAAACTAGTAGGGTAGGAAGTTGTTAAAATTCATAGACCAAGAAAATGAAATCTTAACAAACTGAACTGAATACACAAGAGGCCATTCATAGAAGTGACAAACAATCGCAAATTGTTGAACACAGTTGCAGCTGTTAGATTCTGTTAACAGAATCCTACCTACTAGAATCTTCTTTAATGTGCAGGACATGAATAAGCCATAACCTAATCTAGTGACCAAGACCTGAGTCCACCATGTAAACAAAGTTTGATTCACGTATTTTTGAATTATAATTAGGAATTGAAACAGCAACTTTTGCTGTAACGAATATTTAATTTTTAATATGATATAACAATGACAATATTCATTTCTCTTTCAGGGTTATCCCTCCCTGGAGTAACTTGTGGCTTGTTGGTTCTATAGTCCTTACTATGCTTCTTCACATACTCATTTTGTATGTTCGCCCACTGTCAGTTCTTTTCTCTGTAAGTAATTATCTGAAACAACGATTGCCACTATATTTTCTTGAAATGACGACTTTATATTTAACCCGTTCTTTAAGAATCAGATTATTTTATGACCATTTGTCTTGGCAGGTAACACCATTATCTTGGGCTGACTGGATGGCTGTCCTCTATCTTTCTCTACCGGTATGTAGTTTTATTCATCTTCCTCTATGATATATTTTTGGCCCTTGTATTCCATCCTTGTGCTAACATTTAGGTAGATAATTCCTTGAATGAGCACCATGGTGAGTGTACTATGTCTTTGAGTTTTGGAACCCTGTGCTTTTAGCTTTGTTAAATATGTTTGGATCTCATCCCAAAAGCTAGCTCAAAGGAGGAGGGGACTCAAGCATATTTATACAATCGACAACTTGGGAACCTGAGCGATGTGGGACTAACAACAACCTACAAACAACTTCAAAACCAACTTCAACACCCACCCTCACGCCTAGCATGGGCCTGGGTCCAATTCCCACATCGCAATCCTTAACCCCGCTCTGATACCACTGTTGGGTCATGAGGGGAGCCTGGGGGACCGCACACATCGATGCTAGAACAACCGCACAAGCAAGAGAGACGCCACACTCTTACCCAAAACCTTAAGGCAATGGGTTTATGGGTCCTCTTACTTATAAGGTGTTCAACCTTTACACTTTTATCCGATGTGGGACATATAACTCACACTTGTACATAACAACACTAGAGGTTGAACACCTTATAAGTAAGAGGACCCATAAACCCATTGCCTTAAGGTTTTGGGTAAGAGTGTGGCGTCTCTCTTGCTTGTACGGTTGTTCTAGCCTCGATGTGGGCGGTCCCCCAGGCTCCCCTCACGACCCAACAGTGATACCAGAGCTCTCTGGTTATGTACCTTCCGCTGTTTTGAATTAGGGTTTCAGCCGCCGCGAGCGGTGACCCACTGTTGTTGTTAAACGCAGTCAGAGTGACTGCTACCGGAACCACCACCGGTGATATGGCCATACCACCGTGATCGGGACCCTCCGATCTGCCCTTGTTCGAAGTTTCTCCGTCACCGGGTTTCACGCGCCGCCTCTGTCAGCCCATCCAACCGGTGCGTGTGTGTCACGCATTGCCCTCTGAACACCTGTTTGCGGCGGTGCTTGTTCCAGTAGATTCGTATTTTGTTTCTGGTTCTGTTGGGACACCTTCCAGTTTTTTGGGTCTCACGTTTGAGGTGCGTTTCGGTGATTTTTCGCTTCAGCTGTCTGTTCTTGAGGTTCTTTACCCGTTGCTGCAACTGTTGACCCGTTGAGAAGGTCTTTTGAGGTGTCCTTGTTGTTGGCTTCTTTTTTTGGTGAATTATTGTTGTGTTTTGCATCCATTGTGCATATCTGCACATTTATCACTATTGTTTACAGTTTGCTTATTCCGTTGTGTGTATTTGATGGCTTCCCAAAAGGTTTCAACTTCGGTTACATTGGCTCATTCCAGTAATTCTACGGTTTGCATCTCACTCTATGGGATCATGGATTTTAGATTCGGGTGCTTCTGATCATGTAGTTGGTAATCCGTCTCTTATTTATAATTTGTCACCTAAAATACCTCACAGCATTACCCTTGCTAACGGTTCTAAGGCACAAGTTACCGGTATTGGTCAAGCGTCACCCCTGCCATCTCTACCTTTGGATTATGTGTTATTTGTGCCTGGCTGCCCCTTCAATTTGATTTCAATCAGTAAGCTTACTAGTTCTCTCGATTGTTCCATAACGTTTACTTCTGGTTCTCTCTTTATAAAAGACCAAAGTACAGGAAATAAAATTGGAGCAGGCTCTGAACGACAAGGTCTCTATTACCTTGAACCACCTTCACCAACTGTATGCAATGTTTCTGCATCTCCAGATATCATTCATCATCGTCCGGGTCATCCAAGTTTAGATAAGTTGAAAGTGTTGGTTCCACAACTTTCACATTTAAAGTCACTTGATTGTGAGTCGTGTCAGCTTGGCAAACATGTTCGGACATCTTTTCACAATAGTGTCAATAAAAGATCCATGCATGCCTTCGATATTGTGCATTCTGATATTTGGGGTCCTAGCCGCGTTCCCTCTAATTTAGGATACAGGTATTATGTTACATTTATCGATGATTTCTTGCGATGTACTTTGATAACCTTATTGAAGGATCGTTCAGAATTGTTTGGTGCATTTAAGACTTTTTGTTTAGAGATAAAGATTCAATTTGGGAAAACAATCAAAGTTTTGAGAAGTGACAATGCCAAAGAATACTTTTCTGCACAATTCAACTCCTTTTTGATTTCTCATGGTATCACACATCAGTCTAGTTGTCCGCACACACTGCAACTAAATTGTGTAGCTGAGCGGAAACATCGTCATCTAGTTGATACAGCTCGAACTCGAACCTTATTGATCAATGCTCATGCACCTTTAAAATTTTGAGGTGATGCGGTTCTGACAGCCTGTTATTTGATCAACCGCATGCCATCATCAGTTTTGGATAATGAGATTCCACATTCTCTCTTGTTTCCTAAGGACCCCTTGTATTCTGTCCCACTTTGGGTTTTTGGCTCTACTTGTTTTGTTCATGATCTTTCTCCTGGTTGTGATAAGTTGTCTCCACGAGCTGTCAAGTGTGTGTTTTTGGGGTACTCCAGAGTTCAAAAAGGGTATCGCTGTTATTGTCCATCTACACATCGTTTTTATGTCTCTGCAGATGTTACTTTCTTTGTGGATACACCTTTCTTTGCCACACCAACTACAACAGAATCTGCTTCTCAAGTGCTTCCGATTCCTCTATTTGAACCGTTTGTTCCTACTCAGAGACCTCCACAGTCACATAGTCGTCCTGAGTTTCGTCGCTATGGAGCTACTTATGAACGTCGACATGTCACAGTTCCAGAAAGTGCTCCTATAGATTTTGACAATATTGTTCAAGAGACCACCCCTACTATTGTTCAAGAGACTACCCCTACCATTTCTGATGATTCAGGTTCTATTCCTTTCTCCCATTGTTGACCCACCTGATCCTTCAGTTGACTTACTTATTGCTCTTTGTAAAGGTAACCGGTCTACTTCTAATCCTCATCCTATTTATAATTTCTTGAGTTATCATCGTCTGTCTCCATTGCATCATGCTTTTGTGTCTGCTGTATCAACTATCTCTATTCCTAAGACCGTCAAGGAAGCATTATCTCATCCAGGATGGAGACAAGCAATGATTGATGAAATGAATGCCTTGGAGTCTAGTAGTACATGGAAGCTTGTTCCACTTCCTCATGGAAAATCTAAAGTTGGTTGTCGATGGGTCTTTGCTATTAAAGTAGGCCCTGATGGACAGGTGGATCGTTTGAAAGCCCGATTAGTAGCAAAAGGATACACTCAAATTTATGGGCTTGACTACAGTCATACTTTTTCTCCAGTTGCAAAAATGGCCTCTGTTCGTTTTTTCTTGTCAATGGCTGCTATGAACCATTGGCCTTTGTATCAACTTGATATTAAAAATGCTTTCTTGCATGGTGACTCAGAAGAGGAGATTTATATGGAGCAACCACCTGGCTTTATTGCTCAGGGGGAGTATGGCCTTGTTTGCAAGTTACAAAAATCATTGTATGGTCTAAAACAATCACCTCGAGCTTGGTTTGGAAAATTCAGCAAGGTTATTCAACAGTTTGGCATGATTCGTAGTGAAACAGATCATTCTGTATTCTTTAAACGTTCATCTTTGAACCAAGTCATTTATCTTGTAGTATATGTAGATGACATTGTTATTACTGGTAATGATCAGGAAGGTATTAAAGACCTAAAGCAGCATTTATTCAGCAACTTCCAAACAAAAGATTTAGGTCGATTGCGTTATTTTCTTGGGATTGAAGTAGCTCAGTCCCAAGAAGGCATTGCTATTTCTCAGAGAAAATACGTTCTTGATATTTTGGAAGAGACAGGGATGCTTGATTGTAAACCAGTTGATACTCCTATGGACCCCAATGTGAAGCTTTTACAGAATCAAGCAGATTTGTATCCTGACCAGGCAGATACAGAAGGTTAGTTGGGAAGCTGAATTATCTTGCTATGACTAGACCAGATATTTCGTTTGCTGTTAGTGTTGTGAGTCAATTTTTGAACTCACCTTGTGATAGCCATTGGAATGCCGTGGTTCGGATCTTGAGGTATATTAAAGGGTCACCTGGAAAAGGACTTGTTTATTCAGACAGAGGACATACCAATATTGTTGGATATTCAGATGCAGATTGGGCAGGTGATGTGAATGATAGAAGATCTACTTCAGGTTATTGTGTTCTAATGGGAGGAAACTTAATTTCATGGAAAAGTAAAAAGCAAACTGTTGTTGCAAGATCAAGTACTGAGGCGGAGTATCGTGCTATGGCACATGCTACTTGTGAACTTTTATGGCTGAAGCACTTGTTGGAAGAGTTGAAATTTTGTGAACTAGGTCCTATGGAACTTAAGTGTGATAATCAGTCGGCATTGTATCTTTCGTCAAATCCAGTTTTTCATGAGAGGACAAAACACATAGAAGTTGATTGTCACTTTATCAGAGAGAAGATACTTTTTGGCATCATTAAAACCTCTTCAGTGAGCTCCAATGATCAGCTAGCCGATATCTTTACCAAACCACTATGGGGACCTCAGATTGATTATATATGTAACAAGCTGGATGCATATGATATATATGGTCCAGCTTGAGAGGGAGTGTTGATTATTCTCTATTTATTATAGTTGATTTAGTTTCCTTTTTTGCTTTCCTGAGAGATTCTCTCTTGTATATAAGCTTGCACACATCATTGTAAATTATTCAAGTCATTAATTCTAAATTATTCAAGTGTTATTATGTGTTGAAACAGTTAAAAAGTGGAAATAATTTGACATGAATGAAGAAATAAATACTTTACTATTGTATCTTGTTTAGGCAACATGACTAGCTTGAGGAAACTTCTGCTTAGCGGAAACCCATTGCGGACTCTTAGAAGGTACAGTAAGTAGTTTGGTCCTTTATGCTGTCAATATTAGTATTTATATGTTTTTGACTTGTGTCTTTTCTCATCAGCTCATTAGTCACTGGACCTACACCAGCATTACTAAGATTTCTCCGGAGTAGACTTTCTCAAGGTGAAGGTATGTTACAGTCTTAGCAACATTAGCATCATACACACAACTTAAGTTTGAGCCCTTTTACTTAGTCTAGATATTTTTTTGCAGATTCTGAAGCTGCAACAACTTCAAAAAAGGACATAATTGCAATGGCTACCCGATTATCTATCTCTTCAAAGGTATTGCATCTTTTGAAAAGAAAATCATACATTCCATAGATTGCATAGTTTTCTTGTTGATCATAACTGTTCATATCATGTGTGAGTGTGTTAGCATTTGGTAGAACACCAGTATTGAATGAAAACGGGAATTTTATTAAATTGCAATCACAAATTGTTCAAGAACAAATTCAAGAGCCGAGATTCCCATAGAGAGTAACTCTCTGCTCTAAGACTGGCATGCGATGCGTTTCACACACAACTCTTACTTTCCTACACTACAACATAAAAATAGATAATGTTGATTGTGATCGTAATTAGTATGTGTTCCTTCTTCCTGTTATTATACAAGATATAATTAGATAATATTGATTATAACCTTAAATGGCTTAGGTTGATTGATTTGATCTCAGAGTTCAGGGATCTTGATGCTATTTTTCTTGTATATATGTACGATCCCTCGTGAATATAGGGGGAATAATTTAGATCCAATCAAGTTGGTACCAAAGCTTTCTGATTCAACCATCTTTCAGTTTGTTTATTGTTTTAGCTGCTGTCATCACCAGCTCACTATCTATAGTTGTTTGGTGTCCAATGTATAACTTCCGAAAAACTGAAGGTCCCGCCAAAAAAGTAAAGGCACGGTGGGGGAAGGTGGAAAATGAATTATAAACATGGTTTTTGAAAATTTGTTGCGAGAGGACAGTTGGTTCACTGGGTAGATACAGTTCTTAAGGTTTCCTATGATGGACTCTAGGTACCATGTTGAATAAGAGAGTCTAGAGGCATTGAGTGCTGAAACCATGTATTTCTACAGAAACTAAAGGGCAGCAAATGCACGAGGCTCCCACGAAGTGGGATCTGAGTAGGTTAGATGTATGCAACTTTACCCCTTGCAAGTGGAGAGGTTTTTCCAAGATTTCACATGGCTAGCAACCTTACCATTGCGCCATGGCTCACCCTTAACTCAGTGCTCATTAATTCATTATTGACTGAAGAACAAAATCAAGTTGATTAAGAATAATTTTTTGATGAATATAACAAATATTGAGTATCTATTTTGTATTAGCCATGGTGTTAGCATCTAAATTGATTATAGTGAGGACGACAGTGGATTCAGAAATGATATAATCACATGATAAACTATCTAGCGAATACTGCGATTTCCTATACTTTTGATAAACTTGGAGTTCAAAATTGAATGAATTGAAGCAGAAAATTCTGTTCTATATTGTGTCTGTCTTTCTGATTCTATTAATTTAACCTTTCCTTGCTAATTGCAGTTCTATTTCTAATTGTGTTCAGGAACTTTCTATGGGAGGGTTAGGGTTGAGTGCTATTCCATCTGAAGTATGGGAATCTGAGGAGGTCATAAAACTTGATCTTTCCAAAAACTCAATCCAGGAGTTGCCGGTTGAACTTTCTTCCTGTGTTTCCCTCCAGGTTAAACATTCTCTTCCGGTTTTAATTCCTGAAAGGTGCTTTACAAGTTGATTTGGTTATCTTCTGGTACTGACAGGCACTGTCATCATCTTAATATGAGTTCCCCACTAACAAGAATCTGTATGTTTGTTGACCAGTAATTATATAAGTCGTTATGGTCACTTGAAATTTTGAACATTTAAACACTGCAGTAAGGCTGAAAAAAATATGGGCACACCTTTGTAAAAATTGAGGGCCCTGTAGATTGGTTCAAAATAAAATTTTGAAGTTTAACTAATAATGGTTCCAATTGCTTGTGACAAAGTAATCCTTCACCTGCCATCTGTGAAGGAACACAGATGACAGACCTTTAAAAAAGAGAGGCTTATGAATTGCATTGCTGAAAAATAACCACAAGCACAATAAGTGACATGATTTTGTAGGCTACTTTTTGGTAATTAATTTTACTTACCTCGTACTTGGAAAGCCCAAACTGCATTAATTTGGCCATATGTATTCATGTGAATTGATTGCATAAATTTTCAACCATTTTCTCTTTCTGGTTTCATATTTCTGAGTTTTAGTATAAGCACATTTTTCTTTGTAAGTTCTATATGCACTGGTTTTTTTGCGTACACTGATATTTTAAACAAAAAAAAATGGTGAAAACCCTTAAATTTCCCCTAAATTTGAAGAAGGAAGATGTGCTTTCTTAATCATTTTCAGATTTTTATATGTAAAGTAAAATATTTCTTATATGGTAAACCGTTCTTTCTCTGTTGAGTAATTATCTCATTAAATGTCATGCTTGAAACATTTCACTTATCTACTTTCAACCTTTAAATTAAAGTAATTTATTGAATGATTAAGGTTTAAGGTCGGAAGAGCACTTAAAACTGACCTTCTGAGTTCTGTTCATCTTAAACTTTTCTATTAATTCATTTGTATATTTTACACTTTCCAGACATTGATTTTATCGAAGAATCAAATTAAAGACTGGCCAGGTTCAGTTCTTAAATCACTTTCGAGTCTTTCATGTTTGAAGCTGGACTACAATCCCCTTAGACAGGTAATGATTATTTATTTGGGAATTTCTCTCTGATCTTTTGCTTGTAAAATGAATTATGTCATCGGCATGTAAAAGAATCATTGCAGACCATAGCACTTTAAAAATAATAACTACTATGGTTTTTCCAATTGTAAAATCCATATAATTAATTCTTCTTTTTTCTTGATGAAGGCCATTGCTTTTAGTATAGCTTAAAGCTTTAAAAAGTTATATTTAGATAATTCAAACAAAATCGACAGTGCATGTTTAATTCCTTTATCGATGTATCAGTCTTTCTTTTTTTGTACTCTACTCCATTGTTATCGATAATGTGTCTTAACTCTCATCCTCCTCCCCAGAGAAAGTAAAAAATAAGAGAAATTGAAAGGTAATCTATGCCTAAAATGTTGGTAAGTATTAGAACTTCGTAAAACTTCATTAGGATAGTTGTCCTATAAAAGCCATGCTCTCGGCTTTATATGATGAAACATTTCAAAACATCTCTTTACTCTTGGTATATACCTGAAATTATTATGCAGAAATTCTAATGGTATTATGGTGATATAAAATATGTATTGATTTGCTTTATTTTCTGTTATAAAGTGAAACCAAAAGTGTGGTATAACAGTATTACTGAACTTATCTGTCACTTCAACAACAGATACCTTCAAATGGTTTAGAAGCGGTGCCTAAGCTTCAGATCCTGGATCTAAGTGGTAATGAAGCTTCATTACTAGACGGCCCTTCATTTTCTAGTTTGCCAAACCTTCAAGAGCTATACCTGAGGTTGGTTAGTTGAAAGCTGCAGGATGTGCAATAGGCAATAAGACTCCACCACACACACACGAACACTTAATTCATATACTTTAACTTCTTGGGATCCTCTGATTAACCTTAATGTTACAACTCCACAGAAAAATGCGTCTCACTGAAGTCCCGTCAGATATATTGGGGTTGCATCAACTACGGATCCTTGACTTGAGTCAGAATTCCCTTCAATCAATTCCAGAGGTAACTTTTTTTGGGGGCGATAAAAAACATGATTAGGCTTGAAAAGTTGTGATAATATGCTTTAACTTCATTTTAATCTGACAGTGGGTATAACCTTAGGTCTAGCAATTTGTATCTTTGCCTCTTAAAATTCAAATCTTATCAAAGCTTATATTGGCTTAACAGTAACTTGAGTCCACTAATTTGTCTCAAGTAATAATGATGTTCATGTCTTGTTATTCTCTATGACAGGTAATGTATTTTACAGTCGTATGTTCGTGAAATCGGATTTCTGTCTACTATAAAATGATGGTTGATAAAAGACAGTTCAATCTTTACCTAGGTTGAATTTCTAACCATGTTTTCTTAAAATATTAGTGATAAGAAAGAAGACTTGCATTACATGTGTAGGTTTCTTTTTTACGTTAACATTACATTTGTAGTTGACCACCGAGTGCTAAGTATTCACATGTGTGAGCAATCTCAGCTCATAAAACTTGTCTTATAGATCAATGATCTTTTTTCAAAAGTTATTTTTTCTATTTCTCCTTTTTGGTATTTTATGCGTTTCTCACTGTTCAACTTCTTTCAGGGGCTAAAAAATATCACTTCTCTCGTGGAGCTTGACCTATCTGATAACAACATCTCAGCCCTTCCACCTGAGCTGGTGAGAAACAAGCACTGCCATTTCTCATTTTGTTAACATTTTTCATTGCTTACTAAAATTATAATGTTTATACAAATTTGAACTTATAGAAATTGATGATGCTATGCTATACGTCTCAATGATGTTTGGCATGTAAAACTGTTAAACAAAAGAAAAGAGAAAAAACAAATGGTTGTTATTTTGGCCTACTCAATGCTGTCATTTTGATCATCTTTGCACTAGTTGTGGCTTGTTTATATTACTCTGATTCTACTCATGTACTTTAATCAGGGTCTACTGGAACCAAGCCTTCAGGCGTTGAGACTTGATGGGAACCCACTTAGAAGGTAACTACCTCATGCCCCACCTCTCTACATGCTTTCTCAAAATATAGAACATTGTGACCGTAGTTTGGATTCTAGAAGTGTAAAAACGGTTTAGCATCTATATTCTTTAATGTATTTGCACTTTAGAGCTTACAATTTCCTAATGCGCCAAGATTAATACAAATATCATCGTCAAGAAGTAGTTTTTTAAAGATTATGCCGATTTCTTGGAACTCAAGCATTGCTAATTTAACAAAATAGAAACAAAGCATACAGATTTGCTATATCTTCTGTAAAGCTCGGTTAACAAAATCATCACAATTTTTCTTTATTTGTTTTAGCATTAGGAGGACTGTCTTGGATAAAGGAACTAAAGCTGTTCTGAAATATTTGAAGGACAAATTGCCAGAGGAGTAGTTTAGTTTTTTTTATATATTTCCCGAATGTATTATACTTGGACATGAACTAAAGCTGTATTAATTTGATTTTTATATTTGAAGCTTTTGTATTTTTGGTGCCTAAACATGCAAGACTTGATTATTATGTATATGTTTGTATGTACAAGGGGAGGGTGTTTTCTATCTGTATGGAGGTTGTAATCATAACAAATATATCTTTATATAGTGAATTTGAGTCCTCATTTTTTGAATGTGGTAACTCATGTTGAATTTTTGTTGAGAGTCTCATGTTAGGCAATGGTATGATTTAAATGATGGTTATAGGTAGGGGTACCTTGTTAAATGACAAATCATCACAATTTTCTTTATTTATTTCAGTATTAGGTGGACTGTCTCGGATAAAGCGAGGTAATAAAATTGTGTTCTTCTATTTCTCTCAATTTTAAGCTTCTATCTCTCTCAATGTTCGGATTTTGACTTGAGTGGATCTAAGTTCATGATTTTAACTTTTTTTACCCCTACCCGCCATTTTATCAGTGGTGTGAAAAATGATATTTATAAGAGGGACGACATTGTTATCTCATGGATCTCAAATTCGATTTATCAGAGGCGGCAATGGCATGATCTAAATCATGAATAACATGTCTAGTTCATGTTGGGATTTATCAATGGTGTGAATGTAAAATTCGAGATCTGAACAAAAAGTACTCGTGGAGAATGAAGACAATATGATATAGAATGAAAAAAAAAATATAGTGCAGACAAACTAAAATGGTCAAAATAAACTTGTTTACGGTACACAAATCTGTAATTTGTGCACACTAAATGCTACCGCTAACAACATGAAATATCTATACTATATATAAAAAAACTACCCCTTTCAACACTTTTGGGTTGAATTTTTCTTTTCAAAAATACCCTTAATTTTTGATACAAATAACAATGTAACTAATAGATAAGAATAAATTTAAATATTAAAACAAATGTAACAAACACGATATGAATATATATTTTTTGTTTTTTTCCTTTATCATTTAAAATGTGTATATGAGTATATTTATACTTACTTTTTCATCATTCCAATTATACCCACAACTTTTTCTATTATCAAATTGTTGTTGGTGTCATTAAAAAAAGAATTTAATTTTTTTTTGTTATATTGTATTATTGTCGGTGTCGTTGAAATAGAGAATTATAGTTGGTTTGATTTTTTTATAACTAGAAAGCAACAAACATTTACATTTTTTTTTAGTTTTAATCAAAATCAAAATTTCATACACCGTTCATAATTTTCAAACGTTGGCGCAATAAAAAGAGCAGAAATCAATCTAATTATACCAATAACAAAACACCACTTCAAAACATTTGAATGAGTTTTGATCATATATCATCATCAGTAGAATTGTAAAACCTAATTATCAAGACCTTGTTCAACATTCAATAACCTCAATTTTAAACTAATCATGATTTAATACTCAAAACCAATCTAAATACTCAAAACCAATCTAATTATACCAATAACAAAACACGACTTCAAAATTTGAATGAATTCTAATCATATATCATCATCAGTAGAATTGTAAAACCTAATTATCAAGACCTTGTTCAACATTCAATAACCTCAATTTTAAACTAATCATGATTTAATACTTAAAACCAATCTAATTATACCAATAACAAAACACGACATTCAATCCCACTATCTACCACAAAAGCAAAATCTCTCAAGAATATACTCAAAGTCATAATGATGTTCATGTCTTGTTATTCTCTATGATAGGTAATTTACTTTAAAGTTGTATGTTCATGAAATCGGATTTCTATCTACTATAAAATGATGGTTGAAAAAAGATATCACAGTTCAATCTTTATCTAGGTTGAATTACTAACCATATTTTTTTAAAAATATTAGTGATAAGAAAGAAGACTTGCATTATAAGTGTAGGTTTCTTTTTTACATTGACATTACATTTGTAGTTGACCCCCGAGTGCTAAGTATTCACATGTGTGGCATTTGTAGTTGACCCCCGAATGCTAAGTATTCAAATGTTTAATGATTAATTTTTACAGTGACGATTTAAAATAATTAAGAAATACAGAGACTAAACTTAAAACTCGCCTTATTTACGGAGGTTAAAAGTGTAAATAAGCCTTTAATTTAACTAATTTAACAATACTTGTGTTTTTTTTTTACACAAGATTAACAATACTTGATGTTGTCCTTTATATACAAAATACAGTAACTTTTTAAGCGTGTTAATTATTAAAAATATTTTTATACTTCATAATTTATTCATCCAAGTGAGTTTTTGGTACTTCTTTCAATTAGGGTCCAATTTTTAAGATTAAAACACAACCTTTACATTATTTAACACAGTCATGATCACATTGCATCATTTTCTACCATCATCCATCATGGAGCTTTTGAAATTCATTCTTCAAGAGATTGAAGCCTAGGAGATTTGGTACTCAGTAAATTGATACAAAGGAACTCATTTTGGCTTGTATTTTTTCTCTTATAACTTCATTTTATCTATTGAATATCTCCGTAATTTTTGTTCTTTTGATCCGTTAAGAGATTTGAATTGGACCTCTCAATGGTAAAACTGTGTAATCTTTGTACCTCTATTATTGAGCATATATATTTAGTTTTTTTTTTTTTATTAATAAAAAACAGTATAATATACCAGTCAACCATTTTTAATGATCTTGTCGTAATAATTTTGCACGAGTTCAATGTGGCATCATATAATACACACATCATTGTTATATGAATCTAATTACTTAACAACTTACAATATATATGGGCCATATATCATAAATAGTTGATAGAATATATTTGCCTCTGATAATGTTTTTGCTACACTGTTGAATGAAAATGCAAAAATGGCTTATGCATGTTGTGTTTACACTGCTTTGCTCTTCTCTTTTACATGTCCAAAGTTATCATAAAGTTGAAGATGAAATCAATAGATCTCAATTCCCAAATGGCTTCCTCTTTGGAACAAGCACTTCCTCTTACCAAGTATATATATACTTGTTCAACTTCCTTTTTTCTTCTTCTGAGATATTTTCATTTTGTTGTTTCTATTAATGAGATTCTTTTCCTTTTTTTCTTTGTAATAATAATAGATTGAAGGAGCAGCTTTTGAAGATGGTAAAGGTTTAAGCAACTGGGATGTATTCAGTCACACACCAGGTATGTTTCTTTTTTATTTGCATAGAGTAGTTATAGAATTTAATTTAATCTTGAAAATGTATAATTACAATACAATTTGGTAAGTTTTCAGGAATGATAAACAATGATGAGAATGGTGATATAGCAAATGATCATTATCATCGCTATTTGGTAATGACTATAAAAATTCAGTAATATGATATTAACTTCATAATTTACTAACTACATTTATTAATATAGTGTACTCTTTAAGGTCTGAATGATTGTCTTTGACAGGAAGATATCAAATTGATGTCATCACTTGGGATAAATGTATATAGATTTTCAATTTCATGGACTAGGATTCTACCTAGTAAGTATTCCCCAATTATTCACATAACTAATTTCCACAATTTTATCTTTCCAATTAGATTCTTAATTAAGTCCTTATTCATGAAATGTACAGGAGGGATATATGGAGACATAAATCCAAGTGGAGTTATGTTCTACAACAATCTTATAGACAAT
>Ga0315914_1000577_pt1 | contig 47849 bp, 17 predicted proteins | sample MpolenodulesMG_FD_203920 | JGI IMG/M metagenome (GOLD analysis project Ga0315914, IMG submission 203920) | Medicago polymorpha root nodule microbial communities from Los Angeles, California, United States - elongated nodules | ecosystem: Host-associated > Plants > Roots > Nodule | place: USA...
AAATTTACTCACAAAAACAAAATTTACAATATATTTACAAAACTGCCACCTTATTTATATTTCACACCTTTTTTTTAATAAAATAGGTATAATACACATAATTCTTATGTCAATTTTGCACTAGTGAGAGAGGATGGAAGATAATGTAGAAAATAATCTAGTGTTGATGGAGTATGATAAGAGTGTGTTTTTCATTTGATCCAATGACTAAAACTTACTTTCCCATAGTGGGAAACAACTCTCATTTCCCATGCTAAATTTCACCTCTTTGATGGACATAATATGAAAAAGATGGATATAATAAAGATAGTTGGTAAGAGTAGGATAAAATATGAGCTTCAAAAGATCTTATTCTACATAATATGTGATGTATACTTGATAATTCACTAGGTTTTATTACACAATAGATTTGCATATATGTTTAATGCTAGTAATTATAACCTTAAATTAACCAGTTTTCTATTCATTCATCTTAAAAGCAAAGAAAGTGAAGTGACGTTCTTTAAATTTGGAATAAATTAGATTAAGTAACCACGGGGATAGAGTGTTGGATTCGAGCTGCTCAGCTTAACTTCCTCAAATAGTAAGAAAGGGGAAAAAAGGAAAAGGAACGGAAATGCAATATTCTGAGCTTTTTCCTCAAGGGGCAAAAGAATAACCGCTTTTCCTTTTTACATCAAATAAAAGAAGAATCGGTTTGAAATCAAAGACAAACAAATAGGGCAATTCACCTCATTTTAAAAGCAGTATCAACATGTGATTTAAAAAGATCGTAAAATACCTAATCATTCTTCTCATGTTTCCTTCCTTAATTCCACATACACACACGTAAACAGCTCAGCTGAATAATTCAAGACTTTGAGACACCGTTCAGATTCTTGGTACATGGAATGACGGCGAGATTGTTAGAATTACATTGAGACGCTAAGATGTTTTTAACAAATAACAAAAGTTACACTTTGAAGTTTTAATAAAATGACAATGACACCAAATTTTTTTCTTCCAAACTCATCATACATTCAAACATACACTCAAAGGAGACACAAATTTATTTATATTCCAAAATTAAGAAAAAGGGTAATCTCAATTTAATATTCTAATCAAGCATGTTGTATTTTCCTGCTTAAAATATGCTAGGATATTCTTTTTCGGTTTGGAACCTCTCCAAATTCTAGTAAGAAAGAAAAATACAAAATTCAATAATCGAAGAGGATCACAACTCCACTATCACCATGAACTACCGCATCTGCCAAAGATATAATTCTACGTAGAAATAAGTAGAAGAGATTTAACATTAGATTTAGACATCTTTCAAAAAAAAAGAAAAGATTTAGACATAATTAAACATGTGTTTGATTGTATAGCCTTTTTTTGGTTTTCCATACACTTCTCCTACTAAGATTAGGGGTGTTAAAAAACGAACCAATACAATAAAAAAACCACAAATCGAACCAACTCAAATCGAAATCTCAAAAAACTGCATTTGGTTTGAATGTATTCGGATCACTTTTTTACTCAACCGCATGGTTTTGTTCAGTTTGCGGTTTTTATTTTACCAACAAAATCAAACCGAACCAATCCACAACATAAGAAAAATGTTAATTGAACTTATGTCACATAAACCAATGCTCATAGAAACTTTTTAAAAATTGATATATTTTTTTCTCCTATTAGGTTTCTTCTTTGTTTTTATTTCAAAATGTATTTATGCACTACTTGAAATTTTATAGAATTATAAAATCTTGGCGTTTTACGTTTCTTACATAATAAAATTACTTTTTGTTTACGTTTTTAATTTCGTTTATATTGTTTGATGAAAATAAAATTGTAATGTTGGATGAAAATTTAAAATATTGTCGAAAACATTGCTGAAAATATGTTGTGTTATAGTTTTTTAACTCAATTTTAACATCAGAAACAAAAAATTGTATGATTACTGCTCTCCACCTAGCACAAATCACTCGCATCCGAAATACCCCTACGTTAGTTAACTAACGCAAGTGTAAAACTGTGTGTTCGTTAACTAACGCTGCGTGACTTAAGTCACGCAAGTGTAAATCACTGCGTGAGTTAACTCATGCCCAATCTCTGTAAAAAACCAGAAGAGGCAGAAACCTCTATTTTTCCTAATTTTTCAATCCTTCTTTCATACATTCATTCAAGCATACATTTTTCATCATTCATTCAAGCATCCATTCAATCAAGCATTAACTCATAAGTATATTACGGGAAAAAAAAACAGAATAAAACAACGGAATAAAATAACGAATAATGTCATAAAAACGCTAAAAAGCGCAAGTGTAATAGGATTACAACCAAATCCAACAAATGTCATAAAAAAAACTACACAAGTCATATTGGTCCATCCTGTGGACTCCTACTCCTCCTCCGCGGAGCCGACATCTGCTCCAGTATGCTCCACTCAGACTGTATGCCCTGCATCAAACGCATAACCTCCTCTGGATTACGAAACACATCAGGATGCCCCATTGCACCGTCCACTCTGGCCCTGATGTTGCTGATGATCTGGTATGGGTCGGGCGGATGTTTGGCCCACTGCTGCTCAACAATAACCTCCTCGTAAGGAGGGACATGACGAGGAGGGGCATCGGTTGCGTAGTCAGGAATGGCCGCAGGGGGGTTCACAATGGGATGTGATACTCTAGTGAACCATCTCATGTACCCCTTAATATGAGCCCACGGCTGGTTATCCGGAACCGGATGACCCCTCTGCTGATGGCTGAGGACATGTAGAGCAAACTCAGTGAAGGCCTGGGCCACATCATCTGCCGCAAGAGCCTCAATGTCTGTAGGAGGCATGGGTCGTGTCTGGACATACCCGTACTGCCTAAGAACCCGCTCTAGCAAGTGACGGACCATCCTGTCACTGCCGGCCATGATCCATCCGGAGTACTAGCATATGTCCTGAAAGGGTGTGATGTGTCGTCGTTTCTCGTACGGCCTCCAGGTGACATGAGAATGGTCCAATGAATCAATGGCAGCTCGGTAGTGTCCAGGATTAGAAAAGCCCCTGGGAGATTTCCATTGACTCACAAGCAGGGCAACAGTAGGGTCGTAGGCATCATCTTCAATCCTCAGAATGATGTTCGTGAAGTGTGCCAAAGTCCATCCCTGCAAACACAAAGAAATAAATTTATATCAGCACAAGTATTATACAAACAACTATACATTTACGATCCAATAAGTAAAAAAGAAGAAAAACAAATATTACCACAAGCAAGGTCATGTAACCACCACATGAGGCCACAGATGAGTCGGAGGTAAGAGATAGCTGCTCATATAGGAAAGCAAGTCCCATCCCACCCCATGACCAGCTGTCCAACTCATCCATATCTTGCAGCGCAAGCAGCCACAACAAATTAATGTTTTTGTTGTTCTTGCCGAAAAAATGGTCCAGCCAAGCAAGAGCAACAAAAACGCCTTAATGCAGGCCAACCTAACTTGAGCTCGCTCGTCTTGCTCCTCCTGTGTGTTAGGCTCAAGCATCTGATTACACCTATTTAAGAGCTCCTCGTAGCGCCTCTTCAGTACACCAAAACTGACGTGAGCAGCACCCTGTTTTGTCATCTCATTAGCGGCAGCCTCTGCTGTAAAAAGTAGGTCCACCTGCATCATCTCTAGCCCCTCCTCACGGGTTAACTCTCTTTCAGGAAGGAGCTTCCCAGTGATGGGGATACCTAGGAGACACGCCACATCATCTAGTGTGATGGTCATCTCCCCAACAGGTAGATGGAAGCTGATGGTCTCCTCATGCCATCTCTCTGACATCGCACAAACGAACTCGTGAGAGATGGTCTCGTACGCACTAGTCAGGAGGAGAGTAAGACCATACATATTCATTTCATTCCAAAACCATTGGTTTTGTTTACACTGCTGAGGGACTGTCAAGTTTTTAAGGCTCAGTTTCTTCCCGTGTGAGATACCTTTCACCCTATGTTTTTTTCGAAACTGAAATACAAAAACAAAAAACAACAAACAAAACCGTTAAATAAATAATAAGTAAAATAAACATTAAATATAGTCTAACATAAATTTTAATTCTAACATTAAATAAGTAAAATAATAATTATAATAAGTTGTATAAATAGTAAAAGAAATAAAATAAACATTAAAATATACTTACATCAGCATCGACCCAAATCCTGCATGCCACATGTCCACTAAAGTGAGGTAAAAGTGTGAGCTCAGAAGGCCCCCCTGCATAGCCGTCTGGTCGGCCTCGTACACCACCCTCGGCACCCCCTGAAAACGACCCCCACGATCATGCTGCTGAGGCTGCTCAATATCATTCAGCTGCTGAGCCTCCTCAATATCAGGTTGCTCCTACTCATGATGATCATCATACTGATGCTGCTGATACGCATCAAACTGATACTGGTGAGGCTGAGGCTCCTCAAAATGATACGTATGATCCTGCGCCCATAATTTTAAAAACTGAACCGGTGATCGACTTGGTAAGGGTATTGGGTCACTAGGTTACTGGTCCAACCACTTAGTCACTGGTTGAACCGCATGACTAAATCGGTTTGAATCGGATGAGTAGGTCATATGACTCGGTATATATAACAAAGTTGTTTTTGTGTTAAACTATATTGAATCAGATGACTCAGTTGTATCCATATAAATTTTTACGATGCATTTGTTATAAACTGTCTCATTATTCAATATTGAAATGTATCTATACTTTTGAAAGAACTAATATTGTAAAATGAATTTTCAAACAATTATTAAATAAAAATGTTCAATTATGATTATTATTATTAGATAAGAGTAAAGTAACTGTTTGTAGTATCTATAGAAGACAAAAAGATTACATAAAGAGACTATTGAAAAGCATGTGTCTAGAAACAATAAAACAAAAAACCCTAGTCAAACCTAATTGAAACTACTCAGCCGCACAACACATTCATCTTCTTCTCTTTTACCCCAAAGTTCTTCTATAGATTTACAACCATTTCTACCACATATGAGAAAACAAATATTAGATCTAGACTCCTCTTATCTTCACCTTTCTTTTAATATGATTGAAACAACAAAATGATGAATTTGAAAAAAAAGGTTACTGCTCCATCCACCATTAACCACAATTGTGGGTCCAGTGTAGCCAGAACTCGTTTTCTCACCTTTCTTCTCGTTTTTTCCTTCTATTTTTTTACGTTTTACATTAAACCGGCCTGGTTCATTGAACTCGCTGGTTCACCAGTTTTTACCGGTTTTGGCCGAGTCTCACCGGGTTCCACCGGTTCGATTGCATGGTTGATCCAATAAGTGACTCGAACCGGACACCCATTCGGTTCACGGTCGGACCGGTTCGACCGGCCGATCCGAACTGATTTTTAAAACAATGCATGCGCTTGCTCATACACCTGATAATCCTGCTGATACTGTGTCGGGTCCACCGTCTGGGATGGACCCGTCTGTGACGTTGATCTCCCAGCAGCATCAACGCTACCAAGTCTCGTTCCCCCACCTCTCCCTCGACCAGCCATAGGAGGGTGTAATGCTTGTTTCTCCCTCTGAAAGCTACCAGTAGGGGCAAGCCTCTCTGCCCTAAATCTGTCACTCCTATCCTAAGGCGGCTCAGGCGGTCTCTGAGACGTATTCCTCCGAGACATATCTGCACAACATTTCCAACAATTGAACAACAACAACACTTATAATCAACAACAACAATTCAATCTGTAAACTACCACATTATCCTGAAACTAACTATAATCAACATTAACAAACATATTTCTAACTAATTTCATCATTAACAATCCAAAAAATATATATATATCATTGAGACATTTTATCAAACACATAGAGTGCAATTTTCAAACAAGTAAGAAATCTAACAATTTCTAAACCAAAAACTACCACATTGTACCCTAAACAACATATAAAATACAATTCCTAACTTAATTCATCTTTAACAATCATCAAAACTAACATGCAAGCCAAATTTCTAAAAACCTAAAAATATCTAATTTCTTCAAAAAAATCACAAAATTTGAACAAAAATTAAGCAATGATATAGAATAAGCAACACTTACTTGTTCAATTGCGTGATTTGATGATGATTTGCTTGAGTTTGCTGAAATTTGCACTTGGAGGGGGGAAAAATCGTATTTGAGAAGTTTGAAAATATGAGAGTTTTGGTTCTGTTTTGTTGTATAAACACTTAAGTCACGATGCGTGACTTAACTAACACGGTGTGACTTAAGTGGCGCAACATCATAATGTGCGTTAGTTAAGTCACACAGTGTGACTTAACTAACGCAGGGGCATTATTGTCCAGTCAGCTGGGTGGGAGCGAAACGTGCAGGGCGAAGAACAGTTATCTAAGTAGTATCATGGTTAAAAATTTCACAACAGTTCACAACCTCCCAAACATGAGACTGAAAGAGTGAAATGCTTAAATGATCTTCAATGCCACTATTAGATTATGGGGTTTTGCTAGAAGCCACCCATGAATGTGTCTTTTAGCAACCCACACCTTAAGGTGTGATTTCCACTTTTTAGTTATAACTTTGCTAAAAGACACCTTCATAAAAATTAGTTGGTGTCTTTTACCAAATGTTCATAGAATAACTTGTTAAAAAACACTTCATAAAAAGTGTCTTCTAGCATAACCCTAGATTATGCATATGTGTTTTCCAAGCAAGGTTCTCATTACTTGAGAATTCATTGTTTTATATATTTAAACAAATAGTGTTGATCATTGCAAATGTTGTATCGTTCCTAAGGCTCTAGAAAGAAGCGGCACAATCATAAGGCTATGGAGTAGTTGATCTTGCTTGGTGTACAATATCATGCATAGATCAGAGGTGTAAAGTAATTAGCTTAATTACAAGGAGTCAGTGTTAATGTATACTCAAATTTATTATGTATGATTGTCAAAAAGAAATAGAGAGGAGTCTGACTTAAGGCTGAAGCTAAGAATGAATTATTTGTCCAAAAAAACATCAAAATTTATGGACCATACTCCATGCTGCTTTCAAACATCAAAGATCAACTAAACAATCTAAGCATTGTTTTCATTTGGAAGAAACACAGACATGAGATTAAATCCTCCATTTTGCCCTTCCAATCAATACGGCTGAGACATTTTGGTACTCAAATTTACCAAATGAGGCCAATGTTTGAAACCGCGGGAAGCAACAAATGTTAACTTCTCATTTTCATGTCAAAAGGTCTTGTGGACACGCGACTGTGGTGAAAAGAAGTGGAACCAAAAACTTTAGACGACTTAATCTCTTAAATTCAAAAATATCGAAGAAAATAGTCTTTTTCTTGAAATGGCAACATAATTTTAAAGGTTTTAGTTTGTCCTAATGCATCCTGAGATTTTTCAAAGCAATATACAAGTCTTTCATTAATTTTAATAGCTAATTTCTATACAAATATTATAGTGGAGAGGCTAAATTACTAGTTTCATACAATTACAAGCACAAAAAGGTTAATTTACTCCCAACATGTTGTGAAGGTCTATGCTGGAATCCAACAAGAAGAACCAAATAGAATTTTACCCTTCCAACCTTGTAGCATCCAATTTTCATTCACCTCAAACAAAAAATCACTATTATATGCATCATCTCTCAACTTACCCTTCAATTTATCTATAACATGCTTATCCAATTTCAACGACTTAAACCCATTTCCCATGTGCCTAAAATGCCATTGCCTATATGTCTCTGGCCTCACAACCCTATCACAACCTTCACAAGCTATATAACGTTCATTATATCCTTCCCCCAAAACTCTTCCTCAAACATCAACCTATTAGGATCCTCACGTTCAACATTGTTGTTATCAAGCATATCAAACAATGCTGAGTAATGAAAAACAGCTTCCTTAAACCTTGTCACAAAAAAAGGTGCATCATAACTACCATTAACAATGCTATGAACAAATATATTCGGATTTGCCTTCTTAATCAAATCCAAAACAGCACCCCTGGGATTCTCCGAAGCAACTGTCTCATCAAGTAGATTCTCAAATTTAAAATAACAATTCACTGCAACAAACTCACTTTTCCTTATCTTCAAATCCTTCACTTTGATACTTTCCCAATTTTTTGCAATACCATTGAAGTCAAAAGGAACACCGAAACGCTCGCAATAAGTTGCAAGACGAAGACCTGTTCCATTCACTTTCTCCAACAAATTTGGAAGATCTATCCCTGTGATCCTCAATTTGGGTGGCCCGCCAGATCTTTTCGATAAACGATGTATTAAACCAGGCCACTTGAAACCATAACCAACACCAAAATCTATAATGTGAAGACTTTCTGTTTCTTTTGCTACATTAAAAATTGCATTATTTGAGAACATAATTGCAAGCTTTTCAAAAGGGCATGCTGATGAATAAACTTGGTAAGCTCTTGCCATATCTGCAGCAGATTTTTTCTGGGAAGATAGAGCTCTATAGATTTGTGAACCAGTTCCTGCTAAACGTGCTTCAAGCGCATTTCCAAAGAAATGTGCCAATCTTTGAGTTCCATCACCTGTTGGAGAAGAATGTTTCTTAATCTCGTTTAATAATTGGTTAGCATTTGAAATATCATTACAAGAAATGGATTGTGCACACAACATCAATAGTGTCCTCAAATCCACAACTTCCTCATAACTTCTCTGTCTCCTATAACCATAGAATCTGTTTGATAATTCATCATTCTTCTGAAAGCTTGTGTTTTGAAGTGGCCCTTTTTTTACTTTAGTACCAAGGACTAGTAATTTATCAAATAATTCTGGTAACTCACTGTTATCATCTACATATACTTGTTCTGACTCTTTTTGTGACACATTAAGAAAATGCTCTTCTTCAAAGCTTTCTGTCTTAATTACCTCATGAGAAAGAGCATTGTTGAAAGAAGGGAAAACGGTTGAGTCGAATTGAGAAACAAAGTTTGGAGGAATTGGAAGAGTATTTGGGAGTGGAAAAGTGTTGTAATTGTAGTTGTATGTCTCTATAACTGGTTCAAGTTCAAAGGAGCTAGTGCTACCACTGCTGAAACTAGAATCACTGAAGTTAGGGCTATCCACAAAGTTGTAGTTTTGTTGATGCCGGATGGAAGACGAGGAAGAAATAGAAGAAGGAAGAGTAGTAGTAGCAGCAGCAGTAGCAGTAGTAGGAGGAGGAAGAGGAGTGTGAGCAATAACATCATGAAATGATTTCTCAGTAAGTTGAAGAGTAAAGGAATCTTGGAACATAGTGTACTCTTTTTCAAAGTCTTCTTCCATGAGAAATTGGTTTATAGAACCAAGAACAGTGGAAGACTCCTCATGTTCATTGTGTTGGAACATATTGTAGTCTTCCTCTATGTCATCATCCTCCATGAGAAATTTGTTTATAAAACCAAGAACAGTGGAAGTGAATTCACTCTTACTTTGTTCATGGTGTGAATCAACAACTCTTTTGTCCATCTACAACAAATAATTTTTTTTAAGTTTCTGGTGTGACAATGAATGGATTTGAGGTAAAAGAATATTGTTGATTTGTTTTGTGCGAGGTTGAATATGGTTGGTTTATTTATATTTGTGGCTGAATTAAGAAGATTTGGTGTGTACTAATGTATCAACCGTGTCCAATTCAGAAGATTTTTTATCTTTTATCTTTTAACTACTGTTGAGAAGGACTTTGTTGACTAGAATATCTTTTATCTATGCAATATTTGTTTTTGTTACTTTTTATCTCATATCGTTGTTTGATGATTATCGATCAATATTGTGTAATGGAACTAAAAGAGATTAAATGGAATATTGTTGATTAAATGGAGTAATTTACATTGTGTTTTGAGAGTTAACATCTATGACATTACAAAAAATATTAATTTCTCCCGTGCAACGCACGGATGGAAATTCTAGTAAACACAACATTTATGCAACTAGGATTCATGATATTGTTGTGCATGACTCTTTGAACTCTATGTAAAAGGTCAACAACCTCTGGTGTTAGGATGCCAAAAGTGTTAAAAGCAAATGGTATAAAAGCATGTTGGTTATCAGAACACACTTTCTCATGTTTGACCACTTTGCTTGACACAGTTTTTAGGGCTGCATGTCCAACTGTAAAAGCCCTGGCCCCTAATCCCACGAGTGGTGAAACCCCGGTTAAGTCCACACATGCATATTTTCCTCCTACCCACCCGTACACCATAACATTTGCAGGCCTAAGTGTCGATCTTCTATCTAGTGGGTCAGTCAAGAAGTTCACATGGACCTCCTTCTTCACTCATATTTCTACTCGCCTGAATATATCAAAAAGGACATCGCTAATATAGTCATATTTGTACTTAAAGTCAGGAAGCTCCTTACAATGAATTGCATGCTCCCCAAAAGTATCCAGACACGCCTTACGACATATATGACACACCTCATCAATATGAAATAAAGGAATCATAAGGTGATATTTAAGGCATAGTATGGTGCTCCACTGGTAACATATGCTGACTTAACCCATCAATCGGGATAGTTAGAAGAAAATCTTAAACATGTGTTGCTTGCAAACACTCTAAAATTGTCTTATGTCAAATAGTCATATCAAACTTAACTATCATATCTTGAAATTTTTTATTAAAAAAGACGCTGGCCAAAACATGTTACGGTTAACTTTTTTTTACGTGAGAACTAATAAAATAACTTACTATGTGAAACATGCTGATAGTTATTATTTTATTCAGAAGCCACATATGACATATGTGACAATTGCATCATAGATGCTGAATCGTCAAGCATAATTGTATAATCAAAGACGTAATCTTAAATATTATGCGCATTTTGACAACGCTTTGCATATGGACTCAATAAATCATTATCATAAACTACAACATATATTATTGCACTGCAATAAGCAAAAAAAACTTAACCCTTTATCTTCTCAGCCTGGAACTGATTGAGTACAGGAGAGTTGGTACAAATCTTCCCCCACAACATCAAATAAAAGGCACATGCAATCACTCGATACAAATACAAAAAATGATGAAATAAATGTTGTTTGGGAATAACACATATCCTAGCCAATATGATCACGGGGGGCTTTTAGATAAATGTGGTAGCTTTTGTGGCTGCCCCAAAAATTTAATTTTATTTAAAAGAGTAAGTATATTTATACATTTCGCAAACCTTAGATAACACTTTTTTATGAAGGGTCGGCGTAACGAGTCAACCCTATAATTCGCAAAAATTATGGCAGTCATATCTCATATGTCTGGATAGCCATGTTGTTGATAATATTGTTATCATTAGTTAGTAGTACGGATATATTAGACTTTTATATTCTCTAATATATATATTCCTTGTAAGCAGTGTCGAACTTTACCCAAAATATTGGAGGAGCGGTAAATATTAACTAAAATATTATAATTGAAATTCAAAAAAATTGACATGATTTTATCCAAATAAAAATGTCACCTCAACTACTCCAACACAAAATTAAAACTTCAAATATACTATCTACCAACTATATTGTCTATCCTAGCCTTAGAGAATCAAAAATAGCCTATCTAAATACTTGCATGTGTGAATGAAGGGGGTACCAGAGAGACTATGTGTAAAATAAAATTATATCAAGCGTATTTTAGTAATTTTCTATTAAGAAATAAATAAAATAAATGGGGAAGTGTCATGGCACCTATGGGCCTCTTAAGAGAATTGCCCCTACTTGTAACACTTTGTACTGGTGTTCTGTTCATTATGAAACCCTAGCAACCGTGAGGTTCCTTCTCTTCTTCCTCTTCTAATATTATGCTAGATGTTCTCTATTAACATGGTATCACAGAGCTTTGCTTGATCTTGCGATTCGATGCCGATTTCTTTTCCGATTTGGTTTCCTCCCTTGGTTTTTGTTTCCAATTCATCTTTTCGTTGTCTTTGTTTTCGGCAAGGTTTCCAACATGACTCTTCTCTGTTTCTGGCGCGACTATGTCTTTTGTTTCAGGTGCTATTTCGTTGGTGGGTTTGTTTGGTTGGTGACTTACAAGTTATCCCTAATTTCTTTCGCTTTTTCGGTGATTGTGTTCATTGTATTTTATGTCATTGTTCACGATGGGTAGTGACAAGGATGATTCTCTTCAAACCGTTAGAATTCATCTTATTGGACAGAACTACTCTTATTGGACACAAATGTATTGATTGAGTAAGTTTTGCTCCGTCCTACAATGAGTGAGTCATTTAATAATTTCACACATATTCAAAAAAGTGTATAAGCGAAATATATATATATATATATATATATATATATATATAGAAAATGCTAAAGAATGCCCTTGGGATATATATGGAGGGGGGAGAGAGAGAGAGAGAGGGTAGGGAGAGAGAGAGGGGGGGTAGGGGGAGAGAGAGAGAGAGATGATTTTAATTACATTTATAAAGTATTTGTGCATTCACCATTATCATATTCAAAATAGAAGAAATTGAATCAGAAGTGATGAAATTAATATTTGTTGGAACAATAGTTAAAATTAGTTCAAAAATAATTTCGGTCGTCGATGACATTAGTGGTTGAGACGCGGACTAGGTCACTCTATTTAAAACGTTTTGACACACTGTTCAAAATTGTGTAAGCAAACTATCAACCATGATGTCCCCAAGATAAAACAGTTCAACTACAACTATATCAAAGTCGTATTGCATTGTAGGATCCATTCTACAAACACACCTTCAAAATATGGTGCTAAGACCACTTCAATATAATATTGATACCATTCTATTGTGGTATTGAGACCTCTCTAATATGGTACTAGAACCACTTCAATATGGTGTTTTCACCATTCTAACCTCTAACTTCTCCAGAACATAATATATTGAAAGAGACTTTATTCTTAAGATCATTCTTATCTCCAAAGGGACAATATATATTGAAAGGGACTATGATCGTAAGAATAATCTTATTTTCGAAGTGACAAAATTTATCAAATGAACTATGCTCTTAAGAATATTTTTAATTTCAAAGTGACATTATTTTTTCGAAGGGGCTATGGTCATAAGAACGCTCTTTAAATCTGACGGGACGGAAAAAAGGGAAAAAAAGAATAACTCGTCAAAACAAACTAAATGAGGGAGAAGAGAGAAAAGTTTTTTGACAACTCAAGAGAACTCTTGGTGTGGGTAGAGGTGAGGGAGATGAGCTCTATTTATAGGTGAGGAGTCAAAGATAAGTTACAAATCTAATGGCTAGGATTATTTTACCGTTATAAAATCAATGACTTGATCTCGTCTCATAAATGAGCATTTATTGGGAGAGTTGAATTAGGAATTTTTCGATTCACACATTAACACTCATAGTGCTTCAACAATCCCCCACTTGATTTAAAAATGACTAAGAGGTTTCAATTAAGATTGCATAAACAAAAGTGTCTTACGACTTAAACTTTTACGTTCTAAGATTGTGCATAAGCAAAAGTGTCTTACGACTTGAACATTTGTGTAGTGAATAAGATTCAGATTTTATTGGAGTGACTCATAGTCTTGAACTCTGTCTCTGACATCAAAACTCACACAACATTTTTTATTTTGCAAATTTGAAAATTGTTTGATTCATACAATTTTTTTAAAAACTGAATTGTTTGATTCATACACTTTTCAAGAACAAAAATTTTAATTTACTCCCAACATATTGCGAAGGTCTATGCTGGAACCCAACTGGAAGAACCAAATAGAATTCTACCCTTCCAACCTTGTAGCATCCAATTTTCATTCACCTCAAACAAAAATTCACTACTATATGCATCATCTCTCAACCTACCCTTCAATTTATCTATAATCTGCTTATCCAATTTCAAAGACCTAAACCCATTTCCTATGTGCCTAGAATGCCATTGCCTATATGTCTCTGGCCTCTCAACCCTATCACAACCTTCACAAGCTATAACATTCATTATATCCTTCCCCCAAAACACTTCCTCAAACATCAACCTAATAGGATCCACACGTTCAACATTGTTGTTATCAAGCGTATCAAACAATGCTGAATAATGAAAAACAGCTTCCTTAAACCTTGTCACAAAAAAAGGTGCATCATAACAACCATTAACAATGCTATGAATAAATATATTCGGATTTGTCTTTCTAATCAAATCCAAAACAGCACCCTTCGGATTCTCCGAAACTACTGTCTCATCGAGTAGATTCTCAAACTTAAACAAACAATTCAAAGCAACAAACTCATTTTCCCTTATCTTGAAGTCCTCAACTTTGATACTTTCCCAATTTTTTGCAATACTATTGAACTCAAAAGGAAGATTGAAACGTTTGCAATAACTTGCAAGCCTAAGACCTGTTTCGTTCACTCTCTCCAATGAATTTGGAAGATCTATCCCTGTGATCCTCAATTTGGGTGGCCCACCGGATCTTTTCGATAGACGGTGTATAAAAGCAGGCCACTTGAAACCATAACCAATACCAAAATCTATAATGTGAATACTTTCTGTTTCTTTTGCTTCATTCAAAATTGCATTGTTTGAGAAAATAATTGCAAGTTTTTCAAAAGGGCATGCTGATGAATAAACTTGGTAAGCTCTTATCATATCTGCAGCAGATTTTTTCTGGGAAGATAGAGCTCTATAGATTTGTGAACCAGTTCCTGCTAAACGTGCTTCAAGCGCATTTCCAAAGAAATGTGCCAATCTTTGAGTTCCATCACCTGTTGGAGAAGAATGTTTCTTAATCTCGTTTAATAATTGGTTAGCATTTGAAATATCATTACAAGAAATGGATTGTGCACACAACATCAATAGTGTCCTCAAATCCACAACTTCCTCATAACTTCTCTGTCTCCTATAACCATAGAATCTGTTTGATAATTCATCATTCTTCTGAAAGCTTGTGTTTTGAAGTGGCCCTTTTTTTACTTTAGTACCAAGGACTAGTAATTTATCAAATAATTCTGGTAACTCACTGTTATCATCTACATATACTTGTTCTGACTCTTTTTGTGACACATTAAGAAAATGCTCTTCTTCAAAGCTTTCTGTCTTAATTACCTCATGAGAAAGAGCATTGTTGAAAGAAGGGAAAACGGTTGAGTCGAATTGAGAAACAAAGTTTGGAGGAATTGGAAGAGTATTTGGGAGTGGAAAAGTGTTGTAATTGTAGTTGTATGTCTCTATAACTGGTTCAAGTTCAAAGGAGCTAGTGCTACCACTGCTGAAACTAGAATCACTGAAGTTAGGGCTATCCACAAAGTTGTAGTTTTGTTGATGCCGGATGGAAGACGAGGAAGAAATAGAAGAAGGAAGAGTAGTAGTAGCAGCAGCAGTAGCAGTAGTAGGAGGAGGAAGAGGAGTGTGAGCAATAACATCATGAAATGATTTCTCAGTAAGTTGAAGAGTAAAGGAATCTTGGAACATAGTGTACTCTTTTTCAAAGTCTTCTTCCATGAGAAATTGGTTTATAGAACCAAGAACAGTGGAAGACTCCTCATGTTCATTGTGTTGGAACATATTGTAGTCTTCCTCTATGTCATCATCCTCCATGAGAAATTTGTTTATAAAACCAAGAACAGTGGAAGTGAATTCACTCTTACTTTGTTCATGGTGTGAATCAACAACTCTTTTGTCCATCTACAGCAAATAATTTTTTTTAAGTTTCTGGTGTGACAATGAATGGATTTGAGGTAAAAGAATATTGTTGATTTGTTTTGTGCGAGGTTGCATATGGTTGGTTTATTTATATTTGTGGCTGAATTAAGAAGATTTGGTATGTACTAATGTATCAACCGTGTCCAATTCAGAAGATATGTTGTGTCAATTATTTGTTTGTCAAATACTGCAAATGGACAAAGCAAAATAAATTTGACGTGTGGGGCCGCTGAGTAGAAGTAGGCTAATCATTGTTGTGTCATGTGTGGCCAAATATTCATTTTGCTTTGTCCATCAAAATGAATATTTTGGTAGCTACCCGTTGGCGTTGTCAAAACTCTTATATTATTTCATAAGTTCTTGCTAATAAAAATTAGCTTATGCAAATAAATAAACTTTTTATTATTTTATAAGTTCTTGCTAACAAATATTATGTCTTCATAAATTGTTTTTTCATAAAATATTTTAACAAGCTTATGAATAATAAAGAAAAGTTTATTTTTTTTGTATAAGTTATTTTACATAAGCTCATTTCAAACGGGCCTTAAATACAGGAAGAGAAAAGACTACATGCATTAAGAGTCTCTTTTGATTGTCTTATTGTTTAGTTTATGCAAAGTAATAAACGTTTATGTATTATTCATAATCTTATTAAGGTAGATTATGAAGGAAAAAAAATAGCTTATTAAGATAATTTTTATCAGTGAGAACTTATGATTCAACACAAAATTTATTTATTTGTTTAAACTACCACTTAATATAAAAGCTTATTAGGTTAGGCTAAGGGTGGGAATAGGCCATGCCACCCGTCAGGGGCCTATGACTCGGCCTACTTAAATCCTGACTCGACCTAGTTCGTTTATTAAATAGGTTAGGCTCAAGCTTTTTAGAAAGCTCATTAATTTAAATAAGTCAGACTAAGGCTTATAGAAAAGTCTACTAGACCTATCAGGTCGACCCATATATGTTTAACTATATATACTCCATTATATTAATAAATTTTTGGTTCCTTGAAATTTTCAATATCACAATTTATTTATTTATTTTGCAATTTAGGATTTCCAATGAGTTACAATACTCTTAGTATTACTCTCTTATTTCAATGACAACGAGTACAAATACTTTTGAGTATTACCATCTTAATCTCTTACTAGTGTCATCTTCATCTTATTCCGAAGTACAAAGTAAGAAACCCTATTAGCAACAAAAATAAATGGCAATAGATCAAATTTATGCAATACACGCTTATTAGCCTTTACGAAATGGATGTACAGGCTCTACAAAATTAAAATAAATGGCAATAGATCAAATTTATGCAATACACGCTTATTAGCCTCTCCAAAATGGATGTACTGGCTCTACAAAATTTTATTAGATATACATGCAATATATGCTTATAAATATAAAGTGGGAAACAAATGTATTTACATGCTTTATAGAATTTTATTGAGCCTTTAAAGAAATATATGTGTGTTTGCCTTTTTATAAATGTCAAATGTTCTATTTTAAATTTTTATAAACTAGGCTTTGAAACAGACTAATAGTCAGACAGTGTTTTTAAAAAGGTTAGGTCAAACTTAAAATAAAGCCTTTGACAAGCTAATAAATCAGACTTAGACTTTAGTCTTTTCGACCATAATATCAATATATTTACCCATACAAATACAATTAAAAAGGGTTGACCGCATCATCGAAAGATTCTGACTGCTAAATGTAATTAAAAACAAATCGAAGGAAACAAAGGAACACATGGCATACACATTCTTTGCAGTCATATACGCGATCCAATGTATGATAGAGTTTCTAGCTCCATATAACCATATTAGATTATTCTTTTGGGTACATATTTGAATATGCATATAAACTTTATCCTTTTTCAACACATGCAACCACGTGCCCTTCCAATTACATACCAAGTATGTATTGGCCATTAGATTGGAGGGGATAACTTTGTTGTCTTGTCTTGTCTTCCTTTAGGCCAAAATAATATTTTTTTAAGATTAGGCAAAAAATAATCTAATAGTTTAGGTCAAAAGATCATTTAGAAAATAGGTAACTACATATACAATCATCAAGGAGTGAAAAAACTTCTGTCAATTTTTTTAAGATAATAAAAAAATACACAATGAAAAAGTAAATTTAAGGCTTACATGTTTGATCGTTTGATCTCTTATGTTTATTTTAATTTTCAAATTGGTCTCTTACGTTTTAAAAGTTTTAAGTTGGTCCAAAACGTTACTCACGTTGGAATAAATTAGTTCATTCTGTCACTTAACGTTTAAAGATTTGGGTTGACAATATGGATGATAGAACCTTAACTTATTTAGAAAATCAGTTTAAAACATTTTTTAAATTTTTTTGGTTTTATTAAACTCAATATCATGTCACGAAAGAGACTAACTTATTCCAACCTGAGCAACATTTTGGACCAACTTGAAACTTTTAAAACGTAAGGGACCAACTTGAAACTTTTAAAACATAAGGGACCAACATGAAAACTAAAATAAACATAAAGGATCAAACATGCAATTAAGCCTAAATTTAACATAAAGAGAAATTATATTAGCAAGCCCTTTATTGCATATAAACCATTTACTTACAAGAAATAGCCTCTCCAGTCTCCACACAGGGAGAGAACCATAGTGTGAGCAAGAGAATGTTTACATAATTCTCCCCTATGCTTCACTTTCTTCCTTGTACTATAATTTTTTACATGATATAGAGAAAGCAACAAACATCGTACCCAAAAAAAGAAAAGAGTGATGTATATCATCATAGATACAAAAGAAAAAGTTACCAAGGTCAGAAACCTTAACACCTGACCAAACCAATCTACAAAGTCACATCATATGGTGTATTGCTATCAACACCCCCTCATATTAAAGTAGAAGGCAAGTTTCAGGGTGATACTTGAGTTGTTGTTGCTTTGTTTGTTGTTGTTGGGACCAATATGCATGAGCAGTGAGGACCCTATCCAAAAGTTCTTGAGGAACAGGCTCACCTCTTCTTTGTTGAGGAGATATTCTTGCCGTGTGTACCAATGTTTTCCACTTATCCTGCATTATCCAATACCTAATATTATCACATGCCAAACCATTTTTTCTATTATAAGGAAAAAACCAAAATCATACAATACAATACTAATTGAAAGTGACATTTTTCTTTGCTTCTGCATCCATCATTATCTTATACTGTATTTTACTGAAAAAATTGAAACACTACGTATGTGACAATTGAACATTTATAAATCATATTCTAATTTTATGTAAAACTAATCAAACTAGCTAGATAGAATATTAGGCAATCAACAAAAAAACATAAATGGAGCAATAAATAGCTTGCCTAATACACAACCAATTACTTGACTTGATAGAACAACTAATTTGCATTTGGATAGAAGTTAACAGAAGATGTATAAGAAAGCATGCCACCAAAATGACTTGAAGTGTGACAGTCACGTTGTATTTAAATATTTGTTTGAGTAAGAATACAATCTAATAAAAAAAAAATAGTTTTTCTAAACAAAAGGGTAACAAAAAATTTACCTTCAAATCCACATATGTCCTATGCTTTGCATCATCAAAAGCGTGAAGTTTAACATCACGCCACCTGATTTTTTAATGACACATTGGTAAATTAGTAGAGCCATGCACACAGTCGATTAAGGACCCATTGGTATAAAACGAGCTTATAAAAATAAATTAGAAACAACTTATAGACATGTTATAAGTAATTAATTTGTAATAGTTTATCCAAATATTATGCAAGTCTTAGTCATGATATAAATCCAAATAAGTTTTAAATAAATTCTTGCAGAGCTCCCTAAAATCTAAATACTATTTGTAAGGCTTACCTTCCAGTTCCGAGTCTCTCAACTGCTTCAACCAGTGCTTCCACTTCGGCCACAGAAAAAGGCCTGCGAATTCGGCGGCGTTGTGAGATCTCAGTTCGCTTTGGCTTCTGATTCACTGGTAACACAGCTAGTCCCTCCGTATCCATTTCAGGAATAGTTACAAGTTCTTTGGAACCTATCAATCTTTTTTCACCTAATGTATTGATAGAAGGTGCTGAATCATGATCACTTTCAACAATGTTGCCTAAACTGGTTACTTGATGCTCAGCGTCAGAGAAACCATGAATCATCGGAGTCGGATGAATTACAGATGGACTCGAAGTATGCCTGAATATTAATTCTCTTGTTTTAGATGATGAAGATGATAATAAATAATAATACTAATAATAACAACAACAATAACATTTTAATGACAACATCTCCAAGGGAAATTGAGATTTCCACAGAAACACTGATACAGCATATTCTTTTTTTTTTAGTAGGAATCGAACCCAGTACCTTAGGGTTGACAACACTCACACACACTGCAGTACGCACCAACCACTTACGGTAGAACCCGATGGTACTGACACAGCATATTCTAGTTCAAGTAGTTGGGATCATTAATGCAATCAATTGCAAGTTAGGCATTACCCTATTAAAGATAGAGGCATGTTGTCTGCAGTAGGAACATGAAGAGAATCTTTAGCACATGTGAGTGGTAAGCTTTGCGAAGAATTAGGCTCCAAGGTGAAGCCCAAAGCATCCAGCTGGTTATCATGAGAAATTCCAGTTTGAAGTAGAGTTTTATTGTCATCCTTAAGTTTCTTTCCATGGAGAATCATACCAACTCGCAATCCACCTTGAAGTAGAGTAGTCACTGCCTCCATAACTGCTTTCTGCGGACCAAAATTTTGTAAGAGCTGCAGCATAATAGAATTTTCCAATTGTGTATGGCAGAATATAATTTTATTGTACCTTCAAGGAAGCAACAGTTGCAGTTTCAGGAATCTCAATAAAAAGCTCTGGCACTCTAAATGATTTGATCCTAAGCTTCACTGATTAAAACAAAAACATCATTGTGTAAGAACCTCTTTGAAGATATCAATCAAGTCAGTAATAAACAAAATCACTCTCAATCTTCACATACCATGAGAATCTCTAGATCGTAATGCAGAATGACGATACGCTTCCAAGGATGACTTTCCAGGATCTGCATCAAAGATTTGGAATTTACTCAGCAAAATATTCTTGAGATCATTAAGTACAGTGCCTTGAATAGGAGCATTTCAATAAAAGTACAGTGCCTTGAATAGGAGCATTTCATTAATTAAGAGTAAAACCTTTGCGAATCCGAGATGATGAACAAGAAACACCTTGATTCGTGTCATTGTTGGGCAAATAGTAAGTGCAACCACTTCTGATATTTCCATTAGAATTTGAAGTGGAGTTGCAGTCAAAAATCTTCCTCTTTTTGAAAGGAATATTCATTTGAGATATTTGGCGTTTATGATAATTTTTCTGACTGTTGTGAACTCTGTTGAAATTTCTATCCACAACTAACATGTTTCAAATAGAAAAAAGAAGCACGATAAGTGACAAAACAAGAAAGCAAGTAATTTCATATGATAATTAAGCACAAACTCACCATTGTTAGAAAGTGTGTCATGCTTTGATTCTCGAGCGACTTTCCGATATTTAGAAGCCAATCTTTTCCTTATTCTTTGATCACCTATACAAGTCTTTGATCTAAAGGACTTTGTTTTCGAACTAGGGTGAGCACACCCTGAAAAGATTTCGTCATCATCTCTACTAACTACTGTTACATTTTTGCAACCTTTGAACAACGAACTACTAGGCACACTATCGTTATACCCCGACAACTTGGCATTGCCACCTAAACCTATCAGCACTTGAGGTTTTTCATCCATTAGTTCCTCAACACGGCATGCTCCAGTCGCAGTACCGATTGGTACCTTTTCAGATTTTTGTAGCTCATCCTTTACTTTACTTACATCAACATCTAAGTTGCAATCACTACAATCTGGATATCCAGAGGATCCTAATTCAACTTTACTAGTAATATTTTTCATTTCACTGTGGCTTTTCCTATCCACCAAAACGTCAGAAACCAACCTCTCTGAGCAACTAGAACTTGTTACTATAGAAGTCATGCATGAGTGACCATCAATTTCAAGATGCGGATTTTCCTTCGAACAGTGATTTTGACCGTACACCTGCGAAGAAAAAGCAGAGAAACATTTCCTGTCACTACTTACGTCATCAGAAAGCTCGGCTTTCAACGACTTATTTGCATCCGGGCAACCTTCCTTAACAAATCCGTGTTGAAGCCTTCTGTCACAACTAGCTTCATTAGGAAGCTCGGCTTTGAATGGTTTGTTTGTGTCTTGGCCCTCTTCTTTAACGAATCCATGTTCATCTTTTTTCGATGATCCATCACCGGGTGTGATTGGATTCTGTTTCTCTTGCAATAAAGTGCCGGCGGCTACAGTGGCCAATAAGTCAATCGCACACATTTGATTGTGTTCCACACTTCTTTGAAATGTATCCCTCTTCTACGAAAAATCATCAAAAAGAAAATTAGTTACATGGATTGTTTTGCTAATCATGAAAATAAATAGATAATAGTAATCAGCACCATAAGCGAAGCAGAATTCATTTACCCTAGGTGATCGTGTGGCACGCGGCTTTGTTGGCACCTGATAGCCAACAAATCCATAATCTATCCTCTTCTGCGCCACCATATCTCAGAAACCATGCCAAAATAAGAAATGGTCAAATAAACTTCAACGCCACGTGTTGCTTGACCCTGCCAGTCTTAATTTTGAAGCCTGACATTTAACACACAAACGTGATGTTTCAAAATTCAAACACATTATGGTAAGCTGATATGAATAAAGAAAGTGAATGACAGATCATATTGTTTGTTCACACAACACATTCCATTAATCCATTTTTTCCCTCACAACCATGCTTGAGGGCGAGGAAATATCTTACATGAGGACATCCCAAAAATTGTGAGAAAATCAGAGAAACGAGATTTATAAGGCCTAAATTCAACAACAATTACTGTGAAGACGTAGATCGTCATAATTTTAAAAAAGAAAATGGAAAATGCATTGATTATATATGTAATCATTTCATAAAATGGGAAAATAAGTGCATATAGTACTCAAAAAAATAAACCCCAAGAGTAATCATTGGTAAATAATGAGAACAGATTCAAATGAAGACGCGATGGTTCATCTATGAGTAACATATTATCAGCAAAAATAAATCTAATACATCAACAATCTTCAAAAAACTTAAAAAAATAAATTAGAAAAAGAGAATAAAAAACTAGTATGGGACATAAAAGTTGAAGAAGAACACGAGAAAGGGATTCCAAAACAAGACCAGATTCCAGAATCCAGACACATTCACGAGAAAAAGGACTAAACAAGACAAAGGTCACAAAACCGATCTTAAACCTCAGAGAAAAACGGATCTCACAAAAAGTAACCAATTCACCAAACAACAACATAAAAAAATAAAACCCTATCACAAGCAACATGGAAATCAAAGATCAAATCAACACAAACTCAAACTAAACAAAAAACAAAAGATCAACAAAACCAAAAGAGTGCATAAACAGAGAAGAAGAGAGAGAGAAGAACAAAACAACTAACGAATTGTGTAAACAGTGTTCCGAAAACTGAAAACTCACGTGCCCCAACCACACAAACAAACACTCCCAAAACAAAACCAAACACGTCAAAATTTCAACTTTGTTCTAGAAACAACGTTATCATAATCTCAAACCCCAAAGATAAACCCAACAACAGTTTTTTTTCTTTTCTCTTTCAACAAAACAAACAAACAAAAAGTTAGCATATTTTAAGGAAACAAAACAAACCCATCAAAGATTCAACAAAAAAATCACCTTTCCCCACAGAATTATCTTCAAAGATCAAATCTTTAACACCAAATGAATCGAAATTTCGGCAAATTCATGCAAAATGTGAGATCGGGGTATATTCGGATTCCATCACAAATAAAAAAAAGTTACACTCATTGAAAAAAAACATGATTTCAAGTACCCATTAACAAGATAATTCGATTAACGTTGTTGGGTATGGTTGTTGCTGAATCTGAAATGAATCTAAGAAACGTGTAAGTTCTGTTATGAGAGAAAAAAAGTAAAACCCTTGTGAAAACAAAAAACCACCTTAAACCCCAAGAGTTTATAACATTGACCGTGAGTTACCGGTTCTATCGGTTGTTGTAGCGAACATTACCGGATATAGCAGGTTACTGGTGAAGACAGCGTTAGACCGGTTCCACGCAATCACTTGGTTGATTTGATGATGACACGTGGATGGGTTTTGGATCTTGTGGCTGATTCTGGTCCGCTTGATCGTGAATGACGCTTAGTCACTCACTCACTCAAATTTTCTTTTTTGACAATTTTGACCTTCAGTTGAATCTGGTTGATTATTTGTACCTTCTTTTTTTAGTTTCAAATTTGATTTGTACTTGGGGAAATTTTTGTCACACTTCAATGCACTTGCATCACGCACGTAGTAAAGCTAAAAACTAGTAATATTCTTTTTTTATTCGGAATAATGTTCTTTTTTGTTTCTGTGGGATCGCGGAAAACTGAAGCTTGATTATTGTAATATTTTTACTTGGAATTCATTCATCCAAAGTTATACAGTCTTTAATCATTGTAAAAAAAATGTATTTTTTAATTCATTAAATAACAAGTGTATTTGGTCAATAATATTAATTAGATGCATCGGTTATTCAACAAATTTAAATAGTCTTTTTTTATATAATAATGGCGTGAGGGTGTAATTTATTGAAGCAATGGTCGTTTTTGTCTTTAAATATATAATGAGTTACCCAAGATAATCCCTCGGAGTATCGAAATTTTAAAATAGTATCTGATCGTATACTTCTTTATTCAAAATAGTATTTGACATTAAAGTAGTCTTTCAATGCTAACATTAACTCTTATGACATATAGATTGATATGACAGTAAGTAAGTATATATAAAAATTAATATGATAATAAGTAAATATATTGAATGATTAATATGACAACGAGGAATGCTAGCAGCACTCTCTTTTCAACACTCTCTCAAACATTCACTCTCTTATTGGATGAATCAATGTATGTCTCACCACTTTATGTGGGTTCTATTTTCAAAACGTAGGACCCACATTGATTTAAGCCAATTAGAAAGTGAGTATTAGAGATAATGTTTAAAAGAGAGTGTTGCTAGCACTACTCATATGACAATACTAACAACGCATTCTAATGTATTTGACCAACATAATGCATAATCAATGATTGTTTTGAGTTTTTATATTTAGGAGATTATTGTGGTTAGTCGTTACGGATCAAAGACCAAAATGATTATTGCCCTTTTTTTATTCGAGAGGTTGTGAGAAGGAATACATAGTTGGTTTAGCAAGTTTAATTAAGAAATACAATTGATTTTGAATGGGAAAGGGAAATTATGAATGTTTTTGCAAAAATACCTTCCACTAAGGAAACAAAAAGGAAAATTAAAATAATTAAAAAATAATTGAGTTCTTGTAAGGCTATCTTCAAATATCATATTGTGCTAAAGCAACAATCAAGCATTATCTCACTAAGTGGGATCGGTTAAATAAATCAAATTAAGTCATAGCGTTCTATCATAAATCATATTTGAATTCAACTCATGGACCTCTAAATCCTTTCTAATGGTTTCTCTTATAGTTTTTCTAGTTCTCCTGTCGTCTCTTTTGGCTTGACTATCCTTCATCTGATATACTCTTCTTACAACGACATCTACATGGTCTTCTTTCTACATGCTCAAACTATTTAAACCTATTTTCTACCAACATTTTTACTATAGGTGCTACCCTCGCTCTCTCCCTAATAGTATCATTATTAATCCTACCCTGTCTAGTCTTACCACTCATCCAACGCAACATCCTGATCTCCGCAACAACCGAACATCCTCATCCTCATCAAAGTGTGTTATTCCTTAAAAAAAATATCAGAGTGTTAATCAACTTTATACAAAAATATCCTTGATCTATCATTTATCTATCTTTTTTTTTTACAAATCATATATCTATCTTAACAATTGAAGATAATATTGGAAAGAGAGTGTATATTATTAACGTGTTTAATGCAAAAATAGCTAGATTCTTGTGTTTTTATTAAAAGTTATTTTTTTAAAAGAAAAATGTTTATATCATCTTATTAATAATAAGTTGTTCAATACAGTGAGGTACATTAAAATAAATGACGGGACTAGTTAATAGTGTGGCAACCCCCACAAGGTTATGAACTATCTCATTTGATTGTCGCCCGTTGAACTCAACCCGAGAGTTTGTGAAATGAACAGTGAGAAAAGTCTTCTACGATCTGAAATTACCAGACCAAATTTCGTGATGCTAATGCGATGATGATGAAATGTATATGTGGTAAGCTTTGAATCTAAAGTGAAGTCCGCATTGTCAAAGCGCATGTCACTGAACCATTGTAAAACATGGAACAACCTTAAAGCTTCTCCCAAAATCTTCTTTGTCACGATAGTTTTTGTAGTCAAGGGGTAGCTTTGGCTAGTGGCTACCCCAAGCTTTTTATTTCCATTGAATAAATAAATATATTAATATAATTAGCTACCCCAATAGTATATTTTTAGCTACCTCAAATAAATTCATTTGTAAAAATTTAGTATAAATTAAAAGATTAAAAAACAATTACTTGACTAATAAACTTATTTGTCTTATTTTGGTCTCTACAACAAACTATAATGAAAGCATTTTTAGCAATAAAATTATCGATAGTCGAACAAAATGAACAGTACACATGGTTTATTTGTTGACGCTGAATAATAAATTGTTGGTCTATTTAGCAAATATTCAATTATGAATATATTTGTCTCCTTGAAACCTAAATTTATAGTGATTAAACATTTTTAACCCTTAAATGTAACATAAAATTTTAAGAAAGATAATTTTTCTTTGCCTCAAAAAAATTCTTTGTACTTGGCCCCCTCGTAAAAATTACTTTAGCTTCGCCAAGAAAATGTTATATTGTCGCGTCATGAATGAATATAATTAAGTGATACAAAGACAAGTATTACTTAGATAACTATAGAGGAGATATAAAGATGGTTTGATTACTCAGGTGAGAGAGTTATTAAAGAATAAAGATACGAGAAGATTGAGGGTTTGATATATCCATCTCCATGATTTTCATGATAGATGTGACTTGATATCAGACTTTGGGGGTAGATAAGTGGCAAAAATTACAAAATTAAAAAGAAAAATCAAACATTAAAAAAATATATTTCTTACTTATTTTCTTTAATTAATTCCTTCAGAGATAGGACAAAGTATTCTTATACCTGCATACTTATTACTAACATTATCATACTAATACGTACTCTCAGAAAAATATAACATACTTAATATGTGTTATTACAAAAACATATTAGTATATGAAAGCTTAATTAATTTATAATGGAATGCATGAATTGTAAAGTTGAGGGAGATTGAAGTTCACGTAACTTCAATAGGATTACTTGACGTAAAAGCCATATTCAGATCTCAGGCTCACCCAACAGGAGGAAAAGTAAGATGAGAAAGAGACTCTACGATGAGGAGGATTTCCTCTTAGATGACCTAGTTTACCAATCCTGCAAATTAGATATAGGAATTTGAAAATGAAAAGTTGATAGTAAAATCAAATTAATAAATTAATTAATTATGCACTTAGAACTTTAAAAAACAATTGGGGAAGGGGAATGTTTTTTATTGACTAAACTCAGAGTCTTCGTGAACATAGTTCAATTGAAAGAGTCATCATGATACGTATGGTTTGAACCTTGAATTTTTCATTTATTCACCTTGTGAGTAGGCATGGCAACAAAACTGATATTCGCGGTTACCCGCCCGAACCAAAACAATTTGACGGGTTTTCCCCATTTTGATTGAGTTTGGGTATGAATATGGATTTTTCCCGATTTCAAAACACGGGTATGGGACGAGTAACAGGTATATAGATACTCACCCCGAACTCATACTCAAAACCGTCCCAAATGTAAAAAATTATTTTATGTTGATATGTCATGTTATTTTGTTTGATAATTGTCATGTTAATAAAAACTACCATTGATATTTAATGGATCAACTAAATGATTTTGTCTAACAAATGTTAAAGTGAGTGTATTGTTGGATAATGTATTACAACGTTGCTCTTGGGGATGCACAAAAACTTCTATTTTTTATCAAAAAATTTATTCAATGCGGAGACGGGGATGGGGCGGGGATACCCGAACCCGTCGGAGACGGGAATGAGATTCAATTTCTCATCCTTGGTGGATATGGGTAGGGTAACAGGTAAGTATATGAGAATCGGGTATGGGGACGGGGAAGGTAAAACCCGTCCCCACCCCCGCCCCATTGTCATGCCTACTTGTGAGGTCAATTTCTAGTCACTAGACTATTTGATTGTCAATAATGATCGTTTTACAATTTTCTCTAAGAAAAGTAAACTATACATCTTGAGAGTATGTGACCAACACCATTCAACTAACACTTCAAATTTAATGCTCTTAGACTTATAACTTGATCGGGACCAACCTTAGACATAGGCTTGAGATGTAACTGCCTAGGGTCCAGGTTTGTAGGCGCCCAAGTTTTAAATAGGGGTGTGTATAGCAAGGGGGTTTATATAGAAAAACGCAATGGGGACGCAAATATGAACATAGTTTTCTACCTTAGTGGTACTTTTGCTATATACCCCTAGCTAGTGTTTTCAACCCTAAATTTCATTATCAAATTAGTCATACAAAAACTTGAAATGTTTTTTTTTTTGGCCAAATAACCCAGTGACTAGAACTCACACATTTTAAATGTGAAAAAGTGAAGTGATAGAGGTTCGAACCCCTGCCCTTGCATAAATTATGCAATGTTCCTACCAACTGAGCTAAGCTCATGGGGACAAAACTTGAAAATTTAAATCGTGAAAATGAAAAAATTGATGATAATTCAGTGTTCCTAATAATGTGTCAAACACATCTAATACTGTAAATTTTAGTGATGATTATGGAAAAGAAATTCCTTGTTTTGATATATATATATGATCGAATAAGTTGGGAGAATCTTAATAACAAATCAAAAGATATTCTAGTTGGCAAGAGTGGCCTATAAGAGAAATGAACTTTAACTTTCCTAATGACAAGTATCTTTGGTATTTCTCATATGCGAATTATTCAAGAAAATTAAGAAATGGTGAGATTATAGATCTAAAATTGCTAGTTCATTGCAAATATGTTGACAAAGTATATTGCTTTTTTTGTCAGACGAGCTTATAAGCTATTCGCTATAAGTTACAAGCTAATTTTTTGGTCTTGCCAAACATAGCCTAGTGACCTGAGTTTGCTCCTTGCTAGTGATAAGTGCTAGAAAGCGTTAATTTCATGATTCATATTAAGCACTTTTGGTTACTTGTTTTACAAGTTATCCAAGGAAAAATCAAAAAATAATGAGAAAATACGTTTTTATACTCCTTATGTCTTACTTAACCCAATTGTGCAGGAAAAGAGTGATCAAGACATGAACTAATGAATGAAAAAACAAAAAGAGGAGCAACCTGCAAATTTTAGTTTCCAACTATCATGCCTCGCCAAGCACAACATTTCCTGCCTGGCGAGAATTACAGGTCCTCTGACCTGTTTGACCAAAACTTGTCCTGCCTGGCAAGATGTCGCCCGAGCAACAAACTGTGGCCATGGCGGGAATGAAGTTCCAGAACCCATGTTTTCCAAGATCATACGTCGCCATGGCGACAAATGTCCTGCCTGGCGAGAAAAGGTGGTTTGGGGCAAGTGGATGATGACGTGGCAGAAACCCACTGGCAAAGAAAGCTGATGTCACCATAGTGACAAAAATCCCGCCTGACAAGAAAGCAAAATTCTGCAAAAGTATAAAAGTCTTTCTTCTCATTTCAGAAACATTATTATCAGATATTATGCTATTCTAGGGAGAGAAAAACAAGGGAAAATTCATAGAGACCCTTAAGGAGCAAAGAGCACAAGGATTGAAGGGATTCACAAGATCATTGAGACATCGTGGCTTGCTTCCATTCCATCTCTTCTTTTCTCCTTGTAAGGTTACCATGACAATGAGTAGCTAGACTCTTTTTGTTGGGATTAAATGTAATCAACTCTACCAGTATGTATTCCCTTTGATTATGATGTTGTTTGATTTTAATTATCTCATGATGTTGAGGTTATTCTTGTTTTCCATGCTTTTGATCTTATAGATTTGATTTGTATTGAAAAATACCTTTTGAATCTAGGTTAGAATAATCTTCTACCAAAGCTTTTGTTTTAGACATGGAATTTAGGTTTTGATAATTTCTTTGAGTATTGGAACCCAAAGCTTTTGTATCGTTTAATAGCTTGGAAAATCAACTATACAACAATACAATCGACTATTGGATCGTTTAATAGTTTGGGAAATCGATGATTGAACGACCCAATAGAAGTCACCACATCATTTGGACACGAATGATGTTGCCGAGCAATATGCGATAATATCAATTGATAATTAGAATCCGCAACACTAATCCGAGAATACGTATAAGTAGGTTGATGAAGTTTAATCCCAACATAATCATTTCCATGTTAACTCTCTAACCTCTTACAATGTCGTAGTTTTATAGTTTATGAAACAAAATATTGTGAAACCTTAGCTCAGAATGACATTGATTGTTGAACGACTTAGAATATCGCATCAGTCCCTGTGGAGACGATAAACAAAAATACTTACTTTTGATACTACATAAGCTAGTAACTGAAGGCTTAAGTGACAATTAACACATCAATTTTTTATTTTAATATCTCTCTCACATATATTTCCTCCGGTAATTATTATAAATAAAATTTTACTTTTTAAATACATTGAATAATTAATATTCCCATTCTATTTTGTGTTTTCTTAATTTTAGTCTCCTTTATGGTAATCTTATTATAAAAATAAAAAAAAAACACATTTTTATATACTTGTATCAAACAGGTAAAAAAATCATATTTTTTTAAATAATTTTTTATTAAGATAAACAAGCATAGAATAACTTATTTATTAAAAATAAGATAAAATAACCTATGTAACAAACATACTCTATATACTCAAATAATTTATTTTTAATTTTTAATTTGTAACAAAACAGACCTTATTCGTTGGGTAAACGAGTGCTTATCATTTTTTTTAAGGGGAGTGCTTATCATTTAAATTCAAAATTTAAGCACATATATAAAGTTTGAAACGATTTATTTTATTTTATTTTTATTTTGCATCTATCTAGTACCTAACTCACTGAAACTTTTAGTTCCCAGTTATCTTCTAATTCTTCACTCTTTTTGTTACCTGGCTGATTCGCTTACATTCCCCCTTTTACCAAACCCTAATTCCCAATTTAACTGCTCTCGCCGTTTCTCATAGTTACCCAATCTACCTTCAGATTCAAAAATCTCTACTTTACACTAATTAATTCAATACCCATTATTTATTTTATCTTATAAATATTCAATTTGATTAAATTTTGATTATTCTTACTTGAATCTCACGATGAAAGAAGCTAAATCTGTTCCTCAACAACACCACCAGAATGGTCACCTTTCTCCTTTCAAATTCGCCAAATTGCTCGATCCCGAAGCTTCTTGGGACAAGGTTCGTCTTTCACTTCTCTCTCTTCAAAGTTGTCCTGTTTTCATGTTTTTCGATCTGTTTGAGGTTGTTTTTTCAGGAAATAGGTTATATTAATAGCACCCAGATTTTATTTTTTTTGAGTAAAAAAAAGTGGGTTTTATTAATATACTATGGTGCTAAGTTTGTACCATTAATTCACTCTTGACTTTTTAAATTGAACACTAATTTGATGTTTAATATCTATGGAGGTCCTATTCCTTGTTTAATTAGAGGAGTAATTTGAGTATTAACTCTTAATTGATTATATTTAGACACGGCATAAGTATCAGTGATTTGGATTGTTGACTTTTTTTTTTTTTTCTTTAGAGTTGGAGGAATTAAGATAATGAAATAGAACATAACAGAACAAAACATGTCCTTAATTTGTTCACTGATTCATTGATATTGTTGGATTAAGATAAGAAATATCTAATGTTGCATTTAATTTTAGTAATTGCTATGCATTTAGCTTAGTTATTTTAGTAAACCAAGTTATTCCCTGCTCCCAACTGTGGAGACTAATCCTTTAAGGTAACTGAGAGAGTGAGATCCATTTAAGGGGTTGGCTTCTCCCAACAAATATTTTTCCATATGCATCGGCCAGGGATCAAACCCTGGACTGAATGGTTAAGAGACCCAAGTATCTAGAACTTGTGCCAAACTATGTTGGTTGCATTTAGATGATATGAGTTGGACCGTGATCTCATTATCTATGATCATCCTCTGTCCTTGATTAAGCATTCAGTTTTGCTGATTTGTTGGGTTGGGAGTTTCTGCTCCCTGTTTGACTCTAGTGTAGTTTCTTCTTTTGGGTTTAATGCAACATGGTTACTGGTGGTTTATTTAATAGTGGTCCTGAGTTGGACAGTGATCTCATGATCTATCAACATCTTCCACCCTAGATTAACCATTTAGTTTTCACTGATCTGTTTGGTGTTCCTACTCCTTGTTTGATTGCTATGCAATTTCTTCTTTTGGGTTTTTATCCCACGTAATTTATATAAAAAAATACCAGTAATTGTTATGCTTAGCTGTATGTAGTATGTGATTGATATGGATGCAGCTTCTCTAAATTGTGGAAGGTACTTTAGAAGGTCAATGAATTGCTTTGTGATAATTGCGCACGTCTCGTTCTAGAGGAGTTAAATGTATTGAGTTGATTTCATTTTCCTAACCAGCTTCTCTGTTTTTGTCTTTCACCTCCTCAACCCCAAATAGGATCAACTTGGAGATGTATTGCATTGGATTCGACAAGCAATGGGCCTTGTATTTGGATTACTTTGGGGCGCCTTTCCAGTCGTTGGGGGATTTTGGTTTATCCTGTAAGTGTTTATTTTACCGATCCTGTATGTTTATCTTAAAGTTGTCTCTATCACTCTATTCATAAGCTATTGGCTTGCCTGATGATTTAGTCTTTCTGGAATAAACAACTTGATTGGTTTTATTACTTTGTGCGTACATAATTTGATGTCAATACAATGCATAAATCTGAAAATATCATCTGAAATACAAATGCTGGAGAAAATTTTGTTGGTCACCTTTGTTCTTACAGGTTGTCATCCCAATATTTGCATCACACTTAGGAGTACTGTTCTTATAAGTTGCTGCTCTAAGTACAGAAATTAGGGAACCCCCTATATCTGTAAATTTTATTCAGAACTTGGTCCTGAAATAAAAAACAATGGAGGCGACCACTTAAAAAATAGCACATCTTTTTACATCAGTTCTTCATTTTTATTTCTGTCAATTAAATGTGTCATTATTTATTTGTGTTATATACACATACATATATTATATATTTTTGTCAACTAATGAGTTAGATAGGGATATGATATATGATAGAACATTATGGCAGCGTTTGATCCTTGCAACCGACCCCACTTAGTGGGATAAGGCTTGGTTGTTGTTGCATATATTTATATACTATTTGTTTTCATTTTTTGGAGATCGTCTAAAACCTTGTTGAATAAATTTTTAAAATGAGACCAAGTTACATGGATCAAGTGATCGTCTTTTACATAAATTGGTTCTCTTTGTACCAGTATGTATTAGAAAATTTATGAGTTGTCGATACCTTTCTAGATATACTGTATACAATTTCTTATCCATCAAATGTTGCTTTGTGAGGTGAAATTTTAATTGTCCAGAAGATAATCCTTACCTTCATCATTTGTCTTTCCCAACCCAGATTTAGGACAAAACTCTCTATGTTCCTTAGATGCTTGTATAGTTATTCTCCAATCAAAATATAACCAGTACTGTATTTTACACCTCAAATGTGAGATCATCACATACAAGTGTGAGGAAATTAAAAGGCAAAATTACTCCTGCGGTCCCTTAACTTAATTTTAGGTAACGATTTAGTGCTTTATATTTTTTTCATGTCATTTTGGTTCTTTTATCCGTGTTTGGATATGTATTTCAAGCTTTAAATCTATGGTTTTCTTTCCCTGTGAGCGCTCCGTCTTAAATATAGGTTGTGCCCCAAAGAAAACCTTAGATTTGAAGCTTGAAAGTCCATTTACAAACATGGCTGAAGGACCAAAATGATGTGAAAGAAAAAGATGAAAGACCAAACCGTTACCTGAAAATTAAGTTAAGGGACCATGGAAGTAATTTTTCCAATTCAAAAATAGTACACATTATGTTTTTATCAGAGAACAATACCACAAAGCAACAAGCACCAGGGAACTTTATGATTTTGGTTTCTAAATTTAACATTGCACTTGTAGGCTATTTGCAGTATGATCTAACACTTCTTCAGTTTGTGTTTGTTCCTAAAGTATATTTTTCCCATTTGTATTGCAGCTTTTTAGTTTTGTCCTCCGGGATCATATATGGTTACTATTCAGTAATATTGAAGATTGATGAAGAGGAATTTGGCGGCCATGGAGCCCTCCTCCAAGAGGGGCTTTTTGCATCTACAACTCTTTTCCTGGTAATGTAATCTACATTACTTTATTAACCGTAGAAAGTTTCTACACCCACACAAAAAAAATTGCTGATTTTTACTGTTCCACAATCTAAGACTTCTTTTCTAATCTGTGCAGCTTTCCTGGATTCTAGTCTACAGTTTAGGACACTTCTGATCGGCGGGAACTTGAAGCGTTGCTTTAATCTCAGTGACATTTAAAAGTTTATATTTGATTTCATGTTTGGCCATAGTGTTCTGAAATCAATGAGAAAAATGTGGGTTGCGGGTATTTACTTTTCAATGTAAAACGTTCTGATTTTGTGGAAGGTGAATGATTTTGCTTCTGTAGCTGTTCTAGCTAGCATTCCTAATGACACCACATGTTTGTGGCAAATTATGGATAGTAGAATTAATGACAATCAAAATTCTGTTTATTGACCTGTTTAATAAAGGTGCTTGTAGGCAAATTCTGAAGGACACCTTTGCTAATTCTGAAGGACATCTTTGCAATTGTCAAAATTATTTCTTGCTCTGTCCGTATGTCCCAATATTTTGTCCCTCTGATGCCTCCGTTAAATACTTACGGGTCTTGTTAACCAGTGCCCCCGGGGCACTGGTTAAGGAATCCAAAAGTAAAAAAATTGTCTTGGAAATATAAACTGTTACTTTTGACTAACTAATTATTACACCACTTTTTAATAAAATCTTACCTCTTTTAACTGCTTAACCAATGTCCCAGGGGCACTGGTTAACATTGTCCAATACTTAATTTTGAAGATTATGACACTTGAATTATGATATTAAAAAGTTTGCAACCAGATTAGTATTGCACATCAAATGTTTCTTCTTTTTGACGAGTGCATAACTAGCTATGCACATTACACAAAGGTTTACTAAGGATGTCTTTGCATTCTGAAAGTATTTAGTTTTAAAAGAATTTGTTTATTTTAAATTCCTAACAAGGAAATTGAAGACTTGTGTTGTAAACAATTACATAGAGAAAATATGAAAGAAAAATTAGAAATAATCCATTTTTAAAAGTAATTAAAATAAAGTTTGATACTTTTCAAATTTCTAGAAATGCTATACATGTTTTTAAAATATAAAGAAATTGATGATTAATCTTTCGTTGAGGAGTATTTAAGATGAGTTCTCGTCAACTTGATTTTTATTTTTATTCTGTACGCAATAGCTGAAGATTGAACTCATCACTTATTTAAGGTGTCAAAATCACTTACCATTTAAATCAATCATTTAAATCCAATGATAGTAATTACACTTTATTTTAGAATGCCATACTAAGCATACATATATGTTTTTGATATGATGCTAAGTACACGTTACAATGTTTATTATTTCACAAATTGATTTCGTGGTATAAATTGAAAATGTTTAAGAGATCATTACAAATAAAATATGAAATTAATTCGGTCAAAAGATGACCTGATCACGGTGCGAAATTCTTTTCGTTTTTTTTCTTCTAAAGAATTTAACGCTGAAACTCATACTAAGTGTCGAGAAGTGGAGAATCTTGAATTTAACTTTGCACCGGTGCATATCAAATGTCCTTGTAGCTACCATCAAAGTTGTGTTTATGGATAAATTTCATCCTTTTATGGATCAAGCATAATATTGACTTGAAATTCACTTGTTAAGGTGAATAAGTGGATAATTTGATGTTTGAACTTTGACATCTACATATATAACGCAATGTCTTTATCAAATGAGTTAAACCCACGATGACAAAAATTCATTTCTTCTATCACTCTCTTTATTGATATTTTGTAACTAAAGTAATATATCATGCACTTTTGGAGACATTATTTTACCTTAAGTGAAATTTTAGTCATTCCATTTTTAAACCAACTTTTTTGTCTCTCTATTATACATTTCTTGAGTTTTTTTTAATCTGCCGTCAATTTTGAAGATGTGTCATCCTCATTAATGACATGGCTGCGATATGGCAAAGTTGTCTTTAATAAAAAAGAAAGCTACCCAAATTATTGTTAGTTTAGTTAAGAACCAATGATATGGCAAAGCGTCGCAGCAAACACATTCTAAACTACCAATGATTTTTTTAATCCCTCAAATTCATAATTTTCTTAAACTTTGTTATAATAAAAAAGAAAGTGTATTTTTAAGTTAAAAACCATACGAAAATCGATAAAAAAATAAACCTAAGTTTTGTCCTTAGAATTTGACTGTAAAATAATTCTTACTCCAATAGAACTCATTAACCATTTCAACCTAATCACTTAGTTACATCATGGCCTTTTTTTAAGGACATTATTACCTATTTTTATACCAAACTTTTACATATTACAACCGTTATTAAATTATCAATTAATAGTAATATATTATCAACTTATAGCTTAGTTTTTTTTTTAAGGAATTTAAACTTATAGCTTAGTTGTGGAAATGACATTTTTAGCTCAAATGGCAATAGTCTTAAAAGCAGAGCTTAATTGTTGGAAAAATTAATAATGAAATTGCTCTGTTAGTAAACAAAAGTCATCAATTTTCCCTTAATAAAAGTCATCAATTTCAAACAAATATTTAAACTCAAATGATTAATAAGTTTCACCTAATTACGAATTGTTCGAAAAAATTGAAGTTTTTACTTACAATTCTTGATAATATTTTATTTATCTTTCAATCGAACTCCAAATTTTTATTGATTAACACACAAAAAAGTCATTGATTTTATTGGTTACAAAAAAGCATCGATTTTTTTATTTATTTTTGCAAGGAATTTTTTTTTTTGAAGAAAGGCATCGCTTATATTAGAGTGTATATATGTATCATACCAAAAAAAGAAGTATATACATGTGAGTCAGGATTCATTGACATCAAGTGTAAGTCAAGAGACTTACACCAAATCCTAATGAATTTTATTTGTACCAAAAAAATAAAAATAAAGAAATGAATTGTAGTCTACGTTGGTAGGAAAATTGCGTAACAGAGACTGAGGTTCGTACCCCGGACACCCTACTAATTCATCTTATAAATGTGATTTTTTAGGTTGCATAAGCTTAGTTACGAAATATCAATAAAGAGAGTGATAGAAGAAATACCAATTGTCCCCATGAGCTTATCTCATTTGCTAAGGGATAATGCATAATTTGTGCAGGGATCAGGGTCCGGACACCCCACTTATTCATCTTAAAGGTGAATCTCTCTAGCCACTACGTTACTTGACAAAAAAACAAAAAGAAGAAATACCAGCTAAGCGTATATTATATTTTTTGGGTACATAACCTATGTTATACTATTAACCTTTAACCAAAAAAAAATGTAAAATAGAAAATTATTATTAATTATTTTAGGGGAAAATAACTATTACTAAAATAATACTTGATGATCATTTTATAATTGTTCTAAATGGAATCTGAACTGCATTTTTCGAGATTATAAAGTCAAATATATAAAAAAATACATGACTTTAGGGTGACTTTTTTACTTCTAATTACACTCTTAAATACACTAGTTTATAAGAATGCTATATTGTTGGTGTCATTCAAAATATTTATATTTTTAATCAAAATTAAAATTTCATAAAATCTATTAATCGTAATTTATACACATTAGCGTAATAAAAAGAGCAGACATCCGTACCCATTTAGCTCATGCTTGTCTGAAAGCTAGTAAATATAATGAATAACGTTCTATGAGTTATTGATTTCATATACAATTTGGAATATAAATCTATTAATTTTTTGATGTTGTTAAACACACTTTTCACCGTGTCCATGTATGTTGAATTTACACATTATTGTCATATTTTTTATGTTAACCCTTAAGTTTTTAGCGGAGCAGATCCAGTAATATGGAGTTTGACCGGAATGTAAGTGAATTCTGGTAAAGAAATGGTGATATTCAATTTGGATGTCCCTTAATGATTCGTTTTCATGTAATCACTTAGCTACATTATTATCTACTACTATGGTCTGGAATGTAGGTAAAAAGAAAATCAAACAAAATTAATGTATCTAGTTAAAAATTTAGATCAAATACATCTATTTCGTTTGATTTTGTTGTTGTTGTTGTTTATAGTCGAGACCGAAAGAAGTATTTTGATGTAAAATGTTTACATATTACAACTGTTATTAAATTATAAATTAATAGCAATAAATTATCAATTTATAGCTTAATTGTTGAATTTTTTTAATAAATTGGTCTACTAGTAAACAAAAGTCATCAATTTTTCTTTAAAAAAAAAAGTCATCAATTTTAATTAAGTTGTCGAACTCAATTAGTTACCGAACTTCACCTAGTAACAATTTGTTTGATAGAATTTAGGCCAAGACCCTCTTGTCCTCCAAAAAAATAAAAATAATTCGATAGAATCTAAGTTCAATTAGGAACTAATAGTTCTTAGAAATGAATAGCTCACTTGGTTGGGTTAAGGAATTAAAAAGGTTTTTTTTTTTGGCATGATAAGGGATTAAAAAGTTAATTGTTCAGGGTTCAAATTCTAAAAAAAGGAAGAAAATACTAACCATTAACATATTAACATTTGTATATGAATATAACTTTCAAACGAATTTCAATTACTTGATCTCCTTTCTCTAGAAACCAAATGCTAACACACAAAAAAAAAAAGTCATTAATTTATTGGCAACAAAAAGGCATCAATTTTTTTTATAAAATGGTATTGATTTTAGGGTTAAATAAGTTTTTCGTCTTCATAAATATAGCGAATTTTGATTTTAGTCCCTATAAAATTAAATTGAATGTTTTCATCCTCACAAAAAAATTTATTTTGTTTTTCGTCCCTAATGAAAATTTATTTTGTTTTTCGTCCCTTATGTTATTTTGTTTCTTACACTTCAGTATAACCTTGAACCCCTTACCAAATTTCTCCTTATGTCTTGCACTAACAAGCATGAATAAAGAAACAATTTACTTTGCCCCTTAAATTCAAATAAAGCTCAATGAATTTGTGCATTAACTAAAAAACATAAATAAAGAAACATTGTTTACTACACATAAAGAAAAATTGCAATTATATTAGGCATTAGCTCCTATAAATAGATCAACTCGCACACTCACCCAACACACCAAGATCACTTCTTTCCCTCTCTTTCAAAGTTGCATTCTCGTATCACAAAAAAATGGCCAAAACTCTAGTATTGTTTTTCCTCTTACTCCAAATAACCTCTTTCATAGCATTTGCTGAAGAGCTAAAAACTCTTCATCACAAACCAGCAGCTCCACTTCATCCCCCAACTAAGTCGCCGGTTCATAAACATTGGCTAGCCCACCTCATCACAACTACTCACCATCTCATGCACCTTCTCATGTTCACACTCCTTTACATCCTCCTCGCCCTGCCAAACCTCCAATCCATCACCACCACCAGCATGAACATCATTCACCATCCCCTACCCCTTCACATGTTCACACTCCTTTACATCCTCGTCACCCTGCAAAACCCCCAACTCATCATCGTCATCACTCTCCTGCTCATGCCCCTATTAAGCCTCCGGTTCACACTCCTTTACATCCTCCTCACCCTACCAAACCTCCAACCCATCACCACCACCATCACTCACCATCCCCTTCCCCTTCCCATGTTCACATTCCTTTACATCCTCGTCACCCTGCAAAACCCCCAACGCATCATCATCATTACTTTCCTGCTCATGCCCCTATTAAGCCTCCGGTTCACACACCTTTACTTCCTCCCCGCCATGCAAAGCCCCCAACCCACCACCATCACCATCCTCCGGCTCATGCCCCTACTCACACACCTCTTGTTTCAAGAAGTTTGATAGTTGTTGAAGGAGTTGTTTATGTCAAATCATGCAACCATGTCGGTGACGACACCTTAAAGGGAGCTACACCGCTTCTTGGTTTGTTTCTCAACTTTATATGCAGACTCCAATTTATTTTATTTTTGCTTTTTTATTTTACAAAGATTTTTTTATTTTTATTTTTATTTTACTACGATCTTTTGTCACATTGAACATTGCCTACAATCTTGCATGAAGAATCAAAAATACATAAATAATATATTCTTTCAACTTTAGTATATTTTTTTGGCACCTTCTTTACCTTTTCCCTAATATTTTATGTATAGTGTAGATAGATCTATAAATATTATTACAACCATAGCTTTGTATATGCATTCTTTTTGTGTTTTTTCATTGATAGGACAAGGTTGTTGAAAATAATTTCTGTAGATACAAAAACGTAACACATTATTTTTGCCTACAAAATAACACATTATTTAATTATTTCAAAAACATATTTTCTACATTTTTTATTTGTGTGTCCAAATTGTTAGGTATTATTTCATCAAGAGTTATGACCAAAACTTTCTCCAACGTTATGAATTATTTGTTGCTAAAAAACAATGACATTGTTATGTTGTTTTGAAAATTGAAGGTGCCGTTGTGAAGCTCCAATGCAACAACAACAAATACAAGTTGGTTCTTAAAGCCAAGACTGATGAGAAGGGTTACTTCTATATTGGAGGTCCAAAGAACATTATAAGTTATGCAACTCGCCATTGCAACGTTGTTTTGGATAGTGCACCAAATGGACTAAAACCCTCAAGTGGTCTTATTGGAGCTCTTCTTAAAACAGTGAAACGATCAGTGTCCAAGGGTGTTTCCTTAAAACTCTATACCGTTGGACCGTTTGCATTTGAACCCAAATGTCATAATTAAGAAAAATAAAAGTGATTTAAATTGGTATGAGTTTCTTTTAGGGTTTAGGCCTTAGTTTTAACTTTGTGTTAAAATATGGTGTTTGAATCTGAAATTATCAATAATAAGAATAGTTTTTCAGACTTGTTTACTCGAATTATTGTTACCTACCACCCCATTCTCTTTCTATATATTCAAATCGACTTAAAATTTCTGCATTTTAAAGGTAGAATTTATTTATGTGGAATTACTAATATATTTGGCTATTATGTGAACATCATTAAGATAAACTAAGTCATATAAATAAATCAAATACAAATATGGAAACATATTAAGGCAATGTAATTATCATAAAAATAATTTTTATGATAATTATATAAGGCAAATATGGAAACACAAAGGGTTATAAAAGTGTATGTATATCCTTAAAAATAAAAGTTTATGTATAGTTCAGACATGGAGATAAAACGTTTATTTATTTAGTTTTTTTTTTTTTTTGGTTCCTGAATTTTAATAGACTTTATTTGAAATTAGAAGTCCACTACCAAAAAAAAAAGAAGTTAATTAGAAGTTAAAGACAGAAAAAAGTTTGAAGGGTATGTACATAAGTACATATTACGTCCTTCATAAAAAGTATTGGCAATTTTTTTTTTTGGGTACAAAGTATTGGCAAATTAATTCACCATGATATCATACATCTTTAACACATCACGTATCACTATTTCAAAAAAATAAAAAAAAACATATCACGTATCACATTTTTAGGGACCCTTTCCTAATACAAGCGTGCATTAAATGGTTTTAAATTTTTCAAAGTTTATTAGTCTAAAATCTAAATTATTCAAATTTTAAATGTCGAAAATCTTATTTGAATTTTGAATATGAGGTGCTTAGCCTAATAACCTACATAATTCAAATCTCACGATGGTTGTAGAATGATTATCAAATGTTAATTTGACCAGCAATGCCTTTAATTACAACCTAATGCTAAATTTACTTGACAGTAAGTAAGAACCGAACAATCCCTTAAACAAAAGTTAGAATCGAACTGAACAATAATTGTTTTTGTAACATGATGATCAAGTCTAGGAACAATAGGTAACTACCGCACATTTGCTAGGTACACAATATGGTTGTAGTCATGGAACTGTCAATGATAAAACTACCGCAACTCTTTGTCGGACCTAATTCAACTGACAATATAATCTTTCGTGTTTCGTGGTTATCCGATTTGAACTCATGAACTCTCCTTTACGTGTGAGTTTCCATATGTTGCTTACCACTCTGTCTACAGACAAAAAAAAATAAAAATAGCGTAACTCTATTCCAGTGATCTAATATATTTTTGCTGAGATCAATGTCATTTATCTTACTAATGGCAAACAACTGAGTTTGAACACAAGTTGGTTTACGTTTGACTTTTCATTTCGAAGATTACATTTCAATGTCTATAATCGTCTGATAACTACAATTGCTGACAATGATAACACATAATCAAATAAATCAAGCGTCTAGTGATTGACATAACAACTCCTTCCTTGCTAACTAGAAGTGTACAAGTTGGCTTCAGACAGAACCTTTTTAGACTAAAATTCAAAAATAAACAGAAGTTGCTTGTATTCCTTTCCTTACTATTGACAATCATAGTCACGGAAAATTTACAGCTCCCTTTGGCGTCTGGATTTACGCACAAGGTAAATACGTCCATAAACCCATTGTCTACCAAATCTTGAAGTTGATTGCTGCAAATGATAACATCATACGTGTCATGCAAAAGAGAAAAATACTAGCAGCTCTTGCTCTATACTGTACTGTATGTTTCTATACTCATAATAATATGTGAAATCAAATGGTAGCCTAATGTTATGCACTGCCTTTTGCAAGAAGTGAAAACAATATTAGTTATGTTATTACCTCAACTTCGGTGCGAAATTCCAATAAGCATTCACACACATGGCACTTTGCTCTATGGGGTGAGTTATTAGCCTTGTCTGTTCTTACAAATGCAAATACCTGGAAGATAAGGAATCCAACTCACTCAGACAGTTTTAATGAAGTTCTTGTTTAAGTGTTTGAAAGAACTTATGAAAAAGTGAATGATATATTCATAAGTTGCTTATAACTTATTTAAGTTCCTCTATATTGCTAACTGTCATGAATTGTTTTTAGATTATAGAGTTCACTCTCATTCTTTTTTCAATAAAACAAACAACTGCTATATAAGCTCATAATAAGATAATTGCTTATTGAATAAGTGTTCGGTTAAGATGTGTATCCAAACAAGATCATTAGTCAAAGACACCCAACAATGGTTTACTATGGCATGGGTAACAGCCAGAGAAGTTAAGGAGACTATGAAAGAATACAAATTTTGAGGGGGCAATGACTAACCTCTTCTCCACAATTTGGACATGAACCCTTTAGTGCTGCCAAGTCATTCCTCCACAAGCCTTGAAGTGTTTTAACTGTCGGAAAAAGGCACGTAATAACATATGAATATAAAAGCAGTGACATAAAAAGTTAAAATTTGTAAGGCTTGAGATGAAAAGTAGCAGCAAAAGGATTTTTACCTGAAGCGGAAGCAACCGGATATCCTATGACAAAACCGAGTGCCATGAAGATAATGGTATTCGCCATGAAAAGAGGACTTAGTTGTGATGCTTGGCTACCATATGATAATCCTAAATTAAATGCATTTTGATAAGCCAAGTTGATGCTGTAAAACATTGGCCCAACCATTGCTGAACTACCAAATGCAAAAAATAGGGTCCAAGCACTCGCTAATGCAAAAACCATAGACAGATCTTCCTGCCCTACATCCACATCATTCAATATTAAGACGAAGAAACCAAGAATAGAAAAAGAGAAGGGAAAAGGGGTAGGGGAACCTTAACACTCTAACCAGATGGATGTAATATGTATTACAAAACATGAACATAACGCCTTTTCGAAAACAAAAACATTCAATATTTGTTCGTGAACCTAACTCAACGTCACACAATCAATTTTAATATAACGGATGTCTATTATCTTTATAAACTATTTTCAGGTCTGATCTATAATGAATGTAGGATTTGATTTTTTCACACAAATAACTTTCTCAGCCACATGAAGATCCAACATCATTCTCCCCAATATGCATTCTTTACATTATTAAGAGAACCATGCAACTAAAACTTAAGTATCAGCAACTAAAATTGGTGAATTTTCATCAATCAATAAGGGTGATAGCGAAGTCAGAGCAAAGAAAAAGTTAATCTAAACTGAAGAAAATCACCTCAGCATCAGCATAGGTTGATTGCCTCCTGATACTGCAACGAGGATACTTCACAACTGACTTGGAACCATACCACTTAAGCTTCAACTGTGACCATAACATAAGATTAAGATCAGTATATATATAAGAAGTTAAGAAGCATATGTGGTGAATTGGGGGGAAGAATGATAAGATACCTCTACTCTATCAAACATGTCATCAACTATCAAAGGTTCTCCTCTGTAATATGCATCCCTTGCCTATTAACAAAAAAGAAGAAAGATAAAAAATACAAGCGCTTATCATATAAGTGATTATGCATAAAATCAGAAGGAGAAAAGGTTGAATAGAAGTTACCTGAGAATAAAGAGCTTCAAGGGTTTCTTGGGTGGCAGTTTGAAGAGGACCAACATATATACAAGATGGACCATGAGGACGGTCATCGCAGGTGGCAGAGATCCGAAGAGAGAAGGAAGATGAAACAGAGCGGTTGTTTCTGATTTTGGATAACTGTAACACCGTCCATCCACCTAAAGCGGTGCTGCTGTTGCTCGTACTTGCCAACATGTTCATATGTTAAGATTAAGATAAGAAATGGAAATGAACAAAGACAAATGTGCTTTCTGTTGGTTAAACTCAATTTGATTACTTACAAGTTACAATTTTCTTGTCACCCAAATTAATTTTTTACATATCTAAATTAATCTCTTAGACTTTTATAAGATGAGTCAAAGTTAGTAGAGAAAGTAATTTGTTCTATATGAGAGACGATTTATGTATTATTAAAATTGGATTAGAAGGAAATTGTGAATAATGCAAGTAATGTGAATTTTATTCTTAGGGAAAATAATTACTGTGTGGAGAGGTACTCCTAGTCCTAACTATGCACCTTACTTGGTAGAGGTTCAAATGCACATAAGATAATTGATCATGTCATAATAAAAAATTTACTCCCAAATAAATTGTTTAACGCATCACACCAATAAATAAATAAAAATTGTCTAAAGCATTCTCACTATTGCATATTTAGATCAAATAGTTGATGTTTTGGCTTTGTATTTTGAATTGTTTTGCAAAAGGAAGCACAACTCCTCTAATTAAGATTAATTAGACGACTTAACTACACCTAAATGTTATAAGATTAGATTAGATTTAGTATTTTGACAACATTATGAGAGTTCTTAAAGAGTGTTGCATCAATGTAGAGTATATCAACATTTAATAATAAAATAAAAAATTGATAGCTTGTGCAACCCACACGTTACAATGTGAATTTTGATTATAAAGATGCAATACCAAACACACATATACAATAACAACCACAAAAATATAAAGATACAAATATGGGGAAGAACTAATACCACAGAAATAGATATTAACCTCATTGGTCCTTAGTTTGGAATTATGTATATCTTTGGATTGAGACGAAACCTTTCATATACAGAATATTGACAAAGAACTACTTGTCAAAAATAAGAAAAATACAAAGGACACTCTTCCTGTGACTGACAAAACGTATAAAATTAATCTTTCCATGTGAGATAAAAAAGATATGCGTTTGCCGGGAGTCGAACCCGGGTCTATTGCTTGGAAGGCAATTATCCTAACCGTTGGACTACAAACGCCTTGTTGAAACATTCTTCTAGTTTTAATACTTAGAACATAAAACATTTCCGAAACAAGTGAAACACGACTCTTCAAAAAAACAAAACAAAAAAAAAACAGAATGCAATCACTTCATCATAAATAAACACATACGAATCGCGTTGATTTGTTCCAATTTCAGATTAAAATGGATTTGAAGCAGAATCAGAAAAACAAATACAGTATAATTGTTCCTACATATAATAAACGAAATACCAGTTTGTTCAAATTCTACTTCACTATAGCTGTTATTTGCTATGAAGCACAGACGTTGACACGAAAATGATATTATTGAATGTAATCACATGTGTTAGTGTCATGTGAGTTGAACACACCTTCGATCACAACTGTTGGTGTTACACTTATTCGTCATTTTGACTAAATAGTCTATCGTATAATAACAATTTGTTCAAATTCCGCTGCACCCTTTAGAGCTGCTGCTATTTATTAACATTGACAAATACTAATACTCTTTTGTACTTCTCAATCTAGGGATGTTGATTTTCAAGTTATTGTTGTGGATGATGGGAGTCCTGATGGTACTCAAGATGTTGTAAAACAATTGCAACAGGTTTATGGAGAAGATCGGATTGTAAGTAGTGACATTAATATAAATTAGTAGTGATTCATAAATAGCCATTTTAGTCATTGAAATTGAAAAATGTCAATCAATTTGTTACTCCCTTTGTATCATTTAGAGTAACCATGCTTATTCTTGTGGTTACTGTTGTTAAGAGCAAGACCTAGGAAGATGGGTTTAGGTATAAATGTACTGTCCTGATACTTTTACTCCGGAAATTTTGTTGTCATTATGGATGCTGATCTATCACACCATGTAAGTTATTCTGTTCACATGTACACAATAGATTAAAGTCATGAAGAGTGATTAAATTTGAAAAGGAATAGAAAGTTAACAAGACTTGAATAGTTGGATGAACTTTGTTTTAGATTTTTAGTTCAGAGAAGTTTTAGTTGCAGCATTGTATTTTTATTTTCCTGATATGTTTTTGTTGTTCTGCAGCCAAAATATTTGCATTAGGTAAGGAAAGCTTTCAAGAATGTCTTTCTTGTTTTATTGTTATTTGCCACAACTTAAGTCTTGCCTTTTCTTTTTCAGAAAGCAGTTGGAAACTGATGCTGATATAGTTACAGGGACTCGGTATGTTAAAGGCAGTGGTGTACATGGATGGAATCTAATGCGCAAACTAACAAGTAGGGGAGCAAATGTTCTTGCACAAACACTTTTATGGCCCGGTGTCTCGGATTTGACAGGTTCTTTTAGGTATAGAGCTTGATAAAGGATATTAAACAGTTTGGTGAGTGTTGTTGCTCCCCTGTTGACTGGTTTGAGATTGATGTATTTTGGTTCTTTGTAGACTTTATAGGAAAACAGTGCTTGAAGATATCATTAGTTGCTGTGTTAGTAAGGGATATGTCTTTCAAATGGAGATGATAGTACGAGCGTCCAGAAAAGGGTACCATATCAAAGAGGTGCGGTTTCTTAATTCGTGATGGTTATTATCCTTTATATTTGGTTGGTTAGATATGTGGTTAGCATTGATCATCACTATATGTGCTTACCATTTATGCATCATATCTTGTTATATCTAGCATAATTTTCTTTGGTCATGTATAACTTGCCCCTTTTATGCATAAAACTTGTAAATTGGACTGTGGAACTTCATTTTTCATACTGTAAATTGCAAACTGTCTGAAAATATAATTTGCTAAAGATGAAAATACTTGTAGAGTAGATGGCTTAAGGATTTGAATGCTTGTTGGTTTAGCTTTTTCTTTTTATTGTGTTTGCTACATCTTCATTTCTCTCCCAAATACTTGTAGAGTAGGCTTAAAGTTCTTAATGTAACTACCCTGTTCAAGCTTACCACCCTGTTCATTATTCACTTCCTAGCTTACCTTAGTTTCATATGTCTACAGGTTCCAATCACATTTGTCGATAGAGTATATGGAAGTTCAAAGCTTGGCGGGTCAGAGATTGTTGAATACTGAAAGGCCTGGTATATCTTCTGATGACTACATAAAAAGATAAATGATAACAACTCATGTATGCATTCCAGTTTTGCAAAAACTCAAAGGATGTTGCAGTTCAGTAACCTGATTATTGAGAACACAAGTTTGCCTGATAGAATCTGCATAGTCTGTCTTTTGATTTTAGTAGGAAGCACCTAAGTTTTTTTTTTTTTTTT